>Ga0302325_10000202_pt1 | contig 170853 bp, 138 predicted proteins | sample Palsa_T0_2_FD_201948 | JGI IMG/M metagenome (GOLD analysis project Ga0302325, IMG submission 201948) | Peat permafrost microbial communities from Stordalen Mire near Abisko, Sweden - Palsa_T0_2 | ecosystem: Environmental > Terrestrial > Soil > Palsa > Peat permafrost | place: Sweden: Abisko...
TTGGCCTGGCCGACGGCGAGCGGAGATATGACGACCTGGAAAAGCGGCTGGCCGCACTTCCTCCCATCACCGTGCCCACGATCACCTTGGAAGGCGACGCCAACGGTGCAATCCACGCGCCGAGCACGGCGTATCGGAACAAGTTCTCGGGCAAATATGAGTACCGCCTCATCACCGGCGGCGTCGGTCACAATTTACCCCAGGAAGCTCCACAGGCCTTTGCACAAGCTGTCATCGACGTCGACCGTTTTTAACGAGATACCGGCTCTGCGGACTGACGCACTCAGTCCGCAGGGCAGGAACAAAGGGACGAGAACGTAACCTGTGGCTCAAGAATTTAGAAGGAAGAACAGTATGAAACGGATCGCTTTCTTGCTGATTGCAATTGCGGTGGCTTGCTTGGTCGCCTTCACGGCCCCCGCGTCTGGACACGCGGATGGAGAGGCTGCCCCGATCTTCGGAATCAAAATTCCCTCCGGCTACCGCGACTGGAAGTTGATCTCAGTGGCCCACGAGGCAGGCAACAATAACGACATTCGCGCCGTTCTGGGCAATGACGCAGCGATCAAGGCGTATCGGGAACAGAAGCTGCCGTTCCCGGACGGCACAATCATTGCCCGGCTAGCTTGGAGATACGTCCCGTCGGAGGAAAACAACAAAGTCTTTGGCCGTGCCCAGTCTTTCGTTGCAGGTCCCCCCGTTAACATTCAGTTGATGGCCAAGGACTCATCAAAATGGGCTGCAACCGGTGGCTGGGGTTTCGCGCAATTCGATAAGGATGGCAAACCTAACCTGCCCGAGGCATCTCTCAAAACCTGCTTCCCCTGCCACGAGCCGAGCAAAGCTGGAGACTTTGTCTTCACCCATTACGCACCTTAAACGCCGAAGGTGTGTTAGCTAACATCGTTAATTTTTGAAGGTTATGTGAACACCGAGAAAAAGGGGTTCTCACAAATGAAGCATTCTTTGTCGGTTCAGGTTTGGATTCGTTGCGTCCTGGGTGTGGCTGTAATCCTGGGAGTCGTCGCCATCGCAACAGGTTGGGAAACCACCTTCTTTAGGTCCTCATTTGTTAATACGGTCAGAGCCAAAGAGCCTCTGAGCGGCGCTTTCCATCCAGAGAAACCGGCCTTTCTTACAGCGACCGCCGCCGGATCTCAGCCTGCCCTTGCTGACGAGGGACCCCTGCCTGACTTAGGCGGCGCCGTAGCCTGGCTCAACTCCGCTCCCTTAAGCCCCGAATCTCTGCGCGGAAAGGTTGTGCTGGTGAATTTCTGGACCTACTCTTGCATCAACAGCCTGCGAGAGTTGCCATACATGAAAGCCTGGGCGGCAAAATATAGGGATGCGGGCCTGGTTGTGATCGGCGTACACGCGCCCGAGTTCGGATTCGAGAAAGAACGTACGAACGTGGAAAATGCCGTTCACGAATTGAGCGTTACCTACCCGGTCGCCATCGACAGCAACCACAGAGTTTGGGATGCGTTCAACAATGAATACTGGCCAGCAGACTACTTCATCGATGGGAAAGGACGAATTCGCTATCACCACTTCGGGGAGGGCGAATATGCCGGGTCCGAGCGCGTCATCCAGGAACTTCTAAAGGAAAACGGAGCCGCTGGCCTGAATGAGAGCACCGCTAGCGTATCCGCTGACGGAGTCGAGGCAGCACCCAGCGGAGACGTGCAATCTCCCGAAACCTATGTCGGCTATCGCCAGGCCGAGCGCTTCTCATCCCCAGAGCGATTGGCTCAAGACTCACAAAAGACCTATAGCCCACCGGCGACACCCTCGTTGAATCAATGGGGATTGAGCGGATCGTGGAACGTCGGTGCCGAGAGCGCCGTGCTTCAGGCAGCGCCCGGCAAGGTTGTGTTCCGCTTCCGCGCCCGCGACCTGCACATGGTGTTGGGTCCGACGAAGAACGGTAAGCCTGTTCGCTTCAAGGTGATGTTGGACGGCGCCGCACCCGGCGACAATTGTGGAGTCGATTCAGCCCCTGACGGCACCGGCGAGATTCGAGAGCCCCGACTCTATCAACTCATCCGGCAAAAGGGTCGAGTAGAAGACCGAACGATTGAGATCGAATTCCTTGATCCCGGCGTTCAGGCCTTTTCGTTCACGTTTGGGTAGGAAGTTGGAAAAAGAACTCGGGATCGAACGGCAAGAGTGCAATTTAGATTTTCTCAGAGTGAGGTTCATCATGCGACTCTCAACCATTGTCGATTGCGCCACGCGCGCTCTTCCGGCCGACTTCCTTGAGCCCCCCGGCGCGCAGCTCAACGATCTTTACCTGATCGTGCATTCCGGTACAGGGGCTCAAGCCGGGTGCTTACTTCTTCCGACGTGAGCAGAACACCCTGGAGCTTTTGAAGGCTTCTCACCGATTTGAAACGCCATTGTGTTCGAAATCCTGCCTTAGTCTTGGGGGTGCCGCGATGAAGGCATTCCGGAGTTCTAATCCAAGTCAACCCGCTATGGGCTGAATCCCGGCTTCTGATCGCATTGCATTCGCCTCATGCGATTCTCGAAACCGGACTGCGCACGTGCCCTCCGGAGATAAGTCGGGATTGTGAGTCCGTTCTGAGCCGAGCAGTCCGTTCTCTGCAGTCCGGTTTGCTGAGGAATAATCGCGAAAAATGGGCATATTGCGCGTATTTCGGGGGAAAGGACGGCGGAATTTCTCTGCAGTGCAGACTGAGTGGCGGAGAGAGAGGGATTCGAACCCTCGGTACAGATCTGAAAGCTGCAGCTCCGACGTTTGTGTAAGTTACACGGAATCAATAAGTTCAGAAATTCTTCCGCAGACTGGGTGCTCCCCGGTCGACACGCGAAACAGTGCGCTTTAGCGATGTCGCTCGGGAAGAATCTCACTGATTCTCAGGGGCAGACTTCCCAGAAGCCGACTTCTGACCGGAAGGCCGAACTTATACAGGGAATCGGTTTCCCTGCCGATAAAGACTTATGTATCGGACTGAGGGTATCGAGACCTCTCTGGGAAAGCCAGTTATCGCCCCTGAGGTCCCCTGCGAAAGAAAAAAATGAGTGATCGATTCGTAGGCGCGGCGCTCACGTTTGCATCGCTGGTTCTTATTACCCTCGTAGTGGGGGTAGGGTACCTGAGTCTGGACGCAATGGATACTCTCTATGCGAACGCACGAACAATTGCCGAAACCCAATGGATGGGCGTGCATCTGGCTAGTGAGGCGCTCACCTATTCCAATCGAAATAGCCGGATCAACATGCAAATTGTTGTGACCAGCGACCAACGGGAAATCGATTCGATTCTCGTCGATCGAGCGAAACGTAGTGCCAGAATTTCCGATCGTCTCCAGCGGCTGCAATCTCGGCTGGACTCTGAAAACGAGCGCGAACTTCTCAATGCGACCATTGAGGCTAGGAGCGACTACGTCACAAGCTACAAGCAAGCGAGCGCTATTTTGTTAGACCAGAAAAATACGGAAGAGGCACGGCAGCGGCTGATTCAGCTGGCGTGGCGAAATTTTGTCCGGTTTCAAGCTGATGATATGGACGAGCAACTGAAGAGGAGCGCGATCAAATATGTTGCAGTCCGAACCAGGACTATCTATCTCATCGTTCTTTCGGACCTGCTGGCATTCGGTATTGCCGTCCTTGTAGTCCACAAGCTCATGGCCGAAATTCTTCGCCGCCAGAAAACGGAGAGCGGCATACTCCGAATGAACGAAGACCTCGAACACAAGGTGCTCCAAGGGACTGCTGCCGTTGACCAATCTAACCGAGACCTCATGGCCGCGATTGCTGAGCACAAAGAGGCCGACGAAGCGAGGAGCCGGTCCGACCAATTGTTCCGTTCTATCGCCGAGAACAGCGCCGATTTGATTGCCGTCGTCGACCAGAGTGGCCACCGTATTTATAACAACCCCACATATGGGCGCCTGCTCGGCTACACCGCAGAGGAACTGAAGAACACCGTTTCCTTCCAACAGATCCATCCCGACGACCGTCCCCTGGTGACCCGGGCCGCACAGAAAGCTGTTGAGACTGGCGTTGGCCAGATCGTTGAATACCGGATGCGACGAAAGGATGGAACCTATGTCACTCTGGAATCTCACAGCAGTTTCATCCGTGATTCTCGCGGCGAGATCGAAGCGCTTGTCATCTCCGCTCGCGATATCAGCGATCGCCGGATGGCGATGCATACTGAGAAGCTCTCAGCGATCGGACAACTCGCCGCCGGTGTTGCCCATGAACTCAACACGCCCGCTCAATATGTCTCGGACAATCTTACCTTCCTCCGCGACACATGGAGTGAGCTCGACGCTGCCATGGCCTTCTGCCTGGCTCCGGCGCACGCCTTAATCCCTTCCGACTCTGGCTCTTCCGACGGCGTAATCTTCGCGGGCCCGCCTCGGGATTGGGACTGGCTTCGGAAGGAAGTTCCCAAGGCCATTTCACAGTCTCTCGAAGGGATCCGACGCATGACCAAGATTCTCGGCGCGATGCGGCGCTTCTCTCACACCGGTGGTGGAGAACGCGAGGAGGTCGATCTCAGCGAAGCGCTCGACGCAACCATCACGGTCGCCCAGCACCAGATCAAGGAGATTGCCGATGTTCAAACCGACTACCAGCCCGATCTGCCCCGCGTCGAATGCTACTGCGATGAGTTGAATCAGGTCTTCCTGAATTTGATCGTCAACGCCACGCACGCCATCCGTGACGCCTCGACGCAGGGAACACGCCATCGCGGAAAGCTCACCATCCGTACCCGACAAATCGACCAGGATGTGCAGATCGAAATCCAGGACAACGGGTCTGGTATCCCGCTGGACGTTCGCGACCGCGTCTTCGATCCCTTCTTCACGACCAAGCAGGTTGGGGAGGGCACCGGCCAGGGACTTACCATTTGCCACGAAATCGTTGTGCAAAAACATCACGGGACCATTTGGTTTGATACCGAAATAGACAAAGGCACGACATTTTTTGTAAGAATCCCAATCCGGTTTGATTCCAATACAGGAGGCTCCAAGTGACGTCCAATACGGCCGCCAAGCCCACCAGAAATGACAACCCTAGAATCCTTTTCGTCGACGACGAACCCCTTGTTCTCGAGGGCCTATGCCGGTCTCTGCACCGCGAATTCAATACCGACATGGCCGAGGGGCCCGAAGCGGGATTGGAGAAGATCAGGAACGAGGCTGCCTACAGCGTGATCGTTTCCGACATGCGCATGCCCGTCATGGATGGCGCCGACTTTCTTTCTCGAGTGCGCACCCTCGCTCCCGACTCAATTCGCGTCATGCTCACCGGTTACGCCGACATGGAAGCCGCCATGCGCGCCGTCAATGAAGGCAGAATCTTTCGTTTCCTGAACAAGCCTGTCAGTGCGGAAGATTTGACTCTCACCCTTCGAGCCGGCGTCACCCAGTACGACCTCATGCGTCGCGAGAAAGAACTGCTTGACAAAACTCTCGCAGGCGCGGTTCGGGTTATGAGCGAGGTGCTCAACCTGGCCAACCCCGTCGCTTTCAACAAAGGCACTCGCATCTGCCAGTACGTGCGCCACATTGGAGGAAAGCTTTGCCTGTCCGATATGTGGGGGTACGAAATCGCAGCCATGCTCTCCGAGCTCGGATGCTTTACTCTCACTCCCGAACTGTTAGAAGCCATCCATGCAGGCGAACCGCTCACTCCAGAAAATGAAAAGCGCTACTTGCAGCATCCTAAGATCGCCCATGACCTGCTGGCCCGCATTCCACGACTCGAACTAGTGGCTGACATGATTCTCCAGCAAAACGAAGTACCCACAGACCTCCAGCGATCCCTAACCCCCGCTGCCGAGTCCGTCCGCCTAGGGGCGCAAATGTTGAGGGTCAGCCTCGCCTTCGACCGCCTACTCAACACCGGATCGGAAAGACAGGAAGCTCTGGCGGCGCTTGGCCGCGATCCCGCCCAATACGATGCCAAAATGGTCGCTGCCCTCCGGGACTATAAGCCCAGACGAGGGCCCACTGAAATGCGCACCATCGACGTCTGTGACCTTCGCAGTGGCATGATTTTGAATGAAGACCTGCGTTCTACCACCGGGACGCTTCTCGCAGCGAAAGGTCACGAAGTTTCGCTTGCCCTCACGCAGGTCGTTCGAAACTTCGTCGAAAACGGTACCGTCAAAGGCAAGGTGTTGGTGATTGTTGGGACGGGCGAAACCTGGATCGCGAAGGCGGCTGCGCCGAGCCTGTCTTGAAAATGTGCCGTCCAAAGACTCAGGATCGTAACTAGCTAACGTCGGTCGGCAGATGCGGAAGCAATCCCGGTGTCCTTCAGCGCTTTGTCTGGCGGTCTAGAAACGGGTTTAAGGAAAGCTCCGCACGGATTTCCAAGGTGCCGGCAAAAGTCAACCCGTTGTGGCCGAATCCCAGGCTTGTGATCGCATTGCATTCGCCTATTGCCCTCCTTGAAACCGGACTGCACATGTACTCTCCAGAGAAAAGCCGGGACAGTGACGCCCTTCACTGCCGAGTAGTCCATTCTCTCTAGTCCGGTTTGTCGAGGAAGAATCGCGAAACACGGGCATGTTTCGCGTAATTTGGGGGAAATGGAGGCGGACTTTCTCTGCAGTCAAGACTGCGTGGCGGAGGGAGTGTGATTCGAACTCGCATTACCGTTTTGAATTCCGCAACCCCGACGTTTGCGTAACTTGCAGGCCGTGCAGCGCCTAACCAGAGAATCAACGGGCAGTGACTGGCCGCAGATCGACAAAAAACAGCCCATCTTTTCGTCCGCTCATTAAGGCGAACGGCATACGATAGTGTGGCTGAAAGTGGTCGCCTTCGTTGCCTCGGAAAGCGGCCCGACATTGGGTGCGCAATGACTACTTGCTTGCCGCGCGGTCCAAAAGCGAAAAATCTCTCCGCAGGGTGTGCTCGAGAAAAGACCAATAAACCGGGGTTTCGGAAATTCCTACCTATGCTTTGGAGGCAACTTCCTCCTTTGCCAACTCCCAAGGCTTGATCGACTTGCCTATTTCACAGACGTAAGATTCGCACCAGCGATCGGCCAAACCCGTCTCGCATTAGCCCATTGTCGAGAGGCGATGCCGATTTACTGCACCACCAACGTCAAGATCGTCGAATGTGCTGTTCCACCACTCGTCGCCGTCGCGGTTAGCGTGTAACTTTGCGATTGCGGCGACTGGGAAGATATGCTATGGCTTGATCCACCACCGCAAGCGTTCAGCCCAATCAAAGCCGTAAGGCTTACTAGCAGCGCAAAGGCGAGCACCCCGGAGCTGGCGAGTCGACCTCGCAAGAATCGCATGCGCCGCCGCCCGGCCAGCGGAAGGAACAGCAATCCCAGCAACATCGGCTCCCACCTCCGGCCCATCTCGGGCCCATACAACTTCGCCGTCATGGGCGCATGCACGGTCAGGGTCAGGGGAGTGCTGCCACCTGACGCTGCAAGCGTCGCCGGACTGAAGCTGTACGTTGCTCCCGCCGGCAAGCCGGTTAACGCGAAGCTGACCGTACCCGGAAATGCAGTGTACAAAGGCGCGGCCACCAGTTGGTAATTCGCCGCCCCGCCCGTGCTCACCGTCTGAGTTGACGGCGCCCCCGCAGCCAGAGCGAACGTAAAATCCTGTGGAGCCACCGCCACACTGACCACGCTACTCGAAGACGATGTGAAGTTTGTGTCTCCGCCGTAAACCGCAGTGATCGAGTGGGTTGCACCCGCGCTCAGGGTCGTGGTATCCACCGCTATACCACTGCTCAGGGCAATCGTGGCCAGAGCCGTCGTGCCGTCAAAAAACTGCACGTTCGAAGTCGGAGTTCCCGCAGTGGACGCCACCGTAGCCGTGAGCGTCACCGTTTGTCCGGGATGGATGGAAGTAATACTCGCGCCAAGACTGGTGCCGGTTCCCGCTTTCGAGATGATTCCTGGCCCGGATGCAGTCGTCGGCAGCACATAGTTCGCAAAATTAGTCGAGCCGTTCGCGGCAAAGTTCGACGAACTCAACGAGGCCGTAACCGTCTGCCCTCCAGCCGTCGCGGCCGCGTAGGTTCCCGCCGTCTGGGTCACGGTCGCTCCGTCCAAACCGGCAAAGCCCGTAAGCGTAAAATTCGTCGCGTTCAACGTGGCCGTGTTAGTCCCGTCATACACTTTGGTCGGAGTTCCCGCGATGCTTGCCGACAACAGCGCTGCAATCACCGTCTGGCTCACCCCGGTCGCGGAACTCCCGGTAAAGTCGGGCGAGCCCGGCGAGTAGACCCCAGTGATAATGTGCGTCCCAACCCCGAGCGTGCTGAATAAGTAGGTGGCCGTGCCGCTCCCGTTCAGTTCCACGGCCCCGCCCGTTGGATTTCCATCTGCGCTGAACTGTACTGTCCCCGCCGGCACGGCTCTGCCACTTGTCGGAGCCACGGTCACCGTCGCGCTCCCTTGTCCGTACTGGGATGGATTCTGTGACGAAACGATAGTCGCTGTGGTGTTCGCGGCAATCCCTGTTCCAGAGGCGCTAATCGTTTGCGTCGACCCGTTCACCCCCAGTGCGTCGTCCGTCAACACCACGCTCCCGCTGAGTGCCCCTAAGCTTGTGGGAGCAAAATCCAGCACATAGGCGCATTCCGCTCCGGCGGTCAGCGTCTGTGCAGAACTCGAGGAGGTAAGTTGCGGACAACTCGAGGAGGCGTCCACGGAAAACGCGCCGGACTGGCTGGGATTGCTGCCCAAGCCGGGCGCTGGAATGTTCAAGTTTATATTGCCGATATTAGAGACCGTCACCGTCTGTGTGGTCGTCGCACCGTACGCTGTGTTCGCTGCGGTCAACTGCGACTGGCCGACGCTTACCATGCGAACCACGTTGTCGCCCGCGTCCACGATATAGAAGTTGCCCAGGCCGTCGAGGGCAATATCGGTAGGGATGCCCAGTTCCGCGCTGGTTGCGGCGCCGCCATCCCCCAGGTAGCCTACGATTCCGTTGCCGGCTACCGTCGCGATCATCCCAGTTCCCGCGTTCACCTCGCGCACGGCCTCATTCGAAGCATCCGCGATATAAAGGTCGCCCGCGGCGTCGGCGGCGATGCCAACCGGGCCATTCAGTTCAGCGCTGGTCGCTAATCCGCCATCCCCGGAATACCCCGCGGTTCCATTGCCCGCCACCGTCGTAATCACGCCAGTCGCCACGGTCACTTTGCGAATGATGTTGCCGCCTGATTCCGCGATATAGAAATTGCCTGCACTGTCGAAGGCGAGGCCAACCGGGACTCTGAGTTCCGCATTGGGGGCCTGACCGCCATCTCCGGAGTCCCCGGCGGTTCCATTGCCCGCTACCGTCGAAATCAAGCCGGTTGAGATGGCCACTTTGCGGATGACATTGTTGTTCATGTCAGCGATGTAGAAGTTGCCGGCGCTGTCCACGGAAACGTAAGCGGGGCCGCACAATTGGCCGCCGGCGGCCGGGCCTCCGTCGCCAGTATAGCCGCAGGTGCCGTTGCCTGCCACGGTGGTGATTACGCCCGTCGCGGCGGTTATTTTTCGAATCACATTGTTGCCTTCGTCGGCAATGTAAAGGTTGCCTGCACTATCGACGGCTGCTCCTTCGGGAAGATTCAATTGAGCGCTGGCGGCCGGGCCGCCATCGCCGGTGTAACCAGCGGCCCCAGTGCCCGCGATGGTCGTGATAATTCCAGTCGAGGCAGTCACCTTGCGCACCACATTGTTTTTGTGATCGGCGATATAGATGTTGCCGGAGCTGGCGACGGCGAGCCGGTTTGGAGCGCCCAACTGCGCGCTGGTCGCCGCGCCTCCGTCTCCCAGGTATCCGTAGGTCCCCTGGCCCGCCACGGTCGAGATCACTCCCGGCGTCAGCGCTACCAGGGCCGCGTTTCCCGTTCCGCTCAATCCGAAATTGATGCTGCCGCCGCCCGCGACAACTTGCAGTGGCACGTTGCGCTGTCCTGGATAGGCGGGCGTGAAGGTAACCGGCACAACACAGACTGTGCCGCTGGCGTTCGTTGTCGAGCCATTGACCGCACATCCGGTAGTGGTCCCGACGGTAAATTCCTGCTTGCCGGCCTGCGACGGGGGCGTGGTAATACTGGCGATGGTTTCGCTGGTGGTGGTCTGCAGAAAGAAATTCTGCACCAGGGCCGCACCACCGCTTGGGGCCGCAGAGAAGCTGCTGTTCAGCTGCACTTTGCGGATCACATTGTTGCCCGCATCGGCGACATAGAGATTGCCGACGCTGCTGATCGCGGCATCGGCGGCATTGCGCAACTCAGCAAGTAGAGCGGGGCCGTTATCCCCGCTATAGCCGGCGGTGTCATTGCCGGCAAGCGTTGAAATGTTGCCCGTACCCGGGTTCACCACGCGAACTACATTGTTGAGAGAATCTGCGATGTAGACGTCGCCCGCGTTATCCAGACCGATCCCGGTAGGATTTTGCAACTCGGCTGCGGTGGCCGCACCCCCGTCGCCGGCGTAGCCGGCGGTCCCGTTGCCCGCCAAAGTGGAAATCACGCCACCGGTATTGACCTTGCGCACGCGGTTGTTGCCGGAATCTGCAATGTAAAGGTAGCCGACCGCGTCCACGGCCACGCTGGCGGGGTTGTTAAGTTCGGCGCTCGTGGCCAGGCTGCCATCCCCCGCATAACCCGCAGTGCCATTGCCGGCAACCGTGGTGATGATGCCGGTAAGGGCGTTCACCTCGCGGATCCGGTTGTTCAGCTCGTCCGCGATGTACAAGTTCCCGGCACTGTCGAGGGAGACGTAATTGGGTTGATTCAATTCGGCGCTCGTGGCCGCGCTGCCATCCCCCGCATAGCCGGCAGTTCCATTCCCGGCCACCGTTGTAATCACTCCCGTCGTGGCCGTCACCATGCGGATGACGTTGTTGAACTGGTCAGCAATATAGAAGTTGCCCGCTGCGTCCACGGCAACGCCGCTGGGACTGTGCAGTTCGGCGCTGGTGGCTGCGCTGCCGTCCCCCAGGTAACCGGCGGTCCCGTTGCCAGCTATTGTGGAGATCACACCGCTGGAGAAGACTACCTCACGAACCACGTTGTTTCCGGTATCCGCAATGTATAGGTTTCCCAGGCTGTCTACAGCAACGCGGGTCTCGCCATTCAACAGGGCGCTGGTAGCCGCCGAGCCGTCCCCGCCGTAGCCTGGCGTGCCATTTCCGGCCACCGTCGATATTGCGGGCAGTGATTGCATCTGTCCGTTCGCCAACCCGTTGGCCGTCACTAGAAGAACCATCAGCCGGATTGCGTATCCGATAGTTGTGGTCGACCACATTGAAGACCTTAAACGGTGGGATATCTGCTCTTGGAGGGCGCGCCTTTCCTTCAGTATCGCCTTGCGCGTCATCGAACCCAGACGGAGGACTGCGAGCATCAGTTGGCCCAGGCGCACACCGGCAAGGGACTGGTGTTGGGCGCATGCGGGGTCGCCCGGCGCGGGCCGGCATCCGCTTTGAGAGCGGATGCCTGATGGAGTCTGCTCCAAGGTTGTCAAATACAGCGCCAAAGCTTTTTTTGTGTCGGTCACGAGTGAGAAACCCCCAAACCGACTGTGGCTCGCACGAAAGCGTTTGACAACGGTACTGAAGTGCTCGTTCCTCTGTCAAAAACGTAATTATTCGAATTTAGTGCGTGGGGATAACGTTCGACAGCAAGGGAAACCTTTACGGCACCACACTCTATGGAGGGATGTATGGCGGCGCGTGAGGCACCTTCGGATGCGGCGCAGTATTTGAGTTGACGCCTTCAGGCGGTACGAAGAGTTCAGCATGGGGCCGGCGGGTCCGGAGATTGACTAGCTGAACGTTGTAGAGGTTGCGAACGTTGTGCATGCGGTAGATGTTATTGAAAATAATTAACTTGTGAACGTCGTGAACGTTGTGAGGTATGAACTGGCTGATCGCAGATCCGTATCTGTTGGAGGTTGGCGTCCCCGACGGGATTTGAACCCGTGTTACCGCCGTGAAAGGGCGATGTCCTAGGCCAGGCTAGACGACGGGGACGGATGTTAGGTGGGGTGCTCGAGGCACCATTGATCGTAACAACCCTGCGCGGCCCTGTCAAAATGCTCGCTGCTGTTTGTGCCTGCTCCGGTTGCATTTGCGATGCGCTGCCTTTTTCAAGATCACGAAACAGTTTAGAATTATGAGGCCGCGCGTCGAATTGGCCCGCGAACATTAGAGGAGATTGTGCCCGATCCACTTTATCTCAGCCTGTGGTTTTCCGATTTCTCCGGCCCGGAGATGTTGCCGCACGCTTTTGCCGTCTTGCAGCAGTTTCCGTTCTCCGCGCAACGACCCGGGGTATCTTACTTTGCTGTGCACCCTATTTCCTGGGACGAGGCTACGGTACTCGAGCGCCGCTTCCCTTCCGGAATCGATCCCGGCCAGGCGACGCTCATTGTGGCCGAATTAGTGCACGACGACTATGCCTACGTTTTCGAGGCTTACTGGGATTTGTGGATGCCGGATGAATCGAATGCGAACTGGGTGCTGCAGCCTGCGCTCGTAAAATTCGTCATACAAGGAGAGGAGTTCGACGAAGGCTCCTATCAGCAAACCGGACACATCCAAGTAGACTTCGGCCCCGATTCGTCCTTTCTGCAGCCCGAGACTGCTCTCAGTGAGCAGACTCGCGCCAAGATTCGCGACAACGTGGAAAAGCTTGTCGAATTCTCGAAGAACGTCGAGAAAAATAGCGGTACCAGTTCGCGGCTGCTGTGGTCGGAGTCAGAGGAAAGCCTGGCGCAGAAACTGATCGCACGCCTGCAAGGGGTTCACTAAAAGCCAAACCACAACCGCAGAGGACGCGTGAATAGAAAATTCTCCGCGTCCTCTGCGGTTTTCATTTGGTTCTTCCGCCCTCAACTTTCAACTTTTCCGACGCCCCGGCCTGCGCCCCGGCCAGGCGCGCGGTCAGCACGCGGAAGGGCGAGCAAGATACATAATCCATTCCCACCTGATGGCAGAACTCCACCGACGAAGGCTCGCCGCCATGCTCGCCGCAGATTCCCACCTCCAGATTGGGACGCGTCTTGCGTCCGCGTTCGATGCCGATACGCACGAGCTCGCCTACGCCGTCGCGATCAATCGCGGCGAACGGATCCTGCTTCAAAATTCCCTCTGCGAGGTACGTCGGCAAAACTTTGTTGACGTCATCACGCGAGAAGCCGAACGTGGTCTGCGTCAGGTCGTTGGTACCAAATGAAAAGAATTCGGCCTCCTTGGCAATCTCATCAGCGACCAGGCAGGCACGCGGCAACTCGATCATGGTTCCCACGAGGTAATGCACGTGCTTCCCTTTTTCCTTGAATACTTCTTCCGCCACGCGCCGCACAATCGCCCCTTGGTTCGCCATTTCTTTTACGGTCGCAATCAGCGGGATCATCACCTCCGCGTGAGTCTTGATGCCTTCTTTCTCGACGGCGACAGCCGCTTCGAAAATGGCCCGCGCCTGCATCTCGGTAATCTCCGGATAGGTAATTCCTAAGCGGCATCCGCGATGTCCCAGCATCGGATTGAACTCATGCAGGTCCTCGACGCGTGCCAGCAGCCCGGAAAGAATTTTTTTCAGGTCGCCGGCGCCTTTCACGCCGTACTCGCGGTACTCCTCCACCAAACCTTTCTTGTGCTTCGCATCAGCACTCGGAAGGCTCGCGATGTCAACCATGAGCTTCTCGCGCTTTGGCAAGAACTCATGCAACGGCGGATCGAGTAACCGTATCGTGACCGGCAATCCATCCATAGCCTTCAGCAGACCGATAAAATCGGCCCGTTGCATCGGCAGCAGCTTCTTCAGCGCAACGCGCCGGTCTTTCTCGTTGTCCGCAAGGATCATGGCGCGCATGTGCGAGATGCGATCCGGAGCGAAGAACATGTGCTCGGTGCGGCAAAGGCCAATGCCTTCGGCTCCGAAGGCCTTCGCCTGAATTGCATCGCGCGGAATGTCGGCATTCGCGCGCACTCCGATCTTTCGGAACGGCTCCGCCCAGCCCAGCAATTTTTGTAGGTCCGCATCATCCGTCGATGGATCAAGCGTGTTCAGCTTGCCTTTGATCACGCGCCCACTAGTGCCGTCGAGTGATATCCAATCTCCCTCTTTGAACGTCTGCCCTTTAACGCGCATTTCGCCGGCTCGCTCGTCGACCTGAATATCGCCCGCGCCCGCAACGCAGCATTTCCCCATGCCGCGAGTGACCACGGCAGCATGACTCGTCATTCCACCGCGCGAAGTCAAGATACCGGCGGCGACTTCCATCCCCTGAATATCTTCAGGAGTCGTTTCAGCGCGCACCAGAATCACAGGATTCTTCTTCGCGCCGTGCCCAGCCTTCTTCACCGCCTCTTCTGCAGTAAAAACAATCTGCCCGACTGCAGCACCCGGCGATGCCGGCAATCCCGTCGCCAGCACTTCGATCTTCGTGCTCTTCTCATCGAGACGCGGCACCAGAAAGTCATACAGCTGATTTGGCTCGACGCGGAAGATCGCTTCTTCCTTCGTAATCAGCCCTTCCTCAACCATCTGAATCGCCACTCGCACTGCAGCCCAACCAGTGCGCTTGCCGTTGCGCGTCTGCAGCATGTAGAGCTTGCCATCCTGGATGGTGAACTCAAAATCCTGCATGTCCTTATAGTGCTTTTCCAGACGCGTCGTGATGTCGCGAAGCTGGTCGTAAACGTCGGGCATGATCTTGTGCAACTCGGAAATGTGAACGGGAGTGCGAACGCCGGAAACCACATCTTCGCCCTGCGCGTTCATCAGAAATTCGCCGTAAAATTCTTTCGCGCCGGTCGCCGGATTGCGCGTGAAGCCCACACCGGTTCCGCTGGTGTCGCCGAGATTCCCGTAAACCATGGCTTGCACGTTCACGGCAGTGCCGAGCATGTCATCGATGTTGTTGATGCGGCGATAATGTTTGGCGCGGTCGTTCTGCCAGGACCGAAACACCGCGTCCCGCGCCATAACGAGTTGTTCGTGCGGATCCTGCGGAAAATCGCGCTTCGTGTGCTTCCTAACAACTTTCTTGTATTCCTCGATCACTTCCTTCAGCGCCTTGGCATCCAGTTCCGTGTCGAGTTTCGCTTTCTTCTGCTTCTTCTTGGCGTCAAACACTTCATCAAACGCGGATTTCGGAATCTCCAGCACAACATTGCCAAACATCTGGATCAGCCGTCGGTACGAATCCGCGGCGAACCGGGGATTGTTGCTGCGCTTAGCCAGCGCCTCCACACTCTTATCGTTCAAACCGAGGTTGAGAATCGTGTCCATCATCCCTGGCATGGAAAACTTCGCGCCCGACCGCACGCTCACCAGCAACGGATTCTCGCCCGTTCCCAGCTTCTGACCTTGCAGCGCTTCGAGCGTGGCCAGCGCGTCCTCCATCTGCCGATCAACTTCTTTCGACACGCCGCCGCTGCGCATGTATTCGCGGCAAGCCTCAGTCTGAATCGTGAACCCCGGAGGCACAGGCAGCCCGGCATTCGTCATCTCGGCGAGGCCTGCGCCTTTGCCGCCAAGATCGTCCTTCATCTTGCCGTGGCCATCCGCCTTGCCACCACCGAAGGAGTAAACGTACTTGGCTGCGGTTTTCTTGTTTTCCTGCACGCCAGCTTCTGGGAGAGTAATTGTCGCCATGATGATCAGTCCTTTATCGATTCGGGTAGCGCCGGCGTCCCGCCGGCAATCTGTAAACTAAATTTGTTCATTCACGAGGAAGGTCAGGCTTTCCCTTCACTCACAATCTCTGAGAAGTCAGCGATCGTCGAGAATTCCTTCAGTAAAGTTCGCAGCAGTGCCAGTCGGTTGGCCCGCACCTTCTTGTCGTCAACCATGACCATCACCTTGTCGAAAAACGCATCCACAGACTCGCGCGCAGTCGAAAGCAACTTAAGCGCGTCACCGTACTCTTTCTTTTTCCGATGCTCTTCGACCTGCGGCCCATTGACCTCGACATAAGCTGCCAAGGCTTTCTCTTCCGGAGCCGAATCAGGCAGGTACTCGAACGCCGCTGCCGGAGCGATTCCCTTCTCTTCCGCCTGCCTCAAAATGTTCCGCATGCGCTTGCACGCCGCACCAATCGCCAGAAACTCAGGCATATGCAAAACCTGTTTCACCGCTTCAGCGCGCGCGAGAGCATCCACCACATCCTCGGCATCTGCAGCCAAAACAGCTTTCACCACGTCATACGCAAATCCGCGGACATCCTTCAAATAAAATTCCAAACGCTCGCGGAAGAATGTCTTCACCGAGTCGGCGAACTTGTCATCATCGACAAACTTCTTCTCCGCCTCGGAACCCTGATACCCCGCGAGCGCGTCCCGCATCATGTCGCTCAACCGCAGCGGCAGCTTGTATTTGTCGATCACCTTCACAATCGCATTCGCTTGCCGCCGCAGTGCAAACGGATCCTTCGACCCAGTCGGCACCAGCCCCAGCGCAAACATCCCGGCAATCGTATCGGCCTTGTCGCCGATGGAAAGCACCGCGCCCTCGACCGACCTGGGCACTTCATCTTCTGTGGATTCCGGTTTGTAGTGATCGTAAATCGCATCGGCAATTGCAAATCGCGTCGCCTCGGGCAAGCTCGAATCCAGCTCCTGCGCCCGCGCGTACAGGCCGCCCACAATTCCCTGCAGTTCGGTGAATTCCTTCACCAGTTCAGTAGTCAAGTCCGTCTTGGCCAGGGCAACAGCCTTATGAATCACTCCTGGACGAATCGCTATTCCGCTCTGCTTGATAATCTCGCTCAACCAACTGCACAGCCGCTGCACCCGCCGCGTCTTTTCGTAGTAGCTGCCCAGGTCTTTTTGGAACGTGACGTGCCGCAAAAGATCCAACCGCTCCAGCAGCGACCGTTTCTGATCCGTCTCCCAGAAAAATCGTGCATCGCTGAAGCGCGCCCGCAGCACGCGCTCGTTGCCGTGCCGAATCAAACCCTCGCGATCGCCATCTGTATTGAGCACTGCAAGAAAATGCGGCAGCAGTTTGTGATCCGCATCTTCCACTGCAAAATATTTCTGATGGTCACGCATCACTGTGACCAGCACTTCCTCCGGCAACTCCAGAAATTGCGGATCGAACCCACCCAGAATCACAGAAGGAAATTCCGTCAGGTTGACGACGCTATCAAGCAGAGCCTTATCTTCCCGCCATCGCGCTCCGGGAATCGTGCGGGTAGCCGCATCAAGTGCTTTGCGAATCTGCTGCTCGCGCTCCGCACGTCCCAGAACCTTGGCCGCACGCAGTGCGTCGACGTAAGCAGAACCGGCCCGCGAAATTGTCACCGGCCCGTGTGACAACAGTCTGTGACCGCGCGAAGTGTTTCCAGCAAAGACTCCATCGAACTCCAGCGGAATTGTTCCCGCGTCAAGCATCGCTACCAACCACCGCACGGGACGCACGAACTTCTCATTCACTTTGCGCCAGTACATATTTTTCGGCCAGTACATCGAAGAAATTTCCTTGGGCAGATTCTCGGCAAGGATTTCGCCAGCGCTGCGGCCCTTCTTCGTGACCTTCGCCGCCAGGTATTCACCCTTCGCGGTCGTGACCTTCTCCAATTGAGAAACGTCGACCCCGGCCTTCTTGGCAAACGCATGCGCAGCAGGCGTCGGCTGGCCCTCTTTATACGCGACATTCACCGAAGGCCCGGTGACCTGCTCGGTTACGTCCGCCTGGGCCGCAGGAATTCCTGAAACCATCACAGTCAGGCGCCGCGGCGTGTCGAAATGAGTTATCTCGCCAGCAGCAAGCCGCTCGCGGCTCAGCAAGGCGGAAACTCGCTCGCGCAACTCTGACGAGGCCGCGGCAATCATCCGCGCCGGAATCTCTTCGCACCCGATCTCTAAAAGAAAGTCTGGCATACTTCAAACCGTAGCGCCGCAAATCCGTAGCGCCGGCGTCCCGCCGGCTGTCGCGAGGGCGTCTCGCCCTCGGTGCGTCAATCTCCACACCTGTACCTAAGATCCCACCGCCGTCAGCTTCTCGCTTACCTTCTTCTCACGCACAGGCGCAGGCTCGTCAGACTTTTCAACGCTCTCGCTCTGCTGATCCACCCAGGCCTTCGCAATCCCCACCGCCAGCGCCCGAACTCGCGCAATCACGCCGACGCGCTCAGTCACCGAAATCGCGCCACGCGCATCGAGAATGTTGAACAAATGTGAGCATTTCAGGCAAAGATCATAAGCGCCGAGAAGCGGGAACCGCGACTTCTCGCGAGCGTCGCTGTCAGCCGTGTAATTCGTCAACAACGCCTTACACTCCGCCTCATACAGACGGAAGTGTTCCCACGTTTTCTCCACATCCGCCATCTCAAAGTTGTAAACAGAAAACTGCAGCTCATCCGCCAGCCGCACATCGCCATACGTCGTCGCCCGGCCCGTCTCCGGATCGCGCGCCCACACGATGTCATAAATCGAATCCACATCCTGCAGAAACGCACCGATGCGCTCCAGACCGTAGGTCAGCTCGGCCGAAATCGGAAACAAATCCACTCCACCGCACTGCTGGAAATAAGTGAACTGCGTGATCTCCAGTCCATCGAGCATCACCTGCCAGCCCACGCCCCACGCACTCAGCGTGGGAGCTTCCCAGTTATCTTCCTCAAACTTGATGTCGTGCTGCCGCATGTCAATCCCAATCGCCCCCAGCGATTCCAAATACAACTCCTGCACATTCTCCGGCGGAGGCTTCAGAATCACCTGCAACTGCATGTGCTTGAACAGCCGGTTCGGATTCTCCCCATACCGCCCGTCCGCCGGCCGCCGCGAAGGCTGCACATACGCCACCTTGTAAGGCTTCGGCCCCAGCACGCGCAAAAAAGTCTCCGGCGCCATTGTCCCCGCGCCCACTTCCACGTCATAAGGCTGCTGTAGCACGCACCCGCGCTCCGCCCAAAACGCCTGCAGCCGCAGGATAAGTTCCTGAAACGTGAGCGAATTGCGTTTGGATGAGTTCACAAGTTGTTGGAGATTGAAGATTAACCAATGATTGTAACGGAAGCGCCGAGAACCGTCAGCTAGCAGATGCCGGCAGCTTCAACCATGCCAGCGCAAAGATCACCAGTGTGGCGACCATCAACGAAACCGGCGCGATAAAAAAGTAACGCACACCCACAGCGGCCATCACGGCCATCCAGACGACATTGACGAGCGCGACGCGCTTCAACAGTCCGGCACGTTCGCGGGCGAGAACCAGATCCAGCACTCCCAGCCCGATCATTCCCACCATGAACGCCACGCTGAAACCGCGTAGGAAATCATTCATGCTGCGCATCGACCCCATCACATCAAACTTGTAGTTGGACATCAGATCGAGCAACTGGCGCTCGGTCTCATTCGCAGCCACCTGCTTCTCCAACAGCGACAGTGAGTGCACCAATCCCAGCAATATCAGTAAGATCGCGCCAGTCACGAACAGCCGCCTTCCCCATTTATCTTTCATAGTCACCTTGCTGTATAAGTTAGAACCCACCCTTCTCCAGCATCCCCGCCGTCACCAGCTTCTTTTCAATATTCCTCTGCAGAGCCTGGATCACAAACTTCCGCAGATCCGCACCCTGCGCCTTAGGCCAAGGCTCCCCGGCAAAACTATCCACCGGCGCGCGAAACATCAGCGCAGCCAGCGCCCTCGATTCACTCGAAATCTCCGATGACGCCAGCCGCTTATCCTCGGGACACATCAGCCCATCGGCCAGCGCATGAAAATAAGCCCGGCTGTCGTTCAAGCTTCGCCCGCACACAATACACCCCGTCAGCTCTGGCAAAAAACCAACCAGACGCGTCAGCCACAGATCAAAGTAAGTAACCGGCATCCAAACATCCGACCCAGTCAAAGCATGCAGCACAGAAAGCGTCAGGCGGAAGATCGCATCATTCGCTTCATGATCGGGCAACAGCTCGTCAAGCAACTCTGCCAAATGCGCCAGTGCCACTGCCCGCGCATAACTGACTTCGTTCGCCAGCGGAGACTCCAGTACCTCGCACGCATCCAACCGCGCTAATTCCTGCCGCTCGCGCACGTCATAAAACGCGCGCACATACGTCATCGGCTCCAGTGCTCCGCCAAAGCGCCGCTTCGATTTTTTCGCCGACCGCGCCACACCACGCACTTTGCCTTCCGCACGGGTAAACAGCGTGACCAGCAAATCGGCCTCGCGCAGCGGATAGGTGCGCAGCACAATCGCTTCCGACTCCATCAGTGTCATGGATGCCCAATTGAATTTCCGATTGTAGCGGACAGATGCGGGGATAGAAAGCCGAGGGATGGCTTGCCTTTAAGGCGCATCCCCACTCCGCATCCGAGCCAATTTGCCTTAATTTCTTGGCTCGGGCAACTCGCAGGAGACTTAGGGGTTCATTCCTACTGGGATTCTCCCTGATCAGGCGGAATTATGCGCAAAGGGGTTGGGATGATCGTCCTTTTAGCGCTGGGGCTGACCGCGGCCGGATGCAGCAGCGGCAGCGGATCGGGCGCCGGCAACATCAACGGAACTTGGGACGCGACTCTGACAAACACAGATGGATCGCCGGCCTACACTTTTTCAACCACATTTACCCAGGGTAGCGGCAGCGCACTCACCGTCACCAATTTTAACTTTACGTTGCCCGGTCCTTGCTTCGAGTCGTACTCGGCGAACCAATATTCAGAAACTGGTTCGTTCAGTCTAAGTGGGAATTCCAGCGGCAGTGTTATGGGAGTGTTTGGAATGACCATTACCACGACATTCCCCGGCGGCACGAACAACGTCCTTACCCTCACAGGAACGGTGAATGGCAATTCGATTTCCGGCACCTGGAGCGCGACCGGCCTATCGGGATGCAGTGGGAACGGGACTTTCAAGATCGGGCCGCCAATGGCAGGCGGATAGGTTCCCGAAGCACGCGGCCCTCGCCCCCATTGACATGAAAGCAGCCGGCCAAGCAAAAGGCGCGTATCCATGGATGGACACGCGCCTCGAAATGATCAAGCCAAGAGCCGAAGGCTAACGGCCAAACGCTTTGCTACCGCCCGAAGTACGCCGCATTCTTCGCGGTGAATTCGTTCCACTTCTCCGGCAGGTCGTCGAGCGCGAAGATGGCCGACACCGGGCACACCGGCACGCACGCGCCGCAGTCGATGCACTCCACCGGGTCAATGTAGAGCAACGGCTCCGTCTCATACTTGGGATCGTCTTTCTTGGGATGAATGCAATCCACCGGACACGCATCCACGCACGCCGTGTCTTTGGTGTTAATGCAAGGCTCTGCAATTACGTAGGTCATAAGGGTGTGAGTCTCCTGAATATCTATGCAGGTATTTTACTACTACAGCCGTCTCCGCGACCGCACATTCTAGCAAGAAACTCCGGTTTGATGTAAAGAGAATATCGCGCGCTTCAAACCCACCACCCAGGATTTTTCACGATTGACACCCAACCCGAGATTCCGACCTCTGCAGGCAGCAATCCTTGGACAAGCAAAACGGCTGGCAGCTTTTCGCTGCCAGCCGTTCTTATTGCTCTTGATCATTTCAGATCAAGCTGCGGAGAAACTTACCGGTGTCCGCCGCCACCATGTCCACCGCCCCCACCGTGACCGCCACCACCATGGAAGCCGCCGCCACCACCACCATGAAATCCGCCGCCACCGCGGACCGCTCCACCACGCGCCACTCCACCACCGCGCGCACCAGCGTAACCACGTCCGCCCGCATACCCGCGCCCAGCGTAGCCGCGTCCGGCAAAGCCGCGACCGTAGGCCCCACGGCCATAACCCCAACCACCCCGGCCATAACCGCCCCAACCACCGTGCCAGCCATACCACGGGCCAGCGCCGATGAACAATCCGCCCACAAACCAACTAGGTCCGTAATAGCCGTAAGGTGCGCAGGCGTAAGGGTAATAATTGTAGTAGCCGTATCCGCAAACCGGCTCTACTCCGATTCCAACCGCGACCTGGGCTTGCGAATAAGCCAGTGGCACCATCAGAACCGCGACCAAAGCCAAATATTTCATGTACTTCATAGTTCCCCCTTGTTCCAGATCCGGGCCCCAGCCGCTAAACCCACCGAATCTACAGGTCTTCTGGATTTTCTTTCTATCCGAAGCGCCTATGTATTTGAACTCCCATCTCGGGAAAAAGTTGCTGCTCCCATACTGGCTGATTTCAGCCACCCCGCCTGAAATCAACCACTTGCAAGCATTCCTCCGAAAGATGCGGTCCACCCCACCGCCATCCCGAGTCAAAGTGTCTCTTCTGCCGTCCGGCTAAGGCCGGTAAATCCACGTCTGCGCAGTCGCTTGATCGTTGTTCGGGTAGCCACCCGCCAGCAATACGCTGCCGTCCCGAAGCTTCGTCTCCGACATGAAATGCCACTTGTCATTCATCTGGCCTGATGCCACGTCAAACTTCCCCGTCGCCGGATCATACACCTCTACATCCCTGCTTCCGCCCGCAACCAGCAACTTTCCAGACGCCAACTGCACGGCTTCGTCCGGCAATTTGAAACGGCTGTCATTCATTGAGGAAGCAGCCGTAAACTTCCCCGACTGCGGATCATAAATCTCGGCGCTGCTCAAGTTCCCGCTCCAACCTCGCGAATCTGACCCGCCCGCAATCAACACTCTGCCATCCGGCAAAAGTCCCGCTGTGTGTTTACAGCGTGCAGTACCCAGGCTGCCGGTTTCCGTAAAAGCGCCAGTCTTGGGATCGTACAACTCCGCGCTCGACGCTACGCTCCCAGCATAACCACCCGCAATCAGAACGCGTCCATCCTTGAGCAGCGTCGCCGTGTGGGATATGCGAGCGTGATGCATCGATCCGGTCGGCTGAAACGAAAGCGTCGTGGCGTGAAAAATCTCCGCCGATGCCAGGGACTCGTTATCGCGCTCTTCCCCGCCGGCAATCAGCACATCGCCATCGGCAAGCACCGTTGCACTCGGCCTCCCACGCCGAACGGTCATCTTGGCAACCACGCTGAACTTGCCAGTAGCCGGGTCATACAACTCCGCCGAATCAGTCCCACCCATTCCGACCCAGCCTCCGGCAATCAGCACTTTCCCCGACCGCAGCAGCACGGCAATATGACCCACGCGCCCCAAGCTCATTTCTCCCGTAGCCTGAAACTTCCCAGTCGCCGGATCATAAAGCTCAGCAGACTTGTAAAAATCCTGATTACGCCGCATGCCCCCAACAATAAGAACCTTGCCGTCCGGCAAAAGAGTAGCGCTCTGCCCCGAACGCGGTTCCAGCATAGGCGCCGCAGCCGTAATCGATCCGGCTCGCGAAGCAGGAGAAACTTCAGGACGAAACGCGATCGCAGCAACAGCAAATGTAATGGTGAAGAGCGAAACGAGAAGCAGACGGGAACCGCTCATGAGGATCCTCCTGAGACGTCAGACGAGGCCACTCAAGACAGGTTAGCAGATACTGCCCATTGCGCCCATTAAATCCTCGCGCAACATGGTTTGTCCGGTCGGCGCAACGGCGTAGAATAAAAGTTCCAAAGGGGGCACAATGGCAACTCCATCAGTCGATCGTTCTGAGCAGCCAACAGTTCGAAGCACGGAAATTATTAGTTACGAGGAGGCGATGGAGAAACTGTCTCGCGACGAGCGCTTTCGAACCACCATTTATGCCATGAATACGTTGCTCGTTCAAAAAGGAATCTACTCGCCAGAGGAATTCGAATTCCAGTTCCGGCAGTTTGCTCAGAAAGTGTCAAACTAGATTTGCATTCGAGAGAATTGAGGCATTCATGGCAAGAGCGAAATTGAAGCCCAAGACGGATCCCACCCCTCCGAAGCGTGTAGTCCGACGGAAAGAGTCGCCCGCTAAGTCACCCTCCAAATTGCTCGGCAAGGATCTGGAGCGCGCGGTCGAGCGGTTCCAATCTGAGAGCGACGAACAGAAAGCTCACCAACAGTGGAAGAAAATCGAGACCTCAGTTTTTGGCGTGCAGTTTGAGGACTGATGGCAAAGCTGAACTGGCGCAATCTTCCCGCGTGGAAGCGCGCCAAACTGGAAGACCGGGTGCGGAGTAGAGAAATCACTGCCGCAGATCTTCGGCTTCTGCAGGAGTGGATCGCGAGTAGCCCCGACGTTCCCAACGAAGATTGGTGCAAAGACTTTGGATCCTTCAAAGTCGCAGGCACCGGATCCTCGCCCTCAACTTTCCTCACCCGAGATCAACCCTGCTGGGGCAAGAAACTCTGATCCTAAACCCCTACCAACTCCCTCTTCTCGCTAGGCTCATACTCCACGATGTACCCCGCCACCGCGCTAGCCGCGACCGTAAGCGGCGAAGCCAGATACATCTGTCCCGGACCGCTGCGCCCAGGAAAATTCCGGTTCTGTGCGCTGATCACCACCTGATCCGGACGCGTCGAAACCCCCGGCCCCGCATTAATGCAAGCCCCGCAACTAGGCTCAATCAGAATCGCCCCAGCCTTCTGAAACACATCGATGTAGCCTTTACGAATGCAGTACTCGCGCGTCTCCTGCGACCCAAACTGAATGTAAAACTTCACCGACTCCGCCACGCGCTTACCTTGCTTCAAAGCATCGGCCAGCACCGCAGCATACATGTCCATGTCTTCATTCTTGCCCGCCGTGCAAGTGCCGCCATAAGCAATCTCCACCGGCACCGGAGTATTCAACTCCCGCACATACTTCCCATTCCCCGGATCCCCCGGCGTCGCGACCATCGGAGTAATCTCCGCCGCGTCCAGCTCAATCACATGCGCATACTGCGCATCAGCGTCGCTATACAATCCTTCAATCATCGCCTGGGCCTTCGCGCGATCCATCCCGCGCCGCTCCACCAGAAAATCAACCGCCTTCTTATCCGGAGCGACAATCCCGGTAAACCCGCCAATCTCAGCCGCCATATTCGTCATCGTCGCGCGCTCATCCACGCTGAGTTCTTCAATCGCCTCGCCCGCATACTCCATCACCTTCGCCAGCGCCTTGCCGCTGCGCACATAATCCAGGCTAAGAATTTTCAGGATGAAATCCTTCGCCGTAACATTCTCATGCCGTTTGCCACGAACCACAATCTTCACCGACTCCGGCACCTTCACCCGCACATCCTTAGTAATCCAGCTATTGAAAACGTCAGTCGTGCCAATCCCAAACGCCACGCAGCCAATCGCGCCCACGTGCGGAGTGTGCGAGTCCGACCCAACATTCAACTGTCCCGGCAGCGCGTAGGTTTCCAGCACGATCGCGTGGCAGATGCCTTCCGACCCCTTGCGGTCTTTCAACTCTCCATGCAGCTTGATCCCCTGCTTCGCCGCAAAGTCCTGCTGCTTCAGCTTAAGCTGTGTAGCCAGATCCAGCAGCCCCAACTTCTTTTTCTCCTCCGAAATCACTTCATCCAGAAACGTAAGATGATCGCGGAAAACAATAATGCTAGACGCATCATTCACCTTCGCATCCTTGCCCACGTACCGCTCAAAAAAGATAGCCGCCATCGGCGTAACGTACTCATGACTGAATCGCAGATCAGCCCGCGCAAACCCACTATCACCCGGCTTCACGCTAGACACGCCAACCTCGCCCTTTTCGTTGATCATGTGCCGCGCAAATATTTTCTCAGCCAGCGTCATCGGAGGCGCCGTGTAACGCCGAACATTGACATTGATTTCCAACTTCATCCCGGTTTTGATCGGCGGCAAGAAAACCTTCCCCTGCATCCGCGCCACATTAAACGGAAACAGCCCGCCATACTCAATCACCTGCCGCGTAATCTCATCCTCTCCAGCAGTGAACTCACTTAAAGCAATCTCCTCGCCCGCGCGAATCCGATCAATCAAAGAAAAATCAGTCGACGTCAGCACACCCAAATTCTGGCAATTCTGCTTGTAAATGCGCTCAATATTCTCCGCGATCACCACCTGAATGCCGGCACACATCTCCGCATAAGGAGACTGCTCCCGGCTCGATCCCTTCCCGCGCCGCTTCCCGCTAACCGCGCAAACAAATCCCCCGCGCTTCACATCCCCACGCCCAATCGGAGTCACGCTCCCGCACTTCAACCCCAGATAAGGAATCTCGCCCAAAGTCTCGTCAAAATAAAAACAATAGTGCGCCGGAGTAATCTCGTCGGTAGAAATATCATCGCGCAGCTTGGGATTATTCCCCGGATTCCCAGTATCCCAAGGTAAATCTTCGCCAGCCAGCTGCCGTTTAATCAGCTCTGGATCCTCAGTAAGAAAAAGAATGCGCCCACGCAGCCGCACCTGTTCAGGCCGCTTTTCGATTTTGCGTTCAAGAAGAGAATTGATCACGATGAACCTGCAGGAATCCAAGATTTAGGACAGCCGGAAGCGAAACAGCAATCCCACAATTCAATTGTAGCGCGAAAAAACTGAAGAGGCGGAGACTTTGACTTACCCCATGAAACCCCGTGCAACCCCGTGGTGAAAGGTCTTCCCTATCTCTCATAAACCCGAGGATCAGCCAACCCCTCCAACCCCCGCCCAGCAAAAATGTCAGCGAACTCCTTCAACAAAGCCTCATGAATCACTCCATTAGAAGCCAAAGTCTCCCGACTATCGATCTCAAATCCCGACCCATCAAACCGAGTCACCAGGCCGCCAGCCTCCTCCGCAATCAGCACCCCAGCCGCCGTATCCCAGGGATTCAAATTGAACTCCCAAAAACCGTCATACCGCCCGCAAGCCACATTGCACAAATCCAGCGCCGCCGATCCCGCCCGCCGCACCCCATGTGAATGCAAAGTGATCTGGTGATAAAAATGAATATTCGGATTCTTATGCCGCTTCTGGCTGGGAAACCCGGTAGCCAGCAACGACTCCTTCACCGACCCAGTCTTCGAAACATGAATCAACTCGCCATTAAGCCGCGCACCCAGTCCCAACTCCGCCGAAAACAACTCATCTCGCGTAGGATCGTAGACCACGCCAGCAATGCGCCGACCCGGCTCTCCAGCAGTCCGTCTCTCTAACCCCATCGAAACGCAAAATACCGGATACCCATGCGCAAAGTTCGTAGTCCCGTCCAGCGGATCGACATACCAGCGATACTCGCTCCCGCGATCGCTAAGCCCCTGCTCTTCGCCCAACACATCGTGCCCAGGCCACAGCGCCCCAATCCGCTCGCGGATCAGCACCTCCGAAGCCCGGTCCGCAGCCGTAACCAAATCGGCATCACCCTTATATTCAATCTTCAAATGTTGATGAAAATACTGCATCAGCAAGGCCCCAGCCTCGCGAGCAATAGCCGACATAGCCGGAACAAAGCTATCGGAATTAGCAGACACAACAGGGCTTCGGGCTTCGGGCATCGGCTTTCGGGGTAAGGCTAAACGGCCCAAGGGCCGTACTAGAGGTTTGTACGTTAACCAGCATTTGGGTGGCGCAGCGCTTCAGCGCGGCGATGAAGGTCCAAAAACAAAGCAAGTTCTAGCCCCACACAGGCCGAAGCCCGAAAGCCGAAGCCCGAAGCCCGCCTCACTTCCCCCCGCCATCTTCCGCAATGTACATAATCTCGTGCTTGAAAATAAAAAGATTAGGAGCGCCTTCCCGAGTCAGCCGCACCATATGCTTGTCGTAGTACTCAATCCAGCCGCTAACCGTCTGGCCATCCATCAACTTCACGCTGACCTGCTTCTGCTTCTCGCCCAGATTCTTCAGGAAGGTAGCTTCTTCAAAAGTCTCTTCAGGAGGCGGGGTCCGCCCGTGCTTGGCGGCATTAGGATTTCCCTGCGCGCGGAAAGGCATGCCAAACATTGTACACGCAGCAACTCGGGCTACGGTGTTGTAGCGAGCCAAGTAATGTGGGGACAGCCGCCCTCGGCTGTCCGTCGAGCGAAGCTCGACCCCTTTGCGGGTGCCCCATTTCTCGCGTTCTTTGCGAGAAGTGGGGATCTTGGATCGGGCGCCCAGCCCTCAATGACAATTGCCCGCGCCATTCATGCTGAGGGTGTCCCACTCTTTCGCGTTCTTTGCGAAAGGGTGGGACGCGATGCCGCCTGCACAATCTTGCCTGCAGCACCTGCGCGGCTGGGGCCGAGCTCGCTCTGCGACCCGCTCAGTCAATAATTCTGAAACTCACGTTGCTCGTCAGCGCGCCGCCGGGAGTCGTAACCACCACCGAGCCAGTGGTCGCGCCGCTCGGGACAACGGCTGTCATGTACGTATCGCTGACGACAGTAAACTTCGCAGCCTCGACGCCGTTGAACGTAACCGCGGTCGTACCGGTCAACCCCTGGCCAAGAATCTGCGCAGTCTGCCCGACCTTGGCCCCTGGCATCACGAAAGTGACGAACCCCCCAAGGCCCGCGTCGAGGCTGTAGATCGACGGGCCAGCCGATCCATAGAACTTGCCGCTGGTGTCCTGAACAAGGGCACTCGTATAGCCGCCGTACTGGCAGCTATCGTATACAGTGGTGAAGACGCCAGCTTCGCTGACGCTGTAGATGGAGCCGTCGCCGCAATCGCCGCCGCCTTCGACCAGGGTCCCGTACAGGTTCCCATCTGACGCCGGAATCAGCCCAACAATAGGGTTCGCGCCGATTCCCGAGAAGTCGTAAACAGTCTTCGCCTCGCCCCGAGGGGTAATGCTGAATACGGTGCCGCCGGTCGGGCCTTCCCATGTAGTTCCATAAAAAGTTCCGTCGCTGGCCTGAGCCAGTGGCGCATAGAGGACTGCGCCATCCGTAAATTGAAAGCTATGCAGTGTCGTGAATGCGCCTCCTGTCGTGGACTTGAAGACAGTCCCGCAGCCGCCATAGGGCTGGCAAGAATATGGATCGTATTTCCCGCCTCCGTAGGTGGTCCCGTAGAGATTCCCATCGACGCCCTGCACAAGCCCTGTAGGGCTGCTGCCCTCGCCGGCGCCACCAAACTTATGCAGCGTAGTAAACACGCCAGCAGGGGTTATCTTGAAAATAGTTCCACAACTGCAAGCACTGCCCGAACCGCCGCCATTCGCAGCGGTGCCATAGAAATTTCCGTCGCCGCCTTCGATCAGCCCATTGGGATAAATGCCATCGGGGCCGCTGAAGGTGTGAAAGACAGTGACCGTGCCGCCCGTCGTCATCTTGAAAATCGTGCCGCAACCGGACGAACCACATGCCCCCACTGTATTCCCACCCCAACCGGCGACGCCATAAAAGTTGCCATCGGTGGCCAGCATAAGCGGGCCGGGATACGCCCCGGCGACGCAGTTTAACTGAGGACAGAATGTGTGAAGAACGGTGAGAGTGCCAGACGAAGTTACTTTGAACACGCTTCCGTAGTAGTTGGCGATGTCGTTGTCCGTCTGGGTTCCGTACAGATTCCCATCTCTTCCCTGCACGAGAGACGAGATAAGTGTGAAACCGTCTCCGTCATACGCTTCGATCGTAAAGGTCTGTGCGGCCGCGGTTGTCGCCGCGCCGACGATCGCACAGCCGACGAGAACCATTTTCCAGTAACTCATTAATCTCTCCGCTCCGCCGTCGGCGCCGCTCTGAATCCCCTTACAACATACTCAGTTACTAACTCTGAAACTCACGTTGCTGGTAAGCGCGCCGCCAGGAGTCGTGACCACCACCGGGCCTGTGGTCGCGGGTGCAGCGAACAGCTTCACTGCACTATCTCGAACACCGTACCGTAATAGGTGTTGGCTCCGCCTTCGCTTGTGGTCCCGTAGAGATTCCCACGTGCGTCAAAGATTAATCCCGACAGAGGCGCCCATCCGTCAGTTCCATCGAAGCTAACCGGCAGCGACTCCGTCCACGTCCCGTCCTGGGCAGGCGTCAACTTAAACGCCGCCCCCAAGCCGCCTGCACCGTAATTGGCAGCCGTGCCGTAAAGATTTCCGCTCGCGTCAAACACCGGAGTGCCGTAAAACGGATTGGCGACATCGCCAGCAGCACCGAAACTGTGGAGGACAGTCTCTACCCAGCCCCCACCGGAGGACGCTAACTCGAATACTGTCCCACCGTTATAAGTTCCGCCCCGGTACGTCGTGCCGTACAAATTGCCGGAAGCAGCCAAGAGCACACCACCTAACGGATATTGGCCGTCCAAATTATTGCCGGTAAAGTTGTACAGCACCGCTTCCGTCCACGCCCCTACACTTGGCTTCAGCTCAAATACCGTCCCGCACCCGCCCGCACAATTGTTGGAGCTACCGCCGTTGTTGGTCACGCCATATAGGTTTCCCGCGCTGTCGAAGATGAGGGTGGCCCCAGGGTAATATCCACTCAGGCCATTACTGAAGGAGTACGGAATTTTCTCCGCCCAAGCTCCGCCCGTCTGGGGCACTAACTCGAATACAATTCCGCAGCCATAGCTACAGCCGTTGTCGCCACCATCGATCGTCGTGCCAAACAAGTTGCCCGACGCATCGAGGATTAAAGGGCCGAGCGGCCATTTTCCATCTTTACTGTTATTTCCGAAGCTGTGCAGAATCCGCTCGCTCCAGCCTCCGCCAGCCTGAGGGACTAATTCGAAAACTGTTCCACCGCCGTTCGGCCCTCCGCCAGTGTACGTCGTACCGTACAGATTCCCTGACGAATCGAACACCAACCCCCCACGTGGGTTGACCCCGTCCTTTCCGCTTGGATTGAAGTTATGCAGTATGCTCAGGGTCCAGGCTCCGCCGGCCCTCGGCGTTAATTCGAAAACCGTTCCGGAATTGTAGACACCGCCAGACTCTGTGGTGCCATACAGATTGCCGGACTTATCGAAGACTAGGTTGCAGGACGGGTCTGAGCCGTCTTTGCCGTTATTGTTGAAGCTATGTAGAACTTTTTCTTGCTGCCCGACAGCCCCATCTCGCCCCTGCACAATCGTGACGCTCGCCGGGATCGTGGACGAACTTGTCCCCGTGAAAGTGTGAACTTCCCTGACCGTTTGCGCAGGGCTTGTGCGCGCTAGAACAAGGAGCAGGGCCATCGAAGCGAATGCCGCCACCGCGATAAATCGGGAAAGTCGCATGACAATTTCCTTTGGCGTTCCACGGCTCTGGGGGTGAGCCGCTGTGTTGCGAGGCGCGTGCAGCGGGAAGTGTACCCCATTCACAGAGCCTCGACAATGTGCAGAATTCTGCACTGGCCAGGCGGCGCAGGGCGAGTAACTTCCGTTAACAGGCGACTTCGTTCACTGATGCAATGAACGATAAGGCGATATTATGTCAGCCCAATCACCTCAGGGACATTGGTACGTGGACCGGAGGAGCGGAATATCGCCAGGGTGCTGAAGCTTCCATTCCTCCCAAGCAGGTGGAGACAAGTCGCAGATTCCGGCTTCGCCATTGAACCGAATCAGCCAGTTAAGGTTCAGATCAAAGGCGCGTCTTTTCTGCTCCGGTGTCGCGCGCATGTCGAGTCTGCTGAAAACGAATCGCTTCCCAATCGGATTGCCGACGCAGTAGGGATTCTGGCAGGCTCCCGATTGTTCGCGGGCCTCTGAAATAATTGCAGCCAATTTGCCACCCGAGACCTGACGCTCGAACATGACACCAACAGCAACCACCTTGCCGTCCTGAGTGCCGATTCCTGCGTGCAATATCGCCCCAGAGTGAACCACATGTCTGACTACCGAGGTTTCTGCGATTTCAAAGTTAACTTCATGAACCCCGTACCGGTCTTCGCTGGCCACTTCGTACTGACTAAACTCCTTCGAGATTCGTTGAACGTCAGCATTGCTACTGCCCCCCACATCCAACGATTCGAGAGCCTGTATAAGTTTTTGGGCTTGAGCTTTAGAGCGTCTGAGATGCACGAATGTAACGGCGGCCCAAATGAAGGCGAGGACAAAAACACAAGCACAAACGCGACGGGTTGGACGCGAAGCCATGCGCCCCAACCACGCAGCCGCAGGGAACGATTTGCGGAACGCCATGAAGACAAAGACCCCGCAGTGAGTGTAGTTGTTCCCGACTGTGCGGACTCGTGACCGACGTAATCAGGAGATAGCACGCGTTGACCGCTCAGATTGCTCCGGTTCTGCGGCACAGAACCCGGGCCAAAAAGTTTTCCACAGCCCCATTGTGACATCTGACCTTGCGCCGCACTTTGAATTGGTGCAATTATGTTTGAGGCAGTGATAGCAGGAAAATGCCCAGCAGTCCAGCCATTAAGTCCTTTGCTGTCTAGATTTTAGTGCCTAAGTCCTGTAGGCCCTAGATTTTGCGGGCCAAAACATGTCCAACTCGATGATTCCACATATCGAGGGGGGTGGGGAGGGGGGTAGGGTAAGGTACAGACCGGGAGCATCCCCGACAGGAGGCGACAGTCTGTTGAAAATATTTTTCGCAACTACCTAGAAGCTGACCCGCACTCCAAACTCAAACGCGCGTGGAGCGCCCATAGCAAAAGTTCCCGACCCAAGACCAGCTCGAAATGGATTAAAGCTCGAAATCGAATTCACTCCGCCCAACACATTCGGAGCCAGCACGCCGTTCGGCGACGACACCAGGGAGGCGTTCGGCAAATTGCCCGGCAAGAATGAATTGACCAGGTTGAAGACATTGAAAACGCTAACGCTCGGCTCGACGGTAAAGCGCTCTCGAACCTTAAGCGGCCACGACGCCCGAACGTCCATCGACTTCAACCACGGGATTCCGACGGCATAAGGAGCAACCGAACCAACAGTGGGCATCACCCATCCCAGAGCGACCATGTCGCTGGGAGTCATAACCAGCGGCCCCGAAATCAGCCCTGGGCAAGTGAAGTGGTCGCCCGCAGGCACATCGTCCGCGACCAGGCAAGCGCCGGCAGGCGTGAGGTTATTCGCATACACGTGGTTGTAACTGTTCAACACGGCTTGCATATTGTTGATGTTGATGCCGTGCGAGAACTCGCCAATCTGTGTTGCGGGCAGAGGCTCAGGAGCGCCGCTCGCGCCCAACCCAGTGCCGAGCCAGTCTGAAGCAAAAATTTCGCCTCCATGTGTCAGTTCCGGCAGCAACAAGCTTTGCGGAAGCGGACTTAAAAAATGTCCGACCATGCTTAGCTTCGTAAAGAACGGCAAGTCGAGCGTTGCACCAAACGAGATCTGATGTTTTCGCGACAGCGCATCAGCTCCCGTGAATCGCGTCGGGTCGTCATTATCAATCGCAAGGTTGGTAGAGTCCTCGTCCTGCGACTGGCTGGTAAACCGCGAGAGCGCGTAAGAAGCCTGCAGGTTCAAAGTCTTCACAAAGCGAAACGGATGCTCAACGCGCGTAACCACCTTCGCCTGCACACCGGTATAAAGCGACCGCCCATCAGGAAACTGAACATCAACTCCGCCAACAGCTCCAGTGTTGCCAGTGATCGGATTGGTCCCCGGAAACGCACAGTAAGTGCAAGGTCCTCCGCCCGTAACTTGCAGGTTCGAATCGAGTCCAGCAGTCGAGTAAGCTGCTTGCGCGCCCGCTTGGCCCAACACGGAAATCATGCATGAAGCCTGCCCAAATCCGGTTGGGCAACCAGCGGCCGTTTGCGCTGTATCGCGCGCGGCAACGGCATTCGCTTGATTGAAGCTGCGCGCCGCTCCGCTGTGGTTCACGTCTTGCCCGATCAGATAATGTTCCCCGACGTTGCGAACGTAATCCGCACTAATCACAGTTCCCGGACGAATCTCTTTCTGAATGCCAATGTTCATCTGATAAGAACGCGGCGTTCGATAGTTCGGATAGAACAGATCAGCATTGGGGTTCAGGGCGGTCAGCGCAGTGCCAACGAAAGCGCCGTTCGGCTGATTGCCGCCGACTGAAGCGGCCGCAGCCTGGTAAGCTCCGTTCAATGCCAGAATCGCGGGAGCTGCGGTCGAGATGGTCTCTCCGCAGAAGGTAGGCAGCGCCTGCAAACCAGTTGGTGTAGTCACAACCGTAGCCGAACCATCCGGAAATGTTGTTCCGAGCAGGCTCGTTGGCCATGCAAATGGAACAGCTAATCCCGCGGAACAAACCTGCGGAGCATCGGCGAACATTCCCTTCGCGAGCCGCGCGGGATTATCCAATAATGTGCTGTTCCAAATCGTGCTCTCGTAGAACAATCCCGCTCCGCCGCGGATTACAGTCTTGCCATTGCCTCCCGCATCCCACGCAAATCCGAATTGCGGTGCGAAGTTCAGGTTCGGATTGCGGACCGCAGCTCCCAATCCAGGTAGCCATTGATTCAAATCCGGCAACGATCCCAGATTGCTGTCTGTTCGGCCGGTGTCGTGGACGTAATGCACGCCATAGGTCAACGTTAATCTCGGACTGTAGTTCCATCGATCTCCGACGTACAACTCAATCCGGTTATCCGGCGTGAGTCCTCCACCGGGAAATCCGAATGCAGATTTCGTCGTGGAGAATCCAATTCCATTTCCCAGAGTTACAAAATTCGCTGGGTACGAAGTTGGATCGGCAGAATTCGACCCCACCAGCGAAGTCGTTCCCGCCTGCGGGAACGCGGAGTAGTCCGCCAGGCGCGCGGCTTCGATGCGATTGAAAGCAATTCCATAGCGGAAGAGGTGCTCGCCCAGTATTCTGCTGCCGTCATATCGCGCGAGTTTGTCCGATTGATCTGTCTTTTGTGGCGCGAGCCAACTCGGGCCTCCGCAATAACTGCTTGCGCCGCTGAGAACGCAATTTCCAGCTGTGGGCGCGCCGATATTAATGCCTAGGCCCGGAATTGGATTGTCGGCCGCGTTCAGTCCGCTCGTCGCATCCGATATGCTATTGCGCAGCTTGAGATATTCAAACCGAAGGCTGTGCGCGTACGCGCCAGTGTTGAAATCAACGCCCAGAGTATTCGTCGCGGTGTTGTTCGTGTTGCGAAGTTGCTGTGCGGAAGTCGCCGATCCATCGGGCCGCAGATCGCTGTCCTGAAAATAATTGAAGCGATAGAACGCGCGCGTGCTCCCGCGCATATTCCAGTCGACGCGTTCGTCGGTGTCGAACTCACGGTAGGGCTGCGAGAGAACAGTATTCAGTGTGTTGAACGGAAAACTAAAGGGCTCAATCGAGGTCAGATTCTGCTGAGTGCGCTCGGCGTCGGCGAACAAAAACACTTTGTCCTTGATGATCGCACCGCCCGCATTCGCCCCAAATTGTTCCCGCTGAAAAGAAGAGTCAGAACCTGCCGACGAAGCGGGCAGCGGCGCCGCGCCCTGATCGCCGCGGTACACACCAAATACTGCTCCGTGAATCTGATCGCTCCCAGACCGCGTAATAATGTTCACCGTCGAAGCGGCAGATCCGGCAGAAAGATCGAGCAAAGATTCCGGAAGCTGAAATTCCTGGATCGCGCTCGGCGAAATGTTTTGCGTGGAGGCTCCAGTGGTCTCGTCAGTGACGTCGACTCCGTCTACTTCAGTTCTCACGCCGCGCCCGAATCGGCTCAGCACTGAAACCGAAGAGACCCCATCCTTGCTCGCACCGAGAACGCCGCCGTCCTGCAACTGCACTCCAGGTTCAAGCTGCGCCAGATCGAGAGGATTTCGTCCGCTAATCGGCAAATGCTCAACTGTCCCTCCATCGACCACGCTTTGCACGCCGGCCTGTTCGATATTAACGGCCGTGCCGCCTACAGTCTGAGGACGCGGCTTCTCCGTCCCAACTTGCATGGTTACGTCCGCGCGAGTCGTATTCCCTACATGAACCGCCAGGGACAAGTGCGCGATGTTGAAGCCCTTGACCTCGATGCGTACCGCATAGTCTCCCGGCTGAATCGGTCCCGAGGAATACAATCCGGCCGAAGAAGTGGTGCCATGGATGACGCCAGCCGTGGCCTTGTCCGTGATCTCGACCTTCGCGCCGGCGAGCGGCTTCTGTTGCGGATCGGCGACAAAGCCCACGATGTTTCCCGTTCCAATTGTTTGAGCGATGAGCGACGGCGAAACCGCCAGGGCAACTACCGCGAACACTGCCACACGCACGGCGAAGTGCCGAGAGAAATGACAGTTCAACCGGGCAAACCTTCCATTCACACTATTCACTGACCCTCTTTTTCAGTTCCGTTTCAAGAACAAGAAAGCAACAACAGACTGGATCGGCAATCGCCGTTCGATGGGACAAGCACGCGCATCTCAACTTGCCGCGAGCGCCCTCGTCAAAAGCAAACCCGCGAACCCAAGTTGATCTTATAGGATGGAAAATCAATCCTCAGCCATGTAGAAGCAAGTCCGAACAATACCAAACCATCCACCATCCTTGTCAATCAAGCCGCGGCTTTGCTGACCACAGATCACTGACCACGCTCTCTGCTGCTCAAAAGTCTGACTTAGTAGTGTAATAGCCGGCTCGATTTCGCACATGATAAGCAGCGCCCTCGGCCGGCCCTGTAATCGCTACCTGGATGCGGCGAAACTGTGAGTTCGAGACGCGCTGCGACGGATAGTAAGCCAGCAAGTACTGCGTCCTCAGTTCGTCGCTGATCTTCCGAAAGGCGTCATCGAGCTGCGACGTCGAAGTCGCGTAGTAGTACTTCCCTCCCGTATCTTCGGAGATCTGGATCAGCGCATGCTCGCCGCCAGTCTCGCGCCCCGCGCTGCTCTCGATCGGCACCACGATAATGCTGTAGACGATGGCTTCGGCTTCCTCGGCCGCGCGCACTGCCTCTTTGTAGTCGACCCGGCTAATCGTGTCTCCTCCGTCAGTGATCAGGACAATGACTTTCCGTCCCTGACGCTTGTCGAGTGAGCGCGAGGTCACATACACGGCGTCGAACAGCGCCGTGGCCGCGCCTAGGCGGATGTGGTCGATGCCCTCGTCGATGCGTTTCAGTTCGGCAGTGTAGCCGGTGGCCTGCGCCACGGTCTCACTGAAGCCATACACCGACAAAGCATCCACAGGCCGCAGAATCGCCCGCGCAAACCGCTTCGCTGAAGCCTGCTCGAGCGGCAAGTCGTGACGCGTGCTCAAACTTGTGTCAATCGCCAGCGCAATCGAAAGCGGGACCGCCGATTCTTTATCGAACACCGAAATCTTCTGCTCCCGCCCATCCTCCTGCACCACAAAATTTTCTTTCTTGAGCCCGCCCACGGGAGCCCCGTGATCGTCGGTCACAGTCACGTAGACATTTACCAGCTTGACGTCGACCTTGAGCGTGGTCTCCGGCTGAGATGGAGTTTGCTTCTGCGCGGGAATCTGCTGCTCGTAGGCGGCGCAGGCCAGCAGCAGCAGAGTCGCGGTTAAGAATTTTCTCATTCAGTAAAAAGTATACGTGGGACTCTTGGTGATTGTGTGGGAACGCCCGCCTCGCAAGCTTGCCCTGAGCAAAGCCGAACGGTCCAGCGAGCGCAGCGAGGCGCGTTCTGCCATCCTCAACCGCTCACTTAGATGCACCCCCCTGTCCGGGGCTGCCTCAGCCTAGGAATTTCCGCGACGGACATCTTCCGGAAACGCTTCCCCGTCCGCCCACACGGCTCCGTCCTCGAAATACTCTTTCTTCCAGATCGGAACCGTACGCTTGAGCGTATCGATCAGCCATCGGCAAGCGTCGAACGCGGCCGCGCGATGAGCCGACGCCACCACGATCAACACGCTGGCCTCACCGATCTCGAGCCGCCCCAGCCGGTGCACCAACGCAACGTCGCGTACTGCGAATTGTTTCAGCGCCTGCTCGGCCAACTTCTCCATCTCAGCCAGCGCCATTTCTTCGTAAGCTTCATAATCGAGATAGAGAGTTCGGCGTCCCCGCGTCTGGTTGCGCACAACTCCCTCGAACACCACGGCGGCTCCATCTTCGCCATGCTTGATGCGCGCGAGCGCTCCTGCTGTATCAATAATCTCGCGGACAATCGAAGCGTAGCGCCGGCGTCCCGCCGGCTGTCCGGAGGGCGTCTCGCCCTCCGACCCACCACTTACCGGAGGCAGCATGCCGACTTCGTCGTCAGCCTTCAGCACAAGTTCTGGTCCAGCATATTCTTGATTAACCGCCACAGCGATCGACGCGAGCGCTTCTCTCATCCGCGGAACCTCGGTCGAATAATGATCCAGCAAATCGCGCACCACCGCCTTGTCGGGCAACTCGACAACGTCGCTGGACCTGCCCGCCAGGTCTTTCAACATCCCGAAGAAGAGTACGCGTACCCGCATAGAGTTGAGTGTTAGAAGCAGTTTAACGCGAGCGCAGGCGTTGCACGTCAGTTCATAACCCGTGGTGGGGTCCAGACGCGCCGTCGATCCTCCGATTTCGGTATACTAGAAGCACATGCCGGTCCTGAAAAATATCGCCGCCATTGCCAAAGGCATGAGCATCACCTTCATGGAGATGTTCCAGCCGACAACGGTGGAAAATTATCCTGATGGCAAAGGGCCATTGCGCGGCGCGCGTTTTGAAGCCCGCTTTCGCGGCGCTCACGTGCTGCAACGCGACGAAAACGGACTGGAAAAGTGCGTCGCCTGCTTCTTGTGCGCGGCCAACTGTCCATCGAACTGCATCTATATCGAGGCCGCCGACAACACTGCCGAACACCGCGTGAGCGGCGCCGAGCGCTACGCCAAGGTTTATAACATCGATTACAATCGATGTATCTTTTGCGGGTATTGCGTGGAGGCTTGCCCTACCGACGCGATCACGCATGGGCACGGATTTGAGCTGGCTACGTTTAACGCCAGCAATCTGGTTTACCGCAAGGAGCAGATGCTGGCCTCACGGCCAGCACATATGGGAGCCAACGTCGTATTCAATCAGGCCGACGTGGATGGTGGAGCTCCCAAGGAGATGGTTGCCGGGAGTTAGATTCCGAAGAGAGTTCGCAGTCGATCACCACGCCGGTCCTCGGGGCCGGCGTTTGTATTGAGGAAAAGCGTCGTTCGCCGTTCGTCGTTGGTCGTTGGCAAAACCCCAAAGCCAGCAGCAACGACGAATGGCCAACGACCGACGACTAACGACCAATGACTGATTTTCTACAGACCGTTCGAGAGCGCGTTGTGGTTTACGACGGCGCTATGGGGACTAACATCCAGGCGCGGAATCCTACCCTCGACGATTATTGGGGTAAGGAGAATTGCAGCGAGGTGCTGGTGCTGAGCCGTCCCGACATTATTCGGGATATCCACGCTGACTTTTTTAAGGTTGGCTGCGACATTGTCGAGACCAATACGTTCGGCGGTTCGCGCATCGTGCTGAGTGAGTTTGAACTTTCGGACCGCGTGCGCGAGATCAACGTGAAGGCGGCACAACTGGCGCGGGAAGTGGCGCAGCAGTTCTCTACGAAGGATCGTCCGCGGTTCGTGGCTGGATCGATGGGGCCGACAACCAAACTGCCGTCGCTGGGGCACATCAGCTTTGAAGCCATGGCTGAGGCGTACGAGGAGCAGGCGGCGGCTTTGATCGAGGGTGGAGTGGATATTCTGCTGATCGAAACCTGCCAGGATTTATTGCAGGCGAAGATCGCGACGATTGGCGTGCTGGAAGCGATGCGGAAGGCGGGCAAGCGGCTACCAGTGACCGTGCAGGTGACTCTGCAAGAAACCGGAACGATGCTGCTGGGCACAGAGATTGGTGCGGCGCTCACGGCGCTGGAACCGTTTGATGTAGATATTCTCGGATTGAACTGCGCGACCGGGCCGAAGGAGATGAATGATGCGGTCCGGTATCTGGCGCTGAATTCCACGAAGCAAGTTTCGGTTCTGCCGAATGCGGGCCTGCCGCACAACGAAGGCGGGCACGCTGTGTACAAGCTGACTCCGCAAGAGTTGGCGGAGTATCACAAGCATTTCGTCGTCGATTACGGCGTGCGCATTGTGGGCGGATGCTGCGGCACGGTTCCTGCGCATCTGAAAGCCGTGGTGGACGCGGTCTCTGGCGTCGAACCGGCCAAGCGCGATGTGAAGCGCGTGGGCGCAGCTTCGAGCGCCTACACTTCCGTCCCACTCGATCTCGAACCGAAGCCTCTGATCGTCGCGGAAGAAATGAATACGACTACGCGCGTCGAACATTTCCGGAAGCTGGTGCAGGGAAAGAAATACGACGACATTCTGGCCCTGGCGAAGAAGTTGGTGAATGAAGGCTCGCACATGCTGGATTTGTGCTGCGCCATCGTGGGCGAGGATGAGAAGGGATACGTCTCGTCGATTCTGGAAAGGATTGCCACGCGCGTTCCGGCGCCGATTCTCGTGGATTCGACCGAGGCGGATGTGGTGGAAGAGGCGTTGAAGCGGATCCCGGGGCGCGCGATTATTAACTCGATCAATCTGGAAGATGGCGAAAAGCGAACGTCATTGGTGCTGCCGATGGCGAAGCGTTACGGTGCGGCGGTGATTGCGCTGACCATCGACGAAGACGGAATGGCGCTGACGGCGGAAAAGAAGGCCGCGATCGCGCACCGGATTTTTGATCTGGCTACGAAAAAGTATGGGCTCGACGGAACCGATCTGATTTTCGATGCGCTCACTTTGCCGATTTCTACCGGGCAGGATGAATACCGCAGCGCGGGGATCGAGACGCTCAAGGCGGTCGAAAGGATCAAGAAAGAATTGCCCGACGTTAAGACGATTCTGGGGGTGAGCAATATTTCGTTTGGATTGGATGCTTATCCGCGGCGGGTGTTGAATTCGGTGTTCATGCATGAGGCTGTAAATCGCGGCCTCGATATGGCCATCGTGAATTACACGAAGATTTATCCGCTGTACAAAATTCCGCAGGAAGAAGTGGAACTGGCGCGGAAGTTGATCTTCCGGGACGAATCGGACGGCGATCCGCTGCAGAAATACATGAACCATTTCGCCGGCCTGACGGGCAAGCCGGCGGCTTCGACCACTGCGCACGTGGACACGCTTTCAGTCGAGGACAAGTTGAAGTTCGCCATTATCAACGGCGAGAAATCAGTGGGCGAGGGCGCGCATAAGAAATCTTTGGAGGAGTTACTGGAAGAGGCACTGCTTCAGTATTCGGCTCTCGAACTGATCAATACCGTGCTGCTCGATGGAATGAAGACCGTCGGCGATCTGTTTGGCGCGCGCAAAATGCAACTGCCTTCTGTTCTCGATTCGGCTGGAGTCATGAAGCAGGCCGTGGCTTATCTCGAGCCGAAGATGGAGAAGAAAGCCGGTGGGTCGCAGAAGGGCACGATTGTGCTCGCGACCGTGAAGGGCGATGTCCACGATATTGGTAAGAATCTGGTGGACATAATTTTGTCGAATAACGGATTCAAGGTCGTGAACCTCGGCATCAAGCAGCCGGGCGACAAGATTATCAGCGCAGCGCAGGAGCATGGCGCGGATGCGATTGGGTTGAGCGGACTGCTCGTGAAGTCGACGCTGGAGATGAAGTATGTGATCCAGGACTTGCAGCGGCAGAAGCTCGAGTTTCCTGTGATTTGCGGCGGGGCGGCTTTGACGCGCAAGTATGTGGAAGACGATTTGCGGCGGGAGTATGCGAACGCGGTGTTTTATGCGGAGGACGCATTTGCCGGGCTGCATGTCATGGAAGATCTGGTGACTGCGAACGGTGCGCGTGAAGCGCGTTTGCTGGATGGGCGAACGGTGAAGGAGTACGCAAAAGCGGCGGCGGTGGATGAAGAAACCGGTCCGGTGTTTGCCGAGCGAAGCGTGGTCGTGACGGATGCACCGAATATTCCCGAGCCTCCATTTTGGGGAGTGCGGGTAAAGCATTATGACGTGCGCGACGTGTTTCCCTACATTAACGAGACTGCGCTGTTTAAGAACCAGTGGCAGTTGAAGACGGCTTCGCAGGCAGATTACGTGCGGTTGGTGGAGGACAAGTTTCGTCCGATCAAAAAGAAACTCGAAGAGGAAGTGGCTGGGTCGGGATTGTTTGAGCCTAAGGTGGTTTACGGATATTTCCCTTGTCAGAGTGACGGAAATGATGTGGTCATCTATGAACCAGAAGATCACAATCCTGAACACAGGGGACACAGGGGAACACAGAGGGAACTTCTGCGGTTTACTTTTCCGCGGCAGCGCGAGGGACGGCGCCTTTGTATCTCTGATTTCTTTGCTTCCAAGAATTCCGGGAAGATGGATGTGATTGGATTCTCTCTCGTGACTATTGGGTCCAAGGCTTCGATTGAAACGCAGAAATTGTTTGAGGGCGGAGAGTATACGAAGTATTTGTATCTGCACGGGCTCAGTGTGGAGACGGCGGAGGCGCTGGCAGAACTGCATCACAAGACAATGCGTGAAGAGTTGGGAATTGCCGGGGACGATGCGCCTGCGATCCGCGATTTGTTTCATCAGAAGTATCGTGGATCGAGATATTCGTTCGGGTATCCAGCGTGCCCGAATCTTGAGGATCAGACGAAGTTATTTGTGCTGCTGAAGCCGGAAGAAAATGTTGGAGTGCGGCTGACTTCAGGATTTCTTTTGGAGCCTGAGCAATCCACTTCAGCTCTCGTCGTGCACCATCCTGGCGCCAAGTATTTCGTGGTGTGAGCTTTTGCCACGGATTTGCACGGATGAACACGGATCGTTTCTGCTTGATGCGGTTTTGATTTGCTCGCCAACCTGGACGTCTCCAGTTGGCATCTTCTTCCCCATGATTCGCAAACTACAATCCGGCGAGTATCGTTTGTATTCCCGCAAGAAAGATGCGAAGACGGGGAAACGGAAGAATCTGGGGACGTTTTCGTCACGGGCTGCGGCGCAGAAGCATGAGCGCGCCGTGCAGTATTTCAAACGGGCGGGATAACCCGCGCCTGGCTTCGCGGACTGAAATTCCTCTTGAGGCTCTCTACGCTACGGACTGCGAAGGGTCCTTCGACTGCGCATGATCGTCTTTCAGACGATCACGCTTCGCTCAGGATGACAAACCCTGTGGTGAGCGCTTCTCCGCCTAGAATGTCGTAACCAGGCGGAGTGTGTATTGCCGCGACGGGCCTAGCGCGTTGCCGGAGAACAGTCCTCCGAAATCGATTACTTCGAGTTCGTTGCTTAAGTTCTGGGCGTCGGCCTGCAATCGCAGCGAGCGTTTTTCGTGCTGGTAGAGATCGGCTCCCGCCGAGGCATTCTGTGTGAAGTAGGGACTGATGCGGTCGCGATTAAAATTGAGGCGATTGATCACATTCAGACCGTATTCCGCGGCGTATTGCTGAGGGGTTAAGTCGGGCTGGAACGGCAGTCCGCTGTTGTAATCGCACCCCAAGGCAATCCAGAACCGGGAGGCGGCCTGATAGCGGACTCGGCCTCGCATTGTATTCCGCTGGTCCTGCGAATCGGGAAAATGTCCGGTCAACTGGGTTGTCGCGCCAGTCGCGTCATCCCCAAGAAACAGACCGCCGGTTACCGGGTTCCAGACATTTCCTACGATGTAGGAGTAGCTGGCGAAGCCTGAGAAACGTCCCCAGCGAAGAACTTCGAGCTTGGCCTCAGCGCCGTAGAGAATGGCTTTCCTGAACGCGATGGGAAAGCTGATGCCGGTGCTGAGAACCTGCGCGTCGTCGGCGTAATTGTTCACGTCACGGCGGAACATATTCGCGTCAACTCGCAGTTTCTGAAGGAATGCTTTGGTCGCTCCCACTTCGTAATAGTTCCCGTGAGAAGGTTGAACCGGGAGTTGCAGCGCGGGCACGCTGGTGTCGAGAGCCTCCGCCGCCGGAGAACTGGAGAGAAGAATGTTCTCGAACGATGGAGTCTGGAAGATGCGGTCGTAGGAGGCGTGAACATTGACGTCCGCCGAAGCGAAGTAGCGCGAGATGGCTACACGCGGACTCACGGCGTTCTGGTTTACCAGCAACTGATAGTGATCCCAGCGAAGGCCAGCATTGACTGTCCAGTTGCCGAGCCGGATAGCATCTTGGACATACGCTGACTGCTCGAGATCCGGACGGCTGCCGGTAAATGCGAAAGTCGTCGCGCCCGCATCCAAGATACCCAAAGTGATAGGGCATTGCGTATCTAAAGGGTCGGTGCAATCCGGAATCATGTAGTTGAAGTTTTCGTGCAGGAATGTCGCGTCGGATTCGACGCCCGCCTTCCATTCCTGCCTGCCGTGATGAACAGAGACACTGCCGTTAAAATAAATTTCCTTAAAATAATTGTGCTGAGTGGCAATTAGCGGCCATGACGATGGGTTGGAATAAAAATCGTTGGAGTTATCGCGGGCCATTCCGCGCAGCGAGCCGATCGCGTTCGACGAAAAAACATGTTGATAGGCGACGCTCCCTACGGTTTCAAAGTTGTCTCCCGTCTGCAACTGGCCGCCTGGAATGAACACACAATCGCTCGGCTCGGCTGCCAGAGGAACAGGTGGGCAGCCGACTGTGTTCTCGGCGTTCGGGACATACGCTCCGTTCTGCTGCACAAATTCGTTGGGGATTTCATAGCGCGCAAGTTCGTGGCGGACAATCAGCGTGAGACGGTCTTTCTGAGTCAGATCCCGCTCATAGCTCAGCGAAAAGCTGCCGGTGGTGCCGTCGTTGGTGTAATTCTGTGGAACCACCGGGTTCAGATAGTGTCCCGTCATGTTGCCTGAGGCGCTCACGCCAAGCGTGTTCCCTTTCCATGTGTATTGATCTTGAGTATTGATTCCGGCCGTGTCATAAGTGCCGCCGAACAAAGTGAGCTGTCCGTGGAACCCCGGATCTGCGCTCTTGAGTGTGTTGACCTCAACCACTCCGCCCAACTTCCTGCCGAATTCCGCGGGAATGCCTGCGGTATAAATCTTGAGAGATTCGGCGTCATCGGCTTCGACTTCGGGGCCGAAGCTTGGCGAACGGTTGTCGGTGATGGGAATTCCGTCGACGACAAACTGAGTTTGATATTCGGATCCGCGCGGATGCAGGACCGCATTACCTTCGTAAAGCCAGCCGGGTTCTGAGTTCACCAACTCCTGCATGGAGCGGCCGGGGAGCGCGGTCAATCGATTCTCGATCGTCTGCAAACCCATCTCATTGACTGAGCCAGCACGATAGGGATCGACCAGTGTGCCGGCGGCGCTGACCGTCACGGATTCGGAAGCTGAAATGAGTTTCAGCCGAATTGTGCGATCCAAGGGAAGCGCGGAACGTATTTCAACTGGCTCCGAAACCGGAGCAAAGCCCTCGACTTGAATCTGAACCTGGTACATACCGTAGGGCAAGCGCCGAGCACTCAGGTTGCCCTGATCGTCCGTCGTGAAGGTGTGGTGGTACTCGTTGCCCTGGCTGAGAAGTTCGACGGAAGCCTTGACTGGCAGGCCGTCCGGGCCGGTGACTTTCAGGCGAAGTTCTCCGGCGTTGCTCTGCGCGTCGACGCGAAGGGCGAGCGGCAGAACGAGAAAGAGAAGGCCGAGGTGGACTAGTGAGCGCACGCTGTTGAGTGGGGGAATCTTTATGCTATCAGTTTCGCGTCGTGAGATTGAGTTACGAAGGAAACGGTGTTCGGCAGGATGTGATGAAGAGGGGTAACGAGCATGGGTGATGAACGCGGGTGACGAAGGAGGGTGACGAAGAAAGCCCGACAGTTTTTACAAACTATTTACATTGCTCTGACAAACGGCGACGGTGGGTGGAGGATGATTGAGCGGTATTCATGTCGATCTTCACGCCCTCCGTCACCGAGAGGGAATGGGGAAACCGGCGTTCCCGCCGCAGGGGGTGGGGACGCCGGTTTAATTTTGCGCTGCTTCACCAGACACGACAGGCGTTCACCGGCATCATGGGCTGGCCGGTTTTGCAGCCGAAGGCCCGGCCGAACTCCGGCATGTTCTGGACGACTCCGTTGATGCGAAATTGGCGTGGCGAATGGGGATCGGTCTGCACCTGCAGGCGGAGCTGCTCGGGACGCGTGTCGCCGCACCAATCCTGCCCAAAGCCTACGAAGAATTGCTGCACAGGCGTATAACCGTCCTGCTTCTTGGTGAGGTCAGTTTTCTTTCGACTCGCGTCGGCAAGGAATGCGAGGTAGGCCAGGCGAAGGCCGCCGTTGTCGGCGGTGTTCTCTCCTAAAGTCAGCTTGCCGTTCACCTTCACATCATCCACGACGACGAAGTTGCTGTACTCTTTGACTTCGCACTCGGTCATCTCGTCGAACTTCTTGCCATCCTCGGGCGTCCACCAGTCGTCGAGATTGCCGTTCGCGTCGAACTGACGGCCCTGATCGTCAAAGCCATGCGTCAACTCGTGGCCCACAATGGCGCCGCCGTGGCCATAGTTTTCGGCGTCGGTCGCGTGCGGATCGTAAAACGGAGACTGGAGAATACCGGCAGGAAAATTGATGTCGTTCATGGTTGCGCTGTAGTAGGCATCGACGGTCGCCGGACTCATGCCCCACTCGCCGCGATCGACGGGCTTTCCAATCTTAGCGAGCTGCCGGCGGTTCTCAAATTCAACCGCGCGCTGTGAGTTGCCGAACGCGTCTCCGCGCACGATGGTGAGTTTCGAATAATCGCGCCAACGGTCGGGATAGCCGATCTTATCGGCGACGGCATGCAGTTTTACTTTGGCACGGGCTTTCGTGGCGGCGCCCATCCAGGTTAGAGTGTCGATCTCCTGATTCATGGCCGCCTCAATGTCATGCACCATCTGAACCGTGGCCTGCTTGCTCGAGGGAGGAAATTCCTTCGCGACGTAGACCTGGCCGATCGCCTCGCCTAATGCACCGTCCGTATCTTGAACGCAGCGTTTCCAGCGCGCACGTTTCTCCGGTTGCCCGGCGAGCTTGCGGCGGTAGAAGTCGAAGACTTCGTCATCGAAAGCTTGCGGTAGAACCAGGCCGGGCGTGGCATGAATCAGTTGCCAGCGCAGATAGGTCTTCAACGTTTCCAGATCGGTGGAAGCAAGCAGCGCGTTCATCCCCTTGAAGAAATCCGGGTTGGCAACGTTCAACTCTGTGACCGGCGGAGTGCCTGCCGCCTTGAGGAAACGATCCCACGCGATTCCCGGCGCCAGCGTGGCGAGTTGCGATACAGGCATGAGGTGGTAGATGTTCTTGGGGTCGCGTTGCGAAGTGATATCCATGGACACTTTGGCGAGGGCGGTTTCCAACTGCATGATCTTCTGCGCGTCGGATGCGGCCTTGCCCTCGGGTTCGCCCATACGTTTGAGCATGTTGGTGATGTGCTGGACATATTGGGCGCGCGTCTTTTCAGCGACGTCGCCGGTGCGGAAGTAATAGTCGCGCTCGGGCAATCCCAGGCCGCCTTGGTCAACGACTGCAATCTGCTTGCGGGCGTCTTTGAAATCCTGCTGTTCGCCGAAGTTGAACCAAGCGCCGTCGTTAATCAGCTGGTAGTGAGCCAATAGTTCGGGCAATTGATCTTTGCTGGTTAAGGCCGCAATGCGGTCGAGTTCAGGTTGCAGCGGCTTCAATCCATTTTTGTCGATCGCCGCAATGTCGGTGCAGGAAGCATAATAATCGCCGATTTTCTGTTCGTTGGCTGTGCGCTTTGCGCCACCAGCAGCGGCTGTTTCGATCAGGCTCTGCAGGATCACTTCAGTGTGCTCGCCCACCATCGCGCCAGTCCCGTATCCAGAACGATCGTTGGGGATGGGATAGAGTTTATTGAAATTGCCGCACGCGTACTGGGCGAAATCGACGCACGGGTCGGCGGTGGTATCGATGAAGCGAGTATCCAATCCGGGGGGGAGTGGAGGATTCTGCGAAGGAGCAGGAGACTGGGTCTGAGCGGCAAGCGGCCCGCAAAGCATTGAGAGAAGTATGAGTGCCGTCGCTACACATACGGAAGATCGCGCTTTCATGATTATCCTTTGCATTGATTTGATTGTGGCGCGTTGCGGGGATTAGTTTACTCCTGAACGGACGCAAGCGATCATGCTCCTATGAGTAGGAGCGCAACATTGGAAAGGAAGGTATTCGATCCATCTGGACCGGCCTAGTTGAATTGGAACCAGTTCATGCTGCCAAGATTCGTAGTGCCGCTCGCGGGAGATCGGAAAATCACATATAGGTCATGAACGCCGGTTGCACCGGATGCAGTTCCCGTTTCGGTTGACCACACTTGCCAACCTCCGGTCGCGGGAATACTCACGGAACCGGCCGGCAATCCATCGAGACTATCGAGGTGGAATTCAACGGTCCCTCCGCAGTTTCCCCCGTTGTTCACGTCACAGGCCAGGCGAACATTAACCACTCCGACTCCCGACGACCCAAAGTCTATGTTGTTATAAACGGCATAGTCGCCATCGTTCGAGGATCCAACATCGTAACCACCGTTAGCGTCACTGGTATTTTCTGTTTGCAGTCCAAAGGTCGTTTCAATGGTCGACTGGCTGTCTCCGCCCGTGCTGTTGAAGCTGGAGGCTTGTATCTGCGATCTGGCGCTGACTGTGTAACTGCCTTCCTGCCCGCCTTCCCATATAAACGTTGCGCCGCTCAGTCCCGGCAAGGTGTAGGAAAAAGACTGGTCTCCCCATTGCACTTCAAAGGAGCGAGTCATGGTCGTGTCGTTGAACGCCACTAAAACTTTGGAGGTGTCGGGATTCAGGAACGCTACGTCTATAATTCCTGCGGCGTTATTCGAGTACACTCGGATCGCCCCGGGCAGCACATACTTGCTGAAATGACCCATGGTGTAATACTCGATCGTATAAGAGACGATGCCCGAAGGGTTCTCCACGGTCACCAGCGGAGTGCAGGTTGCGCAGCCACCGGTATGGGGGCCCTGATTCTGATCCAGAGCGACACTCCACTTCACGTAGGTCTTGCTCCAGTTCCGCATGATTTGGGTGATATTTTCAAAGTCGAGTCGCACATGATCGGAGTCTGTGGTGAAACCAGAATGTTCCGTCAAATACTGACCTTTGCCGGAATAAAGGTTCTGCATCGGGGACATGACGCCGGGTGTCCCCGCATAACCGTGCCATGCGATTCCGACGACCTCGCTCGAATTCAATACCGTCGGATCCCCGAAAACGTCCTCTGGATAGTACGGGTCAGTCCAGCGATGATCGTAAATCAGAACCTTCGTGCCAATTCCGTTGGCGGCTAAAGCGGACAATAGGTAGTCGTGCAGCACTGCCGACTGCGTGGCTGGGTCCATCAACATGCCAGGATAAGGATTTGGATCTAGCGTTACGTCATAGAGTGGCTCATTCTGCAAAGAAAGATAATCGATGGAAATGCCTTCTGCCGCATAGGCTTGGAAGTACTTAATGAAGTAGTCGGAAAATACTGAATTCATATTCGGAAGAAGCGAACCGCCCAGCATAGTTCCCGACGTTTTCATCCAGCCCGGAGGACTCCAGGGATTCGCCATGATCCTGAGTTGGGGATTGAAGCCCTTCGCTTGCAGAATAATTGGGATGATGTCTACTCGATCATGGGCAATGGAAAACATGCTCAAATCCGGATCGGCCTGACCATCATTATCGTCAAAGGAGTAAACCGAACGCGCAATGTCGGTAGCGCCCATGGGGTTGCGCATGAAGCTCAGCCCGATGCCATCGCCTGCGCGGGTAAACAGATCGCGCAGGGCCGTGTCGCGGGCTGAAGGCAACGCGACCTCGTTGAGCAGGTAAGTGGCAGAGTCGGTGAAAGCTGCTCCAAAGCCTTCGATCTGCTGATAGGTCTGATGTTCGTCAACATATATTATGTTTCCGCCGCTGCCCAGCTCAGAACAAATGAAGTGGATGTCAGGCTGTTTGGCCAGCCGCTGACTCTGATCGTCGCTGGTAACTACAACCGCAATCGATCGACTGCTGCTCGCGCAGCCCGTGTGTGGAACCAGCAATGCCGCGCAACTCAGGATCACCGCGGTTGAACGAAGCCACTGGCAACGATCATCGTCATCACTGCAAATGGACTCCTTCGCTTGCGGCTTGTTTGCCTCAACCCCTGTGTCTATCAAACGCGAAACCTCACCATGCTTGCTCTCGCTCTGCCGATTTGCGCTGCATCTATCGGGCCATATTCATCATGCTCGCATCGACATCAACCATTGGTTTTGTCCCAAAATGGGTTGCCGCAAAATTGCTTCGGAGACTTCATTGATCTGATCTTCGCCCAGGTCGGCACATGAGCCGAGGGATGGTCCGGGCACCACGCACAAGGACGTGCGAGGCTCGCAAGATCGTGAAGGAGCTGTGTAGGTTGCTTCAACTGGGCGGCCCAATCAGGGTTAGAGCAGAGCCTTCCGATGCTTCTTTTGTTTCTATCTTCGCAGGAGAAGATCCGCCGCTACGAACACCGCGAAAACCACTGAGATTACGCCGTTCATGGTGAAGAAGGCTGCGTTGAGTTTGGAGAGATCGTCAGCCTTAACCAGAGAATGCTCGTAGAGCAGCAGTAGAGTGACAGCGACGACGCCCGCGACCGCGAGCTTGCCCAGAGCGAACGCTGGGATTAAAGCGATCAGCAGGAGCAGCATGATCAGGTGAAAAACGCGAGCAATCCAAAGAGAGCGATGGATGCCGACGTAGCGTGGGATGGAGTGGAGTCCGGCATCGCGATCGAATTGGAAATCCTGGCAGGCGTAGAGAATGTCGAAGCCAGCAACCCAGAACGTGACGGCGGCGGTGAGAATTAGGATGCGAGGATTGAGCGTGCCGCGAACGGCGATCCAAGCCGCGGCCGGTGCGATACCGAGAGCAAATCCGAGAACGAGGTGCGACCAAAGGGTGAATCGCTTGGTATAGGAATAGAGAAGCAGCACGGCGAGCGCAACCGGCGAAAGCCAGAGCGTGAGCCGATTCAACTGAGCAGCAGCGAGAATAAAAATCGCGCACGAGACGATGACAAAGGCAGCGACGAAGGCGGGCGAGAGATGTCCAGCTGGCAGAGCGCGAGTACGAGTGCGGGGATTGGCGGCGTCAATCGAGACATCGGCAAGCCGGTTGAAAGCCATAGCGGCAGAGCGGCCAGAGATCATTGCGATTACGATCCAAAGAAGTTGATGGCCGGTGGGAATGCCAGAGGCCGCCAGCATCGCTCCGCAGAGAGCGAAAGGGAGAGCGAAGATCGAGTGCTCCCACTTAATCATTTCCAGCGTGACGCGCAGGTTGTGGAAGACGGCCACGCAGAGATTGTAGCAAGGCTGTTGTGAGTGCAGTTCTCAGTTCTCAGTTCTCAGTTCTCAGTTCTCAGAAAAAGCGAAAGTCGACAGGCGCAGGCCTGTCAAGCCTTTTCGCGGAATAACTATCTAGGGGCAGCGCCGGTTGGAAGCTGAGAACTGAGAACTGAGAACCGAGAACTGCACTCAGAACTGCTTCCTAAACTTTTTGCACGATTTACGAGATTTCCACAATTGACAAGCGCCATACGGTGCGGCATTATTGGGTCGCCCATTTCGTTCTTCCCTCTCGCAGGGGATAGATGTCGTGACTTTGGAGGGATACAATGTCAAAATTCATTCAGAAGCTTTGGCAGGAAGATTCGGGGCAGGATATCGCCGAGTACGCGGTCATGCTGGCGGTAATCCTGGTTTTGGTCGTAGGCACCATACGCCTGATAGGGTCGAACGCAAATAATGCGTTCTCCTCAGTCGCCAGTTCGATACAATAATGTTGTCGGCTGGCATCACAAAGTAAAAGCCGCGTGATCGGATTGCTTTTCATGATGCGATTTACCTCGTTTACCATGCCGTTTCGCTATTGCGGATTTACCCCAGTAGCGGCTGCGGCGGAACTTGCGAGGAGATCGAGTCAGCCATGATCGCCTAGATTTCAGCAAGGTTCATCCACAGGCCGCGATTCTAAAAATCGCGGCCTTGGCTTTTTTGGGAAGAAGACTTCCACCACGGAGGCACAGAGACACGGAGAAGAAGCTCTATCTATCCTCATTTTCCTTTCGTCTTCTCCGTGCCTCCGTGGTGAAAAGATTTATTCGGGAGACAACCAATGATCGTCAACATGTCGGAGAAAGCCACCGAACAGGAGATTGCGCACATCATCGAGCGCATTCGCGAGGCCGGCTACCAGCCTCACGTCACGCGCGGAGTCGAACGCACCATCGTCGCCGCCGTGGGAAACGGACGCCGCCACGAAATCGAGGCGCTGCAAGTTGCGCCCGGCGTGGACAACGTAGTCGCGATCGCGCAACCCTTCAAACTGGTGAGCCGGCAAGTCAAGCCCGAGCGCACAGTTGTAAACGTAGGCGGCGCCGCCATCGGCGGACCCGGCGTCGTAATCATCGCCGGACCCTGCTCCGTCGAATCGCGCGAGCAATTGCTCAGCACAGCGCGCGCGGTAAAGCGCGCCGGTGCGACCATGCTCCGCGGCGGAGCCTACAAGCCGCGAACGTCTCCCTACGATTTTCAGGGACTCGGCCTGGAAGCTTTGAAAATTCTGCGCGAAGCCCGCGAGCAATCAGGCTTGCCGGTGGTGACAGAAGTGATGAGCACCGAAGATGTGGACGTCATCTGCGAGCATGTCGACATGCTGCAGGTCGGCGCGCGCAACATGCAGAACTTCGCGTTGCTGCGGCGGCTGGCGACGGTGAACATGCCGGTACTGTTGAAGCGCGGTCCATCAGCGACTGTGAAAGAGTGGTTGCTCGCAGCGGAGTATTTGCTTTCCGGAGGAAACAGTCAGGTTGTGCTCTGCGAGCGCGGCATCAAGACCTTCGAGACCGAGATGCGCAATACGTTCGATCTCGCCGCGGTAGCGCTGGCGCGCGATCTCTCGCACTTGCCGGTGATCGCCGACCCCTCGCACGGAACCGGCAAGCAGAGCCTGATCGCAGCAGTCTCTCGCGCCGCTGTTGCCGTCGGCGCCGATGGACTCATCATTGAAGTGCATCCCTGCCCCGAGCGCGCGCTCTCCGATGGAGCCCAATCGCTCGATTTCGCCGGATTCGAGAAGGTGATGAAAGCGATAGCAGAGCCGCTGCGGCGTGCTGCGGTAATGTAATTAATTTGAATTTTCTGGTGAGCGCGGAAGGGCTCGAACCTTCGACCCATGCCTTAAAAGGGCATTGCTCTACCAACTGAGCTACGCGCCCGCCGTTCTTTCAATCTAACATATTCATACGCGCTTATTGCACAACCGTGGGAGCTGTGGCCGCGCCCGTATTCGCCTTTGCCGGCGATTTCACAGAGCGCTAAAGGCCGAGCCTGGATTAGAATAGCGATTCGCCAAATCTTAACTTATGAGCAGTCCGACGGAATTTTGGAAAAACTGGGAAGGCCTCGTTGCGGATAACAAATTTCCGCTACGGAAGTGGCTGGGCGGCTCCGATCACAGTGCGGTTTTTCTCACCGAACAAACGGGCGCGGGATCGCGGAAGTCCGTTATTAAACTCATCCTTGCGGAAAATCTCGATGAGAGTGCTCAACTTTCTTCCTGGGCCACGGCCGCGAAGCTTTTCCATCCTCACTTGATGCGGTTGTTTGATTGTGGAACCTGCACGATCGACGGCACGCGCCTGCTCTACGTCGTTATGGAATTCGCCGAAGAGAATCTAGCGGAGATTCTTCCCTTGCGCGCGCTCGCTCCACCGGAAGCTTCGGAGATGCTTCACCCAACTGCCGAAGCGCTCGATTACCTGCACCGGTCCGGTCTTGCGCACGGCCGCATCCGGCCCTCGAACATCATGGCGGTCGATAACCAGTTGAAGATTTCCGCCGACGGATTCGGCAAGGCTGGCGTGCGCGATGCCGGGCGCGTGCCCAGCGCCTACGATGCGCCTGAAGTCGCAACGACCGGAGTATCCCCCGCTGCCGATATGTGGTCGCTGGGAATCACGCTGCTTGCCGTCTTGACTCAGAACGAACCCAAGTTGACGAATGGAGATCGCGCAGTCCTTGTCCCTGAAACAATTCCGCAGCCCTTCCGCGATCTCGCGCGGCGTTGCTTGGACCTTGATCCACAAAAACGCTGCACAGCGGCCGACATTCTCGGCCGGCCCCAAATTCTAAACCGTAAGGCCGAAGTTCCTATCACCGCGAGGGTTTCCGAAGCACCTTGGAAAAACGAACATTCGCAGAAAGAACCATCCAAGAAGCGCTTCATCATACCAATTCTGATCGTGGCAGTTGTCCTCATAGCGTGGCTCGGCAGCAAGTTCGTGACACACAAGCCCACGGTTCCCGCAGCTGAGACTCCGACCGCAAGCGCTCCGCCCCCCGCTACTTCTCCGGCTACTCAGTCGCCGGCGCCGATTTCAGAAAGCAAACAACCCGCGCCGAAAGGACTCGTACGAGGCAGCGTGTTGCATCAGGTTTCGCCAGAAGTCTCGCGCAGCGCGCAGAGTACGATCAATGGCCACGTAAAAGTCAGCGTGCAAGTTTCGGTAGACCCTTACGGAAACGTCTCACAGGCTAAATTCGTTTCTGCCGGACCGAGTAAATACTTCGCGGAGCGCGCGCTGGCGGCGGCGCGTACCTGGAAGTTCACTCCGCCGCAGGTCGACGGGCAAGCCTCCGCCAGCGAGTGGATTCTTCGCTTTGAATTTGGACGTGGGTCCACGCAGGTATTTCCGGCAGAAACAAAGCCTTAACCGCCAAAGTATTCGGCCGCGGCGCTATCCTTTGGTATTCATTCTTTCGTCTTCATTCTCCAGACCATCTGCCGCAACATGCCCAGCAGAAACTCTGCGTCACCGCTCTGCAGACGCAGCCGCACCACTAAACGCCGCACCGCACCCTCAAAAGTATCCGACGTATTCATCTTGGGATAACCGCTGGCGCGAAGCGCAGTGAGCAACGTCTCATGAATTCGCTCGACCTCCGCCGCCGAAGCGGGACTTCCCTTCTCCGGCTCCGGCGTCGCCGCCGAATCACGAATCAATTCGTACAAACAAATTGCCACTGCCTGCCCGAGATTCATCGAAAAATGTTCTTCACGCGTGGGGATGCGCATTAGCCAGTGACAATGGCTCATGTCCTTATTGGAGAGTCCGTATTTTTCCGAACCAAACATCAGCGCGCAAGCGCCGCCGGCGTCGGCGGAATGATCGGACACGGAAGCTCGATCGCACACAAAAGAAAGATGAGCGCGAATAAGCGTCGCGCCCGCTTCGAGTCGCTGGATGGGATGCTGCAAATCGCGAGGCCCAACCGCGGTGGTTCCCACCACCAGCGAGCAATCGGCAACCGCTTCCGCGATGGTTTCATATTTTTCGGCGCTGGCCAGCACATCTGCGGCTCCCACGGCCGAGCGAGCGCCTTCAAATGCCACATCGTACGGGTTCACCACCCGCAGGTGCCGAAATCCAAAATTGCTCATCGCCCGGGCAGCGGCTCCAATATTAAGGGGATTGCGCACGTCCACCAGGACGACGCGCAAACCATCGAGTTCAGAAGAAGGCGGCAATCTGTTCGTATTCTACGGCAGTCCGCACTCCCAGCAAGCCTCTTGCCGCAACCCCTTTTTACACCGCCGTGTAATTGTAAAAAATTTGTCAAACCTTTGCCCCTAGCCTGAAAATGGACGGAAACCATGTAAGCTTCCCTTTGTGGCAGGCCAAGCTGGAGCATCCAGCAAAGCCTTCCCAGTTCGAAGACGGGCCCGAATCGAGGATAGCTTTATGGGTCAAATCGCCACACCAGTCAGCACTGCAAGATCGGTAGATTCGATGAACTCCACGCGACCGATGGGAAGAATTCTCGTAGTCGAGGACGATCCCGCCGTCCAAAAAGCGCTCAGGCGCCTGTTCGAGGGCGAGGGATACACGGTTGAAGTTCAATCGAACGGAAAGTCGGCGCTCGAGAGCTTTCAGGCTGCGCCGCCCGCCGTTATTATTCTCGACCTGCGCCTGCCCAAGCTTTCCGGCGGCGATGTGTGCAAAGAAATCAAAGCGCAAGCGCCCACGTTGCCCATCGTGGTTCTCAGCGCAACCAGCGATGTTTCCGACAAAGTTCTATTGCTCGAGTTGGGCGCGGACGACTACGTGACCAAGCCTTTCAGTCCCCGCGAGCTGCTTGCCCGCGTGCGCGCAGCGCTGCGCCATACCTCGAGGACAGCGTCTGTCAATCTGGTGAGTTTCGACGGCATCTCGATTGACTTCAAGAAGATGGAGGTGATCCGCGAAGGCAACGTTGTAGTTTTGACCGCGCAGGAATTCAAGACGCTACAATTTCTCGTGCAAAACGCCGACCGCGTGATTGGCCGCGACGAATTGCTGAACGAAGTCTGGGGATACCAGAATTATCCCTCGACACGCACCGTCGACAATCACATCCTCAAGCTTCGCCAGAAACTGGAACGCGACCCCGCCAGTCCGGTACACTTCCGCACGGTACACGGAATGGGTTACAAATTCGTTCGCTAAAATCCCTTGGCCCCTCCATCAGAACCCGTCTCGCAAACTCTCCCAGAACCCCCCGCGGGTACGATGGTGCCTCGAACGCGCCTGCGCACGCGCTTCTTGCTCTCCATGGTGCTCATCACCGCCGGTCTCACCGCGTTGAGCCTGTTGGTGGTACGCCACAGTATGGAAGGCCACGTCCGCGAAGGCATTGTGCAGAACCTGCGGAATTCCGTCACCACATTCCAAAACTTTCAGCACGATCGCGAAGTCATGTTGACCCACTCCGCGGAGTTGGTAGCCTACCTGCCCATCACGCGAGCCATCATGACGGCTCACGATCCGGCTACGATTCAGGATGCCTCGAAAGATGTGTGGCAATTAACCGGCAGCGATCTTCTTGTGCTCGCCGACCGCAGCGGCAAGGTGGTAGCCCTGCATACAAAATCAGAGGGACTAACTCGCGAGGCCGCGCAGAAATACTTCGAGCGATCGTTGAATGAAGAGGATTCAAGCCACTGGTGGTTTGGCAGCCACCATCTCTACCAAACTTTTGTCCAACCGGTTTACTTCGGCTCCAAGACGGAAGGACCGTTGCTAGGCTTTCTTATCATTGGCTATGAAATCGATGATCGTCTCGCCCGCGAAGTCGGCAAGGTCTCAGCCAGCCAGGTTGCGTTCTCCTATGGAGATGAAATTGTCGCGACCACTTTGCCTCCCGGCCAGGCTCAAAGCGCGGGCCTGCGCACGTTAGCCACTGGATCATCGCAGACCGCGCCTCGTAACATTGAAGTCGGCAAGGAGAATTTTGTAGCGACTTCGCTCGACCTCTCAGGCCAGCAGGAAATCCCAGTCCGCTTGACCGTGCTCGGATCCTACGATCAAGCCGCAAAGTTTCTCGACAACCTCAACCGTCTCTTACTGTTGTTAGGTTTCACGGCCGTTCTAGTAGGCAGCGCGCTCGTGTTCCTCATCTCCTATACCTTCACGCGCCCGCTGGCGACGCTGGTGGAAGGCGTCCGCGCCCTGGAGCATGGAGATTTTTATCACCCCCTCGATCCGCGCGGCAGCGACGAGGTCGCAGAACTCACCTCCGCTTTCGATCGCATGCGCGCCAGTTTGCTCAAAACCCAACAGGCGCTGCTCGAATCCGAGCAGTTGGCCACGATCGGCCGCATGGCCAGTTCCATCTCTCACGATTTGCGTCACGCGCTCGCCGCCGTGGTCGCGAACTCTGAGTTTCTTTGCGACGGCCGTCTGACTTCAGCGCAGCGCGAAGAACTTTATCAGGAGGTCCGCACCGGCGTGAACCAGATGACGGACCTCATCGATTCCCTGCTCGAGTTCGCCCGCACCAGGGAATCTCTAAGCCCAACCTACGCCAGTCTCAACGAGACGGTTCAGCGAGCCATGCAGGCGGTTCGCCTTCATCCGCGCCATCAAGGCACTCTGATCGAAGTTCGCAGCCACGGCCAGAGTCTCGCCTGGTTTGACTCGCGCAAACTGGAGCGCGCCCTTTACAATTTGCTCCTCAATGCCTGCGAAGCCGCGCCGGGCAGAGACGGCCGAGTCCTGGTCACCATCGACCGCACCGGTCCTTCGATGATGATTACCGTCTCCGACAACGGTCCCGGCATCGCCGAGCCAATTCGCGACAAGCTGTTTCATCCTTTTGTGAGCTTCGGCAAAGAGAACGGTACCGGACTTGGACTGACGGTAGTGCAGAAGATTGTGCAGGATCATGGAGGAGAAGTTTTTCAGGAACGCACCGAGGACGCTCGCACGATGTTTTGCATCACGCTTCCCGGACGGGCTCCACAAACCGCGGCAGAAGCCGGAGAAGACGAGCCGGCCACCAACACTTTTTTGCCGGTAGAGAACGATCGAGCGACGCAAAACTCAATTCGACATTCGGACACGTAGCCCCGTTCCCATTTTCTCGATTTTCATCCGGATCCGCATGTCGCGCAGGAGGATGTCGTGAAGAACCCTGAACTTCGTACGGGTGCCCTGATGGCAGCCGTGTTCGTCCTTTGCATGTGCAGTTTGAGTCTTTGCGGAGCGCAGGAAAGCGTGCCCATGGCCGCGTCTCAGCCGGGCGACGCGTCGCTGCGCGATATGGCGTCGCAACTGCGCGAACTGCGCGCTGTGATCGAGCAGATGCGAAGCGAAAATGCGCAGTCGCGCGCCGAGATGCAGGAACTCCGCGAGGAACTGCAGCAAACCCGCAAAGCTCTCGCTCCGCTCGCGGTGGCAGCGAATGCTGGCGCATCTTCTTCGACTTCTTCGGCGACCGTAGGATCCACTCAGCCCTTCGCGAATTCAACCGGCGCACTTTCGTCGACGTCTACCGATCTCGCGAACCGCGTTCAGAGCCTCGAAGAATCCACTCAGTTGCTGGGCTCGAAGATCGACGAGCAATACCAGACCAAGGTAGAAACCGCCGCGAAATACCGCGCGAGGCTTTCCGGAATAGTTTTGATGAATGCTTTTCACAATGTGGGAGCGTCCGACAACTTGGACCTGCCCGACTACGCACAGCCGCCAGCCGCGCCGGGTCTCGCCCAGACCAGCTTTGGAGCGACGCTGCGGCAAAGCGAGATCGGCCTGGAAATTTTCGGTCCCACATTAGCCGGCGCGAAAAGTTCAGCCAACATTCAGCTCGACTTCGCCGGAGGATTTCCCGCCACCAATAACGGCGTCAACTTTGGCATTGCGCGCCTGCAGACTGCAAGCCTGCGCCTCGATTGGAAAAACACGTCCGTAGTTGCCGGACAGGATGCGCTCTTCTTCTCGCCGCTTTCGCCGACATCGTTCGCATCGCTCGCGATCCCCGCCTTCGCTTATTCCGGGAATCTATGGGGCTGGACTCCTCAGGTTCGCGTCGAGCGCCGCTTCGATCTCGCCGACCAGCAAACTCTCACGGTACAGGCAGGAATCCTCGATAACCTCGATTGGGAAACTCCCAGCAATCCGTTTTATCGCTCGGCGCAGGCCGGCGAACTCTCGGGTCAACCGGCTTACGCTATGCGCACCGCGTGGTCACGGCCAGTGTTCGATCATTTCTTGACGATTGCTGCCGCTGGCTATTACGGCCGCCAGAATTGGACCGAGTGGAACCGCAACGTCGACGCCTGGGCCGCACTGACAGACTGGCAGATTCCGATTCTTATTCGCTTAACTCTTTCCGGTGAGTTCTATCGCGGCCGCGCAATCGGGGGCCTAGGCGGCGCTGTCGGCCAAACGATTGTATTCGGCGGCAATCCGTCCTATTCCACAACTGGGCTTCGCGGACTTGATTCCGCCGGAGGCTGGACTCAGCTGAAGTTCCAACTCACGCGCAAGCTCGAACTGAACGGTGTCTACTCCGAAGATGACGCGTTTGCCGGCGACGTTCGCGGCTACGCCACCGACGCCAACAACTTCGGCCCCATCCTCGGACGCAATCGCGGTGCGCTCGGCAATCTGGTTTACCGGCCAAGGTCGGACTTGCTGCTCTCCGCCGAATTCAGGCGTCTGCACACGTTTCCAATCTATGACAGCGCCAGCGTGACCAATCAAATCAATCTTGCAATGGGAGTACTGTTCTGAACATGCCTCGCTTCGCTCATCGCCTCTTCGAACGTCGACGGACCGCAACGTTCGCGCTGTTGCGCGCGTGTGTCTTCGCCTCGATCTTTGTCACGGCCTTTGCTTCGGCGCAAAATGTGGAGCTCAAAGGTAAAGTCCAGCTCACCCGAAACGGACACCACGTAAGCGACGCATCGAAAGTTGTGGTCTGGCTAACTCCTCTCGGCGCAACGCCTGCGCCCGCTCCTCCGCAGCAGTCAACCCCAATTCCCCAACTCGTGCAGAAAGGTAAAAGTTTTCAGCCTTCGCTGTTGGTAATTCCGGCTGGAGGACAGGTCGAATTCCCCAACCGCGATCCGTTCTTTCACAATGTCTTTTCGTTGTTCGACGGCAAACGCTTCGATCTCGGACTCTACGAGAGCGGCACCACTCAATTCGTAAAGTTCGACAAGCCCGGAATTTCTTTCATCTTCTGCAATATCCACGCTCAGATGAGCGCGGTAGTGATCGCGCTAAACACGCCGTACTATTCCCAATCGAACTGGCGCGGCGAAATTACCGTCGCCAACGTAATCCCGGGCCGCTACCAGATGCACATCTTTCATCCCTCTGTCTCGCCAGAAGCGCTGCACGCCGCGGAACGCGAAATCACTGTAACTCAAGGCGACACATTCCTGGGAACCATCACGCTAACCGAATCGAACATCGACGCATCCCACAAGAACAAATACAACCGCGACTACGACCGCCCCGAACCCAACAGCCCGGCCTACGCACGGCCCTAGCCCCATTTGAACGGTCACTATCGCTCAGTTTCTACACGGAGATTAGGCTAAGGTCAGAACAGAGGTCATTCAAAAATGCCTAAAAATCCCAGCATCACCTTGCCGGGGACGGTGGACAAAATTATTCCTTCGCTGTTCCCAAACGAAGCAGGCAAGGTACAGATCAGTGTAGATACGCCTCACAACCTGTATCGAGAGGTGCGCATTGAGAACGCGCTGACCAATGCAAGCGGCGACAAAGTTAGCCTCAAGTTGGGTTCGCCAGTAGAAGTCACCATCACTGCGCAGACTGGGTCGACAACCCCATCTCATCCACCCAGTTCGCAAAAAACATTGCTCCCGCCTGTGGACTAAAGCAATCTCTCAAAGGCACTCGATTTCAGCGAAAGTTTTCCGCCATCATCAGGTTATTGCGGGACTCGTCGAGTTGCACATACAGAAGATATTTTCCATCCGGAGAAACCGATAGGCCGGGCGCGCCTTCATAGGGAGATTTCTCCATGTCTCCCATCACCGTGATTTTTCGGGTGACAAAGTCGAAGAACTTGAAGCCAGCGCGGCGTTTCCCCGGCGTTCCGGTGTTTCCCAAGAAGTACAATCCATCGCGACCCACGCCAAAATAACCCCAACCTCCTCCCGGCGGTTCGCTGACGATTTTGTTTTCCGCGCCGCCGTCAACCGCGACCTGAAAAATGCCGTCCTCGTTAAACTTGGCGTAGTAGATGGACTTCCCGTCCGGCGATTCGAACGCCGCGAACCCACCATCCTTGGTGATCTGCACTGGATCCCCGCCCTCGACCGTTCTTTTCCAGACCTGCCATTTCCCGCTGCGGTTGGAAGCGAAATACAGCCAGCGCCCGTCGTCCGACCAACTGGCAACGCCATCGTCAGCGATGTCGTCTTCAAGCCGGCGCGGAGGACTCCCGTCCGCACTCAAGATGTCGATGTTGGGATGCTCGCCAGGGCGAGTGTCGCAGGAAATCTGCCGCCCATCCGGAGACCAGCGCGGCGTGCCCGTGAGCGGTCCACCGAAGAAAGTTAACTGGACCAGGTTGCTTCCGTCGGCGTCAGCCCGCCAGATTTCGAAGTTGCCAGAGCGCGTCGACTGAAACACGATGCGCTTGCCATCGGGCGAGTATTGCGGTCCCTCTTCCTGCATGCTCGAAGTGATGAAGCGCTCAGGTTTGCCGAGGCGATGGTCCGGGCCGATCGAAGCTCGCCATATGTTCTCGTTCCACAGCCCGCTGGCATAGGCGAGGCGGTTTCCCTTCAGGCTGATGGTAGGAAAATAAGCGTGTTCGGATCCCACCGACAAGCGCTCAGGTGTCCCGCCTGCCGCAGCAATGCGCCACAATCCCCAGGTGGAACCGCCGCGATTGGATGAGAAGACAAGTGCTCCGCTATCGGCAGTCCAGGCGAGCCCAGACATCAGACGGTCATCAAAAGTCACGCGGCGCGGTGTGCCTCCCGCGGCCGGCATGATGTAGATATCTTCGACGTCTTTGGTGTTGCGGATGAACGCGATGCTCGCGCCGTCCGGCGAATATTGCGCGTCCCAATCGCCGGTGGATGGAACGGGAGGAAAAGAAATTTGGACCGCGCTGAGGTCTTCGACCGTGAGCCGCCTCACACTGCAAGGCTGATCCGTAGAGCCGTCGGGAAAAATCAGAAACTTGCCATCGGGAGACCAGCTCAGCCCGGATCTGCAATCAAGGCTCGGGGAAAAATCCATCAACCTGCGCGGTGGACCACCCAAGGCAGGAACAATGAACAAGCCGGGCCGGTCGTCGCGTTTCCAGTGGAAGAAAGCGATGTAGCGGCCATCCGGTGAAAAGACAGGCAGAAAGTTGTAACCGAAGTCATGTGTAATCTGCAGCGGTTTTTCGCTGCCGATCTGTTTGACGTAAATGTCAATCCCCTCAGACTGTACGCCGCCATCCCACTGGTAGACGATCTGGTTGCCGTCAGGAGAGAACGAGGCTTTGGTAAACCTGTTCGAGAATGCCGTGAGCGGCACCAGCCGCACCGAAGCAAGATCGCGGAAATTTCCGGCGCGCGGAAGCCGAAACCAGGCAGCGAATGCGAGCGCAAGCGCAAACCCGGCAATGCCCGCAGCCCAAAGTTTCCAATGGTGAGACCTGGGCGCTGCCGGAGAAACGGCCACGGGCGAAAGCTCAACTGGACTTTGTTCTGGGCTACTCGTTGAGCTTGGGATTTCAAGCTCCGCAGAAGCGCGAGAAGAGCCGTCACCGACCGGTGCGATAAATCGATAACCGCGCCGCGGCAGCGTCTCGATGAAGCGAGGCACGTCGGGGTCGTCGCTCAGCGCCTGACGCAATTTCTTCACTGCGCTGTTCAGGCTGTGATCGTAGTCAACAAAAGTGTCGGCCGGCCAAAGGCGGTCGCGCAGCTCTTCGCGGGTAACAATCTCGCCGGGCTTCTCCAGCAGGAGAGCCAGAATCTGGAATGGCTGATCCTGCAGCTTGATCCGGACGCCGTGCTTCCGCAATTCGCGAGCGCGCAAGTCAAGCTCGAAGCTTGAGAAGCGCAAAGCATGGCCGTTCGATCCAGCGCTGTCCGTGGGCACGCGTGAGTCCTGCGATTGAGATTGTGACTGTGACTGCTCCGAAGGCAAAGTTTACCATCCTCTCGGCTTTATAAAGTCTGCCACAAAGTCCTACGCGCCGCAGCCTAATGAAGTTCCACAATTGATTCACCCCTCTGATTTGGACGCAGAGGGCCTCCGAGGGCGAACTACGAAAGCTTTCCGGCATAAGTCACCTGACAATTTAAGTATCGCCTTTTCAGTAGATTGCACGATCACCCGCAAACTGGCCACGTTTCACCCCAGGACTATTTCCATTTCCTCTGACCTGTCATGGAATGCGAATCAGAGCGCAGCCCAAGTCGCTGCGAGAAAACAAAATTCAAGGAGGAGTTATGAAAAAGAATTTAGCAGCAGCGGTGGTGGTGGCAATCCTGGCGATGGGTGCCGTAGTTTCGTTGTCAGCGCAGGAATCCGGACCGATTAAAGTAAAGGTGCCCTTTGACTTCGTCGTGGAAAACAATCGCCTGCACGCCGGGGATTACACGATTCAGCGCGCAGCGAACGGCGCGCTACGCATACAAGACAACGACGGTCGCACCACGGCAACAGTTCTGGCTCTGCCCACGCAGGGCAAAGTGACGATGAAGGAAGCGCACTTCATCTTTCACCGCTACGGCAGCGATTACTTCCTGGAGACGATCTGGACCCCGGGACAGAACACCGGCTGGCAGTTGCTCCAAGGCAAACATGAAATGGAGCTGGCGCGGAGCAAAACCTCTCCAGTCGAAACAGCGATGGTCGTGGGTCATTAATAGGTGAGTTCGCCCTGGGCGGTCCGTCCGGGGCTGGCCCACTTTAGCCTAAACTTTGCTCACTCTCGAGCGCGCCCCGTCCAAGCTCAGCTTAGACGGGGGCTTTTTCGACGCCGATTTCCGCCAACCTTCCCATACCTCGTAGAATGCTTCTACTCAGAGACTCGATGCGAAAACGAGTTGTCCTTATTACATTTCTCACAATGTTGGCTACTACAAGTCTCGCTCAAGTGGGCGGAGCCAAAGACAGTCCCCATGCCTCAACCACGTGCGATCTCTGCGGAGGCAAGACCATCAAAACCTGCCCACTCAAAACGTGCATTGCCTGAATACAACGGTTGGCCGCGCGATAGCGACCGGCTTGCTGAACTGATCTGTGCCCTTCCGGTTTGACGGGCGCGAGTGATAGCCTAAACGCAATCTAGATTCGCTGTGCCGTTTACCTGCAGGAGGGATTTCGTGCGATTCACAGTCGTCTGCCTTTTGGCGTTGGCGCTATTGCCGGCGTTAGCCCAGGCACAAGGTCCCGTCTTCGCCATCACCCCCGAAGAAAGCGACGTTAAATTCTTTGTGAAGGCTTCCGTCGCCATCGAAGGTAAGTTTAACGACTGGGAAGCCACGTTGACCTTTCCGTCCACGGACGTGACTTCAGGCACACTTGACGTCAAAATTTCTGCCGACTCCGTGGATACTGGAAGCGGCATGAAAGACAACAAATTAAAGAGCAAAGACTTCTTCAACGCAACTGAAGATCCGTACATCACGTTTCACTCCACCAAGGTTGTGCAGACCGGTCCCACCACCTTTGATGTGCCGGGGACCTTCACTCTTCGAGGTGTTTCCAAACCCGAGACGCTGCACCTTACACTTTCCGGCAAGGGCACAGGCGAAGGCAGCGTTCAAGGGACGATGACCTTCGACCGTAAAGACTTCGGGATGAACAAAGGCATCCCGTTCGTAAAGATCGGCGACCGCGTCGAGGTATCGGTCGCCCTCAAGGCCCACAAGGTCAGCGGGCCTCCGCTCGTCTACAAGCAATAGGAATGACAAGCGATAAGATGCGTTCCTCCTGGGCCCGCATTAGTTGACGTAACATCCCACTGCACCAATTTCCCATGACTTGCCTGAGCACTCACACACTTGCGGCCCTGCTAATCCTTCCGGACATTCAAAAACAGGTGAAAGTACCGCGACGTAGCTTGAGAATTATTGCGTGATCTCAAAGGCAATCCCGCCGCTTCCGGGATACTCTCCGTTCACCCCGCCCGTGTTGGTCGTTCCGTAGATGTTTCCGCCAGCGTCGAGAATGACGCCGCCGTACGGCGTGCTGCCGTCTGCAAACGGACCTTTGAAGCTGTAGAGAACCGATTCGTTCCAGCCTGACGCGGACGGTGTGAGTTTGAAGACCGTGCCGCAGCCGCTGTAAGAGCAAAGGCTGGTGCCTGAAGTGCCTCCTCCCGACGTCGTTCCGTACAGGTTTCCGGCGGCGTCGAAGGTCAGGGTGTCGCGCGGTCCATACCCATCCGGATAGCCGGCGAACGAGTAGATCACGGTCTCGTTCCAGGACCCACCGCCAGCGGGCGTCAGTTCGTAGACAACTCCGCATCCCTCGCCGCAGGCAGGCTCAGGCCCACCCCAAACGGTTGTGCCGTAGAGATTTCCCGACGAATCAAGAATCACGCCGCCGTAAGGCCCGTTGCCATCGCTGCCGCCCGTGAAACTGTAGAGAATGCCTTCCGTCCAGGTGCCATTGGAATTCGGGGAAAGCTCGAAGACCACGCCATAGCCAAGGCCATTGCCTCCGTAAAGCCCACCCTCCGAGGTTGTGCCGTACAGATTTCCTGCGCCATCTATGGTCAATCCTGCAGTGGGGAAAAAGCCATCGGGCGAACTCTGAAAATTGTGGATGATGCTTTCCGTCCACTTATTGCCTTTACCCGGAGACAGCTTGAACACGGTGCCGCAATAGCCAGTCGCGCAGTAGCCGCCATTTCCGCCGCCGATGGTTGTGCCGTAGAGATTGCCGGCCGTATCGACAACCAGCGTACCCCACGGGTTAGTCCCGTCGTTAGGATACGAGCCGAAAGTGTAGATCGTGTGGAAGTCCCACCCGCCTGACGCCGTCGGCGACAGCTCGAAGACGGTGCCACCCCCGTAAATGCTGTTCGACGTTGTCCCATATAAATTGCCAGCCGGATCGAATACAAGGCCGCCATAGGGAAGGTCGCCGTCTCCGTGTTGCGTGCCAGTGAAGTTGTGGAGCACCGTACGCTGCCAGGTTCCGTTGGCAAGACGAGAGAGTTTAAAGATAGAACCGCAACCGATCCCACCGCCGTCAGGACATTGATTGACGCCGCCTTCGGCGGCAACGCCGTAAAGATTTCCGGCTGAATCGGCCACCAGACCGGCTAGGATGTCGTCGCCGTCGGTTGCCGGAAAACTATAAGTCTGGGTCTCCGCGTAAGTGCCGGCGGCGAGTTCGAAGACGCTGCCGACATTGGCCTCTGTGCCCTCATACGTGGTGCCGATCACATCTCCGGCAGAATCGAGAAGCACCGGTCCCTCGGGCAACTGGCCGTCAGTTCCGCCAGTGAAGTTGTGAAGTATGGTCTCGGTCCAGCTACCGGCGCTGGGCGTGAGCTTGAAAACGGTGCCGCAGGTCGAGCATCCGGAGCCGCCCGAAACGCTTGTGCCGTACAGATTCCCGGCTCTGTCGAAGGTGATTCCATTTGGAAAGGTCCCACTCGCCCCGCCCCCAAACGTGTAAAGGATGGACTCGGTCCACTGCCCGCTCGATCCGCGAACCAGTTCGAAAACGAGCCCAGAGCCCCCGCCCTGAGTGGAAGTTCCGTAGATGTTGCCGGAAGAATCAAGCAGCACGAAGTTGGCAGCGGCGTTATCGTTGAAGGAGAAGAGGGTGGTTTCCGTCCATTGACTTGAGCCAGGGCTCAGTTCAAATACTGTTGCATTTGGCGCCGCCTCGGTCGACCCATATAGATTCCCGGACGCATCGATCGCCAACTGTGGCCTGGGGAAGCCGCTGTCGTGTTGGCCTCGGAACTTGTACAGGACGGTTTCGGCCCAGCCACTGCCCGACGGGCTGAGACGATAAATGAGTCCGCAGTAGCCGAGGCAGGAATTGTTGTTGAAGATGCCGCCGCCGGCAGTGCCGTACACGTTTCCCGCCGAATCGAGTACAGTTCCGCCCGGGTTGTAGCCGTCGGTGTAGTTGTGAAAGACATGAAGCGCCGTTTCGGTCCAGGCGTTATGCGCGCCGCGGGAAAGCTTGAATGCGACACCGTTGCCGAAGGTCGCCGTACCGTCGCCGCCGCCCGATGTAGTCCCGAACAGGTTGCCATCGGCGTCGATGGCCAGGCTATTGGGCTGCGCGCCATCGGTCGAACCGGTGAAGTTGTATACAACTTCTTGCTGCCACTTACCGGAAGATTTCGGCGTCAACTCAAAAACAACGCCGAAGCCGTAAGAACCTCCATAGGTCGTTGTGCCGTAGTAGTTGCCTGAAGTATCGGCAACCATCGTGCCTCCCGGAAACGCACCCTGCGCGAGATTGACGAACCGGTGAAGGATCACTTCCTGGGCGAAGGCGGAGCCCGACGAAACGAAAATCAGGGCGACGGTCGCGAGGAGGATTTGGACAAGACAATCTGGCATACATCTGCGCATCGTACGTACCTCTGGGAAGTTCAAGATTGAAAAGGGGGGAGTAGTGCCGGGGCCTTATTGCAAGGGGAAATTTATCATGAGGCCAATTGGAGCGCAAACAACATTCGGGAATGGCACCTTCGTCACACAGGTATGTTTCGACACCGAGAATCATGCGTTAGGCAATGATTGGCGTAAACATCCTCGTTACGCTCATTTGCCTTACTAGAGACTTCGTCGCCTCCCAAAAGATTTCCACAGGGCCGTTGTGACATCTGACCTTGCGCGCAAAATTAAATCGCGCAATCATGCTCGAGGCAGTGACGGTTGGCTCCAGGGCAAATCGCCACGCGCCAAGGCATTGATTCGAAAGATCTTAGTATCTAAGTTCTTTGACATCCGGATCTTACGGGGAATTTCCCGCTAAAGGTATTAAGTAACTTGACTTACCCACGCCAATTTGATATGCTTCTGGTATGGAAAACGTCAACGGCATCCCTCAGACCTTACAGCAAGCGATTCAATACTTTAGCGACGAACAGACCTGCATTGATGCCGTTGCTTTGATGCGATGGCCCGATGGCCCACGGTGCCCCTACTGTGTCGGGGAAGATGCGAAAAATCCCTACTACCTCAAGGCCGCGAAGCGCTGGAAGTGCCGTTCTTGCCGGAATCAGTTCTCGGTCAAGAAGTTCACGATCTTTGAGGACTCGCCCATCTCATTGCAGAAGTGGCTTCCCGCAATGTGGATGCTTGTTGCCTGTAAGAACGGTATCTCTAGCTGGGAACTCCATCGCGCTCTGGGAGTCTCACAGAAAACCGCTTGGTTCATGCTGCAACGTCTGAGACTCGCGCTTAAATCTCCCGCTGCGGAATCAAACTACAAACTCGGTGGCAAGGATGGTAGCGGCGTAGAAGTCGATGAGACTTTCGTTGGTGGAAAACTTCGGAACATGCACCGTGATCGTCGCGCACGTTTCGCGGCTGAGTCCGGTCACACTGGCGGCGCAACTGGCAAAACAATCGTAGTCGGAATGCTTGACCGCGACGAGCGCAAGATTCGCGCACAGGTGGTGCCGAACGTGAAGCGCGAAGTTTTACAAACTGCCATCATGAAGAACGTAAAATACGGCTCAAAGGTCTACACCGACAACGCCGTTCCATACGATAATTTGAATTGGAAATATATCCACGAAGTCGTGAACCATGCGGAGACCTATGTTCGCGGACAGGTTCACACAAACGGGCTGGAAAACTTCTGGAGTCTGCTGAAACGGAATCTCAAAGGCACCTACGTTTGCGTGGAGCCGTTCCACCTTGAGCGATACGTTGATGAGCAGGTTTTCCGCTATAACAACCGAGCCACGAAAGACAATCCACTCAAGGACTCAGACCGCTTTCTGCTGGCACTCTCGCAAGTTGCCGGGAAGCGTCTCACGTTTGCCGAACTCACAGGTAAGGACAAGGAAATACCGTTCTAAGCCTTACTATCGGCAACGCGGCCCGAAACGGAAGAACCCGGCTTAGGTCCGGGTTTTCGTTTTACCTGGCGTCGTATTTTCTCGGCATCGGCAAGCCTCTGGGTTAGATCGTCTTTCGAGACTGTGAGCACGCGGCGAAGTGCGTTCTGGAAGCGCGAGAACTTTTGCTCTGGCGTAGTCGTGGGATCGAGTTTCGCTTTCATGCGCTCATCATAGCATCGGCGTATAATTCGCGGCGAGATGCGACCTCTGGTAGCTTCTATGGAAGAGCAACGATTCTGGGTTGTCCACTGCAAAATCTGCGGCAAGGTACACATGGGCCAACCCATCATTCCGCATTCTGGGACTTATCTGGAGAACACGATGCCACTGGAAGGGAAGGTTGAGTGTCCCGAGAATCCCGGTCAGTGGCGAGAGTATCTTGGTTACGAGTGGACCGCGCTGACACAATCTGAGCTAGATGCTCTGCTGAAAAAGTGAGCGCAGGTTCGTTGAAGTGCCATACTTCTTGAGCATCCCGCCACATTTGCTCAGTTCGCCCGGTAACGATTCGTTCTTGCATTGAACACACTCCTATGGCATGATCTGAGTGTCCAACGCAGACCTACTAAGCTCCGACTGACATCGGGGCTTTTACTTTTTATGTCAGCCCCATTCGCAAGTTCACGGCAGAAGTTCGCACGGGCTGAGAAACATTTCGCCGATCTCGAAAGGGAGATCGAAGCCTTCGGCCAGAAACAGCCGTACAAAAGAGTGACTGAGCCGCATCCTGACAAACCGGGGCACTTTATTTTCAAGATCAAGATGACTGAAGAACTCCCACCAGTCATCGCGGACACAACCGCCGACATCGTGAGCAGTCTCCGCAGCGCCCTCGATAATGCCGGGTATGCCATCGCGGTCGCGGCGGGCGTTAAGGAGCCGAAGAACTCCGCGTTCCCGTTCGCAGGAACTCTCACTCAAATGCCAAATGCCCTCGGACGGGCCAAGGATATTCCTGAGCCAATCCACTCTCTTTTTTGCGGGTTCCAACCTTACAAAGGAGGGAATGACCTTCTCTGGGCACTCAACCAAGTAGCGATTACCGACAAGCATAAAGTCGTGGTTCCCATCGGCCAAGGATTCGTCCGCAACCGGGCCAGCGCTCAGGGTCGGGGGTTTGTCAGTATTCCCGATCCTCCTGTCTGGGATCGAACGAAAAATGAGATGGTAATTCTCGAACTCGGGCCGGGTGCGGAGTGCGACTACGATTTCGATTTCACATTTTTTGTAGCGTTTAACGAAATCGCGCTCATTGACGGTAAGCCAATTCTCACAATCCTCCCTCAGTTTGGCAGCATAGTCGAGCGCGTCCTGACCGCTATGGAAGCGGAGTGCAGACGGCTCAAGATTTTCAAATAAGGAAACCACCCTTCAGAACTAGCACGGGGTTCGGGTAAGTTTGGGTAAGGCAAGTCTATTAGTGCCCCGCTAAAGTGATGATTCCAGAGATTTTGCAAAAAGGTGGGGAGGGGGGGCCATCACTAGATTTTACGATTTCGGCCCCGACCCGCAACCGATCCGGAGCTTCCATCGTGCTCGCCGAATATTTATTTTCGAGCAGAGATCAAAAGGGCTCATCGGCGAGTACCGGCAGCACGCCCCCGAGATTCGAGGAGAAGCAAAGCGTAGCAGCATGAAAAAGGGCGCGCCGTTTAGCACGCCCTTCTCACCGCCAACCCTTACGCTATCGAAATCGTCGGGCTTAGTGATGCCCTCCGCCACCACCACCACCGCCGCCCGAATGTCCGCCGCCTCCGCTGGAGGGATGGCTGCCACCACCGCTCGGCGCGCTATGCGAACCTCCGCCAGAGCTGCCGTGGCTGCCGCCGTAGCCTCCCGAGCCGCGCGGCTGCGCGATGGGCTGCCTCATGTTGAGCTGCGGGCGGGAGTAGCCGTTGCGTCCGGTCGCGCCGGATTCGCGCGAGGAGTTCGAGCTTGAGGCGGTTCGATTCCAAAAGCTCCCACTCTCGGCGCGGCCCGCTGATTCGGTGCCGTTCTCGCCACGCGTCGCAGATTCGTTGCTGTGCGATTCCGGCGTGAACGACTTCCACTCGCCGCTATTCGATTCAGTGTGAGCAGAGGCCGACTCCGCTCCCTTCGCATCAGATGCCGCGCCAGCAGCCGCGTTCGAAGACCCGCTGCGATTTTCATTTTCACTCGCAGGAGCCTGAGTCGCGGCACTTTTCGCGGCAGAACTATTCGTCTCTTTACTCGACGCAGTTGAAGCGCCGGTCTTTCCCGTTGCCGATCCTGCTGCCGCAGAGCTTGGACCTGTCGCGCGCGCGCCAGCGGCAACTGGCGAGAAGTGCGCCTGCTGCATGGATTGCTGCAAACGCGCCGTCTGCTGCTGGAATGATTCTGTATGCGACGTGCTCTGCGTCCCATAGAAGTGCTGCGCCGCGCTGCCATGAATTGTGGAAGGCGCAGCAGCGCGTCCGCTGGCCGATAAGCTCGCGCGCGAAGGAACCACGGGCATGTTGCCGGTCATCATGCGCGCGCCACTTAACTGCGCGTGAGTAGCTGCAACAGCGGTTGTTCGACCAGCTCCGAACTTGCCAGCAGCCACGCTCGAGAGCGCGCCGCCAACATGCGCATCATTGAGATGCGCCACATTCGAGTACGCAGTCCCAGCATGCAAAGGCGCAACGCCACCGAAGCGGTTCAGCGTGCCGAATCGGTTGACGCCGACAACACCAAAGCGTCCGCCATATCCGCCCCACCACGGGAAGAAACGGTCACAAGGCCCAATCGGCAGCCACCCAAAACCGCCCCAACCTCCCCATCCAAAGCCAAGTCCCCAACCGCCTCCGAATCCGAAGAACGACACATAAGCCGGAGCCCAGAATGGACGATAGAACCCGCCCCACACCGGTCCCGGCCACCACGCCCACGCACCGCCATACCACATCCAGCGGCCATAATGGTAAGGAGCCCAACCCCAAGGCTCGTAGCCAACCCATGTCCAGCCGTAGTAGGGTTCCCATACCCAGTTGCCATCGCGGTATGGAACCCAACCGTCGGGCTCATTCGGCACCCAGACTTGGCCGTAGTCAGCGGCGTCTTCCCATTTGCCGTTGGCGTCGAGGTCTTCGGCGCCGACGTAATACTTGTTGGTATGTTTCCACGCCGCAGCTTCGTGAATCATGCGGTCGCGGTCGATGTTCCAGCGATCCCAATCATCGCGTTCGGGAGCGGGAGTGATTTTGTACTTTGCGTCGGCGCCGGAGCCGCGGACCGTCGCCATCTCGCCCGCCTTCACCTGGCCAATGCCCTGCGGAGTTGAAATCTCAGCTTCACCTTTGCGGACGATCACGATCGAGTCGCCATCGGGGCGAACCTCAATGCGGAAGATGCCATCTTTGTGCGCGGGATGAACCGCGACATTCGGCGTGTCGATTTCGGGTTCAGCCTCGCTCTCGCCAAAGACGGAGTAGTTCGCCAAGCCCTGCCCGACTTGAACTTGAATGTATTTGTCGGTGAAGCGCGCGATAGTCGCTTGTGCGTTCGATCCCAAGCGGACAATGTTCGCGAAGTCGAGTTGCACTTCGGCTCGTGCGCCAGCGCCAGTGGAAACTTTGTCGCCGGTCAGCACGGGCTGATTCAAAATAGCCGCGGACCATGTGCCCGAGTCTCCGCGCTGCGTCGAGACCTCGCCATGAATCATGCTGACGCGGCCCACACCCTTATCGGACTTAGCAGGCGCTTCGCCAGACGGCAGTGCTTTGCTATCGTCTGCCGCTTTCGGCGCGTCGGCATCCGGCGCGACAGGCGCGGGTTGAGTTGGTGCGGCCTGGGCTGGTTGCGCGGATTTCTCCTGTCCGATTTCCATCGGAGCGCTGGGCTGCTCGGAGGGTCCGGCGCCTTCCTGCGTGGTTTGAGCCCTCACGCTAATTGACAGCGCGCCTGCCAGCGCGAGCGTCAAGACTGCGAAGCTTGCTATGAATTTACTTTTCATAATTACCTCCCCCCGAACTGTCGCAGAGTGATTGAAACTGAAACTAAGGGATTGCCTCAATGGTTCAAAGCAAGTGCCATGCCAAAAGTGCGGTGCGGAAACGCTCGGTAACTCTTTTGTTTTCAGGAGAAAAAGCGCGGCGCTTGATGGAAGTACAAACGTTAAGCTTGAGGCGGTGGCTACGCTGAGCCAAGGTGGTGGTTTTCAGCCAGCGGTAGTCAAGACTCGCGGCCTACAAAAGCCGCGAGGCTCGAAAATACAGAGGCCCCGATAGTCAGTCGGGGCCACGATAGAAAACTAGTACCGGACGCTGTCCTTCACACACCCCAAGCATAACTCCAACAGCAGCATTGTCAAGCAATTAATATGTCGTCGAGTGACTGGCGGAGAGCGAGGGAGTCGAACCCTAGTGGCTGACTAAGCCACTCGACTGGTGTGAAAAACAGCGTCCAGTACCCACTGGCAACACTCTCCAGACATTGCCTCTCAGAAACGATTGTATGTGCAAGCAAACCAGAGCTGACGACAATCTGTTATTTCGAACTCGGAACTGTCCCGAAACAGGACCTCGAACTAAGTTTCTTTCTCCCCCTCATCCGCAATCCCAATCTTCGACAGCCGATAGCGCAGCGCATTGCGCGACAAGCCTAGCAACCGCGCTGCCTGACTCTTATTTCCATTTGCTCGCCGCAGCGCTTCGCGGATCATTTCATCTTCCCAGTGCTCCAGCGTCATACCCTCGGGAAGGAATCCGCTCGTACCGTTCGCGGCCTTGGCCGGACGCACGTCCAGATGAATGTCCGCCGCTTCGAGTACCGTGCCCTTTGCGAGTGCGCAGGCGCGCTCGATGATGTTCTGCAACTCGCGCACATTTCCCGGCCAGTGGTAGTTCACCAGAATTTGCATCGCCTCCGGCGTAATGCTTTTCACGGGCTTGCCTGAATCTGCGGCGAAGCGCGAGATAAAAAGATTCACGAGCTCCGGGATGTCTTCCTTGCGCTGGCGGAGCGGCGCGATGTCGATGGGGACAACGTTCAAGCGATAATAAAGGTCCTCGCGAAACGTACCTTGCTCGAGCGCCTCGCGCAGATCGCGGTTGGTGGCCGCAATCAGCCGGACGTCCACCTTCACCGTGCGCGTGCCACCCAGCCGTTCAAACTCACGCTCTTGCAGCACGCGCAGCAGCTTCACTTGAGTCGCCGGCGGCACATCGCCAATCTCGTCGAGAAACAAAGTCCCCTTGTCAGCCAGCTCGAACTTTCCTGGCTTGCTGTTGTTTGCCCCGGTGAAGGCGCCCTTCTCGTATCCGAACAGTTCGCTCTCCAAGAGATTCTCAGGAATAGCTGTGCTGTTGATCTTGATAAACGGCCCCGACGCACGCCGCGATTTCTCATGAATAGCGCGAGCAATCAAATCCTTGCCAACGCCGCTCTCTCCACCGAGCAGCACCGTCGAATTTGTGGGCGCGACGCGCTCAAGCATCGCCAACACCTCTTGCATCTTCGGGCTGCGCGCCACAATGTTTGGGTGCGCGTAGCGTTTGCCCAGCGCTTCGCGCAGCGACCGATTTTCCTCGCGCAGGTTGTGGACGTCCAGTTCCTTGCGGATCACCATGCGCATCTCGCCGAGCGAAAATGGTTTCAGCACGTAGTCGCTGGCTCCGGCTTTCATGGCTTCGACGGCCGTCTCTACCGAACCAAAGGCCGTCATTACCACCACTGGCATCGCCGCGTTTTGGCGTTTTATTGTTTGCAGGAATTCCAGGCCGTTCATGCCCGGCAGCTTGAGATCGGTGACCACGAGGTCAACTGTGTTTTCGCGCAGAAGTTTCAGCCCAGACTCTGCGTCGCCGGCGGAGAGCGTGGTGAAGCCGTCCTCGCCGAGATTCAATTCGAGCAGGCGCCGCATCTTGGCTTCGTCTTCGACAATTAAGATCGTTGGCATACCGTTGCAAATGCGCTTCGAACAATGGGCTACGAACTAAGATGCTTGCTGGGCCGCTTCGCCGCCTGCGGGAAAAAATACCACAAAGCTGGCGCCCTGCTGACCGCTTCCGGCGGCTTCAACGCGAATCGTTCCATGATGGCCGTCGATAATCCTAGAGACAATCGAGAGACCGAGGCCCACGCCGGTTTTCTTGGTGGTCACAAACGGATTGAAGATCTGCTCCCGCAGTTCCCCTGGAACTCCCGGCCCTGAGTCCTCAATTCGCACTTCCACTCCGTCGCGACCTGAATTCGTCGCCCTCGTCGCCACCACCCGCAGTGTTCCACCACTGCTGCCCATTGCATCATAAGCATTTTGAATCAGATTCACGAACGCCTGCTCGCTGAGACTTTCGTCCAATGGAACGAGCGGTAAGTTCGCTTCGAACTGTCGTTCCACTCGCACCGGCCCGTCCTGGTGCATTAATGCGACATCGTGCAGCGCACGTTCGAGCACCGCAGTAATTTCAGCCGGAGACAGCTCGGCATGCAGCGGCCGCGCGAAATCAAGGAAGCGCGTCACCAGCGCGCTCAAGCGGTTGGTCTCACTGGAAATATAACCGGCGAGTTCGCTGGCCAGCGGATTCGATTCTCCCAACTTCTGATGAAGCATCTCAGCCGAACCCTTGATCACGCCCAGCGGGTTGCGAATTTCATGCGCCAGCCCGGCGGACATTTGTCCTAGCGCGGCCAGACGTTCTGAACGTCGAGCTTCATCCTGCGCCTGCTCCAGTCTGCGGTTGGTTTCCGCGAGAGTCCCGGCCAATTCCTGATAGCGCTGAGTCTGGCGCCTACTCTCGACTACAAAGCGGTTGACGACCATCGCCGCGAGAAAGAAAAAAACGATTCGGATGGCAAGTCGCCCATAGTCTTCCGCGGTGATCTCGTACTCCTGCAACGCGGGATAAAGATACGAACAGTAGGCGCCAGAGGCCAGCGAAGTCCATAGCAGCGTGGCCCATGGACCGAAATATTCTGCCGCCGTGACTGCGGGCAGGTAGTAGATGGGATAGTAATAGCTGTTGATGGGGATCTCGCCCGTGTGATCGAGCAACAATGTGGCGAGGGCGATCTTTAACATGACGACGTAAACCGGGCCGCGGCGTGGAAGCCGCGCGATGAACCGGCCTTCGTTGAATTGAAGAATGCCGAAACCGAGCAAGATCAGCTGCTTGTGATATTCGCGCACGGGCGGCAGGACGGCGAGTAAGGCCAGTAACACTAGCCAGAGCACGTCCATCCAGTTGATCGCCGGGCGCTTCGGTTCGCTCATGGCAGTAGCACCTTGCAGCACGTGCGAACCTATCAGACCGCAGGCAGGCGCTTCGCGTCAATGTTCTTATGCTAGGGAGTCAGTGCGACCTACAGGCGCGGACATCTTGATCAGTGTGCCGCTGGCTTCGCCGAGATTTCATCCAACGTGAGATTTAATTCCAGGACGTTCACCCTCGGCTCGCCGAGAAATCCGAACTGACGTGACTCTGTGTGCTGGCGTACGGCTTCGCGAACTACATCGTCGCTTAGCTTGCGTTCTTTCGCGATGCGCGGCACTTGGAATTCTGCGGCCTCCGGCGAGATGTGCGGATCGAGGCCGGAGCCTGACGTGGTTAGCAAATCCATTGGGATTGCGGCACCGGGATTTTCTGCCTGCAGCCGGTCAGCATCGCCCTGCACTCGCGCGATAAGCGATTGATTTGTGGGCCCAAGGTTCGATCCGCTGGAATTGGCCGCGTCATAGCCCGTCCCGGCGCTCGATGGACGCGAGTGAAAATATCCCGGCGAGGTGAATGACTGCCCGATCAATCGCGATCCCACGACTTTTCCATTTCGCGTGAGCAACTCTCCGTTGGCCTGCTTCGGAAACAAAACTTGCGCGAGCGCGGTGATTAACAGTGGAAACAACAGACCGAAGAATATTGTGGTCACCACCGTCATCAATACTGCCGTGATCAGATTCTTCTTCATAATTGCCTCTACGCCGGTCGTTATTACGCTAAACCAGCCCGCACAATCAGCAAGTCGATCAGCTTGATTCCGATAAACGGCACGATCACTCCGCCACAGCCATAGACCAGCAGATTGCGGCGCAACAGCACGGCCGCGCCCTGCGGAACATATTTCACTCCGCGTAACGCGAGAGGAATCAGCGCAACGATTATTAGCGCATTAAAGATGACGGCAGATAAGATTGCCGATTGCGGCGTGGCTAGCCGCATCACGTTGAGTGCCTGCAGGACGGGAAATGTTCCGGCGAACATCGCGGGGATGATCGCGAAATATTTGGCCACATCATTGGAAATCGAAAACGTGGTGAGCGCGCCCCGCGTCATCAGCAACTGCTTGCCGATTTCCACGATCTCAATCAGCTTGGTCGGATTCGAATCGAGGTCGACCATGTTGCCGGCTTCTTTCGCCGCCTGTGTGCCGGTGTTCATGGCGACGCCTACGTCGGCCTGCGCGAGAGCCGGCGCATCGTTGGTGCCATCACCAGTCATCGCAACCAGCTTGCCCTGGCCTTGCTCGCGTCGAATCAAGTCCAGCTTGTCTTTCGGCGTAGCTTGCGCCAGAAAGTCATCGACCCCGGCCTCGCTCGCAATGGCCGCCGCCGTCAACGGATTGTCTCCCGTGATCATCACCGTCTTGATTCCCATCGCGCGCAGCTGATCGAAACGCTGCCGCATGCCGCCTTTCACAATATCTTTGAGTTGAATCACGCCCATTGCCCGGCCGTTTTCCGCCACTACCAGCGGAGTTCCTCCCGCTCGCGAAATCACCTCCACCGCGGCGCGCACTTCTGCGGGAAGCGAACCACCCTGGTCTTCCAAATACTTGGCAACTGCCTCGGTCGCGCCTTTGCGGATGGCGCGCCCGTCAAGATTCACGCCGGACATGCGAGTCATCGCGCTGAAGGGAATAAATTCGGCGTCGTGCGAACTCATCTCGCGCCCGCGCAATCCATATTTTTCTTTGGCGAGAACCACAATCGAGCGTCCCTCGGGAGTCTCGTCCGCCAGCGAAGAGAGCTGAGCCGAATCCGCCAGCATCGCTTCGGTTACGCCCGGCGCGGTCACGAACTCGGTGGCCTGGCGATTGCCCAGCGTGATGGTGCCAGTCTTATCGAGAAGAAGTGTATTCACATCGCCGGCAGCTTCTACCGCGCGTCCTGACATCGCCAGCACGTTGTGCTGCACGAGGCGGTCCATGCCCGCGATGCCGATCGCGGAAAGCAAGCCGCCGATTGTGGTTGGAATCAGGCACACTAGCAGCGACACCAGCACAAACACCGTTTGCGGCGCGCCCGCATAAATCGCAAACGGCTGCAGCGTGACCACGGCCAGCAGAAACACAATCGTCAGCCCCGCCAGCAGAATGTTCAGCGCAATTTCGTTGGGAGTCTTTTGCCGCTCCGCGCCTTCAACCAGCGCGATCATACGATCGAGAAAAGTTTCTCCGGGATTCGAGGTGATCTTTATCTTCACCCAGTCCGAAAGCACGCGTGTTCCACCCGTGACTGCCGAGCGGTCACCGCCCGCTTCACGAATTACCGGCGCCGACTCGCCCGTGATCGCCGACTCGTCCACAGACGCCACGCCTTCCACAATCTCGCCATCGCCGGGAACGAATTCTCCGGCCTCTACCAGAACCATATCTCCCGAGCGCAATTTTGAACCGGGCACGGTCTCCGTTTTTCCGTCCGGAAGCAGGCGGTTCGCCATGGTCTCGGCTTTCGCGCGGCGCAACGCATCGGCCTGCGCCTTGCCACGGCCTTCCGCCATGGCCTCGGCGAAGTTTGCGAACAACACGGTAAACCACAACCACAGCGTGATCTGGAGATTGAATCCGAATCCAGGCTCACCGTGCATTCGTTCCACAATAAGGAGCACGGTAGTTACGACGCTGCCGACCTCGACGACGAACATCACCGGATTGCGCATCATGGTCACGGGATGCAGCTTTACCAGCGAATCCCACGACGCGCGACGCACGATATTCACATCCCACAAGCTGCGTTTTGATTTCTTGCTTACCATATTTACCTAGTAAACCTGTCTAGAAAGTCTTCCCTGCCATCATCAGCAGGTGTTCGAGAATCGGTCCGAGACTCAGTGCCGGGAAAAATGTCAGGGCGCCCACAATCACCACCACGCCGATCAGCAGAACCGTAAACAACGGCCCGGTCACGGGGAACGTCCCCAGCGTTGCGGGAACCTGTTTCTTGCCGGCCAGACTTCCGGCAATCGCCAGCATCGGCAGAATCATCATGAAGCGCCCCAGCAGCATCGCTATACCGAGCGACGTGTTGTACCAGGGCGTGTTCCCGCTAAATCCGCCGAAAGCCGAGCCGTTGTTAGCCACGGCAGAGGTGAAGGCGTACAGCACCTGGCTGAATCCGTGCGGGCCTGCATTCGACATGGCGGAAGTGCCGAAGCTATATAAAACCGAGATTGCGGTGAACACTAGAATGGCGAGCGGGAATATCAGGATCACGAGCATCGCCATCTTCACGTCGTAGGCTTCGATCTTTTTGCCTAGATACTCCGGCGTGCGCCCCACCATCAGTCCTGCAATAAAGACGGAAAGAATGACGAAGACCAACATTCCATACATCCCGGCGCCCACTCCGCCGAAGATCACTTCGCTGAGCATGAGGTTGATCAGCGGAATCATTCCACCCAGCGGAGTGAACGAATCATGCATGGCGTTGACCGCGCCGCAACTCGTGTCAGTCGTCACCGTCGCGAACAGTGCAGAGTTCGCCACACCGAAGCGCACTTCTTTCCCTTCGAGGTTGCCCGTGGCCTGCACCGAAGCCGAATGCTGAGTACTGTGCTGCGCCGCGGCCGTGACCAGAGGATTGCCTCGCGCTTCGGCCCAATACGCCGTGGTGACTCCCGCCAGAAACAACAACGCCATCGCTGCCCACACCGCCCATCCATGTCGCGGCGAACCCGTCATCTTCCCAAGCGTGTAAGTAAAGGCGGAAGGAATCGCGAGGATGCAGAACATCTCCAGAAAGTTCGTGAACGGCGTGGGATTTTCAAACGGATGCGCGCTGTTCACATTGAAGAAGCCACCACCATTGGTGCCCAGCTCTTTGATAATCTCCTGCGAAGCCGTCGGTCCTTGCGCGATCACTTGCTGACTTACCGTCTGCATCAATGGTTTACCGTCAGGTCCGTTCACAGGCTTGCCATCGGCGCCCAGTTGCGGCGTCTGGTACGGATCGAGAACCTGCACCGTGTCGTAAGGCTTCAGGTTCTGCACCACGCCCTGCGAAACCAGCACCAACGCCCCAATGAGGCAGAGCGGCGCCAGCACCCACAACGTCCCGCGAACGAGATCGACCCAGAAATTTCCGATCGTCTTTTGTTCGCGCCGCGCAATCCCGCGAATAAAAGCAATCGCCAGCGCCATGCCTGCCGCTGCCGAAACCCAATTGTGATACGCCAGAGCCACCATCTGCGTCAGATAACTCATGGTGGTCTCGGGCACGTAGTTCTGCCAGTTCGTGTTTGTGGTGAACGAAGCCGCGGTGTTGAACGCCAGCGCCGGAGCCACTCCCGCAAGCTTCTGCGGATTCCACGGCAGCCACAACTGCACCCGCTGTAGCACATACAGCAGGATCATCGAAACCCCGCTGAACAAAAGCAGGGCTAGGGCGTATTCCTTCCACTCCATCTCGTGACTTTCGTCCACGCCCGTAAGCTTGTAAAGAATTCGCTCCACCGGCCGCATCACTGGATCGAGCCACGTGCGCTCGCGGCCGAACACCCGCGCCATGAACCCGCCCAGCGGTTTCGTGACCAGCAACACGACAAGCAGCAAGAACAGAATTTGCAGCCATCCATTTGCCGTCATCAGAATTTCTCCGGCCGCAACATGGCGTATACGAGATACGCCAGCAGCCCCGCGCAAATGACCAGCATAATGATCGGTCCAGAATTCATATCGGCCTCAGCGAACCCGCTCGCAGAAAATCAAATAGGCGAGCGACACTACAAAGAATAAAATCGTCACCGTCAGGAAAATCGCATCTTCCATCGCAAACCTCTCGGCTTAGAACTTGACCATGATATCAATGTCGATCAACTGCTGGTCGCGTCTCAGATCGGGCGTCCAGAGGCTGCTGCCTTGGGATGCGCAGGCGGTTTGCGCGAGCTCTTCGTTTGCTGACAGTGACAGCCCCGAATTGTCCCCAAAGCCAGTGTTGCCTCCGTTCATGCACGCGTAGAACTGAGGAGATCCGTTATTCGTATAGGGAACTCCTCCCGAACCCGGCGGCGTAACTCCGCCCTTGCCAGACCAGTAAGGCACACTCGCATGCCGGTAATCGTACTCCCAGCGAAACGTCAGCCACTGCCGCGGCATGTAATCGTAGGTAAGCGACATATCCCAGGCCTTGAATCTGTCGCCAGGATTCCCCGTAAAGTATGGCGCGTTAATCGCCGCCGAGGATGCGGTTTCGCCATTGATAGGAGGATCCAGAACCAGATAGCGACCGGGATTATTAATCTGCCCGCCGCCAATCGTCACAGCGTACCGGTCCTTTTTGAACCAGGTACGGTCGTAAAGCATGTAGCCGACAAAGCTCTGCTTGGGATCGATTCCTCCCTGCGGAAAATTAGCGCTCGCTTGCGCCAGTGGGTCCCTCTTGTTGCCATGGCAACTCACGCCCGCCAATGTGGTCGTGCTGGGGCCGAATTCGCAACCCAAATCGCCCGTAAACGTGAACGCCATCTTGTCGAGAGCCTTCTCCGGATGATCGTAATACTTGATCTCAATGCTGTTATCAGTGTGCAGGCGGCCGCGGTTCGGTATGTACAGATCGTCATGACCCAGGCCGTAATCGTTCGAGAGGATGTTCATCCAGGGATACGGCGTCCATTTAATCTGCCCGCCCAGCCCCTTCCTCGAATTGGCCGAGCCATACGATTGCCAACCATTGATGATCCAAGGCTCAATCTTCAGATGGGGAGTCGGGAAAATCTGTATCCGCAGGCCCTCGAAAAACCAGGGCGTGTTTGAGGAGACATAGGACGGCTGGTAGGCCCAATTATCGAAATTGTAATAACTGAAGAGACCGACATACGACATGAAAATACCAGCGTCAATATTAATGCCATTTAACACGTCAAGGTGATAACCGCCGTACGCTTCCGCTAAATAACGATCTGCATCTGCGATATTCCACTGCCCCTTGGAGTAGCTGGGATCATTGCGAATCGTCGCCGTGGAATACATTCCGAACTGAGTCATAAACCTGGCGCGAACGTTGTCGAGATGAAAATCGCCGCCGAGGCCGAGTTGCTCCAACTGAATTTCGTTCGAGCGAAACAGTTCGCTCGATCCGCCCATCGAGTCATCGACTGGCTTGTTGAAGGAATAGCTATAGGTGACGTCGGCCCTGATTTCAGGCGTGAAGAACTTTGAATCGAAAGCCGTGTCTTTGTTACGCGGGTTGCCGTTCAGCCAGGTCCAGTCCCAGTCCGAGAAGGGCACGATCTTTCCCTTCTTTGCCGGCGCGGCATCGGAAGAAGGAGTTGGAGTTTGCGCTACCAACTCGCTAGGTGCGGCAGTGGAGGGAGCAGCGCTAGTAGCGACAGGGGCATGGGCGAAGTTCGACGCAGTGACAGCGGGAACGGTCGGCCCAGACACGGTCTTGTCTGGCGCTGGCGCCGCCTCGTTGCCATTGGATGACGACGCCGGGCTCTTCTGCCCCTCCACTTCCGCGCGCAGGCGCTCCACCTCGGCTCGCAATGCTTTCAACTCATCGCGCATTTCCTGCCGTTCGCTGGATGCAGACGAACTAGGGCCGGTGCTCGCGGAAGAAGTAGCCTGGCCTTGGGCGGATTGAGCGCCGGCCCAAGTCCCCAGAAGCAGGACGAACATCGAGAGCGATAAGACCCGAAGAGCACTCTTTCTTCGCATAATTTCCGTTCTCCAATAACTCCTCGTAATATTCCCCGCACTTGCATTCCGCTGTCCGGGAATCATCTTCCACATAGTCGTCGCTCCAAGCCCCAACAACTTCTCGAAGCGCTTCAGTTCGGGCCGGCACTACCAAGTAGCAAACCGATGGCGCACGCTCACCCAGAAAGGCAATCAGAACTCTGAGCATGAACGCAGCCCCTGCTAACGCGATGGCTGCAACGATCCAGGCTGCCCACATAGCCTTGCCTCCAACACATTAATGCGCGGTCTGCTGCACCAGCGCCTCAGTAAAACATTTCAGGCATAAGAAGGGGGTAAGAGATTCCTAAAGAATTCGTAAAGGCGCAAAGGTTGTTCCCGCAATGACAACATTCCTACATCGGTGGAAAAAGTGGATGCCCCAACGCCGACCTTGCCTCGACGACCAGAATCCGCAATCTCTCGGCGCTCTGGTCAACGAAACCTAGCAGCCCCACTCAGCTTCGCCCGGCTGGGCAAAATACTGCCGGGACACTGCCCGTTCGCTGGTCATCGATTGCAGTTCGAGCAATGCCAACCGCGCGGCCGCGACCAGTCTGCTCTTTAACTGGGGAGAAACTTCCTTCCATGAGTCGTGGCTCTCGCTGCCTTTACCCGATGTCTCCGGCGTCAATGCCTGATGATAGTGATGGAAGAGTTCTGCTAACCGCTCCGGCGCAACTTCATTAACCCACATAAGATTGATCTCCACGAACCGCATTCGATGAAGTTCAAGACTGTTTTGCGGCCCTTAATCATTGGACACGGAATCGCAGAAAATCCGAATAAAGGGTTCATTAAATGTTTATAAAGGCTTCGGATTATTGAAGCAGGCGATCGAAGCAGGTTGGGAACTTACGAGCCGGGCTCGAAACGGTAGCCCACCCAGGGTTCGGTAAGCAGGTACTTCGGCGAGGAAGGATCGGTCTCTATTTTCTTACGCAGTTGTCCCACGAACACGCGCAGATATTCCGGCTGCTCTGTGCTATTAGGCCCCCAGATGGCGGCCAACAGTGTGCGATGCGTCACTACTTTTCCCGGACGTTGCGCCAGATACACGAGTAAATCAAATTCTTTCGGCGTGAGATGAACCTCATGCCCGGTCACTTTGACGGATCGCGCATCCAGGTCAATGGAAAAATCGCCAGCCGTAATTTTGGTGGGATGCTCCTCGATCGCTGGAGTCCGTCGCAACTGTGCGCGGATGCGCGCCAGCAGTTCGTTCATGCTGAAAGGTTTAGTGACGTAGTCATCGGCGCCGGCATCCAGGGCTTCCACTTTCGAACGATCCTGCCCGCGCACCGAGAGGACGATGATCGGCACCTGCGACATCTTGCGCACGCTCCGGCACAATTCGACGCCGTCGAGATTCGGCATGGCAAGGTCTGTCACCACCACATGTGGCGTCCAGTTCTTCATCAACTCGAGCGCCATCTCGCCATCATTGGCCACGCGAATGTCGTATCCCTGGGCCGAGAGCGTGGTGCGCAGCACCCGCGTAATCTGCGCTTCGTCATCGACCACCAGGATTCGCTTGTGCTCGGTCGTCATCTTTCTTTCGTCAATCGCGCTTTCGTCAGTCCCGCCTTAGCCAATCGCGTTCGCCAACCCCGCTCATCGCATTTCCTGCGTCACGATGTGCACGTCCACCGCGGGAGTATCGCGCAGAAACTTGTGAATCGCCGAAAGATAAAAATATCTTTTCCACCCCTTCGTCGCGGAGCGTCCGAAAACGACCTGAGTGATGTGATTTTCGCGAACGAATTCCGCAACTTTTTCCGCGACCACCTTCCCCTCAGTCTTCACCACCTTCGCGCCCACACTCTCAGCAAAGCGCACATTGTCGGCCAGCGTTCGCTGGTTCTCGTCACTCTCATCGGCACCGGTGTCGATGTAAAGCACATACAAGTCGCCATCGAGCGCCTGAGCCATGCGCGCGCCGCGCGCGATCAGATACTGTGCCGCTGGGTTCGAGCTGATGCAGACTGCAATCCGTTCCCGGACCTGCAACAGTTGTCCGTCTTCGTTCTTGAGTTCCGAAAGCGTGCGGTCGACGGCCTGCGTCACCTGCCGCAGAGCCAACTCTCGCAGTGCCACCAGGTTTGTATTCCGGAAGAAATTCGCCAGTGCCCGTTCCACTCGTTCCAGCGGATAAATGTCGCCGCGCTTCATGCGCGTCTGCAACGCTTGCGGAGTGAGATCTGCCATCACAATTTCGCCCGCGCGCCGGATCACCCAGTCCGGTACGGTCTCGCGCACCTGCACTCCAGTCAGGCCTCGAATCGTCGGCGCCAGGCTCTCAATGTGCTGCACATTCAGCGTGGAAACAACGTCGATCCCCGCATCCAGCAACTCAAACACATCTTCATAGCGTTTCGCGTGCTTGCTGCCTTCAATGTTGGTGTGCGCCAGTTCATCCACCAGCACAACGTGCGGCTTGCTCGCGAGGATCGCATCGACATCCATCTCTTCAAAAACGGTCGCCTTGTATTCGAGCTTCTTGCGCGGAACCGTTTCCAGCCGCGAAGAAAGCTCAACAATCGGTTTGCGCCCGTGCGTTTCCACCACGCCGATCACCACTTCTTCGCCGCGGCTTGCCCGGCGCACGCCTTCGCTAAGCATGGCGTAGGTTTTTCCCACGCCGGGGGCGTAGCCCAGAAACAACTTGAACACCGCCGGGCGCTTGGCGGTATCGCATTCCTTAAGCCATTCTTCAGGACTCTTGGTCATCGCCGCTTATTGTCCACGCCGGAGCAGAAATTGTCGAATCGGAACGAAAGCAGGTTTCAAGGTCTCAAGGTTTCCAAGGCCATCGCCGCTGTGAAACCTTGAAACTTTGAAACTCTGAAACCTTGATTCCGGTTACAATCGTGCCCGTGAAAGCCCGCTGGCCTCAACATGTGTTTCGCTATGCCGCCTGCATAGTAGCGACGGGAGTGGTAGTTCAGATCTACCGTCACCTCATCCACGTCAATCCCACCACCGTGGCCCTGACGTTCCTGCTGATGGTGTTATGGCTTGCGGCGTATTGGGGATTTCGCTTTTCTGTTTTTCTCGCGATACTTGCCACGCTAGCCTTCAATTATTATTTTCTTCCCCCCATCGGAACGTTCACCGTAGCCGATCCGCAGAATTGGGTCGCGCTATTCGCATTTCTTGTGACGGCCGGCATCGCGAGCCAGCTCGCAGACCGCGCCCGCCGCCAGACTGCCGATGCCAATCAGCGCCGCCGCGACGTGGAGAGGCTATACGCTTTCAGCCAGCGCCTGCTCGCCACCGACAACGTAGCCGAGTTGCTGAATGCGATTCCTGCCTACGTGTGCGAGGGATTCAGCGCCAAAGCCGCCGCCATCTACTTGCTCAGTTCGCAGCAGGTCTATCGCACCGACCCCAATGCCACCTGGCTTGCCTTGCAGGATCTTCAGATGGTTAGCTCGCGCGGCGAGCCGGTGATCGATTCCAAGCGCGGAGTTTCTCTGACTCCGTTGCATCTGGGAACGCGCACCACTGGATCTGTCGGCATCGCCGGACCAGCCCTCTCGCGCGCCACTTTGGAAGCTCTGGGCAGCATGATCGGCATCGCCATCGAGCGCGCCGGCGCCATTGAAAAGCTTTCGCAGACCGAAGCTGCGCACCAGAGCGAAAACCTGCGCGCCGTCCTGCTCGATTCCGTAACTCACGAGCTGCGTACACCGCTCACTGGAATCAAGGCCGCAGTCACCGGTTTGCTCTCAGACTACAATCTCGACGAAGCCCAGCGGAAGGAATTGCTGACTGTCATCAATGAAGAAACCGATCGCCTCGACCGCCTGGTCGGCGAAGCCACGGAGATGGCTCAGCTCGATGCGCACAAGGTTGAACTCCACATGGCTTCCGTGGATATCGCCACCGTGATCGAGTCTGCGGTCGAAGAATCCAGAACGGTTCTGGCTCAGCATCCGCTCGAGGTGCGCGTAGCTCCTTCGCTGCCCAAGGTGCGTGTAGATTCCGACCGCATCGCCGAAGTGCTCAAGCAGTTGCTGGAGAACGCCGCCAAGTATTCGCCGCCCACCTCGCCCATCGCCATTACCGCCGAGTGCAAGGGAGACCGCGTCGTCACCAGCGTCACCGACCACGGCCCCGGCATTGACGATTTCGAGCTATCCATGGTCTTCGATAAGTTTTACCGAGGGCGCGACCAGCGGTACAGCGTGCAAGGCACTGGCATGGGACTCGCCATCGCAAAAGCCATAGTCGAAGCTCACAACGGATCGGTCAGCGTGACCAGCCAGCTCGGCCGCGGCTCGGTATTTTCGTTCGACTTGCCCGCTGCGTGATCGCTGAACGCTTCGGGCGCAGCTTACAAATCTTTGCAAAACTCTGGCGTTTCCATAGCAACCCGGCCTTACACTTAAGATTCTTATGCCAATAGAAAGACGGTCAGAAGTAATAATGAAGTTCAAAACCGCGAAAGCCCTCATGTGCCGCCGGTTCTACCAGGCGTGCTTGTTCTCCGTGTTCCTGTCCATCGTTCCATTGCGAGCGCAGGACCTTCAGGAAAAGATCACGGTCGATGACGTCTCCCGCAACTTCTTGGTGCACTTGCCCAAGGGCTACGACGCGCAGCAACACTACCCGGTGGTCATCCTTTTTCACGGACGCAACCAGAGTGCCGACGATATGGCGCGGCTTAGCCACTTCAACCAGCTCGCCGATAAGAACGGCGTGATTGCCGTGTATCCCAATGCCGCGCGCGCCGATTGGAATATCGGAGTGCGGCCTGAGTCGACATCCACCGCGATGGGCCCGCGTGGCGGACGTCGCGGAGGGTTCGGTTATCCCGGCGGCGGTGGAGGGTATCCCGGTGGCGGCGGTGGATATCCAGGGGGCGGACGAAGCGGCGGGCAGAATCCCGATGACGATACTAAGAAGAAGCCTGAGCCTGCGGATGATGTGGCTTTTCTTACTCAAATGCTCGATCAACTAGAACTGAAGTACTCCGTTGACCCTCGCCGCATTTACGCGACAGGCCTGGGAGATGGCGGCTTCATGGCATTGCGGACCGGATGCTCCATCGCAGATCGCGTGGCCGCCGTGGCTGCGGTCAGCGCGACGCTGCCGAAAACCATGATCTGCCTGCCCTCGCGTCCGGTTCCCGCGTTGTATATGGAAGGCACAGAGGACCCCATCAATTCTTACAATGGAGGCACCTACAAACCTGGCCGCTTCGCCGTGCTCTCCGCCGAAGACAGCGCCAAGGCGTGGGCCAAGTTCGACCGCTGTGGAGAAAAGCCCGCGCAAGGCAAACTGCCATCCTCAGAAAAAGGCAAGGAAATCAAAACGTTCACCTTCAGCGGCTGCCAGGCCGACGCACAGGTCATTCTATACAGCATCAAAGGCGGTGGCGACACTTGGCCCGGTGGCGAACAATATATGAGCGAAAAAGAAGTCGGCAAGACCAGCAACCTGAATGCCAACGAGATTATCTGGGGCTTCCTCTCTACACAGAAGATCGCGGGTGACACGGGAAAATAATTACTTCTCTCACTCCAGATTCGGGTGCGCATCCGGATAAAACTTCGCGATCATGCGCCCGGTCATCAGTCCGCCTTCATATTCTGGAATGATTACTTCGTCCGCGCCCGAGTTGCGCATGGCCTGCGCATACCGCGACTGCCCGGCCCGCGTAATGATGCGCGCTTTGGGGTTGAGCGCTTTCGCAGTCACCGTGATGTAGAGATTGTCGGCGTCGTTGTCGATCACAATGCACACTCCGCGCGCACGCTTAATTCCGGCAGACTGCAGCACGTCGTGCCGCTTCGCGTCGCCCTGAATGCTAAGCACTTTATCTTTAAGCAGTTCGCGGCACAGTCCCTCATTGGTTTCGATGAGCACAAAAGGAATCTTGAGGCGATTGAGCTGGTCCACCACCGTTCGCCCCACCTGCCCGTAGCCGCAGATAATGAAATGATCTTGCAGTTTTTCGATGCTGACGTCGTTCACCATGGTTCTCCATACCTCCATCCCTTGCCGGTGGAAGATGGTGACGGCCACGCGCTCCGCCACCCAGATCTGAAAAGCAAACACGCCCATATACACGAACAGCGAAAATATCTTGGTTGCGTTGCGAACGTGTTTGGGATCGATGGCATGCGGCTGAATCATCCAGAACAGCGCATCCTGCCAGCTCAAACCTTCCAACCGCTGGTATACCAGCACACACATCAGGCTGAATGCGGCAAACACCACCAGCGGCAGCCACAGCCGGCGCAAGAACAACAGCAGGACTCGCAGCATGAGGGAGCGATACTAACGCAAGTCTAGTTGCGGAACAACGTGCGGGCCACTGAAAAACCAATGGCCCGCATCGTTATCCTCGATTGCTTGTTCTAACTTGCTTCAAAAATAAAACCGCCCGCCTTCGCGCGTGTTGCGACGAGGCGGGCGGTAAAGTATGTGCTGACTCGGAACCTGCTTTACTGCAGCCACAGATTCAGAGTGTTGGTGGCGTCATCCACGTAGTAAAGCCCTTGCCCCGGCACATGCACTAACCCGAACAGCGCACCGCTTCCCGGAGGAGTGCCGTTGTCGTCCAGCAGCTTCTGTTCCTGCTGCCAGCCGCTGGTTGAAAATCCCAGGAGGTATCCGTTGTTCCCGTTTACTGTCAGCACGCTGCCATCTGTCAGCACCGTGAGCCCGAGAGGATCGTTAAGCGTCGTGTCCGCAGTCAGAGTCGTGCCCGTTCCGCCAGAGGTCGTGCGCGTCACTGGATCGGAAATCCATTGCACCCGGTTGTTGATGCTGTCGGCGACGTAAATCGTGCTGCTGTCGGGACTCAGGCCAACGCCCGTCGGCCCAATCACCAGCGCTGCTGAATTGGTTTCCTCAGCAAACCCAGAGCCAATCGTGGTGATCGATTCCAGAGTCGGCATCGCTCCGGACAAACCGGTGAGATTCAGGCGCACCACGGTTCCACCCCAAACCACGTTTCCGCCCGCAGCCACAGTTCCGTTCAGAACGTTGGTGACGAATAGATTCGCGGTGCTACCCGCGTCAAGCGCTGTCATATCCCACGGGCCATTAATCAATGATCCATAAAATGTTTCGACCACGCTGCCGCTGCTATTCAACACCAGCAAACAGCCAGCCTGCGCGGTTGCTGACGTTCCGTCAGTAGTCGGCAAGCTGCCTACGATCACCCATCCGCTGCTCAACGCTGCCAACGCCGTGGTTAAGCCGATGCCGCCGGGGCAAGGTCCGGGCAAGGCGCTGGCGTTGATCTGGGCGAACAAGCTGACTGTGCCACTCGGAGTGATCTGCACAATAGTCGTTCCAGTACCTTGCAGGTTTGCGCTGCTGTTGAAATTACTGACCAGAATGTTGCCCTCAGTCAGCGAGCCATTACTCTTCGGCACGCGCGCGATGCCGTACGGGTTCACGTCCCCATTTGCGGGAACTGTGGATGCGATCGTGGAGACGTTTGTGAGATTGGAATGTTGAGCGTAAGCAGAGAGGCCGCAAACGGCGACCACAAGAACTACAGTGGCGCAAGTTTTGATTTCAGCAAACAATTTCATGAAGGATCCCTCCTGGGAGTGCATACCTTGAACGGAGCAGAGCGGGGCGGAAATGGCCGCAGCTGCGACGAGGAGTAGTGTGAGATGTTACGAAGAGAAACTTGTCAAGGAATTGTCAAGGGATTGTCATTTTCGTGTCGCATGCCCCGATGCTGGCTCCACCGCTGACCGAACCGGTTCACTGGATCAACTTTCTTAACTCGCGCCGCAGAATCTTGCCCGACGCAGTCTTCGGAATAACTTCCACAAAATGGACTTCGCGCGGCTGCTTGTAGCGGGTCAAACGATCGGCGACGAACGCGCATAGTTCGTCTTCCATCTTTTTGCAAGTCGAAAACCCTTCGCGCAGCGCGATGAACGCCACCGGAATTTCGCCGGCCGCCGCATCGGCCCTGCCGACCACTCCGCACTCGCGCACCGCGGGATGTTCGAGAAGCACGGCTTCTACCTCCGCTGGCGCCACCGGGAATCCCTTGTACTTAATCATTTCTTTGCGCCGGTCGACGACTCGGTAAAAGCCCTCGGCATCGCGCGTGACAATGTCGCCGGACCAGTACCATCCATCGCGCAGCACGGCAGCGGTCGCGTCCGGCTCTTTCCAGTAGCCCAGCATGAATTGCGGCCCGCGCATTACCAACTCTCCCGGCTCGCCCGTGGGAACATCTTCGGCACTCTCGGCTGCAGCAAGCAGATTGTCGACACCAATGATCCGGCACTCCGTTCGCGCCATTGGATGCCCGATCGAATCCGGCCGGTAAAGAACCGGCTCCAGGTAACCCACATGCGTCACCGGCGAAGCTTCCGTCATTCCGTAGCCCTGGCACACAACAATCCCCGTCAGCGCGGTGAACCTTCGCGGCAGATCCGGCGCCAGCGGCGCCGCTCCGGACTTCACCCAGCGCACACTGTGATTCTTAGGAAACTCTCCGGCCTCCGCTGTCAGGCACAGCGCATTCATCGCCGGCGGCACCAGCGGCATCATGGTGATCGATTCCGTAATCAGCAGTGATGTCAGCTGCGATACATTGAACCGCGGCATCAGCACGAGCGTCGCGCCCAGAATCAGCGCCGGGTTAAGCATCACGTTCAGGCCATAGATGTGGTACAGGGGCAGGAAGCAAAGAATATTGTCATCAGAATTCAGCGGACTCGCGTGCGGCCCCAGAAACTGATACACGTTCGATACCAGGTTGGAATGCGAAAGCATTACACCCTTCGGCAGTCCGGTCGTGCCGCTGGAATAAGGCAAAGCGGCCAAAGTAATTTCCGACCCCTGATTTGGCGCAGGTAAAATCGTGGAACCACTCACCGGCTTCAGTAGATTCGAAAACGGCTCGCTTCCGCTTCCCTGCTCTCGCGTGCAAAATACGCGCCGCAGATTCGGCAGCCCCGCAAGATTGATTCCTTCGATGTTCGTTCGATCAGTGATCAGCAGCGCCGCGCCCGAATTCCCCAACTGATGCCGCACTTCCCTTTCACGATAAGTCGGGTTCAGCAGCGTCGGGATTCCGCCAGCCAACGTCACCGCGTGGTAAGCCGCACAGAACTCCCACGAATTCGCGAGAAAAATCGCGGCCACTTCTCCAGGCTTCAGTCCCGCTGCAACCAACCCGCGCGCCAGAGCTTCCACGGTCTCGCCGTATTCCGAATACGTAAGCCGTCGCCCGCACGAAGTATCTACGAGCGCTGTTTTATCCGGATGCCGCCGGCACGAAGTCAGCACAGCATCGTGGACAAAGACATTCGCGGGATCAGCGTAAAGCTCGGTGCGCAACATGGCCGGGAGCGATTGTATCGGAAACTTCTGGCGATGCACCGGGATGCCCATCTTGGCAAGGCTTTTAGCTAAGTGGCTTATATACATCAAAAAAATCTTTGGGCCGAACTCGCCGTTTTACGGGTATAATCGCTCCGCCACGCTAGATGTACTCCCCCACGGTTTGGCATCGTAAACCCATTCAACAAATAAGAGTCTTGGGTTACGTGTGTCTATTTTGCCAAGTTCCACTAGAACGCTCCAGTTGGAGCGCAACTTCGGAAGACCGTGGGGATAACAATGAAGCCGACTGCCAAGGCTCTGTTTCTGCTGGGTTTCTGTGGCGTGATATTTGCCCACGCCCAAATCTCGAGTTTTAAACATGTCATCGTAATCATCCAGGAAAATCGCTCGCCGGATAATCTTTTTCAGGGATTGTGCAGCTCGCCCTTCGGCACCAGCAAGTCCTGCAGCATCACCCCCACCGGATCCCAATACGACATTCAAACCAGCAAATGGTTCGATAAAACCTCATCCACCGGCACCACTCCACCCGCCACCGTCCAACTCGATAATGATTACGACCCCAATCATGCCCATGTGGATTTCACCAGCCAGTGCGACTTGAATTCAACCGGAACCTGCCGGATGGATGGCGCAGCAAATAACGGCTGCGTGGGCACTTGCCCGACCCGGGCGTCATTTCACTATGTCCAGAATACAAAGTCGATCTTAAGTCCCTACCTCACTCTCGCGACTTCGTACGGCTGGGCGAACTATATGTTTCAAACCAACCAGGGGTCCAGCTTCCCTGCCCATCAATTCCTGTTTGGAGGAACGTCGGCGCCCAGCGCGGCCGACGATGCCGCGGGTACCTTCGCTGCTGAAAATGTCTATCCGAGTTTAGCGCTGGCGGGCTGCATTGCTATCTCGACGACAACCGTGGAACTGATCAGCACCACGGGTGAGAACCAAAGCATCTATCCATGTTTCGATCATGACACCATGGCTGATCTGTTCAATGACATCAATGTCAGTTGGAAATACTACACGCCGGGCTTTGGTTCGGTGTGGACCGCGCCCGACGCCATCGAGCACATCTGCGTGCCGAGCCAACCTACAGGTGGCACGTGCACCGGTACCTATTTTGTCAGCGACGTAATCAAGGGACCGGCGGACGTGCTGACCGCCATCAGCAAGTGCGATCTTGCGCAGGTGAGCTGGGTGATTCCGACCGGCCAGAATTCAGATCATCCTAATAACAACACAGGCGGCGGTCCCGCCTGGGTCGCTTCCATCGTCAACGCCATCGGTAACAACCCGGCGTGCAAAGACAAAGAAGTTTATTGGGACAATACAGCGATTCTGATTACCTGGGACGATTGGGGAGGCTGGTACGATCACGAAGCTCCAACCTTCCTCGCCGGAGCTCAGGGCGATTATCAGTATGGCTTTCGCGTACCGTTTATGGTTGTCTCCGCTTACACTCCGGCTGGGTATGTAGATAACAATCGGATGGACTTCGGCACCACGCTGCGCTTCCTTGAGCAGAACTTCGGCATCGCCGAAGGTGCGCTCAACTTTGCAGATGCGCGCGCCACCGGAAACCTCTCCGAGTTTTTCAACCTCAACCAAGTACCCCGGGTATTCCAAACTATTCCCGCGCCCTTGGACGCAAACTTCTTTATCAACGACACGAGACCACCCACGGACCCGGACGACTACTGAGTTCGTATGAGTCTCACCAGAATGGTGAAAGTAGATCGAACGAAGCGCGACTGGAAAAATGATGAAACCGACGCTCAAGATTCTATGTCTATTCAGTCTCTGGGGGGCAATCCTCGCCCATTCTCAGATCTCCAGTTTCAAGCATGTGATCGTGGTCATCCAGGAAAACCGCACGCCCGATAATCTTTTTCAGGGCTTGTGTACTTCGCCGTTCGGCACCAGCAGTTCCTGCAGCATCACTCCGACCGGCTCCCAGTACGACATTCTCACCAGCAACTGGCTGGATAAGTCATCTTCCACCGGAACAACTCAGCCGACTTCCGTCGCACTCGATAACAGTTATGATCCCAGCCACACCCATCTGGCATTCACGACCTCGTGCGATCTGAACACTACAACGGGAGCCTGCCGGATGGACGGCGCCGCCGGTGACACTTGCACTGGCGATTGTCCGACTAAAATGGCCTACGCGTATGTGAGCAACTCTACGTCGAACCTGAATCCCTACCTCACGCTCGCGACTTCCTACGGTTGGTCCAACTATATGTTCCAAACCAACCAGGGACCAAGTTTCCCCGCGCATCAATTTCTTTTCGGAGGAACTTCGGCGCCCAGCACGGCCGACGATGCCATCGCCACATTCGCCGCCGAGAATATGACTCCCTACACCACTCCCGATGCCGGTTGCATCGCTCTTGCTGGCGTCACCGTCAAGCTGGTCACCACTAAGGGTGAAAAAGGGTCGGTCTATCCCTGTCTCGACCATGAAACCATGTCCGATCTTTTCGACGACATCGGAGTGAGTTGGAAATACTACACCGAGAGCAACGGTTCTATTTGGACCGCGCCCAACGCCATTGAACATATCTGTCTGCCCAGCGCCCCCACCGGAGGAACCTGCACCGGTTCGGACTACCTTGACTATGTGGTCATCAAGCCCTCGCAAGTGCTGACCGATATCGTCGACTGCAAGCTTTCGCAAGTGAACTGGGTTATCCCGACTGGCGCCAATTCCGATCATCCGAAAGGCAACACGGGCGGCGGACCATCCTGGGTAGCATCGATCGTCAACGCCATCGGCAACAATCCCAAGTGCAAGAATAACAATAACGAGATCTATTGGAATGACACGGCCATCCTCATCACCTGGGACGATTGGGGAGGCTGGTACGATCACGAGCCGCCCACCTTCCTGGCCGGCGCTCAAGGCGATTATCAATACGGTTTTCGCGTTCCGTTCATCGTTGTGTCGGCTTACACTGCCGCAGCCTACGTGGACAACAATCGGATGGACTTCGGCACCATCTTACGGTTCATCGAGCAGAATTACGGAATCGCCGAGGGTGCACTTAACTTCGCCGATGCACGCGCCACCGGCAATCTCTCGGAGTTCTTCAACCTCAACCAGGTTCCAAGGGTGTTCCAGACCATTCCGAGCCGCCTGGACGCAAACTACTTCATCAACGACAAGACACCACCGACAGATCCGGACGATTATTGAAGCCAAGGATCCCTGGAGGGCGCAAAAGCCGCGTCGGACGCGGGAATTGGCAGATTTTATTGATGAAATTCTGTTCTTTCGGCGCTATAATGGTCGCGTTACAAAAGGCTGGTTCCTTCCCCCGTTGAGTCTTGCAATCCAAAGTTAGCCTAGCTCCCGGTGTGCGGTTGCCCTTGGGCCTAGGTCCGCCAGCACGTTTCACCATGTTGAAGCGAAATTAATCGCGTGGGGGAGAACTATGAAACTGATCTTCAAATGCCTGCTTGTGTTTGGTTTCTGCGGGACAATATTGGCGCAAGCTCAGATTTCCAGTTTTCAGCACGTCATCATTGTCATCCAGGAAAACCGCACGCCTGATAATCTGTTTTACAATTTGTGCAGCGCGCCGTTCGGAAAAAGCAGCTCATGCAGCACAAAACCTACGAGCTCCCAATACGACATTCTAACCAGCAACTGGTTGGATAAAACCTCGTCGTCGGGCGTCACTCAGCCTACTAGCATTCCTCTCGCCAATGACTATGACGTGAGCCACTCGCACGATAGCTTCACCACGACGTGCGACATAAATTCATCGGGCACTTGCCGTATGGATGGCGCCGCGGAGACCTCCTGCACCGGATGCAGCGGCGTCTCCAATCCTCACTTCAAGTATGTAGACAACTCGACTTCGATCCTGAATCCCTACCTCACTCTCGCTACTTCCTATGGCTGGGCGAACTACATGTTCCAGACCAATCAGGGCCCGACATTTCCCGCCCACCAGTTTCTTTTCGGTGGGACTTCAGCGCCCAGCGCGGCCGACGACGCTATCGCCACATTCTCCGACAGCAATATGAACCCCTCCGCGAACAATCCCATCGCGGGATGCATCGCTCCCTCAAACATCCATGTCAATCTGGTTGAGGCGGATGGGAAGAGCGGGCAAACATACCCGTGTTTCGAGCACGAAACTCTCTCGGACTTGCTCGATGACATTGACGTCACTTGGAAGTACTACAACCCGGGCTCAGACTCAATCGTGACCGCGCCCAACGCCATCGATCATATTTGCGTGCCCAGTCAGACCTATGGCGGAACTTGTACCGGTTCCGAATGGACGAGTAGCGTAAACTTCAGACCCTCGAAAGTATTAACCGATATTACGGATTGTAAACTTGCCGGCGTGAGCTGGGTTACACCCTCCGGAGCTAATTCCGATCACGCCAACAGCAATACCGGCGGCGGCCCTTCCTGGGTGGCTTCGATTGTCAATGCGATTGGAAACAATCCCAAGTGCAAGGACGACGAAGTCTACTGGGACAACACCGTCATCCTCATCACGTGGGACGATTGGGGAGGCTGGTACGATCACGAACCGCCCACTATACTGGCCGGCGCTCAAGGCGATTTCCAGTATGGTTTTCGTGTCCCCTTTCTGGTCGTCTCCGCCTACACTCCGGCGGCTTATGTGGACAACAATAGGATGGATTTCGGCACTATCTTGCGCTTCGTCGAAAACAATTTCGGCATCGCTGAGGGCTCGCTCGACTTTGCGGACGCGCGCGCTACCGGCAATCTCTCGGAGTTTTTCAATCTCAAACAGGTGCCTCGAGTGTTCCAGACCATCCCGGCTCGCCTGGACGCAAACTATTTCATCAACGACCCATCGCCCATGACCGAACCGGATGACTACTGAACTCTCGTGAGTCCGCCAGGGCAACAGTTGCAAAGGATAAATATGAAATCGACCATCAAGGTTTTGTTACTTCTAATTTTTTGCGGGGCCATGCTCGCGCACGCGCAAATCACGACTTTTACGCACGTTATCGTGGTCATTCAGGAAAACCGCAGCCCGGATAATCTTTTCCAGGGCCTCTGCAGCTCGCCATTTGGCACCAGCAAATCCTGCAGCATCACCCCTACCAGCTCGCAATACGATATTCAAACCAGCGGATGGTATGACAAGACCTCGTCGACTGGCACGACAAATCCCAGCACCGTCGCGCTCGACAATGATTACGATCCCAGCCATAAGCACTCCGCATTCACTGACATCTGCGACGTGAACTCCTCCGGCGTCTGCCGGATGGACGGCGGCGCCAACAACGCTTGCACCGGTACGTGCCCCACCAAACCTCCGTACCACTACGTAACCAATACCAGTTCGATCCTGAATCCTTATCTCACTCTCGCCACGTCATACGGCTGGGCAAACTATATGTTTCAAACCAACCAGGGCCCGAGCTTTCCCGCCCATCAATTCCTCTTCGGAGGAACATCGGCGCCCAGCGCTGCCGACGATGCCGCCGGCACCTTCGCCGCCGAGAATGTTTCTCCAGAAGTGGGCGCTACGGCTGCCGGGTGCGTCGCGCTCTCCACCACCACGGTCGAATTGATCGACACTACAGGTGAGAACCAAACTATTTATCCCTGCTTCGAGCACGAGACCATGGCCGATCTCTTCGACGCCATCTCGGTAAGTTGGAAGTATTACACTCCAAGCACAACCTCCATCTGGACGGCGCCCAACGCGATCGACAGCATCTGCGTGCCGAGCAAGCCGACCGGCGGAGTGTGCACGGGTTCCGACTGGGTCAATGATGTAGTCATCAAACCTTCGCAGGTGTTAACCGACATTAGCGATTGCAAACTGGCGCAGGTGAGTTGGGTGATTCCGAGTGGTCAGAATTCCGATCACGCAGGCAGCAATAAGGGCGGCGGACCATCCTGGGTTGCTTCCATCGTGAATGCAATCGGCAACAATCCCAAGTGCAAGGACGGTGAAACTTACTGGGACAACACCGCCATCATCATTACCTGGGACGATTGGGGAGGCTGGTACGATCACGAGCCGCCCACTTTTCTGGCAGGCGTTGAGGGAGATTACCAGTACGGCATCCGGGTCCCAATGATTGTAGTCTCCGCCTACACACCGGCAGCTTACGTCAGCAATCTGCGGCTGGATTTCGGCACCATCCTGCGCTTCATGGAGAACAACTTCGGCATCACCGAAGGCGCACTGAATTTTGCCGATGCACGCGCGACCACGAATCTCAGTGCGTTTTTCAATCTCAAGCAAGTGCCTCGCGTGTTTCAAACCATCCCGGCTCCGCTCGATGCAAACTACTTCATCAACGACAAAGAACCCCCAACCGACCCAGACAGCGATTGAAATCACGTGGAAGAGCGGCGCTTCACGGCAATCTAGCTGACGCTCTAGCTCGCGAGCTTGCGCAGAAATTCCCGTTCGTCCATGCGATATTTGAACGCCTTGCGCCCATCGATAAATACAACCGGGACTTCGTCGCTGAACTTACGCCGCAGTTCGCTGTCGCTATCCACGTCCACATCCTGCCAGGTAAACCCGCCGCGCCGCGAAAGCTTGGAAAGGCTCTCCTTTACTACCTCGCAGAGATGACATCCCTTGCGCGAGTAAACCACGACCTGACGGGACTCTGGCACGCCGCGATTTTCCGCCACCTCCGCACCCTTTGGCAAGAAAAAACCGCACTTACCACTCACGCCGCAAAATAGCCTTCCCGCTTCGGCAGCAACGTTCGACAATGGTGCAGTCCCTCAAAATACTATGTGGGGACAGCAGCCCCCGCCTGCCCTGAGCAAAGCCGAAGGGGCTGTCCGTTCGAGCGCAGCTCGACCTCTTCTGCGTCAGGAGTAAAATCCGACAATGCATTCTCTCGATTCCCGACCTCTGACCGGCAAAACCTGCCTCATCACCGGCGGCGCAAAACGTCTGGGACGCGCCTCCGCCCTGGCTCTCGCCCGTGCCGGCGCAGATGTCGCCATCACCTTTCGCAATTCCGCCCGCGACGCCCAGCAGACCGTCGTAGACCTTTCCAGCTTCGGCGTGCGCGCCTTCGCCCTGCACTGCGACATCACCGATGAAGCCAGCGTTAAATCCATGATGAAAGACGCCGGCCGCGAACTCGGCCGCATCGATATCCTCGTCAACAACGCCGCCAACTACGCCACCGCTGACTTCGAACGCCTCACCGTTCGCCAGTGGGATGGGATGTTCGCTTCAAACACGCGCGGACCATTTCTAATCTCGCGCGAAGCCCTGAAGTGGATGCGCCGAAAGCGCACCGGACAAAAATGTTCAGAAAAGCTGGAAGCCAAAATCATTCACATGGGCTCGCTTGGCGGCCTGCGCCCGTGGCCAACTCATGCGCACTACTGCTCCTCCAAAGCAGCTCTGCACATGCTCACCAAAGTGATGGCAAAAGCGCTGGCCCCCGAAATCGCCGTAAACGCGGTCGCCCCCGGAATGATCGACCTCGGCGAAAAATCAGCCGCCGCGTTCATGAAGCGCATGGCGAAAGAAACTCCCATGCAAAGAAACGGAAGAGGAGATGAAATCGCGGCAGCCGTCCTCTTCTTCGCCACCGCGCCTCAATTTATTACCGGCCAGATTCTAGCCGTCGACGGCGGGCTGGGGCTCTAACGATCACGGCCAAGCGATTTCCGGGAAAGTTCCGAGGTAAGGTTTCCTCCGCGCCTCCGCGGAAGTTCTCCGCATCCTCCGCGATTCAATGTCCGATCCGAGAGAGGGAACGAAGCCGGGTTCCGGCATCGCTCTTTCTCTACTCTCTAGCCTCAAGGTATAGTGAGGCGAATGAAGAAATCCGCCAACACCGCATCTTCGAACACTCCCACAACCGCGGCTCCCCGCGTCGCGGTAGCCATCATGGCCGCTGGCAAAGGCACGCGCCTAAAATCGCAGCTTCCAAAAGTGCTTCATGAAGTAGGCGGCAAGCCGTTGCTCGCGCATGTCATCGCCGCAGCCACCAAGGTAGTTCCGCCCCAAGACGTCTTCGCCATCATCGGCCACGAAGCCGACCGAGTGCGCGAAGCCGTCGCCAGCACCGGCGTCAACTTCATCCTGCAGCCGGAGCAGCGCGGCACCGGCCACGCGCTCATGGTCGCGCAGTCGTCGCTCTCTGATTACGATCACGTCATCGTTCTCTCAGGAGACGCCCCGCAGATCACGCCCCAAACTATAGCTTCCCTGCTCAACTTCCATCTCGATGAGCAGGCCGCCATGACCTTGCTCAGCGCCGATCTCGACCATCCCACCGGCTACGGTCGAGTGATTCGCAAAGGTGCGGGCAGCGCCGAAGTCCAAGCCATCGTCGAAGAAAAGTCAGCAACTCCCGCACAGAAAAAAATTCAGGAGATCAACGCCGGCTTCTACGTTTTCGCCACACCTCAACTCTTCTCGCACATCACAAAACTCTCCACGGCCAACCCCCATGCCGAGTATTACCTCACTGACATGGCCGAGGTGCTGCGCCAGGCCCGGCAGCGTGTCGTCGTCTGGAAAACCGATTACCCCGGCGAAGTTCTCGGCGCCAACACCCGCGCCGAACTCTCCTACATCGACTACCAGATGCGCATGCGCAAATGCCACGAACTCATGGCGGAGGGCGTCAGCATCTTCTTCCCCGCCACCTGCGTGATCGATAGCGACGTAAGAATCGCCCCCGACACGGTGATCGAACCCTTCGTGCAAATTCTTGGAAAGTCGCGCATCGGCGCTGCCTGCCGCATTCGTTCGTATTCTGTGATCAGCAATTCCGAGATCGGCCCCGGCGTGCTGATCCGTCCCGGCTGCATTCTCGACGAAGCCCGCATCGGCCCCGGCGCCATCCTCGGCCCCTATTCTCATCTCCGCCCCGGCAGCGACATTGGAGAAAGCGCGCACGTCGGCAACTTTGTCGAGACCAAGAAAATCAAACTCGGCAAGGGATCGAAGGCAAACCACCTTACATATCTCGGCGACGCCGAAATCGGCGCCGGCGTCAACATCGGAGCCGGAACCATCACCTGCAATTACGACGGAGTGAACAAGCATAAAACAGTAATTGAAGACGAAGCCTTCATCGGCAGCGACACAACATTGGTAGCGCCAGTGCGCATAGGCAAGGGCGCCTACGTGGGTGCAGCATCGTGTATCACCAACGATGTTCCGGAAGACGCCTTAGCAATCGGGCGAGGTCAGCAAGTGGTGAAAGAAGGATGGGCCCGCCAGAAACGGGCCGCCATGCATCCACCACGGAGACACGGAGACACGGAGACACGGAGAAGAAACTGCCCTGAAAAACAAAAGCACTAAGACCGGATTCTCCGTGTCTCAGTGCCTCTGTGGTGGATTTTACTTCTTCTAGTGCGAAACCGCAGCAAACAGCGGCGAATGCATCAGCGACTGAAACTGCGCGTCGCTATCTTTGAAGTGAACCATAAACTTTGACCCGTCGGAATCGACCGTGGCCATGTCCATTGCTGCTTTCTCCACCGGAGTTGCGCTGGTTTTCTTGTACATGATGGCCGCCTTCATCACCATCGAGAGCGTCCCCGCAGTCACTGAATCCGAGGTCACTACCGTCAAGTCGAAGTTCACTCCGCTGGTAAAGTCCATCGTGTAATAGGAGCCCATCACGCGCTTCTTGACGCTCTCGTAGTCGGCGATTTTCGCCGCATCGCCCAACGCTGACCGCACCATGTTCTGCGTGCCCGCCTGGTCGAGAATGCTCCAGAAAGATGCAGCATCCACGCTGCTCACCATGTCTGACATGGTTTGGTTCGAATCCAAATTAAGAATCTCCCCGTTGCTTGCGTCGAGCCCGAGCTTTACCGACGAAGGCTCGCCGAACAACAGCGTGCTGTCGTCGAGAAAAGTCATCACGAAGCCGCCGTCCATCGGATAAAGATTCGCAGTATGGTACTTCGTCGGCTTAATCTTCGCCAGCGTCAGTTTCTTGATAACCAGCTTCATGTTGAACGGACCGGTAGTGATCCCGATCGTCTTGACCCCCTGCTTGGGCGTACGAAACGACGCCAGGGCCAGCGTGTCGATATCTTTGTCGGGATTGATACCCACGCCCTTCAGCGCGCCCTCGAACTGCTGCAGGTTTTCCTGCGCCGCCATCAGTTGTTGCTTCAGCGCAGCCGCGGTGGGCGAGTCCTTCATCGCCCGGTAATCCACGGAAATCAACTGCTGCAAATCCGCCGGAATCACTCCGCGCGCCGACGAATTCAGCGGCATCGCATTCGCCATCCCTCCAAAAAGCACAGCCATCATTCCTAAAGCCAGACAAGCCTTTACGCTCTTCATAACTGCCTCAGCCCTCAAAAAGATTTTCCTGAAACCCTACAATAATGAACGGGATTTTCCCTGCGTCTTGCAATTTTAGATGCAGGTCTAAGCCTTCCCGTTACCCAGTTCCCCTATTCTAAGCCAACCAAACGGTCCCAAGTCCAACCAAAGGTACTAGCCCAGTGATCAAGTTGGAACGGCCTTATCCTCGCGTCCAGAAATAAATTACTGCGGCAGCCTCAACTGGCTATAATATGCCTACGTACGTCACCGCACATAAAAGCGTATCCTCTCCGACGCTAGAGAAATCAGGGAAAATCGTGAAAATCCTACTCTACAACCCCGACAACGGGGTTACGCGCAATTTCATGCCCCACCTCTGGATGTTCCTTCTGAAATCTTTAACCCCGGCGGGCCATGAAGTTGTGCTGATCGACGGCAATGCCCAGCCCATGGACGAAGCGGGCATCGCGCGTTACGTCATCGAACAAAAGATCGATCTGGTCGGCATCGGCGCCATGACTCGCATGATCGCCAAAGCCTATCGCATGGCTGACGCGGTTCGTGCCGTCGGCGTGCCAGTTGTGATGGGTGGCCCTCACGTTACAGAAATGGCCGACGAAGCCCTCGGCCGCGATGGCGGTCCGCGCCACGCCGACGCCGTCGCTCTCGGCGAGGCCGATAACACCTGGCCGTGCATTGTGGAAGACGCCGCCTGCGGCCAGTTGAAAGATATTTACTCACCGACCGATCCCTTCGGCAAAGAACTCAAGCCCTCCCTAAAACCTTATCCCGTCATTCCTTGGGACACCATCGATCTCAACCAGTTCAACCTCGTGCCCAATGTGTTCAAGCATTGGCTGCAGAAGATTGGCGAGGGCTGGGGAACTTTCCGTCTCGTGCCCGTCGAGTCAGGACGCGGCTGCCCCTACGGTTGCGAATTCTGCACCGTCACCGGATTCTTCGGCGATTCCATCCGTTTCCGCACCAACGAGAGTGTGGTCAACGAACTCCTGCTGCTGAAGGCGCGAGCCCGCAAAGAGCGCGGCCAGATTGCCGTCTTTTTTATCGACGATAATTTCGCCATCAACATCAAGCGCACCAAATCTTTGCTGCGCGATATCATCGCCGCCGGAGCACAAGTGAACTGGGTCGCGCAGATCAGCGCCAACCTGCTGCGCGATCAGGAACTCGTCGACCTCATCTCCGCTTCCGGCGGAAAATGGATCTTCATCGGCATGGAGTCGATCGATCCCGTTAATTTGAAAGACGTCAACAAAGGCTTCAACAAGCCGGAAGAATACACGGCCGTGCTCGAGCGTCTCGCGCAGCGCAACGTGTATGCCATCACGTCCTTCATCTTCGGCATGGATAACGACACAGTAGGCGCGGCCGAGCGCACGCTGGCGCAGGTTCGCACCTGGCCGCCGGGCCTGCCGATTTTCGGCTTGCTCACACCGCTGCCCGGAACTCCGCTGCTGAAGCGTCTCGAAGCCGCCGGCCGCCTAACCCGTCCCAAACATTGGCAGGAGTTCATCCCCTTCGCCATGGCGCACACTCCGCTGAGGATGACCGTCGCCGAAGCCCACGCCGAAGTGAACTACGGCTGGTCCCAAGCGTACGGCGCGGAAGCAATCGCCCAAGCCGTAGACTCGATCGCCGACCAGCCGCTCGGCTACCGCGTCAACATCTTCATAGCGCGCGTCTGCTTCCGCGGAATCTATTTCCCGATGCTAGGCCGCTTCGCCTGGCTGAAAGTAATCTCCGAGAACCGCCACACGATTTCAAAGCTGTTGAAGCAAGGCATGGGAGCATGGTGGGATTCCAGATCGAAACCCGCACCAGCCCCAGCAACCATCGCGGGAGACTGAAGCAGCGGGACGGTAGCGCCACCGTCCCAGCTGCTTCACACCGTGGGATGGAATCTCCGGGTTTGGCCGCGAAGCGGCGGCAAGAATGCAGCGCAAGAGGCGGTTACGAAACTCGTGCCGTCCGCTGAAGCGGACTCGGCTGGTTCCACTGTCGCTTTCCCGGCACTTCCGTGCCGGGCTTTCACATGCCGTCGCTTCGCGACTGGAGCAGGGATTGTTCCCCTTGCGGAATCGCAATCGAGTTTCGTAACGTCCTCTTACGCTCTTCGGCTGCATTCTTGCAATGCTTCGCGGCTGATTGACTTTCACATTTGCTGGCTCAAAAAATAGTTGGAGCTTGCTACGATCCGCTACCGTTGTTGCCTCCAAATCCGATGAAAAATTTTGCGGCTCGAAGCCCCTAAAATCCTTTGAATCAGCAGCTTGCGGGCTTCGATCTACAATGAATCCGGCTAAAATATTGAATCGAAAGAATTTAGCTGTAAAATCCTGGATCGATGGGACTTAGGTGGTCCGGTTCGGTTGTCAAAGAGCGGGTAGAGATTTGGATTTAGTATGAGATGAATCGGGATCGGGGCGCAAGGTCAGATGTCACAAGGGGGCTGTTCAAAACTTCGCTGCGGGTATGAGGTTAGGATCTCGAGGGCTGAGGAGTGAGCTCCGGGACTTGTTCCGTCTGACCACTTCAACCCGGCACTTCCGTGCCGGCTTTCGCATGCCGCCTCCTCGAGTGTGGGTGAGAACTGCTCTTGCGCCCCTTCCGGGGCTTGCTAATCTCCCACATTCTACCCACGGCTTACGCCGTGGGCTGCATTCTGGCACCGCTTCGCGGCTGAACCGAACTTTATTCCACCGGCAGGGCGCGAATCTAGTTCTCACGCCGCCCCTTCGGGGCTGAAGTGCGGTTATTCCGTTCCATCCCAAGGCCTAATCATCATCCGGATCGCTAGGCGGACTCGCATCCCCCTTACACGTAGCATCGTTCCACGGCACGGTGAAGGGCGTAAATGTGGTCGGCGCGCTGGTGAACTGGAAGATGTCGCTCAACGAGTTCGGCCCGTCCAGCGCATTCGCATCCGCGGCACCCAGCGATGGCAGGTTGTAAGTATTCTCAATGAACTTGAGAATGCTCCCAAAATCATGCTCCGTCTTCGAAATGTATGCCTTCTTCGCATACGGAGAGATCACGACCATTGGCACACGGAAACCGTACACGTAACCCGATCCCCAACTCGTGCCGTCATTCACTACCTTCGCCGGCGGCACGTGATCGTACCAGCCGCCCCAGTCATCCCACGCGAGGATGATCACAGTGTTCGCCCAGTACTGGCTGTTGCCGATGTCGTTCACAATCTCCGTAACCCACGACGGACCGCAGCCGGCATTGCCCTTGGCGTGATCGGAATCCGCGCCCGTAGGAATCACCCAGCTCACCTGCTGCAGCGTCCCGCCCGTAATGTCGGTAAATATCTGGCCATTCAGCTGCGTCTGGTTGAGCACGACCTTAGGATTCAGATCGGTGTAATCCGGTCCCGAGCACGAAGTAGCATTCGGCGCCGCCGGATTGGGAACGCATATATGCTGGATTCCGCTGGGAGCGGTCCAGATGCTTCCTGCCGAAGGCGCATAGTAGCGCCAACTGATTTGCGGATTCGCGTTGTCCAGCGAGTCTGAGAGCGTCGCATGGTCGTTGCAAAGCTGGCCGGTGGTGTTATCGAGCGTTGTTTCAATTCCAAGGGGACTGATCAGCTTGTTGGTGGTGGTCGAAAGTGCAAGGCAACCGGCGTCAGCATTGTCTGGCAAAACGTTTTCCGAAACAAAATCACCGAGGTCGATCGTCGACGACGGCTCCGAAGTCCCACCGAAAATAAATTGGTGCGCCGGAAAGCTCGGGCCCTGGTTAGTCTGGAACGTGTGATCGGCAAATGTGTACGTCTGCGCCATTGCCAGATACGGTGCCACGTCCTCCGGATACACATAATAAAATCCCGGGTTCGGCGGCGGAGGACAATTCATTGCCCCTGTAGTACACGACGTTGCAATCAGGTTGTCACCATCCATCGCACACTGATTCGTGACCGTGTTCAGATCGCAAAGGTCCTTAAACGCAGCATGCGTATGGCCGATATCGTAGTTGTCAAAGTTGCCGAGTTCCCCCGTCGTGCCCAGGTCAATCGCCTGGGGCTGCGTGACGCCGCCAGCAACCTGATTGTTCAACCAGTTGCTGGTCTGAATCTCGAACTGAGTCGAGGTTGCAGGCGAACCGCACATACTCGCCGATCCGTAAGGCGGGATGCACAAACCATAAAAGAGATTATCCGGGGAGCGGTTTTCCTGGAAAATAATAACCACGTTCGTCACTACAGCCGCCGTAGTAAGCGTCAGCGTCTGCGGACCATTGCTCGGAGCCAAACTATTACCATCGCTGCCCGTCACCTTAATCGTGTAGGGTCCACCCGGAGTGGCAGTCGTAGTTGAGACGGTCAGCGTCGAGGTCTTCGCAGAAGTTCCGCTGATCACAACCGAAGCCGGATTAAAGCTGCAAGTCGGCGCCGGCGTCCCACCAGTAACGCTGCTGCAGGAAAGCGTGACGGTCCCCGTATAACTATTCGCCGGAGTCACAGTGATCGTGGAAGTAGATGTACCGCCGGCCGTAACCTGTGCCGGGTTCAGCGCCGTCGCGCCCAGCGAGTAGCTAGGCGTCGCGGTCGCTGTAACCGTCAAGCTCAACACCTTCGGACCATTGCTGGGCGCAAGATGGTTAGCGTCGCTCCCAGTCACCGTTATGGAATAGATGTCCGCAGGGCTGCCCGTAGTCGACACAGTCAGTGTCGAAATGCCCGCAGATGTTCCGCTGATCGTGACCGACGACGGACTGAATCCGCAAGTCGGCTCCGGAGTTCCACCAGTAACGCTGCTGCAAGAAAACGTGATAGTCCCGCTATAACCATTCGCAGGAGTCACAGTGATTGTCGACGTGGACGTACTTCCTGTTACCACCGAAGCCGGACTTAACGCGGTAGCAGCAAGCGTATAACTCGGCACCGCCGCCGCCGTCACAGTCAGACTCAACACCTTCGGACCATTGCTGGGCGCAAGATGGTTAGCGTCGCTCCCAGTAACCGTTATGGAATAGATGTCCGCGGGGCTTCCCGTAGTCGACACAGTCAAAGTCGAAGTGCCCGCTGACGTTCCGCTGATCGTGACCGATGACGGACTGAACCCGCAAGTCGGCTCCGGACTTCCACCAGTAACACTGCTGCAAGAAAACGTGATCGCCCCGGAGTATCCATTCGCAGGCGTCACCGTGATTGTCGACGTGGACGTACTTCCTGTCACTACAGAATTGGGGCTTAATGCCGTGGCAGCAAGAGTGTAACCAGGCACCACCGTTGCCGTCACAGTCAGGCTCAGCGCCTGCGCCCCGTTGCTGGGCGCCAAACTATTAGCATCACTTCCGGTAACGTTGACGGAATAGGCGGCAGCAGGACTTCCCGTGGTCGACACAGTCAGCGTCGAAGTTCCCGCAGACGTCCCGCTGATCGTGACCGACGACGGACTAAACTTACAAGTAGGAGCCGGAGTTCCACCCGTAATGCTGCTGCAGGAAAGCGCAACGGTGCCCGTATACCCAAGCACCGGCGTCACTGTGATCGTCGAGGTAGCCGTGTTTCCTACCACTACCGAAGCTGGGCTCAATGCCGTCGCGCTAAGTGTATAGCTGGGCAAGGCCACGGAGAACGAGAGCTTCTGAGAGCCGTTGCTCGGAGCCAATTTGTTGGCGTCGGTCGCACTGACAGTGACCGTGTAGCTTCCGCCGGCAGTGCCCAAGGGCGCAGTCAAGGTTAACGAAGACGTCGCAGACGTTGTGCCGGTTATCGACAGCGTGGCAGGAGTAAAAGAACAACCAGGAGTCGTTCCACTCGTACTGATGGCAGCAACGCTGCATGAGAGCGAAACAGTTCCGGTATAGCTATTCGCAGGCGTCACCGTCACCGTGGAAGTAGACGTACTTCCAATATCGAATGAATTCGGCGTCAGAGCCGTAGCAGAAAGCGAATAGCTCGGCGTTGGCGGCGTTATCACCGACGAGGACGCCCCTCCGCCACAACTGCTAAGGACAAGCAGCAATGCGCTCAGGCCAACAGCAACACCACAAAACCTTAAAAGACGAGAACGACCCATGGCAGAATCTTCCCTCTACGGTCGCCGAATCCAACCGTATGCAGCAACCCATGCGCGCAGCTTTCCACTCGCCGGGTGCCAGAATTTTTGTGGGGGAATAAAACCGTAAAACTCTTGCTATGCAATATCTTACAAAGTTACTAAAAAAACAAGAGTCTTTCTTCCTATAAAAACAGTAACCGTTTGGAACCCCGAGTAACCAGTCAATCCAGATGCTTATGTGGAGACAGCCGCCTCGGCTGTCCGGCGAGCGAAGCGAGCCGCAAAAGCACGGAATAGCTCACCTTTTACTTTCACAATAGCCCACAAACTACCATCCTCAGCGCCCAATACTCCCCACCCTCTTCCGCACTTCCGCCGCAAACACCTGATCCTTAAGCGAAGCCAGATTAATCTCCACATTCGCCAGCGCGCCGGTAATCGCCGCCCCAGCCAGCGCCCGAGCCGTAGTCAAATCCGACTTCATATTCGGATTCGTAACGGCAAACAAGCTCTCCGAAATCTGATCGACTTCATGCGCTTTCTCGGCCACTCCCAGCGGAACTCCCGTAGCCAACTTCAAAGCGGCATCGATGAGCGCATCTCCTCCAGCCAGATCAGTCTTCGCCAGCTTGTAAGCCTTCATCACCGCATCATAGCTTTCCGCATCCGCATCCACAGCCGCCTTCAACTCCTCGCGCAACGTCCCCAGCCGCGCAATCGCCGCGCTCAATTGCGCTTCATATTGCAGATAAGCTTTCTTCCCTCGCGACATCGACGCCACCATGGTAGCCAAACCCACAGCCATAGCACCCGCAGCCGCAGCAGCACTTCCCCCGCCCGGAGTAGCCGTAGGCGCGGCGAGCTGTTCGATGAACGGCTCAACTCCCGCGCGCAATCCACCCACGGCGACCTTCCCACTCATCACCGCGGCCAGCCGGTTTTCCAAAATTAACGACGAATCAAAATTCTCCACCTGCAAAAACCATTCCGCCGCAGCCTCCAAAGCCTTCTTCGGAATCAACCCCACGATCTCACTCGACACCGGCACTACGCCGTACCGCGCCGCCTCACGCTTCACCACTTCGAACACGCGATGCACCGGTGTCTGCTCAAAATCCGTCAGGTTCATCGAGACCTGCGCCATCCCCCGCACCAGAAATCCCGCACCCTTCACAAACCGCATGCCGCCGCTTGAAAACCGCACCGCCTTCGCAATCTTCTTCGCAATCTCGACATCCGGCGTGTTCAAGAAAACGTTGTAAGCAATCAGAAATTTCCGCGCTCCCACCACCGTCGCACCCGCCGTCGGATGCACTCTCGGCTCGCCAAAATCCGGCCGCCGCGCCGCATTCGTCGCAATCTCCTCGCGTATCCCTTCAAACTGCCCGCGCCGTATGTTCTCCAGATTCTGCCGCTCCGGCGTAGCCGCCGCCGCTTCATACAAATAAACCGGAATCTGATACCGCTTCCAAATCTCCGCGCCAACATGCCGCGCCATCGCCACGCAGTCTTCAATCGTCACGCCGTCAATCGGAATGAACGGCACCACATCGGCCGCGCCCATCCGCGGATGCGCCCCCTGATGCGCACACAAATCAATCAACTCCGCGGCCTTCCCCACCCCACGAATCGCCGCCTCCTGAATCGCCTCCCGCTCGCCGACCAGCGTAATTACGCACCGGTTGTGGTCTGAGTCCATCTCGCGGTCCAACAGGTAAACGCCATCCATCTTCATAGCGTCAACAATGGCATCCACCTTAGCCTTGTCGCGCCCCTCCGAAAAATTCGGCACGCACTCCACCAGCGTAGACATAAGTCAGAAGAATAGCGGGGCCAGAGGATGGAGGCAAGAGACGCCCGTTAACCCCACGAAGGATAAGGCTTTTACGGATGTGCCCTCCGTAACTTTCGCGCATCGAAAGAAGTGGATAAGGTTATTCAGGACTGGAAGCTGAATTTTGGAGTAAACTAGCGTGTCTCAGAGGACCAACAGAAAGGGCAATCAGATGTCCGCGCTTCCAACCCCAGAACCGCAAAGACGGCAAAAAGACCCCCGCAAACAAGCGTTCCGGAAGATTGCGCGTCTCCTCGAAGAGCAGATGGAAGAAATGGGACTCTCGGAAGCTGAGAAGAACGCGCGAACAGACGCATTCGTCCAAGATGTGAAGAGGATCAAAGCTTCCCGCGCTGCAACTCCCTCCAAATAGACATCGCGTTCTGATATCTAGCATCGCCAGGCAGAATACCGAACCGCTCTGCAAGTCTCCGACTGAACTCGTCTTCATCGGCGATCTCAACAAGTTCCTCCATTGCTCTCATGACCTTGACCTCCCGCTGACGCGCCTCGCTTCTTGGCGTCCTAGACTTGCTTTCATCAAAAGCAGATCTTTTCTTCATGGTTGCCTTTCGTACCGTTGCCGTTGCTGCGAGCCGCGTGCACCGCTACATATTTGTCAGAAACGGCTAATCCTACACAACCGCGCTTTATAACTCACTTTGACGGCACGAGATCACGGCCGCAGGCCCTAACCCGCGCTCCGATATATTAAAGTGGGAGAACTCCCTTAGAAGGGGTTAGGTTAGCTGGGTCGGGCCCGCGAACGCAAGGCGTCGACCCAAGTAACGGAGACATGAGAGCAATTTCCAGTTTCCTCTGTGTCTCCGTGCCTCAGTGGTGAATGCCCCTCTAACTTCCCCTTTGGCTTTCCCCGCAACTAAGATTAGAATTCAGAAATCCGGCGCGTACTTCGTCTATGGCAGATCTGATCAAGACGCCCCCTGCGGATGTTCCTGCCGACCCTGCCGCGGATGCCCTCACCGGCACCACCGTAGGCCGCTTCGTAATTTCCCGGCGCCTCGGCGCCGGCGGCATGGGACAGGTTTACGGCGCGGAAGACACCACGCTCAAGCGCTTTGTGGCCATCAAGCGCATGTCCCCTCACGCGAATTCCACTGAAGCAGATCGCAAGCGCCTGCTCAAAGAAGCCCAGCGTTCCTCCGCGCTCAATCACCCAAACGTCGGTTCCGTCTACGACGTCATCGAACACGCCGGTGAACTCTGGGTCGTGATGGAGTTCATCGAAGGCGAAACCCTCCGCCATCGCCTCAAACGGCCCATCTCCACCGACGAATTTTTCGCCATCGCCGCTCAATGCTGCGACGGACTGCAAGCCGCCCACGAAAAAGGCATCATTCACGGCGACATCAAACCCGAAAACATCATGCTCGCCTCTGGCGACCGCGTGAAGATTCTCGACTTCGGCGTAGCCCGCCGCGCCTGGAACAGCAATCCCAACGACGCCACAAAAAGCATGGAGACCATGACCGCCTCCGGCGGCACTCCCGCCTACATGGCTCCCGAAGTCCTGCTCCAGCAGCCCGACGACGGACGCTCCGACATTTTTTCCCTCGGTCTCGTCTTCTATGAAATGTTGGGCGGCGACCAACCCTTCCAAAGCGACAGCCTGGCCACAACCGTCGCCCGCATCGTCCACGTCAATCCGCCCCCGCTCAAGAACGTTCCCGCGCCTCTAGGCAACGTGATCACCCGCGCCATGGCCAAGGATCCAGCCGCGCGTTACCCCACCGCCGCCGCACTCCTCGATGACCTGAGCCGCGTTCATCAAGGCGGAAAGCCGAAGCGCGTCGCATCCTCACCCGCCGCTCTCCACCAGTACCGCATGCTCGCAGCGTTCGCGATCATGCTGATCGTTGTAGCTCTGCTCCTCGCCTACAGTGCCGTGCGCCGCCGGCTAGGCTCTTCTGCAGCGAGTAACGCCAATCCGCAATCCCAGGCAAACGGATTGCCGCAAACAAAAATCCTCGCCGTCCTTCCCTTCACCACCGCAGCCAACGCCGACCCCAAACTCGCTGCCCTCGGCCAAGGCTTGGTTGAGAGCATCGCCGCCAAACTCGGCAAGCTCTCCGAGGACCGCGCCTTCGAAGTCGTCCCGCCCGGCAACCTGCAGGAAAAGAAAATCTCCACACTCCCAGACGCCGCCCACATGTTCGGTGCCAACCTCGGACTCACTCTCACCCTTGAGCCCCAGGCAGCCGACCTCATCAAAGTCACTTACTCTCTGACCAACGCCCAAACCAGCGCTCCAGTCGGCGGCAACTCCCTTACCATCCCCACAACCGACGCTTTTTCCGCGGAACAAAACGTCACCCAGGGAACCGTCAAAGCCTTGCGCCTCCAGTTGCGCCCCGAAGAAGACGCCGCTCTCCGCTATCACGGCACCGATAACTCCGAAGCCTATCAGTATTATTTGCAGGCTCAAGGCTATCTGCTGGATCACACAAAAACCGAGAAGCTCGACATCGCGGCTCTGATGGCGCGCGACGCTCTCAAGCTTGATCCCAACTTCGGTATGGCTAAGGCCGCCCTCGGCGAAAGCTATTGGTTCAAGTACACCGACACCAAGCAGAAGCAATGGATCGCCCCCGCGCAGAGCGGATGCAACGACGCCGTCAAGCTCGGCAACGCAGGCACTGCCGGCCACGTCTGCCTCGGCATTATCGACGACGGCACCGGTCACTACGCCGAAGCTGCCGCCGAATACCAGCTGGCCCTCGGCCTCGATCCCACCAACGAAGAAGCTGCCATCGGCCTCGCCTCGGCCTACGAACACGAAGGCAAGATCACCGAAGCCGAAAAGGCATACCAGCAAGCGATTCAAGTCCATCCCAATAGCCGCTTCAGCTATAACATGTTCGGCACGTTTTACCGCCATCGCAACGAATACGAAAAAGCCCTGCAAATGTATGCCAAGGTCATCCAGATCGCTCCTGACTGGTACGGGACGTACGTGAACATCGGCTCCATCTACTTCGAAACCGGCGAGTACGCGAAGGCCATTGACCCCTTAAAGAAGTCAATCGCGATTCGGCCCAGCTATCCCGGATACGTTAACCTTGGAGCCGCATACTTTGGCCTCGGCAGGTTTGATGACGCTGTCGGCGCCTATCAGGAAGCCGTCAAGCTGGACCCGGAACAGCAGGTCGTTTGGGGCGATCTCGGTGCAGCCCTCTACTATTCGGGAAAGAAGGATCAGTCGGTAGGTCCACATCGCAAGGCAATCGAACTCGCCCTGGCGGATCTAAAGGTCAATCCTCATGACGCAGAGTTGCTAAGCAGTGTAGCGGGTTACTATTCCATGGTCGGCGACCGCAAGAATGCTCTTCTGTATATAGGGCAAGCCTTGCAGTACGGTCACAACGATAAAGATGTGCTGCTCGATACGGCGGGGGTGTATAACAAGTTGGGCGATACCGGCCTGGCCATCGAATGGTTGGCCAAAACAATGCAAGCGGGCTACACTCCGGAGCACATCCGCGGGCTCCATGAGTTCGATAACCTGGCCGACAATCCCAGTTTCCAACGGTTGATGAAGTCGTCTCATCAGTAAATTCCCCGAAGATTCACTCAGGGAATGGGCCAAGTAAAATCCAGCCAGGGGCAGTCACTCGAAATCACAACGACCCCGAGGCAACTCAAGAGGATAAAAATATGCCAAGCACTCACAGCGTAAGCATTTGCACGAACTGGGAAGGTGGAGCCGGGGACTCGGTAAATTGGACGAGTGTTCCCACGAGTTGCACGAGCGCCAACCCCTGCAGTATCTCGCAGGATGGCACCAAGACCTGGCCGTTCACCGCCAGTTCCCCAATTTCGATTCCCAGCACCACCAACTTCACTCTCAAATCCGACCTGGTAACTGGGCAGACTTATTATTACAACGTTAGCTGCTGCAGCACGCACTCGGTAACCATCACCGGCAAATAGATGGGAGCCGGCTTCTCGCTTTTTTTGGCGAGAAGTCGGTCTTCTCTATTTCCACGAAGGCTGCACTAACCAGGATCACGAAAGGAAGCGCATTATGCCGCCCAAAAAAGCGAAAGCGAAAAAGAAAAGTAAAAAAACTGCAGCGAAAAAGATAACCAAGGGGAAGAAGACAACCAAAGCGAAGAAGATAAATAAAGTAAAGAAGATAGACAAAAAGAAGACAAACGGGAACGGCGTAGCTCCCGCCGGTTGGTGTCAGAACTTCCCCGCAAACCCCGGCGACCTGTGCCAGTTTACCCCACCGGCCAACGCCACTATCACCGGAATTCCCGGCGTGTATTGGCCATTCTGCGGCCCGAACGGGACCTATCTGCCATCGCCTATCAATTTTCTGGCGAACACCCAGGTGTACATACAAAGCGATGCGCAGGATGGAACCTATCAGTTCGTTCCTGCCCCATGCAAACAAGAGATGACACATTCAGTGACCATCACGGGATAACATTTCGAGCTGGCTGCCCCATTTCTCGCGTCCTTTGCGAGAAGTGGGGCTTTTCTCGTGCTTAATTTTGCCCAACAGCGCATGTAGGGAAAGCCGCCGAGCTTTACCCTGTGTTCCTCTGTGTCCCCCGTGTTGAAGATTCTGGGTTTGATCTTCTCCGGCGCCACTAAAATGCCGGAACTGCCGCCCCGATTGTCCACGTCCGGAGGGTGTGACTACTTCCGCCAAAACCTCCCCACTCCCACTCGCACCTGCACCGTATTCAGCCCCGGATTCGGCGTAGCCAGCCCCGCATTCGAAATATGCAAATACCGCAACTCGACACTCCAGTTATATTTCGCTCCCAGCACATGCGTCCCCAAAGCCGCCGCCGAAGTAAAGTTCACCGTATTCGTATAAGTAGGGACATTGTGATCCGTAAACAATGTCCCTCCACTCAATTCAAAATAAGGAGACAGCCTTCCCCGCCGCTTGAAGTCCCACTTCAAAGCAAATGGATTAAACCCCACCCCATAAGCCGTATTCGCCGGCTGAAAAATTAAATAAGCCGGCTCCGCATCGACGGCATACTCAAATCGCCCTCGCAAAAATCCCGGCCCATGCTCATCCGTAAGCACCCACCCATAACGCAGCCCGATATCAAATATCCCGGTGCTAGAAGTCCCGCCGGGCACCGAATACCCGCCCCCAGTCCAAACCTGCACCTCATGGGCCCCGTATTCCGGCCCAGGCTCCGCCTGCGCAAATCCCCTAGCGGTAACCAGAAACAGAAACCCGAGAAAAGAAATCAGCCCGCCACCAGCTTGCAATCGAATCCGCATGACTAAAGAGGTTGCCCGACCCCAACCAATTTTGCAAGCGGAAGCGCTTTACCCCGTGTTCCTCAGTGCCCTCTGTGTTAAAGATTTTGCCTTTGATCTACCCCGTGTCCTCCGTGTCCGAAGATTTTGCTTTTGATCTACCCTGTGTTCCCCTGTGCCCTCTGTGTTAGAGATTTTGACTTTGATCTCCAAACCGAAAAGACCGCCAGCGAGTGTAGTGATCCAGATCACAGCAATGCCCATCCCCCGGCGCTACGATAACCATGTCCTCAAATCGTTCATCGGAGGCTCCGATGTCCACAAACGTGTTCACAACCATATCGAGATTAGCCACTTGCCTGGCACTGCTGCTTTTCGTCGCATTCCTTTTCGCGGCCGCACTTCCCGCGCAACAACCCCCACAGAAAGCAGCTACCGCCGCAATCCCCGTAGAAGCCGCCAAGCAGCCCAATCCAGTCAAGTCCTCGCCCGAATCTCTAACCCGCGCCAAAAAATGGTGGACCATCGACTGCGCCATGTGCCACGGCACCAACGGCAACGGCAAAACCGACATGGCCACCGACATGAAGTTCAAGCTAGCCGACTTCACCGATCCCGCCTCTCTAAAAGACCGCACCGACGGCGAACTCTTCTACATCATCAAAAACGGCTACCAGAACATGCCCGCCGAAGGCCCCCGCATCAAGCCCGAAGAAAACTGGGACCTGGTCAACTACGTCCGCTCCTTAGCCAAACCAAAGTCAGAGCCAGAACAGAAACCATAACCGACTCTGCCTTCTTCCTTTGTCATTCTGAGGCGCGGAGTCGCGCGCAAAAGCGCGCGACTCCCAACGAAGGACCTCTGCACCTTCTCGCCACCCTCCGAGCCTGCAGAAAAACTCACAAACGCATGCGGCACCGCGGAAGAGCGACGCTTCAGCGCCGCGATAAGTCAAAAAGAAAAGAAACGGACTTCAGTCCCCAGGTTGAAAGCCGTGCGCAAACGAAAGGTGCGAACCGCGAGCCGCAAGCTGAGAACTGAGAACCGAGAACTGAGAACTGACCTCCCCCTTGACAACCGCCCCCTCAAATCTTATAATTAGCACTCGATAGGCAAGAGTGCTAACAGCACTCCCTAACCCACAACAATTCATAGGTTTACGTAAAGTCAACCTTCTATCAACTTTGAAAGGAGTTACACCCATGGCAAAATTCAGCCCACTCCACGACCGCATTCTGGTCCGACGCGTGGAAGAAGCATCCACCACCCGAGGCGGCATCATTATCCCTGACAGCGCCAAAGACAAGCCGCAGGAAGGCGAAGTAATTTCCACCGGCAAAGGCCGCACCAACGACGAGGGCAAGACCTTCCCTCTAGCCGTTAAGGACGGCGACCGCATTCTGTTCGGCAAGTACTCCGGCACCGAGATCAAGATCGACGGCGAAGACTTCATCATCATGAAAGAAGAAGAAGTCCTCGGCATCCTCACCGGAGCCTCGAACAGCACAACCTCCAACAAGAAAGAAACCGTAGGCGCCCGCCGCTAAGTCGTATCGAGCAGCGCCAGAAATTGAGGGCCAAGGGCTTTACCCTGTGAAACCCTGTGTCCTCCGTGTTTAAAGATTTTCATACCATTAGGAGAAAAGAAAATGGCAAAGCAAATCGTTCACGGCGAAGAGTCCCGCCAGGCAATCCTGCGCGGCGTCAACCTTCTAGCCGACGCAGTCAAAGTCACACTCGGCCCTAAAGGCCGCAACGTAGTCATCGAAAAGAAATTCGGCTCGCCGACCATCACCAAAGACGGCGTAACCGTAGCCAAAGAAATCGAACTCAAGGACGGCCTCGAAAACATGGGCGCCCAAATGGTTCGCGAAGTAGCCAGCAAGACCTCCGACGTAGCCGGCGACGGCACCACGACAGCCACAGTCCTGGCCCAAGCGATTTATCGCGAAGGCGTAAAGACCGTAGCCGCCGGCGCCAATCCAATGGCCATGAAGCGCGGCATCGAGAAAGCCGTCTCCCTCGTCTGCGGAGCCTTCGACAAGAAAACCGGCGAACGCGCCAAAGGCGAACTCGACAAGTTCTCCAAGCCCGTCTCCGGCGAAATGATCGCCCAGGTCGGCACGATCAGTGCGAACAATGATGAAACCATTGGACACATTATTGCCGAAGCTATGAAGAAGGTCGGCAAGGATGGCGTCATCACGGTTGAAGAGTCGAAGACGCTTGAGACCCAGCTCGAAGTGGTCGAAGGCATGCAGTTCGACCGCGGCTATCTCTCGCCGTACTTCGTCACCGATCCCGAGCGCATGGAAGTTTCGCTCGAGAACTGCTACATCCTGATCAACGAGAAGAAGATCAGCTCCATGAAAGATCTTCTCCCGCTGCTCGAGCAGATTGCCAAGGGCGGCAAGCCGCTACTCATCATCGCAGAAGACGTCGAAGGTGAAGCGCTCGCAACTCTGGTCGTCAACAAGCTGCGTGGAACGCTGCAAGTCGCGGCCGTCAAGGCTCCCGGCTTCGGCGATCGCCGCAAAGCCATGTTGCAGGATATCGCGATCCTCACCGGTGGCAAGGCCATCACGGAAGATCTCGGCATCAAGCTCGAGAACGTGCAGATCAGCGATCTCGGCCAGGTCAAGAAGCTCACCATCGACAAGGACAACACCACGCTCGTCGAAGGCAAGGGCAAGCACAGCGAGATCGAAGGCCGCGTAAAAGAAATTCGCAGCCAGATCGACAAGACCACCAGCGACTACGACCGCGAGAAGTTGCAGGAGCGGTTGGCCAAGCTGGTCGGTGGCGTTGCCGTAATCAAAGTCGGCGCCGCAACCGAAACCGAAATGAAGGAAAAGAAAGCCCGCGTCGAAGACGCCATGCACGCAACCCGCGCAGCCGTGGAAGAAGGAATTGTCCCGGGCGGCGGAGTGGCACTGGCCCGTTGCGTCGCGGCTCTCGACAAGCTGAAGCTCGAAGGGGATGAGCAGATCGGTGTCAACATCGTGAAGCGCGCCCTGCAAGAGCCGATGCGTCAGATCGTCGAAAACGCCGGCGAAGAAGGCGCAGTCGTCCTCGGCAAGGTGCTCGAATCCAAAGACACCAATTACGGATTCAACGCCCTGACCAACGAGTACGAAGACCTGGTCAAGGCCGGCGTGCTCGATCCCACGAAGGTAGTGCGCACCGCACTCACCAACGCCGGCTCGATTGCGTCGTTGATGCTGACCACCGAAGCCCTGGTAGCGGAGATTCCCGAAAAGAAGGATGCTCCCATGGGCGGCGGCGGCCACGGCGGCGGCGGCATGGAAGGCATGTACTAAGAACAGCTTCTAGCTTCTAGCTTCTAGCTTGAATCAAAGGCCCTACTCTCGAGAGTGGGGCCTTTTTTCTTCAACATCCCCCGCACTCTCCCGCCAATGAACTGGCGGGCTATTGTCGGTGGTCCCTCCGGGACCTTTCGTCGCTGCGCTGGCCGTTTCATCGAATCGCTTGATTCCACCTCCGACGCAGGTCCTGGAGGGACCGTCTGATGATAGCCCGGCGTTTCCAACGCCGGGTTCGCGTCAACAAGAACGGAACCGCGTGCCGGAGGCACGCCTGAACCTGCGCTCAACCCCATACGTGCTGCGGGTCGTACTCCACTCCGTGCTTCTTCAAAAACGTCACGAACTCTTCCTCGAAACTTCGTTTCTTGTGATGCTCGGGCTGCTGCCGAATATATGAAATCGTCTGATCTTTCTGCGAAATTCCAACCGTAAATGCGCCGTATCCCTCCTGCCAGGCAAAGTCTCTCGTGTGGTTCTCATTCATCCAATGCGACGACGCTCCTTTGATCAATTGCATCGCCTTGGCGAGAGGCAGCGTCGCGGGCAATGACAAAAGAACGTGGACATGGTTCGCAATCCCACCGACGATCAAAGCTTTGAAACCGTTCCTTCGTGCTATCCCACCGACGAACGCCCAGAGCTGAGGTTGAATCTCTTCGGCAATTAGATCGCGGCGATTTTTGATGGAGAACACACAGTGAATCAAGCTGGAAACGTAGGTGTGCGACATAGACAGAACTCCAGGGAGAACTCAGGCGTCCCTACGGGACGCGTTAATCTCTTGACAGCTTACCCGGCGTTGAAACGCCGGGCTATTGTCAAATGTCCTGACGGACATTGCGTCTTCCCGGATTGGGAACGGGTCTGTGCCAATTGCTGGACTAGGATTGGGCATTCGATGACCAAATGGACTGGAACCCGCCGCGACCCAGGCCGCGAATACACGGACGAGGAAAGGCAAGCGTTAACGGAGGAGAGCGACGTTTGAGAAATAAAGACACAGATAATGACCGATGACGAAGAGTGAATAGCACCGAACACTGCCCGGCTCGCGTGGGAAGGGACACTTTCGCGTGGGTCGGACATTCCTGTCCGACGCCTTTGACGTTGGTTTGTGGCCAGCATGCTGAATGCAGCATGCTGAATGCTGACTGCTGAATGCTGAGTGCTGAAAAACCCGGCAACAGCGCCGCCCTGCCTGGAATCGAATACCCAGCAACCAGCTCGGAGGTCTATTCGATGAAAGCTCCTTTTCTCATTGGTCGAATGCTGTTTGGCGGTTTTTTTCTTTACAACGGAATCAATCATCTTCTTAACGTGAGGGAGATGGCGCGCGCTGCGGAATCGAAGGGCGTTCCGGCGCCGGAGTTGGCGGTGAAGTTGTCTGCGATTCCATTGATAATTGGCGGAGCCAGCCTTTTGCTGGGGGTGAAACCGAAGGTTGGGGCGCTGGCCATTGTTGGCTTTTTGGCCGCGGTGTCTCCGGTGATGCATGATTTTTGGCGCAGCGAAGATCCTGAGGAGCGCAGCAAGAACATGATTGACTTCATGAAGAACACTGCGCCGGCCGGAGGCGCGGTGGCGCTGATGGGCGTCGACGAACCGTGGGAGGCGAGCGTTCCTACGGATTTGAACCAGCCGAAATTGGTTCGTAAGGCTCGCAGGTTCGGGCGCAGGTTCGCCGCCTGAATTTCGCCGGCTGAGTTCGCCGCTTGATGAAAAGGCATGGTGGGAAGCGTGTAAGAAATCCCCGCTCTCACCGTGACGCCGAATTGTTTTAATTTTCGCTATCTCGTTGCCAGACGAGGGTTTGTTTGGGCCTGCATTTTTGGCAGTCGGCTTGCATCTGCAAGAGCGTTCGCCGAATTCGATTCGCCAAAATGCCGCGCGCCCGCATCCGCTCGTACGGGAGGCTAATGTTATGGCTAGCGAAGACAGGTCTGACTGGCGTGAGCTTTGCAAACAGGCTGCTGTGGAAACAGATCTTAGTAAACTTCTGGAATTGACCGCTGAAATTATTCGACTGATCGATGAACAGCGCGCGCGTCCCGTGCAGATTGCGATGTGAATATAAGACTTATTCCGAGACGCTGTGTTCTTCGTTTTGCGAACGAAGAACGCGGTCGACGGAATACGGCGCGCGATGGCGGGGTTCGTGGTAGTGGCGGACTTGCATTTCGCCTAGCAAGCCGATCGCTAGAAGGTTCAATCCACCTAGCAGCAGGCCTAGGGCTAACATCATCAGCGGGCCGTGCGAAGCCATTACTGGAATGTTGCGCAGGAATTTTTCTACTCCGAGCCAGGCTACTACGGCGCTGCCACTTAACAAGCTGAGTAGGCCGAAGGTTCCGAAGAAGTGCAGCGGGCGCGAAAGATAGCGGAGCAGAAACCGAATTGTGATGAGATCGAAGAAGACGCGGAAGGTGCGGGAAATGCCGTAGTGCGAAATACCGCGTTCGCGGTTAATGTTGCGGATGGGCACTTCGCAAATCGATGCGCCATACCACGACGCGAGCGCTGGGATGAAGCGATGTAGTTCGCCGTAGAGCGGAACCTGCTCGAGGATCTCGCGGCGATAGGCTTTGAAAGTGGTGCCGAAGTCGTGAATATCGACGCCGCTGAGCTTGGCCATCAGCCAGTTAGCCATGCGTGAAGGGATGCGGCGCATCCAGAAATTATCGACGCGGACTTTGCGCCATCCGCTGACGATGTCGTAACCAGCCGCAATTTTTTCCAAAAATATTGGAATGTCGGCGGGATCGTGCTGCAAATCGCCATCCATGGCGATAATGTATTCGCCGCGGGCGTGATCGAAACCGGCGGCGAGTCCCGCGGTCTGTCCGAAGTTGCGGCGGAGCTTGACGACCGTGACGCGACTGTCTACGGCGGCGATTTCGCGCAACATGGCGAAGGTGTGATCTTTCGAGCCGTCATCGACCAGCACGATTTCGAACGTCTCGCCGGCAGCCTCCATCACCGCCTTCAGGCGGTCGTAGAGATCGGTAACGTTCTCCTGCTCGTTGTGGAGCGGGACGACGATGGAGTACTTGGGCACAGTCCTTTTATTATAGCGCGAAAAACAGTTCTCAGTTCCCGGTTCTCAGTTCTCAGTTAGATGCCTATGGCGTTTGCTGAGAACTGAGAACTGAGAACTGGGAACTTTCTTGTCAGCCTTGCTCTTTGAGCTTTAGGCGTGACTTGTTTTCTTCCAGGAATTTCTTAATGTCATCTGCTGCGCCTAGCAGGCGATTCCATTGTTCGTAATAGAGTGTGACGGGGAAGCGGCCTAATCCGTAGACGCTGACGCCGCCTTTTTCACCGACCTTGAAGATGAGGTCGCCGCTGCGCTTCTTGGTTTCTACTTCTTTTTCCAACTGCGATAAACGAGCTTTAAGTTCTTCGTATGACGGTTCTGACATTCATTGCCTCGCTTTGCGAAATTTACACGCAGACTGAGCCACTACGCTTGCTTCCCGATACGTGAACCAAACGTCTATATTAACTCGTCCGGCATTGCCTTGGGCGAGAGAACGGGTATAAGCTAAAAAGAGTTAGCCCAATGCAGGAACGTATGCGGTCTGTGGTTCGATTGTTGGCGTGGATCTGTCTGTCCCTGATGTTGTGGACGGCGGTGGCAGAGTCTACTCACAACCATCTTAACCAGGCCGAATCCGCGGCGTGCTCCATCTGCGTGGTGGCTCACAGCACTGCGCCCACAGCCAGTTGCAGTTATGCCCGGCCGATTTTTGAGGCGATCGGGCTGCTCCAGGAAAAAGCAGTTATCGCGAAGGCCCGGCTTAGTGTTTTCGACCTGGGCATTCGTGGCCCTCCTGCCGTCTAGGGATTCCCGCACATTGAAAATTCCGGCATGCGCGCCGGTCGAATCCCTATTTCATCACTTCATGCAGGAGGGTTCATGCTTCTTTCGTACAGGCAGTTGATCGTTGCCGTTGCTGCGGTGTCGTTTTCACTGGCCGGCAGTTTTGTGACCGCGCAATCGGGCGGGAGTTCGGGGTCGATTAACGGCACCGTCGCTGATCCGACGGGCGCTGTCGTGCCGAACGCGATCGTTGAAATTCAAGATCCGGTAAGCCACTTTGATCGATCCGCGACTACCGATCAAACCGGAAACTTCAGCATCCCGAACGTTCCATTCAATCCGTATCACATGACAGTGAAAGCGGAGGGATTCGCGCCGACCGCGCAAGACGTGGTGGTGCGGTCGGTCGTGCCGGTCAGCGTCAACGTCAGCCTGCAAGTATTGGGATCGACCACGTCGGTGACCGTTACGGACGCGGGCGATAATGTAGAACTCGATTCGACTTCGCATTCTGACATAGATAGGAGCTCGATCGAGAAGGAGGGACCGACCACTGGACTGAATTCTGTGGTCCAGAATTCGACGCCGGGAATTGCCGCGGATTCCAATGGGCAACTCCACGGACTTGGCGATCACGCGGAGAACACGACTGTGGTCGACGGGCAATCGGATAGCGACCAGCACAGCAAAATCTTTTCCAATCAGATTCCGCTCGATTCGATTCAATCGTTAGAAGTCATATCGGGCGCGCCGCCAGCGGAGTACGGAGGCAAGACCAGTGTGGTGATTGTGGCGACTACGCGCTCGGGTCAGGGCGTGAATCCGGCTCATGGGAGCCTGACCACTTCTTATGGGTCGTTTGGAACGGCGACGATGGCAGCCGAGGTTGCATATGGCGGCAAGAATTGGGGGAATTTTATTTCAGTTGGCGGTTTGAACAGCGGGCGTTTTTTGGATCCGCCGGAATTCACCGTGCTGCACGACAAAGGCAATGCAGAAAATCTGTTTGACCGAATTGACTATCAGATCACTCCTGGCGATTCGATTCACTTGAACGTCGGCTATAGCCGGAGCTGGTTTCAGACTCCGAATTCTTTTGATGCGGAGAATGCTACGCCTTGGAGTGGATTGAATGGAGTGGATGCACAGGATGTGAACAATTACGGAGGTTTGGCTCCGAACGGTGAGGTCGTGGGAGCGACTGATCAACGCTCGAAGATTGGCACGTTCAATATTGCTCCCTCGTGGACGCGGCTGCTGAATTCAACTTCTGTATTTACTTTGGGAGCCTTCGTGCGGCGCGACGATTACAACTACTACCCGAGCAGCGATCCGTTTGCGGATTTGGGACCGCCGAGCCTTCAAAGACAATCGGTGGGACAGAACCGGACGCTCACCAACACGGGGATTCGATCTGATCTCTCTCATGTTAAGGGTGTGAACAATGTAAAGGCGGGAGTCACTTACGAACAGACATTCCTGAATGAACACGATGCTCTCGGCATTGTTGATCCAACTTACAACGCGCCGTGTATAGCTTTTTCTAACGACCAGCAGCAGTGGGTTGCAGCGCCGGGACTCACATCCGCGCAATGCCCTAGCAATACCGGCATATATCAGGCTAATCAGCCAGGCACCGTGACTCTACCGTCGAATGCCCCTGGCACTGCCCTTTATCCTTATTTCAATCCAACTCTCCTTCCCTACGATTTAACTCGTGGCGGAAGCTACTACAACTTCAATGGCCACACGGATGTGAAGGAACTCGCCCTCTATGTTCGGGACGTGATTACGAAAGGAAACTGGTCTTTTAACGTTGGTTTGCGCGGAGATTTATACAATGGCCTGACGAGCGCGCGACAGGCTGAGCCTCGGGTTGGAGCCGCTTACAACATTAAGAAGACCAATACAATTGTGCGAGCTTCTTACGCGCGCACGCTGGAATCTCCGTTCAACGAAAACCTGATTCTTTCGAGCACTGGATGCAGCAATGCGGTGTTGGCGCCGCTTCTTCTTTGCACTCCCGGAGCTAGCGGAGAGTTGAATCCGGGATTTCGCAATGAATTTCACGCGGGACTTGAGCAGGCCTTCGGAAAGTATCTGGTATTTTCCGGCGAGTGGATTACGAAGTACACGCACAATGGTTACGATTTCAGCGTGCTCGGCAACACTCCGATTACCTTTCCGATTGAATGGCACAACTCGAAGATTCCGGGATACGCGGGCCGGGTGAGCGTGCCTGAGATCCATGGCTTCTCGGCGCTCATGGTTTTTTCGAGCGTGGCGGCGCGATTCTTCCAGCCACAGATTGGCGGCGCGGGCGCGACGGTTGCGACTGGCGCTGGACTTCCCTTCCGCATTGACCACGACGAAAAGTTCAACCAGGCAACACACTTGCAATACCAGTTCTGGAAGCACGGTCCGTGGGTGGGGTTCAACTGGCGGTATGACAGCGGGCTGGTGGCTGGCGCGTCGCCATGCTTTGGACTCAACACTCCGTACAACAACTGCCCCGGATCGGTTGTAATCGGCGGCGTGCCGAATGTGAGCATGATCGCCGCGAACGTGGGCGGAGTGCCGCTTTCGGCTGATCAGGAGTTTGAGGCTGGGTTCACTTGCAATGGCGTGCGGGCGACGCCTACGACGCCTTTACCTTTCAATTGTCCCGCGTCGGCGTTCGGGTCGAATCTTATTAAGGTGCCGTCGGCAGGGACGGAGAACGATGATCACAATCCACCGCGCATCGCGTCGAGGAATCTGTTCGACGTGTCGGTCGGCCACGACAATTTATTTCATGGTGACAAATATAAAGTGAGCGCACAATTGACTGCCATCAATCTGGCGAATAATTACGAGCTCTATAACTTTCTCTCGACTTTTAGCGGCACTCACTATGTGACGCCGCGGTCGCTTACGGCAGAGATTGGGTTTCACTTTTAGCGGGAGGCTTGCTGTCTATCGCGGGGACGAAAGGAAAGCAATTTTCGGGGGAAAGCTCGAACTAACGGGCGCTGGAATCGACACGCAAAGATTTGCCAGATGGTTAAGGCGGAATTAGTATTTTCCGCCAAATACCGCCTTGTTGATGTCGGGCCAGAACTCCTTTAGCGTGTTGAACACGCCGTCCAAGCCCACCTGCGTTCCCCAACGTTGGTAGGTTTTGACCCACGGGTTGGATGCTGCCGGGTAATACGTGTTGCCGATGCCCGCAGCCGCCCCGGCTCCGACGATCTCCGATAGATTGAAGGTGCTGTTGCCCGAGTTGGTCCTGGTGATAAACAGCCGACTTACCGCATAACCGGTCCGCTTGACGAGTCCGCCTTTGCCCATGGTGTAGTATCTCGGGTCTTCTTTCGTCAGCACCGGTATGATCGCTTCCGTCATGTAGTTCTCTATGCCGCCGTCGACAAAGTCGTGCCAGTAGTATTTACCGTAGCCCTGAGCGCCCTGCCCAAAGGCCGGCTGCGACTTGCCGGCCATGTCAATTCCCGCGAGCCCTCCCACTAAAATGAAATAGGAGTAGTCGAATGTGTCCTGGGTCGCCAGCCACAGTTCACCCTTGAACGTCAGGGGAGGCAAATGCGTGTTGGCGCTGACCGCCCGGTAGTTGGGGACGACCCACAGAATTCGCTTCGGCTGTTTGCCAAATTGGTCATCGGGGTTATTGGCATTGGGAACGGCGGCGGCAGGCGCGTCTGGCAGGGGGGATTTTCCGTCCTGGGTGCCGGCTGTTCGCGGTGGGTTCTGGTCTTGTGAGATATCAGTTAACGAAACATCGGTGGGTACAGCATTGGTGGGCGCAACATTGGTGGGCGGCAAAACATTCTCCAAGCCCAACAGCACCGTTCCTCCTCGGGATGGTTCCCACGAGCGCGCTGGTTCCTGAGCTCGAACAGACGCCGCTGCCGACATCCCGGCCAGCGCTACCACTATGCAAAACAATCGAGTCGCTTTCAAATCTCCCCCCATCCGCATTTTGCTGCCCCGGTCCCATCTGCCGCGCTCTTCACATTCCTGAACAATTTCTGACAGTTACCCAACCTTGGATTGTTTGAATCAGGGTTTGGATGCACCGCGAGGGCAGAAAACAGGTAAGTGGAATCCGGATTGGAAGCGTTAGTCGGAGGCTTTCTGTTGCTTTTTCTCCTGGTGCCGGGCTTGCCTCTTCTGGATGTAGCCGTGAATATCTGGCCAAAACTCCTTCAGCTCATTTCCAAAGGCGTCGAGGCCCATCTGCGTCCCCCAGCCTGAGAGACTCGCCGACCAGCTACGATCAGCAGCGGGATAATAGAGGTTGGAAATGGCGATCGCGGAGGCGTTGCCGGCAAACTCAGGAATGTTAAACGTGTGCCCACCGGAGTCTTCCCGAGCGATGAAAATACGGTCGATGCCATAGCCAAAACGACGCACGAACGACCCCCTGCCCAATCGAAAGTAGCGGGGATCGATCTTAAGGATCGTGGGGTAAACACCGCCCACCATGATATTGCCATCCACCTGATCGGCGAAGGCCGCTCCATAGCGCTTCGCGTATCCCTTCATCCCCTGGCCGAACGCCGGGGAGGAATTATCCGCTTGCCGAATGCCTGCCACGATGCCGACGAGCGTGAATTCATAGGGGTCGAATGAGCCCTTGGCTGCCATGGCGAACTTTTCTTTCCAGGACACCGGCTTCACTTGCGATTGACCATCTACCGTCAGGTAGTTCGGCATCACGTAAAACATCCGGTCGTCTTTCTTCTTTGTATCTTGTGGGGTCGGGCTGCTTGGATTCTGAGAATTACTCTGGGCAGAAGGCTGGTCTCCAGATTTATCCGGCTCCGAAGACGCGGTCGCAGGCGATTGGACGGATTTGGCAGGGTCCGAAGTTTGAGTCTGCGGGGAGCTTTGACCTGTGCAAAAGGCTGCAGAGGATAAGATCGACACCGTCAGTAGGGCCACACGCGCTGGATAACTCAGTTTCAAATTGATGATGGCTCCTTGTTCAGCAGATCTGGTTCAGTCGATCTGGTTCAGCAGATCAGGTCCGGTAGATCAGGCCCGGTTGATTGAGATGTTGCCGAGGCGATGTCGGCCGCTCCGATCGCGTCGCAAGCGAGGGAACCCGTCCTCCCACTCTACCAGTAAGATGCAGTTGGGGGCGAGTAGGCCGTCCGGGCCGGGCGTTCGGGACGCGCACTTTCCGAGGCTCCCTAAGACTAGAGAGCCGTCGCCGCATCCGGCTTGAAAATAATTCCCTGGCTTTGCCTGCTGTTCATCACTACGCGCAGCGGCGCGTCAAATCGTAAGTGCCGCACGCATCCATCTTCGGCGTCGGAAGGCTGCTCGTTGAGCCATTGCCAATCGACCGAGCCTTCTCCGGCATCCGGGTTGACCGTGAAGTAGCCGATCTGGAATGCGGTGAGATTCTGGAAGAAGTGACTGCCTTGCGAAGGCATGACGCGGAAGTCGCGGAAGCCAGCTTCGACGATGACGCGCGCGCCTGCGATTTCATCCCACTCGACGGGAATGCCGAGCCAGGGATCGTTCGATCCCCAGCGACCTACTCCGATCAGGACATACGGGCGATTTTCTGCAGCGAGCAATCCATTGAAATGAGCGACTGCTTTCGCGACTTCCTGGCTGCGGCTGCGCTCGAAGCGCTGCGAATCGACGACGACTACGTCGAACAGATTCTCGATGCGGCCGTTGCCCAGAACTTTGTTGCTTTGACAAAGCAACTGCTGCGGCTCAACGTTGGCGAGCGATAAGTCGTGGTAATCGCGCGAAAGGGTTAGCGGACGAACTTGCACGAAGCCGAACTCTGCGGCTTCATCGAGTTGCTGCGGCAGGCGAACGGCAAATTCGATTTCGACGGGAATGCCCAGAGCGTCTTCGCCGGCTCTTGCCAGAGTTTCGAGGATCGTGGCGAGCGGGAATAATCCTTGTTTGAGCATGGGTGCGAAGCTGACGATGCGCAGGCCGGGGCGGCTCACGCCGTCGTACACTGCCTGGTTGTCGACCGAGTAAGTGGAACCAACTGGGGACAGAGTGCCATCGGCTTCAGCGACATCGAGGCCGAAGCGCATTTCGTGCAGATGCCCCGGGCGGCCTTGCGGGACGCCGTTTAGCGCTAGCGCCCAGAATTCTGTTTGCGAGTTCGCGAGAATGTCATCCACTGAAGAAAACTGCACGAGACTTTGCGGATAGCGCGGGCAGAACATCAGGCACTTTCCACCGTCGACGACGGCGCGGCCGAGTCCTAAAGCGACTGCGGCGATGCCGTCGGCAAACGTCATCGGTGGCACCGGATAAAAATTATGCGAACGCACCACGCCCGAGAAATCGGGATAGAAACGTTGACCGTGCACGGTGCCGAGCAGTTGCTGCACGATCACAGCCATTTTTTCTTCTTCCAAACGATATGGCGTGGCGCGCACATAGGCCTTGGCGTGGCGGCTGAAGGTGGACGCATAGACGCGCTTGATGGCGTCGATTAATTCGGCTACGCGAACTTCGAGATCGGGCTGCTGATTTCCCAGCATGACGGTTTCATACACGCCGGTGAAAGGCTGGTATTGCGAATCTTCTAGCAGGCTGGAAGAGCGGACGGCTAGGGGATAGGTGATCTCGGCGAGAAATACTTTTAGGTTCTCCTGCAATTCTGGCGGGAGTGGAGCGGCGAGAAACTTCTGCAGGATTTCGGCGTCGTCATCGCATTGCAACGCGAAATCGAGCAGGTTGTTTTCCGTCATGAATTGATCGAATGCATCTGTCGCGAGGACGAGAGCGGGCGGGACCGCGATGCGAATGCCGGGAAAGCGGCGCGTGATGCGGTTCTTGCGCAGGAGATGGCGGACGAAGGCGAGGCCGCGCGCTTTGCCTCCGAGCGAACCGGCGCCGATGCGGAGGAAACCTGTCTCTGAAGGCTTGAATGTCTCGGCGTTGAAGTCGCCGATCAGGAGTTCGCTCTGTTCGCGGCGGTAGTCGTTGATGGAGTCGATCAAGTCACTGCGCAGATGCTCCGGGCCGGTGAAATCTGAGACCTTGCGCGGGCGCAGCTTGGCGGCGAGAGCGAATTCGGTTCGCGCCATCAGCCAATGCGAAAAGTGGTTGCTCTGAGCGTGGTAGGTGAGGCTTTCGGGGGGAACGGTTTGCAGTTGCTCTTCGAGTTCGTTCAGGTCTTTGGCGCGGCCAACTTCTTTTGAATCTGGCAGGCGAAATACGAAATCGCCGAAGCCGAAGTGCTCGGTGAGAATGCGACGCAAATCTTTGAGCAACGTGGGCGAACGCTTTCGCAGAAACGAATATCCCTCGGCCTGGGCTCGCGGGCGAAATTCTGTGCGGCTCGTTTGCAACACTACTGGCACATCCGGAACTAAGGCCCTCATCAGGCGCGCCAGTTCGAAGCCGGCCTCTGGGCTTAGTTTGTCTTCTTTGGGAAACTCTACGTCTGAGACCAGGCCGATCAGGTAGTCGCGATATTCCTCGACTAATTGAGCTGCATCTTCGAAGTTTGAAGCTAGCAGAATTTTTGGGCGCGCCTGCATCCGCACGAGCTTGTGTGCAACGTTGATGCCTTCCTGAATGACGCGGCGAGACTGCTTGATCAGTTCCGTGTAAATTACCGGGAGGAACGACGAGTAGTACCGGATGTTGTCTTCCACTACGAGCAACACGGGCACGCCCATGGCGCGCGTGTCGTGCAGGACGTTGCGCTTGTCCTCGATGTATTTGACGATAGCGATGAGAATTCGCGCGTTGCCCTGCCAGAGGAAAATCCGTTCGATATCTGTGACCGGATTGCTCTTGATGAAATTCTTGATGGCGCGGTAATCGTATGCGAGCACAACTACGGGAACGTCGAGGCCTGAACTTTTGACCTCGCGCGCAAGTTCTGCAGCGGTCATGTCGCCGACTGCGAGGTTGGTGACGATTAAGTTGAAGCGTGGTTGCGACCGCGCCAGATCGAGTGCTTCGGCGCAGCTTGCAACATGGGTGATGCCGGGAATTTGCTGCAGGTTCAGTTCGAGCGATTCATCGATCAGGAGTTCGTTGAGGCGTCCGTCTTCGCGGAGGATGAAAGAGTCGTAGAGGCTCGAGACCAGAAGAATGTTCTGGACCTTGAAGGGCATCAGGTTGTCGAAGCCTTCGAGGCGCGCTTCGGCGTCGAGTAAGGGCTCGAGGATGGGGCGGGTGGTCACTGAAACATCCTAGTTCAAATTGACCGCAAAAACATGCGGGGTGGAATTTCTCCACCCCGCTTCGCAGATGGCGCACACCAAGCCGGGCTTCGCCCGGCGGACAGCCGAGGGCGGCTGTCCCCACATTCTTTTTCTTTTTGTCCCCTACACCAAGCCTTGATCCAGCATCGCGTCGGCTACTTTCATGAAGCCGGCGATGTTGGCGCCGTTTACCAAGTTGCTGGGGGTGCCGTATTTTTCGGCGGTTTCGTAGCAGTTGCGGTGGATGTTGACCATGATTTTGTGGAGCTTGTCGTCTACTTCTTCGCGGGACCAGGAAATGCGTGCGCTGTTTTGCGACATTTCTAGACCGGAGGTGGCTACACCGCCGGCGTTCGCTGCCTTCGCCGGACCGTACAAAATCTTGGCGTCGAGAAACAGCCTGGTTGCCTCTAGTGTGCTCGGCATGTTTGCGCCTTCGGCTACGAGTTTGATGCCATTCTTTATGAGGTTCGCCGCATCTTTGGCGGTGATCTCATTCTGCGTGGCGCTGGGGAAGGCGCAATCCGCTTTGATGTTCCAGAGCGGGCTGTGCTCGAGCTTCATATCGGTGGGCATGAAGATTGCTTTCTTGTGGTGATCGGCATAGTCGCGGATGCGCCCGCGTTTTATATTCTTCAACTCCAGCACGTAGGCCAGCTTCTCGCGGTCGATGCCGTCGGGATCGTAGATCACGCCGTTTGAATCCGAGACCGTTACCGGCTTCGCGCCGAGATCGAGCAGTTTCTCGATTGTGTATTGAGAGACGTTGCCGCTGCCGGAGACCAGACAAGTTTTGCCTTCGAGAGAATCTTTGCGGCTCTTCAGCATTTCCTCGGCAAAGTAGACGCAGCCGTAGCCGGTTGCTTCGGGACGAATTAACGATCCGCCCCAATTCAGCCCTTTTCCAGTGAGCACGCCAGTGAACTCGTTACGCAGGCGTTTGTACTGACCGAAGAGATAACCGATTTCGCGTCCGCCGACGCCGATGTCGCCGGCAGGAACGTCAGTGTTCGGACCGATGTGGCGCTGCAGTTCGGTCATAAAGCTTTGGCAGAAGCGCATCACTTCGTTGTCGCTCTTGCCTTTGGGATCGAAATCGGAGCCGCCTTTGCCGCCGCCCATGGGCAATGTGGTGAGCGAATTCTTAAATACCTGCTCGAATGCGAGGAACTTCAAAATGCCGAGGTTCACCGAGGGATGAAAACGCAAACCGCCTTTGTACGGACCGATGGCGCTGTTCATCTCGATGCGGAAGCCGCGGTTTACCTGCACAACTCCTTGATCATCGGCCCAGGGCACGCGAAACATCAGCACGCGCTCGGGTTCGACGATGCGATCCAGTATGCGATTCGATTGATACTCGGGATGCTTCGCTAATACGAGCCGCAGCGAGTCGAAAACCTCGCGCACGGCCTGATGGAACTCAGGCTCGGCGGGGTTCTTCGCCTTTACCGTTGTCATTACTTCTTCAATGTAGTCGCCGGGCGGTTTAATTCCCGAGTGGGTCAGAATGCCAGACGTCATGGTCTCGCCTCCGTGGATATTCGTTTACGAGCGGATTGAACTCCGTTCCTCTTTTTTGTAACTCGCAGGTCTGGAGCACCTTGCGGATGTTTCGTTCTCAGGCTGCTGAGGAAGTTGAAATCACAGGATTGGAACGTTGGGTTCACAGTTCCCTGCCCTAAAAAGGATACGCCTCCGGCGCCTGCTGGCAAGCGATTTGATCGTGGGAGCAACCTGTTTGTAACCGCTGTTTGTAAGGATGGCTCGCTCCTTTCGGCGGATGGCACTTCCGCGTTCTCAGAGTGCCCACCCATGGTATAGTGTCCCACTCACAGCTCGGGAGTGTGCACCAATGACAGAACCCTTGCGCCCGATGTCCACCGGACAGCTGCTGGACCACACCTTTGCACTTTACCGGAAGAATTTCTGGCTTTTTGTCGGGATCGCCTCGCTGGGTCCGGCTGCCAACGTGGTCTTCCAACTACTTGCGGTCGGGAGCAATGTGGGTTCGCCATTCAGCGCCAACAACCGGGCGGCCACCGCGGCAGTCATGGCCAGGCTGGGTTTCACCCTGTTTGTCGGCTATCTCGTCATGCTGGCGGGATTGGCAATCTCGCATGCGGCCACGGTTAAGGCCGTTGCTGCCGTTCATCTGGGGCAACAGACTTCCGTCCTGGGTGCTTACAAAGCTCTCTGGGGTCGGCTGCTGAGTTTGCTGGGCACCTGTTTGCTCATTCTTCTTTGGATGGCGTTGTGGATGTTCTTGGCGGTCATCGTGATGATGGCCATAATAATTCCGACTTCCCTGCTCCTCAGAACAGGGCGCGTCGCGCCGCCGGGTCCGGCAGCCGCGGTGCTTGCGGGGCTTGTGGTATTTGCTGTTATCGCCTTGGTTTTCGCGGGATTCATCGCGATCTACGTGCGTTATGCGCTGGCGATCCAAGCTTGCATGGTCGAGAACTTGGGGCCCTTTGCCTCATTGAAACGCAGCGTATTCCTTTCCAAGGGAAGCCGCTGGCGCGTGGTCGTCATTTATCTTGTTTTTCTCGCGCTATCCCTCATTCTTGGCATGGGCCTGGGAGGAATTGCGGGTGGTGCCGGCGCGCTGTTGCACAACAAGATTGCCGCCGCTGTTTTAGTTTATCTGGCGGGGTTTATCGCTGGATCGATTACCGGACCACTCGCGACTATCGGCCTCTCGCTGCTGTATTACGACGAGCGCGTCCGTAAGGAAGCCTTCGATCTGCAATTGATGCTGTCGAGCCTGGATGTTCCCGGGGCACCGAGCGCCGCTGCGGAGCAAGCTACTCCTGCACAAGTATGAGGCCGTTTCGATTTCGCTATGGGCTGGCCGCGCTGTTCCTGCTGGCAGGGATGGGGCAGGCATTTGGAATTCAAGCGATCACCACAGCTCAATATATTGAACAGCTTCAGGGTTACGAAAGCCAGGTTGCGGAGTTGGCGTCCGCGCCACAGAAAGCGGTTGCATTTCGCGATTCCCTTCCCGAAGAGCTTACGGTTCACACTTCGCGCGGAGATGTGGCCGTCGACGTGAGCTTTCTGGGAAATGCGCTGAATCGATTTTTGACAGCCCCCGCAGTCGACAAGCCTGACATTCTGGCCGCGGCGGGCGCGCGTTTGAAGGCCATGCGCGCCGAAGCTGAACTTTACGAACAACCGGACCGAGCTGACAATGCTGCGCGAAAGCGGCTTGACGAAATTCTTAACGCTCGTGAATTCGATCAGGTACGCGGACCAAACGCACTCGAGTTGCTCTGGCAGCGATTTCTGACATGGATTGGAAAACAGCTTAGGAAGATCAATCCAAATCCTGATATCGAGGATTTGGGACAATGGTTTGTATGGGGCGTGATCGCGCTTGCTGCCGCGACTGCCGGGGTTTGGCTGTATCGTATTTCGCAGCAGAGTATTGGGACTGGCGGTCGCGAGATTCTTCCTTTCTCACCATCCTCAAGAAATTGGCGAGAGTGGCTGGCGGATGCGCGCGAGCGAGCGGCGCAAGGGGAGTGGAGAGAGGCGATTCACTTCGGGTTCTGGGCAGCGGTCTCGCGGCTGGAGTCGGAGGGCGTGTGGCCACCGGATAAGACTCGTACTCCGCGCGAATATCTCAATGCGATCCCTGGCTCAAATTTATCGAGAGAGCCATTTGCCGCCATGACGCGGAAGTTTGAGTCGAGCTGGTATGGAAGCCGTCCCACGACAGAAGCTGACTTCGCGCAATTTTCTGCTCATCTGGAAAGGCTGGGATGCCGGTAACCGCAGGCGAGCAGCGCGGATTTATCGTGTTCGGCGTCGGGTTGCTGCTGCTCATGACGCTCGTGGCGTGGCTGAGTTCCAATCAGAAAGATGAGGGCGAAGGAACGCCGTCAAGCTTTAGCGTGCAGCGTCATGGGGCGAAAGCGGCTTATCTGCTCCTGCAAAAAAGCGGCTATGCGGTGGAACGCTGGAAGCAGCCACCGGCGGGGCTTCCTGCCGATGCCGCCGGCGTGATGCTGGTGCTGGCTGGTCCGGAATCGTATCCGCAGCCAGAAGAGATGAGCGGCATCACCCGCTTTCTGTTGCGCGGAGGAACCGTGCTGCTCGCCGGCGTGCGTCCGGATTCGTTCGTTCCACAATCTGAAGCGAAAGACGGGGAACAACGCATCGGTTTCGCTGAATGCAAGCCAGTCGCTCCTACGAGTCTGACGCGGGGCGGTCCCATTTCTCAGGATGGCGATCTCGTCTGGGACTCGAGCAAAGCTGCGGCGGTCGTTCACTTCGTCGCGCATTCTAAAAATGACTCAGCTAAAGATGACCAAGCTAAAGATGACCAGCGCGCCCAGCCTGTCGTAGTCTCTTACCCTCTGGGCCAGGGGCGCGTGATCTGGTGGGCGAGTGCGTTGCCGCTCACCAATGCCGGTATTCGGGATCGGCACAATCTCGATTTGCTTTTCAATTCCGTCGGCGACAACCGGCGCATACTTTGGGGCGAGTATTACCACGAACAGCACGAGAAGGCTTCGGCGCACGCTACGAATCCGGCGCAGATGTGGGCTTTGGCTCAGGCGGGATTTCTCGCGCTATTGGTGATTCTTACCTTCTCGCGACGCAGTGGGCCTGTGGTGCCGCTGGTGCGCGAGTCGCGACTGTCTCCCCTGGAATTTGTGGAGACTCTGGGCAGCGTATTTCATCGCGCGAACGGAACGCAGGTTGCCGTGGAAATTGCGTTCGGCCGCTTCCAGCAGATCGCGGCACGGCGGTTGGGAATTCGCGGAAATGCGAGCGGAAACGATATTCTCCTGGCCATGGCGCAGCGCGGCGTTAAAGTTCCGCCGGATGTGGCTGCTCTCGTGAGCCGCAGCGACGAGGTTGTGCGAGATACAGAGTTATCGGAAAAACAGGCGCTCGAACACGTGCAGGCTTTAAATCAGGCAACCTTGCTGCTCGAACCGGTGGTGTCCGGTACGAAGAACAGAACGTAAAAATAGAGGAATAAAGACTTCATGCAGGCAATTACTAAACTGATATCCCACGGCCGCGCAGAACTTGCAAAGGTGATCGTCGGCCAGAACGCACTTATTGATGGCACACTGACTGCGCTGCTTTGCGGCGGGCACGCTCTGATTGAAGGCGTCCCGGGATTGGGCAAGACGCTTAGCGTGAAGGTTCTTGCGCGCGCTTTGAATGTTACGTTTCAACGCGTGCAATGCACATCAGACCTGATGCCTGCCGATTTGCTGGGCAGCAATATTCTCAATTTGCAGAATGGAACTTTTTCGCTGCACCAGGGGCCGATGTTCACCGATCTTCTGCTGGTCGATGAAGTAAACCGGATGCCGCCGCGGACGCAAGCCTCGCTGCTGGAATCGATGGAAGAGCGGCAGGTCACGATCGACGGCGTGCGGCATTCGCTCTCGCCATTGTTCACCGTGCTGGCTACGCAGAATCCGGTGGAGTTCGAAGGCACCTACCCGCTGCCCGAAGCTCAACTGGATCGTTTTCTGCTGAAGATCAAGATCGGATATCCATCGGCGCAGCAAGAGCTTGAGATCCTTGCGAAACACAACAACCCCGCCGCATCGCTCACCGAACAGGTCGAGGTCGCGCCGATCGAACCCGAGGTTCTACAGCAGGCGAGAACGGAGCTTCGTCAACTCACGGTCGAGCAATCGCTGCTTGGCTATATCTCAGAGATCACGCGCCGCACGCGAAGTTGGCCGTCGGTATCTCTGGGCGCGAGCCCGCGAGCCGGGATCAGTTTGATGCTCGTAGCGAAGGCAATCGCGGCGCTCGGGGATCGCGATTACGTGATTCCCGATGATGTGAAGGCCGCAGTTCTTCCCGCGCTTCGCCATCGCATCATCCTGCGTCCGGAAGCCGAACTTGAGGGTCTGGATACGGATCGCGTGCTGACCGATGTGCTGGCGGCGGTTGAGGTGCCGAAGTGAGTATTCCGCGCCCTCTTGAGCCGTCGCCGATTGAGGCGCAGGCGCAGCCTCATGGCCGGTTCGGCGGCGGCGCTGGCCCACGACTGCTGCTTCTCGCTGGCGTTGGCCTGGCGTGGATCATTCCTGCCTTGTGGAACCGCACGTTTCTCTACGCCATGCTGCTGTGGGATGGATTACTGCTGCTCGTGTTCCTCGGAGATTGGCTGCGGCTTCCGCGTCCTAAACAACTCACGATTCGGCGCGAATGGCGCAGTCCGCTTTCGATTGGAGTCGGAGCGGCCGTAAACCTCTCGGTGGCAAATCAGTCTTCTGTCGATCTTTGGATGAGCGCCTACGATGAATTGCCGTCGTCGAATTGGTATACGAGCAAAACCGCAACTCTGAATATTCCCGCTCATAGTAGTCGATCGATCAATCACGAATACACGCCGGGCAGGCGAGGTGACCTGCAAACGGGAAGAGTTTTTCTGCGCTATCGATCTGGATTCTTGATGGCGGAGCGTTGGGCGGTGGCCGATCTGCGGCAGACGGTGCGCGTCTATCCTAATTTTGAGCATGCTCGCAAACATTCTGTCTATCTCGCGCGCAGCCGCCAGATTGAGATGCAAATGCGACTGATGCGCATGCGTGGAATGGGATCGGACTTCGAGAGCCTGCGGGAGCATCGCGAGGGCGATGAACTTCGCAATGTATGTTGGACGGCGACAGCACGCCGCGGAAAGCTTGTATCGAAAACGTTTCGCGTGGAGCGCAGCCAGGCCGTCTGGATCGTACTCGATTGCGGGCGACTGATGCGCGCCCGCACCGATGGTTACAGCAAACTCGATCGCGCCGTGGATGCGGCGCTCTGCCTCGCTCAACTCGCAATTTACTCCGGAGATCGCGTAGGCTTGCTCGCTTATGGACGCGCGGTGAATCAGCGAGTAATCCCCGGTCGTGGCGCGGCGCAGATGCGCCACATCGTGGAGCAACTTGCTGTGGTTCGCGAAGAGGTTCCGGAGGCGGACCACGTGCGTGCTGCCGCGAGCCTGCTCACTTTGCAGAAACAGCGCGGGCTGATTATCTGGATTTCTGACCTGGCAGAGAGCGCGATGACTCCAGAAGTGATCGAGGCCGCGGGGCAAATGCTCTCGCGGCATCTGCTGTTGTTCATTGCGATTGCGCAACCGGAACTGAAGCTGCGAGCGCGGCAAAGTCCGGCGTCAACCTCTGCCATGTACGAAGTGGTCGCGGCACAAGAGATGGTTTACCGCCGCGAATTGCTTCTGGGACGATTGCGCGAGCGCGGGGCTCTCTGCATGGAAGTGGAACCATCGCGCATTTCGGCGGCGGTGCTCAATCAGTATCTTATGGTGAAAGAGCGGAATCTGGTGTAGCGTAGCGCCTGCGTCTCGCCTTCGCGGCGGCATCTCGCGCTCGGGAATTCTCAGTATTTGTCAGTTTCGCCGATTAGTCGTGCTGGGATGCTAAGATTTCGGGGCGCGGTGCCCAGGAGTCCCAATCGATGAGACTCAATATCATTATCATTGCCCTATCACTTCTCGTTTCCTCCCTCGCGCTTTCGGGGCTCGACAACCAGCCGGAGCTCAAGAAGCAATCGGACGCGCATCAGATGTTTCTGCTTCGAAATGGTTTAAGCAGACATCCCGGGTCATCCGACTTTTACGCTGGAGAAGTTGCGTGGACCTTCAATGACACGCCGACTTGCGAGGAAAGGTTCAAGACAGTTCTTGCGGTTGAGCCCAAGTCGAATACAGCTAAACAGATCCATCACATTCTTGCGTACGCTGCGATGCGTGAGGGTCGATATGGACGATCCTTGCGGGAGATGGATGCACTTCTGGCGATAGATCCCAACGACAGCGATGCCAAGAGCACGCGGCCGTTTATCGAAGCGCTGAGTCACTTTCCAGATCAAGCGGTCCTCCAGCGGAGTGGTACTGACAAAGTAACCGTACAGATGGAGGACGGCAGGCTTCCTCTCGTGATCAATGGAAAAAAGGCGGGTTATTTCATTGATACGGGGGCCAACCTATCGACTCTCAGCGAATCGGATGCTTTGCTGTTCGGAATGGAAATCTATGAAGTCAAATCCACCGGAGCGGACATCAACGGAAACCGGGTGTTGTTCCGGATTGCGCGGGCTAAGAGCCTCGCCTTGGGAAGCGTCGAGTTGCGCAATGTTGCGTTTCTTGTTGTGGCCAAGGATGCGCAGCCTTTTGTGGACATGGAACCGGGTCAGCGCGGCCTTATCGGTCTTCCGGTACTCCTGGAGTTGGGTTCGGTAACCTGGAATCGCGAGGGCGCATTTGAAGCGGATCTCTCGCCCTCCGGTAGAAACCTGTCTGCGGCGAACATTTGCTTTGACGACTTGAATCTTATTACGGAAGCCAGGTTCGAGGGGCATGCCTATCCGTTTGTGTTGGATACCGGGGCGGTGACTTCCGACCTGTGGCCGAGATTTGCCGGCGTCGCTCGAGATTTAATGCGCACGTCGAGTACGCACGAATCTCATACGGTAACCGGGGTGGGTGGAGGCCAGAAATTCGAGAGTACGTCGATCCCTAAAGTGGTGTTGGAGCTTGGCGGTAAGAGCGTCGTGCTGCAACCGGCGCATATCGTTGAGACTCAGCAAGGTACTACAAGTAAATGGTTTTACGGGAATCTGGGGGTTGACCTTTTGCGGCAGGCGGAAACCGTAACCATAAATTTCAAAGCGATGACCCTCAAGCTGGAGAGCCCCGCCGGAGTGCCAATGCGTGGGAAATGATTCGCGTCTGCGGAACGTTCGAGCGATCGTAAGGTTACGGTGCGGACAAAAATGCGACGCTACGTTGCCTCATTTTGCGACCCACTCCATAAGTACACGATCAGCAGCGTAAACAATGCCGCTGCCGCAGCGAACTTCAAAGATGCCAGCACGGACGATGGCGAAAAAAAGGCTTCAATCGTTCCCGCAATAATCAGCATGGGGATAACGCCCACTAGCAAACGAACTGCTTCGGTGCCACCTACAGCGAGCGAATCCCGGCGCGACAATAGTCCCGGAAAGAGCAGCGCGCGGGCGAGCCGCAGCCCTGCGCCTCCGGCGATGAATATGGCAGGCAGCTCTAACACTCCGTGTGGAGACACGAAGCTCCACAGCGCAACGCTCATTCCGTAGGTTGCGCAGGCGATGCCAATCACTCCAATCATCATTCCATTGAAAAACATCATGTAGAGTGTGCCGATGCCCGCGGTAATTCCTGCGGCAAACGCCATAAATGACACGGTAAGATTATTCGTCATGATGGCGCTCGACGCCTGCGGTTTGATGGAGACGATGGAATGCGTCCACATTTCGTGGCGCTCGATGCTGCTCATCATCGTCGGCCCAATAAATGCACGCATATAATCTGGGTCCGCCAAGCTGAAACACAGACCCGCAATCGCGCCGAGCAAAAAGATTGCAGTTGCCACTGTCGTGTACGGCAGAAACTGCCGGAAGATTCGCGGATAATCCTGGCGATAGAATTGCCAGATTCCGCCCACAGTTTTTTTCTGTCCTGAATAGATGGCGTTGTGCGCGCGGCCCAGCAGTTGATTCAGATACCGCGATTGCTGCACACTGCTGGGGTCGCCCCGGACGGCGGAGAGGTCGGTGGCAGTCTGGCGGTAGAGCAAACCTAACTCGCGCAGTTCGCTGCGGCTCAATGCATGCAGCCCTTGTTGTTTGACCCGCGCGAGTAGAGACTCTAACCGCGACCAGTAGGTTTGGCGTTTGTTGATCCAGGAAACGGAGATCATATTAAGGAGATCATATCTTGGACCCCGGCTTAAGCTCGAGTTCGGACCCGACGGAAAAGCTTACCATCGAAACGCCGGAACAGATCTCTCTGGAGTTTCCTTTGGCTGGAGTGGGTAGCCGCGGCTATGCCCTCTGCCTCGATACGCTGATCCAGGTTATTGTTGCGCTGGTGGTCGTCCTCATTGTTTCACTCACCGCACCTGATCTCGAACGCTCGTGGGGGCAGGCTCGAAACTGGGAGCTGGCGATCGCATTATTTTTGCTCTTCTGCCTTTATTGGGGCTACTTCGCCATCTTCGAGATTCTGTGGAATGGCCAGACTCCGGGGAAACGTCAGGCCAAGATTCGAGTGATCAGCGCGAGTGGGCGGCCCATCACGGCATTTGAAGGCATTGGGCGAAACTTCATGCGGGCAATCGACTCAATTGGCTTCTATCTTATCGGCGCTGTCTCTTGCGCTATCGACAAACAGAATCGCCGCCTGGGAGATATGGTTGCGGGAACGGTCGTGGTCCACGAGGTTGAGGAGCAAGGGGTTTTCTACTGGTATGGACAGGAAAAATCGGCGTCGGCTCCGTCGGTGAGCCACGAGGTCGCCGCGCTCACCGAGCAGGAGTTTCAACTGATTGAAACTTTTCTCGCGCGACGGCTTGATATTCCTAACCTGCAGCGTCTCGCGTCGGCGCAAGTTATCGCTGACCGGATGGGCGAGCGGTTGCGTATCCCGAGGGAGCAGCGGCCATCTGACGAAGCATTTCTGGAAGAAGTTTCGCGGCGATATCGGGATAGCGTGCGGCGGAGCTAGGTGGTCGCAGCGACGCCTCGCTGCGCTCGGCTGGACGGCCGAGGCGGCCGTCCCCACACAACCGCCTTGACTCGCACAAAGCTCGTCTTACAGAATTCTTTCGTGCGTGTAGCCGTGGGCGCTCAGTGCTGAAATCAGTTCTGCGATGTGGTCGGGACCGCGGGTTTCCATCGTGATGTCAATCGCCGTGTCTCCTAGGTTCACGTTGTGATAGGCGCGGTCGTAGGAGGTCTCAACAATATTGGCGCGACGTTCCGCCAAAATACCAGTGAGCTTATGCAACGCTCCGGGATAATCGGGAAGGTGCACGCGCAGCCGGACTAGCCGTCCATCCTTGACCAGGCCGCGCTCGATGATGCGCGCCAGAAGTGTTACATCAATGTTTCCACCGCTCACGAGGGCGATGACTTTCTTGCCGCTCGAAGCCTGCATCATCGGAATGCGGTGATTGACGAGCGCGGCCAGAGCTGCCGCGCCTGCTCCCTCGGCTAGAATCTTTTCTCTTTCGAGCAACAGAAGGACGCCGTTTGCAATTTCTTCTTCCTCGACCGTGACAATGTCGTCCACATATTTCTGAACTAGCGGAAGCGTCCGCGTGCCGACGCGGCGCACTGCAATCCCATCGGCAATGGTGACGGCCGCTGGCAAGGTCACAGACTTCCCTTCCGATAACGCAACCTTCACCGAAGGGAGCCGCGCAGGTTGCACTCCGATCACCTGTATGCGGGGATTGGTTTCTTTCAACGCGCAACCGATACCGCCGATCAGCCCGCCTCCGCCGATGGGCACGACGACGGCTTCGAGATCAGGATGCTGCTCAAGCAATTCCAACCCCAGAGTTCCCTGTCCGGCGATGACCGCATCATCGTCGAAGGCATGCACGAATGTGAGATGGTCCTGCGCGCTGAGGCGCATTGCCTCTTCATAAGCCTCATCGTAATTCGCTCCGTGGAGCACGACATCGCCGCCATAGCCACGCGTGGCCGAGACTTTGATCAGCGGCGTCGCGAGTGGCATCACGATTCTTGCCCGGATGCCAAGATTCGAGGCATGGTAGGCAACGGCCTGGGCATGGTTGCCCGCTGACGCCGCGATTACTCCCTGGGAACGTTCGTCCGCGGTGAGGCTTAGCAGTTTGTTGAGAGCGCCGCGTTCTTTATAGGCACCTGTCCGTTGGCGGTTTTCGAGTTTGAGATAGATGGAGTGGCCAGTGAGTTCAGAGAAAGTTTCAGAGCGGGTGCAGGGAGATACGTGGATCGACTTTCGAACCCGGACAAGCGCGGATTGAATGTCGGAAAGAGTGACCATCGGCACGCTGGCTGCGGCGGGTTTCGGCATTTTATCTGGTGAGAGATATTCCTTCCCCCACGATACAGGAACCTTAGAAACGGCCTCTGCAAATCACCCTTGCAGCGATGCAGAAAAACGCATCCACCGCATCGAAATTGATGATTGTACTTGGATGGGTGCTTCAGGTTACACAATTAGTATGGCGGAAAAGCGCCCGACATTCTCGGCGGACTATGATGCATGCGGCGTGGGGTTTATCGCGCAACTGGGCGGACCTGCGTCTCATAGCGTAGTCGAGCGCGGAATTGGCGCCCTTGCGCGACTAGCCCATCGCGGCGGCGTGGATGCCGATGGCCGCAGCGGCGATGGCGCCGGGTTGCTGGTCGGGCTTCCGAAAGCTTTCTTCCGCAAGACCGCTCGCACTGATGGAATTCGATTGCCCGATGAGTTTGCTGTCGGCATGGTGTTTCTTCAGCGAGGCCAGGAAGCTGAAGGACTCGCCGCTATTCAATCTGCTGTAGCGAAGTTTGATCTTACATTTTTGGGCTGGCGCACAGTACCTACTGATCCGTCGATCCTTGGACCGCGATCGAGCGATTCCCTGCCTCTCGTGCGGCAATGCTTCATCGCACCGCGAAGCAAGTCTTCCTATCAGACGTCCTCAGGTTTCGATTCTTCCGCGTTCGAGCTACAGCTGTTCCGGCTGCGGCAAGAACTTGAAGCCATCCCCGCGTCGGGCTACTACTGCTCGCTATCATCGCGAACCATCGTTTACAAGGGACTGCTTACGCCTCAACAGTTGGCTCCGTTCTATCGCGACCTGAGCGATGCCGAGTTCGTGAGTTCGTTTGTAGTTTTCCACCAAAGATATTCCACGAACACGCAGCCTAGCTGGTCGTTAGCGCAACCATTTCGCTTCGTGGCTCACAATGGCGAGATCAACACGATCAGCAGCAATCGACGCTGGTTTCAGGCGCGTGGGGCGACGTTGCGGCACCAGCTTCGATTATCAAAGGACGCGAATCTTTTGCAGCCGGGGATGAGTGACTCCGCGAGTTTTGATAATGCTCTCGAAGCGCTGGTGCGACGCGGTTCCAGCATTGCTGAGTCTGCATTGCGCCTGGTACCGCCAGCATGGGAGCATGATGAGCATCTGGACTCGAGGCTGCGCCAGTTCCTCGCCAACAGCGCACCCAAGCAAGAACCGTGGGATGGTCCGGCTGCCCTGATCTTTACCGACGGAAATTTCATAGGCGCAAAGCTCGATCGTAACGGACTGCGTCCTCTGCGCTACACGCTGACATCGGATGGATTGCTCATCGTCGGCTCCGAAGTTGGCATCACGGATCTTTCCGATAAGCAGGTTGTGGAGCGGCAGCGACTTGGTCCCGGAGAAATGCTGATCGCCGATCCGGCGAGCGGAGATTTCTTCCGGCCGGATGAAGTCGCCCAGCTCGTGCCTTCGGTCAGTTCGCCGGTCACGACAGTGATTGCGGCTAAACACGAAGCCGAGCCCGTCAGGATTGATGGCAACCGATTAATGGCGGCCTTCGGATGGACCGAAGATCAGTTCCGTATACTTTTCTACCCTCTCGTAGAGCAGGGTCAGGAACCGCTGTGGAGCATGGGCGATGACGCACCTCCGGCGTTTCTGTCGACTCTGCCGCGTCCGCTTTGGGATTACTGCAAGCAGCGGTTCGCGCAGGTTACGAACCCTCCCATCGATCCGTTGCGCGAGAGCCATGTGATGTCGCTCGACGTGTATCTTGGGAAAAATACGAAGCTGAGTTCTCCTCTGCTCGATGCCGGGCAAATGGATTCGATCGCAGAGGCTCTGTCGCCGATTCATTTCATTGATATCACCTTCGACGCGGCCGGAGGGCCTGGGGCCGCTCGTGAGTCTCTCAACAAAATCCGACACGAAGCCGCGAGCGAGGCGTCCGGTTCCGGCGCTATTTTATTGAGCGATCATACGTTGAGCGATACGCGAGCCGCTCTGCCTGCACTGCTGGCGGTTTCGTGCGTGTGGCAAGCCATGACTGAGGCTGGCGCATGGAATGTTCCGCTCATTGTGGAAACGGGCCAAGTCGTCGATACGCATCATGTGGCACTGCTGCTGGCCGCGGGTGCGAGTGCTGTGCATCCGCATCTCGCCATGAGCATGGCATCGCGCGCCGGCGTCACCGGTCCGTCTCGCTATCGCGCCGGCATTGAGAAGGGATTGCGCAAAGTTCTCGCGCGCATGGGAATCTCGACAATCAGCAGTTATCGCAACAGCCAGTTATTCGAAACCATAGGGCTCAATCCGGCGGTTTGCGATGAGTTCTTCGAAAATGCCGGCCGCTCACTTAGCGGCAAGACGCTCGACGACCTCTTGCGCGATTGCATCGCTTGTCATGCCGCGGGCTTCGCATCTTCTGCCGCGGAGTTCCGCGATTCCGGCCTGTACCGCTTCCGCCGCAACGGCGAGCAGCACGCGAGTTCGCCCGAACTCGTCAGGCGAATGCATCGCTATATCAAGTCGCCCACGGAGGAGAATCGCGCAGCATTGAAGATCCTCTCTGAAGACCGCAGGGAAAACGGGAAGAACGTTGCCGTGCGGGACTTGCTCGAATTCCGTTTCGCGCAGCCTCTGGCCTTGGACGAAGTGGAGAGTGAAGTTTCGCTGCTCAGCCGGTTCGGCACGCAGGCCATGTCGCTGGGCGCAATTTCCCCTGAGGCTCATGAGACGCTGGCCATCGCCATGAACCGCCTGGGAGGACGAAGCAATACGGGTGAAGGTGGAGAAGATCCAAACATTTATTACCAACGCCCTGAGGCGAACAACCGCGTGAAGCAGGTAGCGTCGGCTCGATTTGGAGTCACCGCGGAATATCTGGTGCACGCCGACGAACTCGAGATCAAGATTGCGCAGGGTGCGAAGCCCGGCGAGGGCGGACAACTGCCTTCGGCGAAGGTCACGCCTTATATCGCGCGCCTGCGCCACGCTGTTCCCGGAACCTCGCTCATTTCGCCGCCGCCGCACCATGACATTTACAGCATCGAAGATCTCGCGCAGTTGATCTACGATTTGCGCGCCGTAAACCCGAACGCTCGTATCGGAGTCAAGCTGGTTTCGAGTTCGGGTGTCGGCGTTATCGCGACAGGCGTAGCCAAAGCTGGTGCGGACGTAATTACGATCGCCGGTCACGATGGCGGCACCGGCGCGTCGCCGCTCACTTCGATCAAGAACACCGGGCTGCCCTGGGAAATCGGGCTGCGCGATGCGCATACTGCGCTGGTGCAGGCGGGCCTGCGCGCCCGCGTGCGACTGCGCGTGGATGGTGGCCTCAAGTTTGCCCGTGACGTAGTAGTCGCCGCCATGCTGGGCGCCGAGGAATTCGGCTTTGGAACCGCAGCTTTGCTCGCCATCGGCTGCGTCATGGCGCGGCAATGCCATCTGAACACTTGTCCCGTGGGCATTGCTACTCAGGATGAAAATCTGCGCGCCCGCTTCGCCGGGAATCCGGAGATGGTGGAAACTTATTTCCGCGCACTGGCGGCCGACATACGCGAACTGCTGGCGGGGATGGGTGCGGGGTCGATTGATGAAATCCTCGGTGCAGTGGAGCGTTTGCAGCCGCGCTCTGCTGAAGCCGAACAAAGCGTCGCTTCGCTGTTGCGGCCCATTGCGAATCCGCCGGCGCAGTTTCCGTGCCCTCACGAGGATAGCGGCGCCCTCCACATTGAATTGAATCGCGTGGTGGACGATCTGGAATCGCTCTCCGTTCGTCCCTATCGTTTTGAAATTACAAACGGGGATCGGGCTGTGGGAGCGCACTTCAGCGGTGAGGTGCTGCGCCGCCTGGGCTCGCATCTTAAAATGACGGCGGACTGCGAGTTTGTCGGCACCGCAGGCCAGAGCTTCGGCGCATTTCTCATCTCCGGTGCGAACTTCCGCCTGACCGGAGAGGCGAACGATTATGTGGGCAAAGGCTTGTGTGGCGGAAGCATCGCGATCAGCGCGCACGCCGAAGCCTCGCAACGCGGAGACGTTCTGGTCGGCAATACGGTCCTCTATGGCGCCACCTCCGGTGAGCTGTTCGTCGCCGGCCGCGCGGGAGAACGGTTCGCGGTACGTAACAGTGGAGCGCTCGCGGTAGTCGAGGGCATGGGCCGCCACGGATGCGAATACATGACCGCTGGCGTCGCGGTAATTCTCGGTCCGGCGGGCGCGAATATGGGAGCAGGAATGACGGGCGGCCTCGCATACTTGTTGCGGGCAGACGCCGCAGGCTTCAATAACGACCCCATCAATCACGACTCAGTGCGCTTCGCATCTCTCGAACCTGAGGAAGAAAAGTGGCTTCGCCGCATTCTTCGCCGGCACTTGCAACTCACGGGCAGTCCCCGAGCCGCCGAGCTACTCGGCCGTTCGGCTCTGCCACTCCTTCGGGTTGAACCCCTGGCGCCGCCGTGCTCGATTGAAGACTCGTGGGCCTCGATTCTTACTCACCTCGCCGCCGAGGAAGCGCGCAGTTACGGCCGCGACAAGCAACTGACTTCCGAGAGGCCCGTCGTGCAATGAACAGTTTGTAAAGCCCGACCGACATCCACTACACCGCGCCGACGATAGTTTCGTTATAATCCTCCTAAATCAAATTGCATGGATTTCGATCAACTCATCACTTTCCTTGAGGTCGCCCGACAGGGCAGCTTCTCCCGCGCGGGCGAGAAAGTTTTTCGCTCGCAATCTGCCGTGAGCGCGCAGATTCGCCAACTGGAGCAGGAATACGGCGATCGCCTGCTCGACCGCTCCGGCAAGTCGGTCAAGCTGACCCCAGCCGGCCAGGTCTTCCACGATTACGCCGTGCGCATGAAAAAGCTGCGCGACGAGTCGTTGGTGGCGGTAGCCGACCATGGCCACACGCCGCGCGGCACGCTCGTCGTCGGCGCCAACGAGGCAACCTGCCTGTATGTTCTTCCAGAAGTTTTTGGCGAGTACTGCCGCCGCTTTCCCGATGTGCAGATCAGCATCTACCGGAATTTCACCTACAAGATTGTCGAGAAGCTGGAGAACGGATCTCTCGATGTGGGCGTACTTAGCCTACCGGTGCAATCTCCCAGCCTTAAGGTTCAGGCTATTTATCGGGATCGATTGATGCTGATGGTGAGTCCTAAGAATCCGCTGGCCAAGATGAAGTCTGCGCCCGTCAGCGAGATCGTGAAATATCCTCTGCTTCTTCCGAAGACCGGCCACACGCGCCGTTTGCTCGATAAACTTTTCCGCGAATACAACACCGAACTCAAGGTGAGAATGGAGCTGCCCAGTATTGGGATGATCAAGAGCTTCGTGGCCGCAGATCTTGGCATCTCGCTCATCAGCGCGGCTTTTGCGCGCGATGAGGTCGCCGCGGGAAGAGTGAAGCTGATCGAACTGGAAGGCCCCGAAATGTGGCGGGAGCTCGGCCTGGCTTATCGGCGGGACCGCACACTCTCGGTGGCCAACAAGACCTTCATTGCCGTGGTACGGCAGCTCTCAGACTATCTTAAAAAGAACGAAGGTTAGGCGCATTCGCGGCACGCGCGCGGAGCCTAAAAAAGCCTGTTCAGGCGCCGATCAGGCAGCCTTGCGACGTCTCTTAACGCTCTGCAGGACTGTCGCTGGCAACTGCAGCACACGAACCTTGGAGTCTTTCTTGGTTGTAACGTGCACTGCGATACCATCCGCTTCCGGAAACGGATCTGAAACTACCTCATAATCCTCGCCATAAAGGCGGACCCGCTTGGAAGTCGAATATCCAAGATGTTTAACCTGTGCACAGATTTCCGATACTGAGGGGGATTCAATATTGCGGTTTTGCATGATAGGACGATTATAGCCTTCAGATTGTTGTGCGCAGTGACCACTGCAGGAAGAAAGATTCATTTCTAATCTATTTCCCGTAGTATTCTCGCGAGGATTAGCTTTTTGAGTTCTTTAATCGGGCGAAAAAGGACGGTCGCAGTGGCGAACGACGAAAAAACCGGGTACAACCGCTTCCTGCTGTTGGTAGCGGGGCTGGGCGGCTTGCTGTATGGGGTCGACGTCGGCATCATTGCTGGGGCCTATCCCTACTTGGAGGCCACTTCCAAGTTGAATGCGGGCCAGCTCTCGAGCGTGGTCGCGGCCGTTCTGCTCGGCAGCGTCATCTCAACGCTGTTTGCGGGCGCAATGGCAGACTGGATGGGACGGAAACTCCTGATGACGCTCAGCGGTGTGCTGTTTGTCATCAGTATTCCAGTGATTGCGCTCTCGCAAGGGTATGAGCCGTTGATTCTGGGCCGGCTCTTGCAAGGCATCAGCGCTGGCTTAATCGGAGTAGTAGTCCCGCTTTACCTGGCAGAGTGCCTGTCGGCATCGAACCGCGGCAAAGGCACGGGGATTTTCCAATGGCTGCTGACTCTCGGCATTGTGACCGCTGCCCTGGTCGGCATGTATTTCAGTATTCGCGTGGAAGAAGTTGCCAAGCTTGGTGATCCCGCCAGGCTCTTCGCCTTTAAAGACACAGCATGGCGCAGCATTTTCTGGGTTTCGCTACCCCCCGGAATTTTATTCGTGATCGGCAGCCTGATGGTCGCGGAATCTCCGCGTTGGCTGTTTCGTCGTGGCAAACGCGATGCTGCATTAGCCGCGCTACTTCGTTCCCGCACCAACGAGCAGGCAAATCTCGAACTGCGCGAAATGGAAGAGGCTGCCGCCGCCGAGAAAGTCCAGACCTCGGCTGGTCCGAGGATTCGGGAATCGCTCCTGCACCGAAAATACGTGATCCCATTCTTGCTGGCTTGCGTGATTCTCGCTTGCAATCAGGCCACGGGCATCAACTCCATCATCGGCTACAACACCAATATTCTGCTGCAGAGCGGTCTTTCCGATGTTCAAGCTCATTGGGGTTACGTTCTCTTCACCATCATCAATTTTCTGGTAACCATTGGCGGTGTTCTTCTCGTGGATCGCAAGGGACGAAAGTTTCTGCTATCCGTGGGAACGGCTGGAATAATTCTGTCGCTGGTTTGCACAGCGTTCCTGTTCCGGCAGACCGAACGTCTGCGCGTGGATTCCGGAAACCAGGTTCAGTCCATGGTCAAATCGGATCAGACAGTCAAGCTCACCTATGATCAGAGATTGGCCGAAACGCTGCTGAACTCCGGTGGAACCTCTGCCCAGCAAATCGCCAGCCGCCCCACGTCCCTGGTCGTCATCTATTCCTACGGAGATTTTCATGCCGCAACCAAGGCTGCGCGTTCCGACGACACCGCAGGGACTCTGATCGAGATCACTCGCGAAAGCTGTGTGCCCGCCAACAAAGTGGTCGCGTTCTTCTCCAATCCCTTCGGCGATCTCGATGCCGCGCGTCATGCTCCGCTAAGAATCGACAACGCGCTGATAACTCCCCTGCCCACCGAGCGCAGCGGATGGAAAGTCGCCCTAACCCTCTTCGTGTTCATGGCGTTTTACGCCGTAGGCCCTGGCGTATGCGTATGGCTGGCGCTGTCGGAACTGATGCCGACGCGCATTCGCTCGAACGGCATGAGCATCGCACTGCTGCTGAATCAGGCCGTTTCCACAGGCATCGCTGCGGTATTCCTGCCGACGGTTGGCAAGTATGGGTACGCGACCATGTTTTTCGGCTTCGCTGGATGCACCGTGATCTACTTCATTACCGCTGCATTCTTCCTGCCGGAAACCAAAGGCAAGACGCTCGAAGAGATCGAAGCGCACTTTGAAGGCGCGAGAGGAAAGCGTAGCCTCGCAACGAATTGACATCTTCGAGCCGCACGAATCGGTGGATGCCGCGGTAAAGACACACACGACGAGTCGGATCGGTTGCGAATCAGTGCGATTCCGAACTCGAAGATGCGAGTTCGTCTTCGAGCCCTTCCATTTCCTGCAAGGCCCTGAAGGTGCGTTCGGCCTCGAGTCGGTCGACCTTCGTTATCGCGAAACCGACATGAACCATCACGTAGTCTCCTGCGGCGGCCTCGGGCACAAAGTCTAGACACACCTGTCTTACAATTCCGCCAAACTGCACTCGGGCGGAGCGCAAGCCGCCTATTTCTTTGACTTCGATGATCTGTCCGGGAATCGCGAGACACATGGCAGCGTACCTTGAATAGTGAGTCTAGACGCTCTCAACGCTCTAATCTGTGTCGAAAGTCACAGTCAGACGTGACGGGAGAACGGACCGGCAGGAAGCATAGGGTCAGAAAAGTATTCCAGCAGAAGACCTCTTCCGGTGGTTGCGGAATGCATTACGAATAGGGCTGATTTAGCGGGCAAGCGTAGAGTCGAGCGTCTCAACCGGTGTCCACCAGATACCGACTTCGGCGGGGTTTTCCCGCAGTCGATACTGGACGTGAAACTGATCCAGTTCTGCTAATACGATTCCGATCACGTCATCCAACGAGGCGCTTACGATTGCGGTCAAGCTGCACCCTGTTTCGAAGGACTCGGCTTTGATTCCTACGAGGAGGATGTCAGCGGGCGCGACTCCAAATAGTTCGGCGCTGAGGCTAGCGTCGACCAGTGCGGGCGCGTGCGGATCCATGCGCACTGCGGGACGTTGCCGCATGATATCTGCTTTGCGGTACAGCACCACGGTTCCGGGAGCGACGTCGGTATCGATGGAATCGATCAGGATGACGGCATCTTTGCCAGAGATACGATCGATCAGATCAAGTGCCGGAGTGCCCAGGTCGTCGATCTCGACTCCGTCTTCGAACTCGTAACGGGCCTCGAGAAGCCGTGCCACGTAAGGTCCGACGCCGTCATCGCCCAGCAAGACGTTCCCAATGCCGCCAATCAGGATCTTCATAGAACCTTTACCTTGGCAATCTCCCGGCCAGTCGGATCGAATGTGTGACAGGCGCAGGCCATGCAAGGGTCGAAGGAGTGCACAGTTCTCAAAACCTCCAGTGGTTCCTCAGGTCGTGCCAGCGGCGTGTGCAGCAGCGAAGCTTCGTACGGACCATGCGCGCCAGAGAGATCGCGCGGGCTCGCATTCCAGGTTGACGGAACGACGGCCTGGTAGTTCTTGATTTTTGCGTCTTCGATTACGATCCAGTGCGACAACGTACCGCGCGGGGCCTCGTGGGTTCCAACGCCTTCCACTTCGTGATTCGGAAACTCCGGCTGATTGAAAACCGTGTAGTCGCCCTTCGCAATGTTATCGGTAAGAAGCTGCAAATGTTTCTGCGCGAGTTCCGCCAGCATGGAGGCTCGAATCGCTCGCGCGCCATGGCGGCCTAGGGTGGAGTGCAGCATGTCCGGCGTCACTTTGATTCCACCGACGGCCTGGATCTTTTGAATTGCGGCCGTCGCATGTTTCACCGTGAGCGGATGGCCTTGCGCGAAGCCCACGAGCACCTGCGCCAGCGGCCCAACCTGCATCGGTTGGCCATTGAAGCGCGGGGCTTTGACCCAGGAATATTTCTTGTCGCCGTTCCAGCCAGTGAATTCAGGTTCAGTTTCGCCTTTCCACGGGTGAAGAGGTTTTCCGCCTTCATAGTAGGCGTGCGTCACATCTTCGGTGACAGAATCGCGAAACATTTTATCCGAAGCGGTCTTGAAGGGACGCGTGCCGGCAAGGTCTCCGTTCAGGATGTATCCACCGGGAAGATCGTAGGAACTGCCGGCGCTGTCCAGAGGAAGATCGGGCACTGCAAGATAATTCTTTACTCCGCCGCCGATCTTGAACCACTCCGGATACATGGCCGCGACCGCGCAAACGTCCACAACATAGACTTCATTGATGAACCGCACCACATCGCTAAGCAGCTCGCGGATATGCTCCAGTTTGTCCGCGTTGAGAGCGGTCGCGCTGTCTAGGTCGATGGCATTGGCCACGCCGCCCACAGTCAGGTTCTGAATGTGCGGTGTCTTCGATCCCAGGATTCCGACCACTTGCAGAGCTTTGCGCTGATACTCGAGAGCCTGGATGTAATGCGAGAAGGCCAGTAGGTTCACATCCGGCGACAAGTGCATAGCCGGGTGGCCCCAGTAACCGTTCATGAAAATTCCAAGCTGTCCGCTCGCGGCGACTGCTTTTACGCGATCTTGTGCGGCCTTGAATTCATTGCGGGAGTTGCGCGTCCATGGAGAAAGACTCTCCGCCAGCTTCTCGGTCCGCTCGGGATCGGCATTCGGAATCTGCATGACGTCGACCCAGTCGAGCGCCGACAACTGGTAGAAGTGAACGATATGATCGTGCAGGGCATGCGCAATCAAAATCAGATTGCGGATCAATTGGGCGTTGAGCGGCACTTCAAGCTGCAACGCATCTTCCACCGCACGCACGCTCGCCATGGCGTGCACAGTGGTGCACACACCGCAGAAGCGCTGGGTAAACAGCCACGCATCCCGCGGATCGCGGCCGCGGAGAATCTTCTCGATGCCCCGCCACATGGTGCAGGAAGCCCATGCGTTGCTAACCGCATTGTCGTCAACTTCGACGTCGATGCGAAGGTGGCCTTCGATTCTGGTAATTGGGTCGATGGTGATTCGTTTTGACATAGAATCCTTACCTGCAACTTGAATTTATAAATTTTTCCCTTAGTCCCCGGCGACGTACCCTTCGACGCGCGGACTTGCCGTAAGAGGCTTGAGACGAGGATTTACTCGCCTGCTCTCCATCTCGTGCCACAACTTGTTCGGTGCGGGCAGAATTGCCAGGATCTTCGCCAGGAAGATGAAGATCAAAATCCCGAGCGACATAAATCCCACCGAAATCAGAATCTCGATCACACTCGGGAAGTAGATCGCGTTTGCTTTAGGCTGGAATGCCGTGGTTGTGGGATCGAACCGGTAGAGGATTCCGCCCACAGTGGCCAGCAATGCTCCGTAGAACATTTTCCTTGGACTGCGCCTGACAGCGGGATTGCGCTGGAACCAGAAGGCGGCGGCCATCAATGCCATTTCTGCCCAGAAAAGAACCGCGTCAACGTTGGGTCGGAAGGCTGCGACAATCTGCCCGCGGATGCTGAGATCGGCGATGCGAAACACCAGCCATGTCCCAATCAGCCAGGCGTTGATGCGGCTCATTTCGCCGAGAATGTCGACATCGAGCGGACGTTTCCACATCACGCCGCAGAACAGAAGCGTCGCGCTTACGAATGCAAACCCGAGGAAGGCCGCTGCCCATACATAAAGGAGCGGTAAGAACGGTGTTTGCCAGAGCGGGGATACGCGATTCCCGCCGAGCAGCATCAGAGCTCCAAGCGATGACTGATGCATCGCAGGCAGGACATAAGCGAGGCTAACGATCCAGGGAAATGCTTTTACGAAGCACTTCTCAACTTGTTTCACGATCGGCCGCAGTTTGGGCCACTGCTGGTAAATGTATTCAAGCGCCGGCGGTATGTTTTCGACGAAGAGCGGAATAGTCGCATAGATCGACATGCAGACCGCGACTTCCAGAAGAGGAGAATGCAAGTTCCAGCGCCAGGGTGCGACGATCCAATAAAAGTTCCACGGCCGGCCAACATCAACACCCAGCATGGCCAGCCCGAAGACATAGGCGAGAAAGCTGGTCAGAAGGGCAGTTCGCATGACCACATGCAGCTGATTCCGGCGGAATAGCCAGGCAGCGATGCCAATCGCGAATGCTCCTGAGCCCAAGCCCGTGAGCACCATTGTGTTGAAGGTCTTCCAAATACCCCAGGCATAGGCATCATTCATGCCGCTGGCCGGTCCCAGTCCAACCACTTCCCGGTAGGCCACCAGAATCAATCCCAGCCCAGCCAATCCGCATAGCACTTTGAAGGGACGGGTCCAGATGGGCACGTTGAAGACGGGAACGTCTCTTTGCCAGGTGTCGTTCATAATTGCGGCCTCAATCCAGTGGCCTTCTCTTCCTCTTCCATATGCTCTTCGTGGCCCTTCCAGTTCTTACGGATGGATCCCACGAGCACCGCATACAGGCCGGCGGGAAGAACCAGATAGCTGTACAAGCGCTTCTGCCACTTCAAATATTTGTGCGGAACGGATTCATCGCCCGGTTGCGGAAGGCCGAGCTTATCGAACGCGACATGAGAAAGATAAAGCACCTGAGTGCCGCCAGCTTCGCGCTCGCCATAGACGCGATTCTCAAAATACTTTCCAGGATTCGCGGCGATGCGGAGCTTCGCCTCTTTCATCAATTCTTCGCGCGGTCCAAAGATCACTGCTTTCTTGGGGCAGACTTCGGTGCATGCTGGCTGTTCTCCCTTGGCCAGACGCTCTTTGCAGAATTCGCACTTTACGATCTTGGGATTGAAGCCTTCCCATCCGAACTTCGGAACGTTGAAGGGGCAGGCAATCTCGCAATAGCGGCATCCCACGCAGAGGCTGCCGTTCCAGGTCACTGCGCCGGTCTTCGCATCTTTCTTGAGGCCTCCAAACATGCAGGCCGCCGCGCAGGCGGGATCGATGCAGTGCATGCATTGCTGCTTTACGTAGGAAAATTCTTTCCCGTCCGTCGACTTGTAAAGCTTGATGATCGTCTTGGTGTAACTATTGAGATCGCCCGGACCCTGGTGAAGTTGATCGCGGCGAATATCCGGCGTCAGATCGTTGGCTTTGGTGCAAGCGACAACGCAGGTCTGGCAACCGATGCAGCGTGTAGCATCGTAGAGCATGCCCACCGCTTGCGGAGACAGCTTCGCCTCCTCAGCATGAGCGATACCGGTCAGCGTCGCGGCGGAAACCGCGCCGCCCACGGCAATGACTGCTCCTCCGGTGGTGATCTTCTGCAACAGGTCGCGCCGAGTGATTTCCATCGTTAGTCTCCTGACGGAGTCTTACTGTCCGGCTGTTGAGTTTCTGGAGTCTCGTCTGGCAGATGCTTGGAGGCCATAAGTGCGCCGGTCGCGAGCGCTCCCGCAGTCAGACCCACTAAGACCGCCGCGCCCGTTTTAACTCCACCGATGGAAGTGAAAATCGGCGGATAATTGTCGGGCGGAGTTGCCCCGTGAATCGGGACCGTTTCGAAAGTACCCATCGACCAAACCACGCCTTTTTCCGTGCAGCCTACGCAAGGCGCTCCAATACCGATTGGCCACACCCCTGGAATCTCGTTGAAATGGCGCAGAGAACAAGCGGCGTGCGTGACTGGCCCTTTGCAGCCGAGCTTGTAGAGACACCATCCTTGGCGGTGGCCCGCGTCGCCAAACGAAAGAGCGAAGCGGCCGGCGTCAAAGTGGGCTCGCCGCGGGCAGTTTTCGTGAATCACGCGATCATAGGCGAACCTGGGACGGTGCAACTCATCCATCTCAGGCAGCTTACCCATGGTGACGTATTCGAGAACCACCGCCAGCAAGTTGTACGGATTGGGCGGGCAACCGGGCAGGTTGATAATCGGTTTGCCCGAGATGATGGAATCCACTCCAACCGCGCCCGTGGGATTCGGATCGGCCGAGGGAATGCCTCCCCACGACGCGCAGGAGCCGATCGCGATCACCGCTGCCGCCTGCGCCGCAACTTCTTTCAGCACCCGAACGCCTGGACGTCCGCCCATCTCCATGTAGATCCCTTCATCTTTAGTCGGGATAGAGCCTTCCACCACCAGCACATACTTGCCGGCGTTCTCAGCCATGGCTGAGCGCAACGCCGCTTCGGCCTGCGCGCCAGAGGCTGCCATCAACGTTTCGTGGTAGTCGAGGGAGATTACATCGAGGATGAGGTGGGCAACATCGGGTGCGGAGGTGCGCAGTAGAGTCTCTGTACATCCCGTGCAATCCTGGAAATGCAGCCAGATTACAGATGGCCGCTTCGTCTTGCCGATCGCTGCCGCTACCTGCAAGAGAGACTTCTTGCCGGTAAGCGCCAGTCCGAACGGCGCGGCCGCCATCAGCATGCTGCACAATTGGATGAAGCTTCTTCGGGAGACTCCGCTTGCCTCCAGGTGTTCTGCAATGGTCGGATGCTTTGACATGAGCGCCTTCCTGCGAACCGTATGATCCCGCGAAAGCTGGCCCGGCGTACTCTCAGGTAGGGTCGTGTTCGTGGAGTCGCAAGAGAACGAAGAAGCTAGGGTCAAGGCCGACGCGCGCTCTGCCAAATTAGTAGAGTAAGAATTAATCCATGTGCGCTAGGCGGTCGTTCCTTTCCTCCGTCATCCCTGTGGTTCCACCGCACCCCTCCGGCTGCAGTAACCTCGGGGCTAACTGAATTAGTTATCTCTCGAATCGAGTATTCCGATCAGTGATCCAAATCACTGATCGACGTGAGGTGCCACAATCCAAAACAGGGGGCAACATCCGACTGGCCTTTTTCCGCAATCTGACTGGGTTCCGCGAGGCCCAAGTTGTTAAATTCAAGGCGTCTCGATAGGGGTGCCTGAACATCTTCTTCGGCATCTTACCCATGAAGGTTGGCGTGGCAGTGCAGGGCATGCAAGAGAGAGTTCGTCAACTCCGTGGCCAGTTCGAATTCAAATCGGGCCCGCGGGGCACCACGGTGGCGATAGTTCTACCCAACCAGTAAGCGACGCTCAGCCTGCTGATTTTGCCGAATATCTGATAAGAAATGGAGCGGGAGACCGGGATCGAACCGGCGACATCCAGCTTGGGAAGCTGGCGTTCTACCGCTGAACTACTCCCGCTCACTGATTTTAATCGACTGACTCTAATCAACTGGCTTCAATCGGCAACCACTTGCCTACTAAGCCAACAAAAGTCTAGCACTCGCAGCCACCAGAAACAATCGCTGCGCCGGCTCAACTTCACGTCTGTAGCGAAATCATCCACAGCTTTCGTTTAGACTGAGTGAAGAGAACAATTATGTCTTCTTCATCTCCACGAAAACACGCTGGCCCCGGCCCTGCCAGCGATCAGCCTGCGGTTCCAGAACCCTCGTTTTCAGAGCGGGCGCGCACGTTGGTTTACCTCGGCCGTATCGGCAGCCTTTCTACGCTCTCGCGTAAACAGCCCGGATTCCCTTTCGGCTCCGTGATGCCCTACGGACTCGACCCGCGCGGGCGTCCTCTCTTCCTGATCAGCAGCATGGCGATGCACACGCAGAATCTGCAAGCCGATCCCCGCGCCAGCCTGCTCGTCACCCAACCTGACTCCAGCGGAGATCCTCTCGGCGCATCGCGAGTTACGGTCATAGGAAATGTTTTGACGATTCCGAAACCAGAGGTCCCAGAGGCGCGCCAGCTCTACCTTGATCGTTACGCCAACAGCAAGTACTGGGTCGACTTTGAAGACTTCTCTTTCTACCGCATGGATGTCTTGGATGTTTATTACGTAGGCGGCTTCGGAGTGATGGGCTGGGTGCAGGCATCGGACTACAACCTCGCGCAACCCGATCCGCTGGCCGACGCCGCAACCGGAATCATCGAACACATGAATACCGACCACAAAGATGCACTCGTCTTGTTGGCGCGGACGCTGGCCGGCATCGAGTCGCAAGAAGCCGCAATGACATCAGTGGATCGTCTAGGCTTTCATGTGCGCCTGAAGACCACTGATGGCATGAAAGGCGCGCGCATCGCGTTCTCGCGTGAGGTTACGAATCCGATGGAAACCAGGAAAGTTTTGGTGGAGATGGTACAGCAAGCGCGGCGGAGGCAGGTCAGGTCTTAGGTGTTGGGTCCTAAGGTGTTAGGTTCTGGGGGTTAGGTTTTTGCCCAAGACCTAAGACCTAACACCCCGACTGCCTAAGACCAAGCCGCCCATTCCGAAACAAAAATGCCCGCGATCCTTTCAGATCGCGGGCACTTGCTTGTACTTCAAAGAGCGGTCACTTAGACAGCTTGGACGTTCTCCGCTTGCCAGCCCTTGGGGCCCTTGGTCACGTCAAACTGCACGGTTTGGCCTTCTTGCAGGCTGCGGAAGCCGCCAGCCTGAATCGCGGAGAAATGCACGAAAACGTCTTCGCCATTCTGTCGGCTGATAAAGCCATAGCCTTTGGCGTCGTTAAACCACTTCACTGTTCCTTGTTCTGCCATTGATAGTTCCTATTCTTGTTTCTATTGGATTGTGCTGAGAAGAATCGCTGCTAGTGAGGGGGTGACGCTGGTTGGCGATACCGACCTTCAGTTGCTTGTGAATCAAACTTAGCTGTTCCTTATTATACACAATGCATCGCAAAACGCACCGAAAATCTTGCACACGGCTTCCCTACCCGGCCCGGATCACCCTCGCCGAAAATTGCGCCACAATATGCCTTCACTCCGAGTATCCATCGGAGTCGGTATCGTCCTGGCCGTCCTCTTCGTCGTCGTCCTCTTCGTCGTCTTCTTCCTCTGGCTCCTCTCGAACCAAAATATCGATACACCCGGAGCGATCCGCAGAATCGAAATCGAGGAATTCTGAACTCATGCTATTCATCCCTTGATGCTACACCTGATGGTACAAGTCGTCCCTCTAGGGGAAATCAACCGGAGGATAAAGAGCTAACGAAACCGCGGATGTTTGAGAAGCGGGCGCGCCGGGAATTCGTAGGAACGAACATGGGATCCGACGCGCCACCCAGAGCCGCAGCCCGTTGGCGCGACCCTTTGCCACTCTGCGGCCAAGCCTAAATGGTTTATATTCCGGCGTCTGATCAAATCTATACATTTTCACAAAACATTCAGCGCCAAGGTCATAGTCCCATTTTGGGAACGATCAACGCTATTTTTCACGTTCCCACAGTTCTTCATTGAACGCTGGATCATTTCGTGATTAGCTTGATTCTTTCCTCAACCATTTCCGCGATGCGCCAGCACGATTCGGTAGGTCATCCAGGCGCAACATGTTTGGAGGTTTAATCCATGGAAACTTTCTATACCGGCGTGATCGCCCATGACCCACGCTTTGCATCGGTGGCGCGAGTCGCCGACCCTTCCCTACTCGAGCCCACTACGCGCCAACTGGTCGAGAGTATTGTCTCGGCTGCGCATCAGATAGGGATTGAAATCATGATCTACGAGACCTATCGCAGCCAGAACCGCCAGCAAGAACTCTTCAACCACGGCGCAACCAAGCTGAGGACCGTCGGCGTCCATCACTATGGGTTGGCTTGTGACATCGTCCGTGTGGTGAGTGGAGAGCCTTCATGGAAGGGCGATTTCTCTTTTCTGGGACACTTGGCGCAGAGTTGCGGCCTGATCTGGGGCGGCGACTGGGGCGCTTCCAACATCAAACACAGCTTCATCGACAGCGTGCATGTGCAGCGCTGCACAGTTGCCCGGCAAGGGGATCTCTTCGCCGGCAAATGGTATCCCGACGAAACATACAACCCCTACGACGACACACAACATCTCTTCGCCGCTGCCACGGCTCCTGCAGTCAAACCTGTTGCGAAGGCCGCGGCAAGTTCTGGAGAATCAAGTACAAGCAATAAAGTCTCGTAGCTACTCCTAAGCCTCTCGCCGGCGAACGCGCGCGGCTTCTCAGAAGCGTGCCTCTGCAAGATTCGAACCGCATGGATTACTATGTTCCGTTACTGGTGGCCAACATCCGTACGCCACAAAGGAATCTCTGCCCATGCCACGAAAAGCTTCTCCGCTTCCCGCTGACCGGCGCTCGTTTCTGAAAACCGCTCTTATTGGTGCGGCCGCAACCGTCACTCCACTCTATTCTGCGCTGGGGGCCGCGCGCGAGATCGCATCCTCCGTCAGCCCTAACGGCGTAAAGCCCTTCGAGCTCGATGAGATTACAATCGCCGACTTGCAGGATGGAGTGAAGTCCGGCAAGTTCACGGCGCGTTCACTGGTAGAAAAGTATTCCGCCCGCATCGAAGAGATTGATACTAATAAAAACAAGAACGGTCCCGCTATCAATAGCATTATCGAACTGAACCCCGACGCTCTCTCCATCGCCGAATCGCTCGACCAAGAGCGAAAAGTTAAAAAAACGCGCGGCCCGCTACACGGCGTCCCCGTGCTGATCAAAGACAACATCGATACTGCCGACACAATGATGACCACCGCGGGCTCGCTCGCTTTGGTCGGCTCAAAGCCGTTGCAGGATTCCTACGTGGTGCAGAAGTTGCGCGCTGCCGGGGCCGTCATCCTGGGCAAAACCAATCTCAGCGAGTGGGCGAATATTCGCTGCAGCCACTCCACCAGCGGCTGGAGCGGTCGCGGCGGCCTCACCAGAAATCCCTATGCGCTCGACCGCAATCCTTGCGGCTCAAGCTCCGGCACTGGCGCGGGCATATCCGCCAATTTGTGCGCGGTTGGTATCGGCACGGAAACTGACGGCTCCATCGTCTGCCCATCTTCCTCAAACGGACTAGCCGGCATCAAACCCACAGTCGGCCTCGTGAGCCGGAGCGGCATCATTCCGATCTCTCACAGCCAGGATGGCGCTGGCCCCATGTGCCGAACCGTTCGCGACGCCGCGGTCTTGCTGGGCGCGCTCACCGGCGTTGATCCGCAGGATTCCGCTACCGCAGCCAGTCAAGGCAAGTCCTTCACCGACTACTCTCAGTTCTGCGACCCCAACGGGCTGAAAGGCGCACGCATCGGTGTAGCCAGAAAATACTTCGGCTTCAACGATGCCGTCGACGCGCTCATGGAGCAGTCGCTCGATGTTATGAAAAAACAGGGGTCGACTCTGGTCGACCCCGCCGACATAGAAACGTTCGGTAAGTTCGACGACACTGAGCTATTGGTCTTTATGTACGAACTCAAGGCTGACCTGAATGCCTATCTCGCGCGACTCGGTCCCAACGCGCCCGTCCGCTCGTTGAAAGACATCATTGACTTCAATGATCGCAATCGCCAAAAAGAAATGCCCTATTTCGGCCAGGACTTATTCTTGAAAGCCGAGGCAAAAGGCCCATTAACCGAGAAAGCCTACATCGACGCGCTCGAAAAGAATCATCAACTCGCCCGCACCGAAGGCATCGACGCCCTCATGGACAAGCACCATCTCGATGCCATCGTCGCGCCCACGGGCGGTCCAGCGTGGCTCACCGATCTAACCAATGGTGATCACGTTGCCGGGGGAAGCTCGAATGCGGCCGCCGTCGCGGGCTATCCCAACATCAACGTCACGGCCGGATTTATCTCCGGCCTGCCGGTTGGGATTTCCTTCTTCGGCCGCGCCTGGAGTGAACCCGTTCTCATCCGCCTGGCATACGCCTTCGAGCAATCCACCAAAGCACGTCAGGCGCCGCGTTTCCTATCTACAATAGATGAGGGATAACTAACCGCATTTCAGTTACGCGTACCCGCTCGCACGGGAATCCCGGATCGGCTCCCGGCGCCATTTTTCTTAGCTCGAATACCCTCTAATAAATTCCAACCAATGTCCTTCCGTGTTAGCCTTACCTGCAAAGGGGGTACTAATGATGATGAACAAAGTGGTCGCTTCCCTCCAGAAGGAATACTCCCGTCTCGAAAAAGAGATAGGACAAGTAGGGAAAGCGCTCGACGCTCTCGGTCACGCCGGCGGAAAGAAGCTCAAGAAAACAGGACGTACCTTGAGCAAAGATGCCCGCAGGCGAATCGCCGAAGCGCAAAAACTACGCTGGGCGAAAGTCCGAAAGGAAGCCGCCAAGCTGGTGAAGTCGTAGTAGAAAGATGCTTTCGCAAGCACCGCAGCCGGCCTCGTTCGTAACTTCTCCTAAAGTCTTGCGGACGAGGCCCCAGCTTCGGACTCCTCTTGAGAGAACCCTCCGGTTGGCGTAAAATCCAACTACTCCAGCAATCCAATTTTTTGCTTCTCAAATCAGGAGAAAAATGAAAACCAGATCAATTTTACTCACCCTGGCTCTATGCTTCGTCGCCGCATTGGGCTTCGCCCAAAATCCAGTCATGGGCGCCTGGAAACTGAACGAGGCCAAATCGAATTTTCCCGCAGGCGCCCCGAAAAACACAATGGTTGTCTACGAGGCCGTGGGCGACAAAATCCAATGCACCGTTGACGGCGTCGAGGCCGAGGGAGAACCGACTCACAGCACCTGGGTTGGAAAGTTTGACGGGAAAGATTACCCGCTGACCGGCGATCCGGCTGCCACCACGCGAGCGTACAACGTTGTTGACGACCACACGCTCGAGTTAATCAATAAGAAGAACGGCAACACTGGTCTCAAAGCTCGGATTACCGTTTCGCCCGACGGAAAAACCCGCACCGTAACGGTGACAGCAGTCGACGCATCGGGCAAGAAGGCCGAATATAAGGAAGTGTACGACAAGCAGTAGTAACTGAGTAGTAAGTGAAAGAATTAAGGTCGATTCGCGGAGGGCGGGCGTCTGGAGCGTATACCGGCACCGCCTCCTAAGTCCACCGAAACCACTTCAGCGCTAGCAGGAACGAAACCCCACCCCACAGAGACAACACCAGAAGCCGCGGCCATTGATGGATCAACGGCGTGCCTTCCAGAATGCTGGCCCGCAGCGCATCGTTTAGTGCCGTCAGCGGCAGAGCCTTGATCAGCGGTTGAATTACGGCGGGAAAGCGCTCGTAAGAAAAAAATACGCCGGAAAAAATCCACATCGGCATCATCACCAAATTCATCAGTCCGCTCACGCTCTCGATTTTCTGCGCGCGGCTCGCAGTCAGCAACCCGATTCCTCCAAAACAAACGGCGCCCAGCGAACCTAGCACTAGGATTGCGAACAACGATCCCAGCACCTTCATGTGAAACACGATGACGCCGAGCGCCAGCAGCAAGCCGATTTCGATAATCATCAACACCAGGCGGCTCGAGAGCAGCGCCAGCAGAAAATCTCCGCGGCGCATGGGCGTGCCCACAAAGCGCTTCAGCAATTTGCGTTGCCGCATATCCACCAGCGCAAAGCCTATGCCCCACATGCCGGAGTTCATCAGGTTCATTCCCAGCAATCCGGGAATCAGAAAGTCGATATAGCGCGAGCCCGGCTCGGACGTAGTCACGATGGTCGTGGCAACGACATCTTTGCGGCCCGCTGCCGTCTGCAACGCGGTGTCCACTTCGGATTTCGCGAGAACGCTTTCTGGGCGGGCCGGGTCATAGACATACCGGATGTCGCGGCCATCCACCTCGACGATCAGATCGTACCTGCCCAGCCGAAATCCCTTTCGCGCGTCATCGGACGTAAGTAACTGGGGTTTGAACGCGTGAGGCAAGGAGTGCGTCAGGGTGAATTGAATTTGGGACGAAATAAACAGAGAAGGCTGACTCGTATCCTGACGAGCGATAGCGACGGGCACGGCGTCAGCCGGCTTATTGCGGAATGCGATCCCGAGGCCGCTCGCGAGCAGTAAAGGAAACACAAACACCCAGAACACGACTTCCGGCTCGCGCTTCAGTTCGAGCATGCGCGCCAGCAGCAGGTGACGATATCCGGACCAGCGACCGTTCCGCTTGGGTGGTCGTTTCCCGGGCACCTCTCTTTCTACCGCCGGAATTTGCTCTGCAACACTCATAAGATCAATCCGAAGCTGTTAGAACAATCCGAACGTGTTAGACCAAGCCAAACGCGTTGTCATCCCGAGCGCAGCGAGGGATCATGGTTCTTGCCTGCGCCATGCGCGTTGGCAGCGCCAGCAAACACCAAGGTCCCTCGCTGCGCTCGGGATGACAATCCATATCGCGATGTAATGTGACGGTCCGCCCTGCACTATCGCGCCTCTGGTTTCCATCTGTTCAGGAACTCTAGTAACGCCTCCGGCGTGAGCGATCTCGCATCCTCGAATTCGCCATTCTTCTGGCTGACGACTACTTTGCCGTCGGCTTCGATCACCGCCAAAGTTGGAATGCCTCTGTCCAAAGTGACGTCAAACTGTTTCACCACGTCGGCGTTCTTTTTCTCGTCGTCTCCAAGGTCGACATGTACTACCTCGTACCCTGACATGGCCGCCGAAAAATCGGGACGATGAAATGCCAGATCCAGCACGTGGCAGTCGAAGCACCAGTTGGCTCCAAAAACCAGCAACACCCGCTTGTGCTCAGTCGCGGCTTTCTCCTCAGCCTCTTTAATCTCGGCGTGCGCATCCGCATCCGGCGGATAGATGTTCTTCTTCATGTCCGACGGTTGCGTGAGGTGAGGCGCGTCCGTTCTTTCGGCGCCGACTAAACGCCACTACTCCCCTTGCTTCCGCCAGCCCTGAGCGTCGGTGACGGTCGCCGTCTGGCCGTTCGCCAGCAGCACTTCGGCTTTGAAGATGACGCTCTCAGCTCCGGGCTTCTCCTTCAATCGGACGATTTCAATCTTCATGCTGCGCGCTTTGAGGCCCAGCCAGAAATTGATGTCCGCGTCCGCGCCGCCCGCGACTCCATTCGCCTCAATTTTTGCCGCTGGGTCGGTGCTGTAGAGCGCCGTCAAGGCCGCCGCATCTCCCGCGACAACCGCGGCCTTCCACTGATCCAGCGGAGGAAAGCCGGTCGACGAGTCAGCCGTCGAAGCCTGCGCGAAAGCGGATTGCCCGCCAAATATCGCAGTCGCCGCTATAACCGCAAGAACCGCGTCACGAAAATGTCCAGTCAAAATCTTCGTCATTCTTCGCCTCATATCACTCTTCCCGCAAATGCCGCCCCGTGAGCCGCACAAACACATCTTCCAGACTAGCCTGCCGCGTGGTCAAATGCTGTAACTCGCTTCCCTGCTTTCCGATCGCATCCAGCAGCGCTGGAATGGTTAGATGCGGCTCCTTCACACTGAGCGCCACCATGCCGTCATCCTCGCGCACTGACTCCACGCTGGGCAGCTTGCGCCAAGCCTCAAGCGCGGCGCCGTCCGAATTCCCGGTCGTGTTCACACCCACGGCAAACTCCACCACGTGATGCCCGCCCAGCCGCTCAATCAAATCCGGAGGCGAACCTTCCGCAATGATCTGCCCATGATCCACAATCGCCAGCCGGTCGCACAACCGCTCGGCCTCGTCCATGTAATGTGTGGTTAGCAGCACGGTGCCGCCAGCCCGCTGAAACTCACGAATAATGTCCCACAACTGCCGCCGGCTCTGCGGGTCGAGCCCCGTGGTCGGCTCATCGAGGAAAAGAATTTTCGGATTGCATACCAGCGCCGTCGCCACTGCCAGCCGCTGCCTCTGTCCGCCGGAAAGTTTTCCCACCCACGCATCAGCCTTCTCCGTGAGCTGCAACTCCTCCAGCACTTCATCGCACGATCGCGGCTGCCGGTAGAAGCTCGCAAACAGTTCGACCGTTTCACGCACAGAAAGTTTTTCGGAAAGCCGTGTCTCCTGCAAAGAAATCCCGAGCCACTCCCGCATCTCGCGCGCGCTATCGCGCCAGGAGTGCCCGAGGATCGACACCTCGCCCGAAGTCGGCTCCAGCAAGCCTTCAAGAATCTCGATCGTCGTGGTCTTCCCTGCCCCATTCGGCCCCAGCAGGCCGAAGCACTCGCCGGTCTGAATCTCAAGGTTCAGCCCGCGTACGGCTTCGACTTTGCCGTCGTAGGTCTTGCGCAGATCGCGACATTGGATGGCTACGGTCATGTTTGTTAATTTTACCGGATATCGCGATCGCTTTTCTTTGCGTTCTTTGCGCACTACTTTGCGATCTTTGTGGTCGAAAGCTCTTAACCGCAAAGTCCGCGAAGGGCTCGCGAAGCACGCAAAGAGAAGCGACGGACTCTGCTAAAATACCGCATCGCCGAATTCATACCCGGCGCTTCACTCTCATGCGCATACCCAAGCGCGGCTTTACTTGACGGCGCTCCCTCTAAGACGCCCGTGTGTCGTTTCCAACTAACTCTCAGTTGATCTCAGTTTCCGCTTCTCGCTTTGAAGCGGAGAACCTGAAAGGAAGCCGCCTATGCCGCGCAAGCTCTGCGTGTTGTCGTCTCTGCTTTTCACCTTCGTTCTATCCGCGCTGGCCACGTCCGCCATCGCCCAGGACTCCCGCCACTTCACGTTTCATTATGCCTTCACGGTGAGAAATCTTTCCGCCGGAAAAAACATTCGCATCTGGATTCCAGCTGCCCAGTCCGACGCCTATCAAGAAGTAAGAATCATCTCCGCCCAAGGCGATCTGCCGTTGAAGCTAACCAGCGAGTCGAAATACGGCAACCAGATTTACTACGCCGAGACCAACTCCGCGCCCGCCGAACTGCATTTCGATATAGAATACGATGTCACCCGCCACGAGCGCGTCTCGCTCGGACAGCCCGCGCCGCACCTAATTAGCACTTCACTCTCGTCGACAGAAAAGCAACAAGATCTTCAACCTGACGTGCTTGTGCCTGTCGCCGGCCTCCCTGCCGATCTCGCGACGAAAGTCACCCAGGGCAAAACCACGCCCATCGAGAAAGCCCGGTCCATCTACGATTACGTCTTCACCACCATGCGCTATGACAAGACCGGAACCGGCTGGGGTCACGGCGACGTTCTCTATGCCTGCGATGCAAAGAAGGGCAATTGCACTGACTTCCATTCACTCTTCATCGCGATGGCGCGATCGCAAAACATTCCGGCCCGCTTCGAGATCGGGTTCCCCCTGCCGACTGACAAACACTCCTCCGAGATCGCTGGATACCACTGCTGGTCCGATTTCTGGATTGACGGCAAAGGCTGGATCCCCGTAGACATTTCGGAAGCGTGGAAGTATCAGGAAAAGCGCGACTACTTTTTCGGCTCGCACGACGTGAACCGCATGCAGTTCAGTATGGGCCGCGATCTGGTCTTGAACCCGCCGCAGCAAGGCAAGCCGCTGAATTATTTCGTCTATCCCTACGTGGAAGTCGATGGGCAGGAATTTTCCAACGTAGCTCTGGCTTTCTCATTTGCTGATGTTGGGACAAAGGTCGCGACGCGATAGCGTTCTGACCGATCATTGCACTGAGAAAATGCAAACGCGCCGCGGACGCTATAGTGCGGGCACAAACCCGCCAGGACCGTTCGGATCCGGAATTCCCTGCGGCTTGGGGTCATCGGGCCCTCGCGGCTCCTGAATCGGGGGCGGCGCAGCATTGCCTGCCGGCTGCGGCGCGCCTTCTGAATCTTCCCCGGGACGCCGCAGAGTCGGACGCACGCCCGGACCTTCCCCGGGCTCTTTCTTCGCTTCTCTGTCTTTATCCTTATCCGGCCGCTGCAATATGATTTCTTTCTCGGTGCGTACAATCTTTTCGCCGCTAACCTTGATCGTCTCCACCCGTACCACTTCATCTCCGACCATGCGCACGAAATCAACGTCCGCCGGAGGCTCGCCGTAAATCCATTCTTCGTACTCGGTCTCACCGTCCCGCTCCCGCACTTTTTTGGGTGGCCTGCCTTTCGCGTGGATCACCATTTCCGAATCCATCCCGACCAGTACTCGATGCGCCTGAATCGCCTCCTTCACTTTCGGCGGCACTGCGTCCAGGTAGGCTTGCTCTTTATTCCGGGCATTGAAGTCGAGCACCGGATAAAGCATTGCCCGCAACTGCGGCACGGTCATCTCAGGCACATACTTGCCAAAATAAACATCAACAAACGAACCGTGCGGATTGGACTGCACCTCGTCCGGCCGGCCCGTAACCGGAGTGTCGTAGGTCCCGGAAATCTCGATCCGCTGATACCATTTTCTGTGGCGCGTGGGGCCGCCGTTGATCTCGAAATGAATGTGATCGTCCTTGATCTGCACCATTGAAATGCGCGCCGGGTCGCCCGGCTTGATTGCTGGCCCCCACAGTGCAAGCGCCTGGCGCAGGTCTTCGCCGTTCGGCGAAATTACATCCTGTTTTAATCGCAGCCCTTTCGTGTTCATCGGAAAGGTCGTCCGCGCATATACAAGTTGTGTTTCAAACTCGCGGATGACATCCAATCTAGTCTGCCTGGAGATGTGCGGCGCGTTCGCCGGAATCGGCTCCGCAACCGGCGCAGGCGTCTGATCGTTTTTTGAGGACGCCGCTAATGGCACTGATGCCGACGCCGGCGAATTCTTAGCCGACACCTGAGCGAGCAAGGGAGTAATACAGGAGAGTGTCAACCAGAGAAGCAGAGCTAAAAGAGTGCCATTCCGAGAACGCAGCATACAACACCCCAGGGCGCGGCATCCATTATATGCGATGTGGTGAGAATTCGGTGGGATGTTGTCTAAATCAATATCGCGTTAGGCTGGACCTACACGCTCTCCGGGCCGCGCTTCTTGTATTGCTGACATTTGGCCATGATGGCCGAACGGAGCCGCGTACGCAGGTTTTCTGGCAATTCGTAAAGTTGGGAGTCGCGGTAAATCTCGATCGTCTTCTTCGTAGTATCACAAACCACGTAGCAGTTGTGGCACCAGGAAAGATGATTCTCCAGCTCGACTTTTGTGGTGTCGTCGAGCACCCCGTCCAGATAATTCGTCAGCTCGTGCAGAAACTCAGAGCATTTCACTGTTCACCATCTCCACTCTTGCCATCTCCATTCCCACTGCCGCGCTTCTGAAAGAACCTGCCTAACCGTTCGCGAAGCTGCAGGCGTGCCCGCAACAGCCGCGACTTCACCGCCGGTACGCTCAACTCCAGCGCGGCCGCGGTTTCCTCGGTCGAAAGTCCTTCCACGTCTCTCAGTACAAACACGGTCCGGAAGCCCGGGGGAAGGCCCTGGATCGTCTTACTCAAAATCTCGCGCAACTCAGCCTGCGTGTACTGCTGCTCTGGATTTGGGCTCCAATCCGCTATCTCACGCGGAAGAGAATCGTCTTCCGTCTTGATGTCTTCGTCGAGTGAGACCGTGCGTTCCGGCTTCTTGCGGCGCAACTTCATCAACGCTTCGTTGACGGCGATGCGCACCAGCCAGGTGTAAAACTTGGACTGCTCCTGAAACTTCGCCAGGTTGCTGTACGCCTTCAGGAACGCTTCCTGCACCACATCTTCCGCATCCTCGCGGTTTTGCGTGATGTGCTGCGCGATCCGAAAAACGTTGCGGTCATAGCGGCGAACCAACTCTTCAAACGCCGAGTCGTCGCCCTTCTTGGCCGCCTGTACCAGGGTCAGTTCATCAGTAACAGGCCCTTCTAGTTTGTTTTGGATGGTTCCCATTCTCTCAGCGATGCAGTATTTTGAGTACGATTTAAGAAACTGCGGCACACGATGGTAACGATCATTCTACTTGGAAGGCGAGGATTAGGCGAATCGGCGCAACGTCCACAGTTTGTCATTCCGACCGGAGCTGGGTGCCCCATTTCTCGCGTTCTTTGCGAGAAGTGGGGCTCTTCGCCGACGCCCCCTCAACCCTCAGCCAGCGCTCCGCCGAATTTTCTCCTCCCACCAGTTCCAATCGTTGATCCGGACCAATCCCGCCTCTCCGCGTGCATAGGATCGGTAGCTACTCCACCGCCAATCCTCCGGACTCGCCACCAGTCCACGCACCACCGGATTGCGATGCATGTACTTCAGCTTCTCAATCTCTTTCTGCTGGCCCCACAGATTGAAATCGTAGAAACGACTCTGCCAGAACCGGCCGGAGAATGCGCCGCTAATGGCCAGCCGCCGGGAGACGCTCAGCTTCACCGCCTGAATTATCTTCGAGGGATCGCCAATCAAAGGTTCGGAAATCAGCAGATGTATGTGTTCGGGCATGACCACGTATCCGATCACGGCAAAACGATAGCGAACGCGCATCAGTTCGAGGACACTAAGTACCAGGTCGCGGCGCGCGGGACTGCCCAGCAGCGGCTTGCGTCGATAGCAGCTCCAGGTGATGAAATGAAGGCTTCCCGTGCCATAATAACGCTTCAGACCCCATGGCATGAAGAACATCTACGCACAATTGCGAGGTCGTGTCTGTGACGGATGAACATTGGCACGGACTTGGGCTTATCGTGAGCTATAAACCGAAAGCCCCACTTCTCGCAAAGAACGCGAGAAATGGGGCACCCAACCTACTTGAAGGATTACGTCGTGAATGGAGATGTGGGCCACCCGCCTACCTTCTATACGAGCGCGATGCCCCTTGCCCCACCGTCTTGGATCGGAGATATGTTTCCGGAGCCGTGCAGCAAAGACGCAAGTGGCCCACCTTCCCCTTAAAGTTCACGTAGCTCGCAATACGGGCAGGGATGCAGGAGAAGGTGCTTTTAGGAGGGGAGAGAAGATGACATATCGCCGCATAGCTGTTGTCCTTTTTGGAATCGTTCTTGCCTTCCTTCTCGGGGGAGTTCTGGATTATCTCGTCGCTACACACACGAGAGATGGAAGGCTTGCGATGCGTGTCGTTCTGTTGGGATCGGGAACAACAATGACCGACGCGCAGATAGCTCATGCTATTGGGGATGATCCGGTGCGAGTCA
>Ga0302325_10000214_pt1 | contig 165823 bp, 145 predicted proteins | sample Palsa_T0_2_FD_201948 | JGI IMG/M metagenome (GOLD analysis project Ga0302325, IMG submission 201948) | Peat permafrost microbial communities from Stordalen Mire near Abisko, Sweden - Palsa_T0_2 | ecosystem: Environmental > Terrestrial > Soil > Palsa > Peat permafrost | place: Sweden: Abisko...
TCCGGTCGGGATGACAATTCTGTTGTGCCCGTAACAGCTTAGCGAGAGATACTTGAACCTCAATAGAATTGTCATCCCGACCGGAGCGAAGCGTAGTGGAGGGACCTGCGGTTTCTTTCCCCGGCACTCACTCCCTCTCACGTCCGGTCTAGAAGTGGAAACCAAGCTCTGCCGTGAGCGCTCGCGGCGTCACATAATGCGTACCGCTGAACGTCGAAAGAAAGTTATACAACGCATACTTGTTCGACATATTCACGCCCGTAAGCTGCAGACTCCACTTAAACCGGTCCCCATGAAAAAGGTCGTCGTCCCCGATGGACGCATCAAACAAATTCCGCTGCTGAATGCGCGAAGGGTTATGGTCGTTAGATGCAGTCCCCGGAGGCGGAATCTTCAGCAAAGTTGAGAAGTATTCCGAAGCCAGGCAAGGTGTCGGCAGCACCGTCGTCGGCGTGGCCCGAATACCACCACACGCCAGACCGGCCTCAAACTCCTCATCGGCAGTCAACCCGCTCAGATCGACGGCCGGCTGGCCGTTCAGAGTCGTCGAAGTATTGACGCAAGCGCTGTTCGGGTTATTGGAGAGCGGGTTATAGCAAGGCGCCGATCCGGCCACCAGGCCGCTGTCAAAACGCCAGTTAAAACCGATCCATGGACTGTTGTGGAAAGGCAATTGATACTGCACGTGCGTGGTCTGATTAAGCCTTTCATCGTGATCGATGCGGAAGGGAAGTCCCGGCTGCCCCACGGTGGCGCCTGCGCCCGCCACCTGCGGAGGAAAGAAACGAGCCGCGACCGACGACATCACCACGAATGCCGACACATTGTGATAATTCGGCACATCGACCCGCAGCGCAAAACCCGGAATCTTCGAACTATGCCAATCGATGGGGAACGTAATGGGAGTATTGCCCAGCACGCTGAAATCGAATGCATTATGGGTGTATTTCCAGATGTAGTCGCCGCTAAAAACCAGATTTTTCCCGAATGCCTGTTGCAGCCCCGCATGGAATTCATTCCGGAAACCGGGCTGCAGCGTACCTTGCACTCCCGCCGTGCACAAAAGCAGAGGAGACAGCACTTGGTTGGAACAACCCTGGCTGGAAAGCACCAGATTCTCGTTGAACGGTGACTCTAACGTGCGTGCATAGGAGATGCGCAACACAGTATTGGTGCGCTTCAAGTTGTAGGAGACGCCCAGTCGAGGCTCTGCCTGGCTGGCGTGGGCTAGACCATTGTAGATATCACCGCGTATTCCCAGGTTGAACAGCCACCCGTCGGCCTTGATCTGATCCTCAAGATAGAGAGCGATTTCCTTGATATCCGCGCGTCCCAGGTAGTTGTAGTTGTTCCCCCCGCGGGTCAGGTCATACGGCACCAGCACCGGGTTGAATGCGCTGTTGGGCAGCAAGCCGACAGAGGCGCATTGCGTAGGGCTGGTAAATCCATTGACCGGGTTTCCGTTTCCATCCACACAAGGTGAGTTGAAGGCAGCAGCCACGATGCCCAGGCTGTCGCGCTCTCTGAGGCCGGTGTTCGAGTACAACGCCCCGCCCTTCACCACTTGCCTGCCCTTGCTATACGAAAGATCCGAATGAACCCCGGCATTGGTGAGCGTCCGGTATTGCGAAATGGTTTCGTTTTGCAGGTTGGGCGGTCCCTTATCCGCCAGTGGATTCTCACTGGGAAAATACTGATACGTGTCCTTGCGGATAAACGGACCAAAGTTGAATACCGACGTACTCCCGATGACCCGCGTATACGTGGGCGCGATGTCGAAGGTCTCGATCTTGGAATGCTGATCGGTATCCCCCACGTTGTTGCCAAACTGGTCCAACACATTCAGGTTGTCGTAGCTGTTCGGCGTCTGGAACCACGACCGGCTGTAGTTCAGGTTCAGATGCAGTGCGTCCGCTGGGGTAAATTGATAGTCCACGCGATCGAAGACGTTCTGCTCATTCCCTTTACCGTGGAACACTTTAAACTCCGGGGGATCCAGAAAGCGCCCGGTATTGAGTCCATCCAGCTCGAAGAAGTTTCCCCATTTGCTGGAGCCATAAGCGATATCGAAGCCGCCCGTCGCCGACCCGAACGTTCCGTATGAACTTGTGAGGCTGCCGGTAGGCTTGGTGACTCCTTGGCCGGAGCGCGTCGTCACCTGGATCACCAGGCTCGTCTTGCCTCCATACTCCGCCGGCGGCGCACCGGAGATGACTTCAACCGACTGAATCGAATTCGAAGGAATTTGATTGGAGAAGACCTTGCTTTGCTGGTCGGTGATCGGCTGCCCATCCACTGAAAACGAATTGGACGCATGGTCGCCCAGTCCGTGGAACAGCCCATTGGAATCAGCCGCCACTCCAGGCGAGGAGAGGGTCACCAGCGAGCTTACTGAAGAAGAAGAGCTTTCCAGGGGCAACTTCTCAATCATGGTCCGATCCAAATCGGTGTGCAGAGAAGAGTCATTCTCCACCAGGTCGCCACCGGTCACCGTGACGGTAGTCGAGGCTCCCCCGACCTGCAGGCTAATGACCGGCGCGACTGGGACCGAGGAGCGCACCGAAACATCCGTAGTAAAAGCGGTAAAACCGGGGGCATTCGCCACCAGGTGATAAGGATTCAGCGGCAGATTGTTGAATTGGTAGTGGCCTGCCGAGTCCGTTTTGGCCGTCCGGGAGAGCCCGCTGACAGGGTTCTCGATGGTGACCGTGGCTCCCGGTATGACCGCGCCGGACGCATCCGTCACCGTTCCTGCAACCGTGCCCGCGGCACTCTGGGCATGCAGGCTGCTGGCGGCGAGAAGTAACGGAAAAAGCAGAAAAACAAAACGACGTAGAAACGAGTGCGGAAACGAGTGCATACAACCCCCGGGGCCATCTTCATGATTGGTTGGAAGAAAATTGCTTTAGGAGAAAGCAATGCCAACCGGCGGGGGCCGCGTGTAGAGGGAGAAGTGCACATACCGATGCTCAAACTTGATCTGCCGGTCGATCCATGGTGTCGCTCTTTGGGGCGCAGCAACAGCGACCGTCAGCGGAGCTGCGGGAGCAATCACGACATGCGCAGTTGCGCAAACAGCACACCCGGTGTGAGACACATCTGCGGGCGTATGCATGTGCGCTACCTGAATCGTGGCGCAGAAAAGCAGCAGGAGGGTGCAACCAAGAGCAACGGCGATCCGCCAGGGGGGTCGCGAGTGATCTTTGGATTGCTTAAAGAGCATCACTACAACTATAACGTGCGCAGGAGCTTTTCCGTGGAGTGTCTAGGCGATTGCCTTGGGAACTGCCTCTTCCCAACGTCCCTGGGCCTTGAGGATCAGTTCTACCACTTCTCTCGCCGTGCCCTCGCCGCCTCGGGCTTGCGTTACGTAGTGGCTGATTGCTTTTAGCTCAGCAGCCGCGTTGGCCACGGCAACTGCCAGCCCTGCGCGTTTGGCCACCGGCATATCGGGCAGATCGTCACCCATGTAGGCCACCTCTTCCTCGCGAACTCCGGCTTTCTGCAGGCACTCCTCAAACGCGGCCATCTTGGTTTCCTGGCCCAGGTAGACGAACTCCACGCTCAGCTCGTGGGCGCGCTGCGTAACCGCGGGAGATTTCCTGCCAGTGATGAAGCCGGTGCGGATTCCCATGATGTGCGCCAGCTTCAGCCCCGCGCCGTCCTGCGAATTAAAGGCCTTCATCTCCGCGACGCCGCCACCATCAGGCAAGGAAATGAGGTTAACGCTGCCGTCGGTGATGGTCCCATCGACATCCATCAGAAACAGCTTGATCTTCCGCGCGCGGCCCACAATCTCGGCAGTAGGTGACATGCCAACATCATAGCTGGCACAGGCTCTCCCTTTGTTATCCCGGCCGCACTTAAGAAGATGAAAATGGTGCGGAAAGTCTGGACGGTTGTAGCTTTATATTCGACCGAGCGGAGCGGGGTGGAGGGATCTGCAGTTCTCTCCCCAATCCCGGCATGTAATCTATAAGAACTCCGCCCATGGCAATTCAGATTGCACTGAATCACAAGACCCACTATCGTTACGACCGTCCGGTGATGCTCGGGCCGCAAACCATTCGTCTGCGACCTGCGCCCCATTGCCGTACTCCGATCCTTTCCTACTCGCTCAAGGTGCTGCCCAAAAACCACTTCATCAACTGGCAGCAGGATCCCCAGGGCAACTACCTCGCCCGCCTGGTCTTTCCGGAAAGAACCTCGGAGTTTCTGGTCGAAGTCGACCTGGTTGCCGAAATGGCAATCTTCAATCCTTTCGACTTTTTCCTGGAGCCCTACGCGGAACAAATTCCCTTCACCTACGAGAACTCGCTTGCCCGGGAACTCCGTCCCTTTCTGGAAGCAGAAGTGCCCGGCCCCAGGCTGGCCGCCTTTCTGGCCCAGGTGCCTCGCGTCAGCACCCCGACGCTGAACTTCCTCGTCAGCCTCAATCAACGAGTCCAGCGCGACATCGGTTACGTCATCCGCATGGAGCACGGGGTGCAGGCCTGCGACCAGACCCTAACCCTGGGTACTGGTTCCTGCCGCGACTCCGCATGGCTGCTGGTGCAAATCCTGCGCAACCTGGGGCTCGCCGCCCGCTTCGTCTCCGGCTACCTGATCCAACTCACCGCCGACGTGAAACCGCTCGAAGGCCCCGCCGGAGCCTCCATGGACTTTACCGACCTGCACGCCTGGACCGAGGTCTATCTCCCCGGCGCCGGCTGGGTAGGCTTCGATCCCACGTCAGGACTGCTGGCCGGAGAAGGGCATATCCCGCTCGCCTGCACTCCCGACGCCGGCAGTGCCGCTCCCATCTCTGGCCCGCTCGAATTCTGCAAGACCGAGTTCAGCTATTCGATGACCGTGCAGAGGATCTATGAATCTCCCCGCGTCACCAAGCCCTACTCCGATCAGCAATGGGAACAGATCGAAGCGCTTGGCCACCAGGTGGACGTGGATCTGCAAATAGGGGACGTGCGCCTGACCATGGGCGGTGAACCAACCTTCGTCTCCCTCGACGACCGCAATGGAAGCGAATGGGCCACCACTGCCATGAGCCCGGCCAAGCGCCGTCTCGCGGTAGAGCTTCTGCTGCGCATGCGTGACCGCTTCTCCACTGGCGCGATGCTGCACTTCGGTCAGGGCAAATGGTATCCCGGCGAGCCGCTCCCCCGCTGGGCTCTGGGCTGTTACTGGCGCAAAGACGGAGTAGCCATTTGGGAAAACCAAAACCTTTTCGCCGAAGACGGCAAAAACTACGGCTATGGCCCCGAAGAGGCGCGCAGGTTCCTGGAAGCCCTGACCCGGCGCCTTCAGGTGAGTTCTTCGTTCACCATCACCGCCTACGAGGACATCTTCTTTCACTTGTGGAAGGAACGGCGGTTGCCCGAAATCATCGACCCGCTCGATCCCAAGCTGAAAGAATTTGCCGAACGCGCTCACTTGGCGCAACTCTTTGAAAAAGCCGCAGAACAACCCATTGGCTATGTCGTCCCTCTGCGTCGCATCCCCACTCGCTCTGGTACACCGCGCTGGACCAGCCAGCCCTGGTTTCCCCTGGTAGAACGGATGTTCCTCACCCCCGGGGACTCGCCCATGGGCTACCGTCTGCCGCTCGAAGCCATGCCCTGGACCAGGCCGGAAGACGTCACCTACGACTTCGATACGGATCCCTTCCGTAAGCGCGACAAACTGCCCCCGCGGCCGGAACGGCGCATGATCCTGTTCTCCAGCCCACCTTCCTCCGATGAGCCGGTGCCTGAGGCCGATAAGCGAAAGCCCAAGCCTGGGGAGGAGCAGGCGTTGACCTTGACCCGGCCCGCGCTTTGTGTGCAGGCGCGCGATGGCAAGCTTTATATCTTTATGCCGCCCGTGGACTACCTCGCAGATTACCTCGACCTGGTGGCTGCCATCGAAGACACAGCGGCGCATCTTTCGACGCCCGTGGTCATCGAAGGCTATACCCCGCCCAACGACACTCGCATCTCGGTCTTCAAAGTCACGCCTGATCCAGGAGTCATCGAGGTCAACATTCAGCCCGCCGCAACCTGGGACGCTTTGGTCGAAAACACCACCGGCGTCTATGAGCTGGCCCGTCAGACTCGCCTGGGAACGGAGAAGTTCCTGCTCGATGGGCAGCACACCGGAACCGGCGGCGGCAATCACCTGGTGATTGGTGGACCGACCGCCGACGACAGCGCGTTTCTGCGCCGTCCCGACCTATTGCGCAGCATGGTCAATTACTGGCAAAACCATCCTTCCCTTTCCTACCTGCTCTCCGGATTATTCATAGGCCCCACCAGCCAGCATCCCCGGGTCGACGAAGGACGGATTGAATCACTTTATGAGTTGGAGATTGCCTTCGACCAGATCCCCGAGAGAGGCAAGCCTGTCTCCATGCGTACCGCCGACCGCCTCTTCCGTCACTTGCTCACCGATGTCACCGGCAGCACCCATCGCGCGGAATTCTGTATCGACAAACTTGACCCGCCCGAAGGCTCGGGAACACGCCTGGGCCTGCTCGAGTTGCGCGCCTTCGAGATGCCCCCGCATGCGCGGATGAGCCTGACTCAACAATTATTGGTGCGGGCGCTGATCGCCCAATTCTGGCGCAAGCTTTACCGCCAGAAACTGGTCGCCTGGGGAACCAGCCTGCACGACCGTTTCATGCTGCCTCACTTCGTGCAGATCGATTTTGAAGACGTAGTAGCCGACCTCAACCGCGCCGGTTATGCCTTCCGCAGTGAGTGGTTTTCGCCCCACTTTGAGTTCCGCTTTCCTCTCATCGGCTCGGTAAGCGCCCGCGGCATGCAGCTGGAGCTGCGCCACGCGCTGGAGCCCTGGAATGTTTTAGGGGAGGAAGCTTCCAGCGGGGGCACTGCCCGCAGCGTCGATTCCTCGGTCGAGCGGTTGCAGGTCAAGGTGACGGGGATGGTTGACCATCGTTTCACCGTGCTGTGCAACGGCCGCCCGGTTCCGCTTCATCCTACCGGGCAAGCAGGAGAATTCGTAGCCGGTGTCCGTTACCGCGCTTGGCAGCCCAACTCCTGCCTGCACCCCGACATCCCCATTCACAGCCCTTTGGTCTTTGACATCGTGGACACTTGGTCGAGTCACGCGGTTGGCGGCTGCACTTACCACGTGGTGCACCCGGGCGGACGAGCCAACGAGCAATTCCCAGTGAACGCCTATGAGGCCGAAAGCCGTCGCCTGGCCAGGTTCAACACTGTTGGTCACACCCCTGGGCCCATTTCAGTTCACCCGGAAAGACCCAACCTGGAATTCCCCTTGACGCTCGATTTGCGACGGGCCCCATGATGCTCTTGCGGCAGACATAACTGTCGAGAGAACCGCTGGGCGCCACTGCAGATCCCTCCACTACGCTACGCTTCGGTCGGGATGACAAGGGGAGAGGGGCGGCTCAGGTTAAAGTGGTTGCGGGCCGGAACACCCAGGTCTCAAAAGCGAGACCTGGGCCACCCACTCAAAGTCTGGAAGTTGTAGCTTTATTTTCGACAGAGCATATTAAACGGAATCTCCGCAAGGGAGCGCGGCTCTAACCGCTAAGCGCATGGCTGAAATACTGGACGACCCGCTACTGACCGCCGAATATCGCCAGGCCCCTGGCGTTTACGACGAGATGTGCGAAGAGCCCGGTATCCTTCGCCCTCACTGGGATCGCTACATTGCATCCTTAACTTCGCTCGGCAGCAAGGAGCTGGCCCACCGCTGGCAAATCGCGCGCCAGCGCATCCGGGAAAACGGCGTAACCTACAACGTCTACGGCGATCCGCTGGGCAGCGATCGCCCGTGGAGTCTGGATGCTGTTCCGCTGCTTATCCCGCCCGCGGAATGGAGCTATCTGGAAGCTGGCCTGATCCAACGCGCTCGCCTGCTCAACACCATTCTGGCCGATCTTTACGGACCGCAGAAGCTGCTTCTCAACGGAGATCTTCCCGCCGCCCTGGTATTCGGCAATCCTGCTTTCTGGCACGCCTGCCATGATGTCCCGGTTCCAGGATCAACCTACCTCCACCTGCTGGCCGTCGATCTGGCGCGCTCCCCCGATGGCCAATGGTGGGTCATCTCCGACCGCACCCAGGCCCCTTCCGGCGCCGGCTATGCGCTGGAAAACCGCATCGTGATGGCGGAGACTTTCCCTGACCTCTTCCGCGAGGCCCAGGTGCACCGCCTGGCAGGCTTCTTCCGCGATTTTCGCGAGACCATGCTGCGCCTCTCGCCTTCGCCACGCACCCATCCGCGCATCGTGCTTCTGACTCCGGGGCCGCTGAACGAGACCTACTTTGAGCATTCCTACCTGGCTCGTTATCTCGGCTTCACCCTGGTGCAGGGAGGAGATCTCACCGTGCGCGAGAACCGCGTCTTCCTCAAGTCGCTCGAAGGTCTGCGCCCGGTAGACGTGATCCTGCGCCGTATGGACGATGGCTACTGCGATCCGCTCGAATTGCGCTCCGACTCCTACCTCGGAGTGCCCGGCCTGGTAGAGGCCGTCCGCTCGGGAAACGTCGCCGTCGCCAATGCCCTGGGCAGCGGCTTGCTCGAGACCTCGGCGTTCATTCCCTTTCTCCCCGGCCTCAGCCGGAAGTTGCTAGGCGAGCGGCTGGCTCTGCCCTCAGTCGCCACCTGGTGGTGCGGGCAACCCGCGGCCAACAGCTATGTTCGCCACAATCTCGATTTCCTGGTCATCAAGCCCGCTTACCCGGCAAGAGGAATGGAGCCGGTTTTCGGAGGCAGGCTGGGCCCCGTTGAACGTTCGCGCTTGTTGGACCAGCTGCAAAACAAGCCCAACGATTTTGTCGGACAGGAATTGCTCAACCTGTCCAGTGTTCCGGTGTGGTCAGACGGTGTGCTTGCGCCGCGCCGGGTGGTCTTGCGCGTCTACATCGCCGCCGCCGGGGACAGCTGGATCGTCATGCCCGGAGGACTGACCCGCGTTTCCCCATCCGCCGATACCCCAGTCGTCTCCATGCAGCACGGCGGCGGCAGTAAAGACACCTGGGTTCTTTCCCCTGAGCCGGTCGACAATTTCACCCTCCGCCGTCCCCGCGATTTGCCGGTAGAGCTGCATCGCGGCGTAAGCAGCGATTTGCCCAGCCGCGCCGCCGAACACCTCTTCTGGTTGGGCCGTTATGCCGAGCGTTGTGAGCACTTGGCCCGGGTTCTGCGCTGCATCCTCTCTCGCATGACCGGCGAATCCTGGGGACCTGAGAGCGTGGGCTGGCACTCTTTGATGAAGTTGTACGAGTGCCTGGAGTCCCCCTATTCCCGGCTGGCTAAGGATGATCCGCAAGGCAAGCTCGATCAGCAGGGAGATCTGGAAAAGGAAATACTCTCGCTGATTTTTGAAGAGCAGCGCAACGACAGTCTCAATGCCAATCTCGGCCGGGCCACGCGGGCTGCGGCCCAGGTCCGGGATCGTCTCTCCAGCGACTTGTTGCGCATTGTGAGCCACATGGGCAGCCTGGCTCGCGCCTCGGACCGTGTCGCCTGGGGCTACGTTTCGGCCGCCGACGCGTTGGCCGTCCTCAATAGCTGCATCCTGACCCTTGCCGCCTTGCGGGGAATCGAAGGCGGAAACATCACCCGCGGCCCGGGATGGCATTTTCTCAACATTGGCCGCCGTGTCGAGCGCTCGCTTCAACTCATCGAGCTGCTCCGTTCGATCGTGGTCCCCATGGACCCGGAAAATTGGCCGTCCCTGGAAATGCTGTTGGAGGTGGCGGACAGTTCCATCACCTACCGCTCGCGCTACTTCACCGTCTTGCAGCCCGCACCGGTGCTCGATCTGTTGATGAACGAAGCAGCCAATCCGCGCTCTCTGGCCTTCCAGCTGAAAGATCTGGCGCGCCACTCGAGTGCGCTTTCCGGCATGCCCTCCGGATCAGGCTGGCCGGTGGTGAAGCAAAGGCAAATGGAAGCAGCAGCGGCCCGGCTGCTCCATGCCGACGTGGAACTTCTCTGTGACACCCGAAGCGGAACCAACCGCACCCAGCTGGATAGCCTGCTCGAGAACCTGGACACTGCTTTACCGGCCTTCTCAGAAGCCATCTCCAACACCTATTTCAGCCACGCAGAGATGGAGCGTGCGACCTGATGCCTACAAGGAAAACCTGAGCCATGCTTTACCGCGTACGGCACCAAACCATCTACGACTACGTGCAGCCGGTGTCAGTGTCCCATCACGTCGTCCGCCTCACCCCGCGCGATCTACGTGGGCAGCGGCGGCGGGCCATGGACCTGTCCGTCTGGCCTGTACCTCCCTCGCACGCCACCACCCATATCGACTATTTCGGCAACACCGTTACCTCCTTCACCCTGCCCGAATCGCACAGCCGGATGAGCGTGGAGGCGATCAGCGAGTTGGAAGTGGATGCCCTCACTCACCCCGTCTTCTCGGAATCCCCGGCCTGGGAAACCGTCCGTGACGCTGTGCCTGCGGACTGCAGCCAAGACGGCCTGGAGGCGTATCAATTCGTCTTCGACTCCATCCGGGTTTCTGCCAAGCCGGAGCTGGCCGCCTATGCCAGCGAATCCTTTCCCCAAAACCGTCCCCTGCTCGAAGCCGTCTTCGACTTAACCGCGCGCATCCATCATGATTTCCGCTTTGACCCCAAGGCAACCGAGGTCACCACACCGGTCGAAACCTTCTTTGAAAAACGCCGTGGAGTCTGCCAGGACTTTTCCCATCTACACATCGCCTGCATGCGCTCGCTGGGCCTTCCAGCCCGTTACGTGAGTGGTTATCTGCGCACCCTTCCTCCTCAGGGGCGCCCCCGCCTGGTGGGAGCCGACGCCTCCCACGCCTGGTGTTCGGCGTGGTGTCCCGGCTTCGGTTGGGTAGACTTCGATCCCACCAACAACTGTGTTCCCACCGATGGCCACATCACCTTGGCTTGGGGAAGAGACTACAGTGACGTCAGCCCCATCCGCGGAGTGCTCCTGGGCGGCGCCAAACACAGCCTGAAGGTCGGTGTGGACGTCATGCCCCTGGAATGATCCATTTCAAACATCGCTCCCCTTGTCAATCCACACATCCCAATCGCAGCTTTCCAGGTAAGTCACGACCCTTCCCTTGTCATCCCTCCACTTCGCTTCGCTTCGGTCGGGATGACAAAGGGAGGATCGTGACTTACGTGGAAAGCTGCGATGGGATGTGTGATGACAAGGGGAGGGTCGTGGCTTACCTGGAAAGCGCGATTGGGATGTGTGGGTGTAAGGGCGCCACATCCTTCGCGCTCTTTGCTAAGGGTGGGATAAACGAAGGTCCCAGTGTCATTTTCCTGGGTCACCAGTCCAAGAGAACGCCCGCGCTGGTAGCCGCGCGTGGCTACACCATGCAAAACTGAATTAGCGGCGAAAATCGCCCTGGAGAGATCGACTTGAAGTCAAAAGCTCTGCTGCCTTTGTTGCTCCTGCTAACCGTATTGCCAGTGCGCGCTGCGGATCCCGGCAACGTTACCCGCGCCACCCTTTCCAACGGTTTGCAGGTGGTCATCGTGCGCAGTTCCCTGGCGCCCGTGGTTACGGTGGAGTTGAACTTCAAAGTCGGCGGAGATGAAACCCCTCCCGGCTTCCCCGGCTCGGCCCATGCTGAGGAACATATGGCCTTCCGCGGCTGCACCGGCATGACCGCCGATCAAACAGCCGCCATCTACGCCCAGTTAGGTGGCCGCGACAATGCCGACACCCAGCAAAATATCACCCAATACTTCACCACCGTTCCCGCCGCCGATCTCGACGTAGCCTTGCAGGCGCAGGCAGCCTGCCTGCGCGGCGTCGATGACTCCGAAGAAGAGTGGGCCCATGAACGAGGCGCCATCGAACAGGAAGTCTCCCGCGACCTCTCCAACCCCACCTATAAATTTATCGATCGCCTGAACAGCGATATGTTCGCCGGAACGCCCTACGCGCACGATCCACTCGGCACCCGGCCCTCGTTCGATGCCACCACCGGTGCCATGCTCAAAGCCTTTTATAAGCAGTGGTACACCCCCGGCAACGCCATCCTGGTGATCGTCGGCGACGTCGATCCGGTGGCCACCATCGCCAAGGTCAAACAACTCTACGGTGACATTTCCAACCACCCCGTGCCTGAGCACCCAGCCGTCAACCTGACCCCGGTCAAGCCGGAGACCTTTACCCTTGACAGCAATCTGCCTTATGTCCTGGGCTTCGTCGCCTATCGCATGCCGGGCACGGATTCGCCCGATTACGCGGCAACTCAGATACTGGCCGATATCCTGGGCAGCCAGCGTGGCGACGTCTACGGCATGGTGCCCGCAGGCAAGGCTCTCTATGCGGGTTTCGAAGTTTCCGAGAGCTATCCCAAAGCCAGTGTGGGTTTCGGTGTCATCGCTCTGCCCGCCAGCGCCGATTCAGCCGGCCCGATGAACGAGATGCGCCAAATCATCGAGGGCTATGCGCAGAAAGGCTTGTCCCAGGATCTCTTCGACGCCGCCAAACGCAGCGAGATCGCCTCTGCCGAGTTTCAACGCAACTCCATTCCAGGCTTGGCTTCGGTCTGGTCGCAGGCGCTCACCGCCGAAGGCCGCAATTCTCCGGAGGATGACATTCAGGCCATCAAGACAGTGACCCTGGCCGACGTGAACCGGGTGGCCAAACAGTACCTGGTCCCCAACAACTCCATCACCGCCACCTTGAAACCATCGCCTTCCGGTGAGGCGGTCGCCGCCAAGGGCTTTGGCGGAGGAGAGAAGATGACCTCCGCCCCCACCAAGCCCGTGGTGTTGCCGGATTGGGCTCAGGGCTCACTTTCGCAACTAAAGGTCCCGGCCAATTACATTGTCGCCTCTGACTCCACTCTCCCCAACGGCCTTCGCCTGATCGTCAAGACGGACCACACCAGCCCCACCGTGACCGTAGTCGGCACGGTGAAGAACAATGCCGATCTGCAGACACCAAAGGGAAAAGAGGGGGTTTCGGATGTCCTTGACGGCCTCTACTCCTATGGGACGACCACGCTGGATCGCCTGGCCTACCAGAAGGCGCTCGACGACATCGCCGCCAACGAGACCGCTGGTTTCGACTTCTCGGTGCAAGTATTGAAAGAGAACTTCTCCCGCGGCGTGCAGTTGCTGGCCGACAACGAATTGCATCCCGCGCTGCCCGCCGAAGCCTTCGCGGTCGTCAAGGACCAGACGGCGCAGTTCGTTGCCGGCAACCTGAAGAGTCCTGGCTACCGCACCTCCCGCGCGCTGGATATTGCCTTGCTCCCGTCCGGCGACCCAGTGCTTCGCGAAGCGACTCCGGCCACGCTGGATACCGTTACCCTCGACGACGTCAAGCAATATCACGCCACCACCGTGCGCCCCGACCTGACCACCATCGTGGTCATCGGCGACACCACCCCGGAGGAAGCCAAGGCAGTGATCGCCAAGTGGTTTGGAGACTGGAAGGCCGAAGGTACGAAGCCGGATACCACGCTGCCTCCGATTGCGGTCAACAAGGCTTCGGCTGCCAACGTTCCCGACCCCCAGGCGGTGCAGGATTCCGTAGTGTTAGCCCAGCAGCTGAACCTCAACCGCTTCGACCCCGATTACTATCCGCTGCAGTTGGGCAATCACGTCCTCGGGGGCGGCTTCTACGCCACCCGTCTCTACCATGATCTCCGCCAGGTATCCGGCTACGTTTACAACGTGGATGTCAGCATGGAGGCATCGAAGACCCGGGCCAGCTATACCGTGACCTACGGCTGCGATCCGGACAAGGTCTCGAAGGCCAGAGCGTTAGTACAGCGCGACCTGGACCAGATGCGCACCCAGGACGTGACCCCTGATGAACTACACCTGGCCAAGGCCATGCTGCTGCGTTCCATCCCTTTGGGCGAGTCAAGCGAAGAGGGAGTCGCCCAGGGTCTGCTGCGCCGGGCGGTTATCGGCCTTCCCTTGGATGAGCCCATCGTGGCGGCGAAGAAGTACTACGAACTCAGCGCTGGTCAGATCAAGGAAGCCTTTGCCCGCCGTCTCCGCCTGGACGATTTCGTCCAGGTAGTACGAGGCCCCGCCCCCCAGTAAGTAGCGCTCTATCCGCAAATGGAACGCCGGGTGGGATACCACAGCTCTAGCCCGGCAGTGTTCCGGGAAGGCGCCCTGTTAGACTAGAGGCAAGGCATCACCCGGTTGTCCTGCCTGTCGTACCCAGCCAGCTCAAAGCAAGGCTAGTCAATCTCAACCAACGCCTTTCCGCGACCCGGAAGAATAGGAATTCCTCGCCCGTGAGCCAGCCCATTCGAAATATCGCCATCATTGCCCACGTCGACCATGGTAAGACGACGCTCGTGGATGCCATGTTGCGCCAGGCCGGCACCTTCCGTGCCAATGAAGCCCTTACTGAACGGGTCATGGACTCGAACGAACTGGAGAAAGAGCGCGGCATCACCATTCTCGCCAAGAACACCGCCATCCAGTTTGAGGACACCAAGATCAACATCGTCGACACCCCCGGCCACGCCGACTTCGGAGGCGAGGTTGAGCGCGCACTCAAGATGGTGGACGGCGTCATGCTCCTGGTGGACGCCTCCGAAGGCCCACTGCCCCAGACCCGTTACGTGCTGTCCAAGGCATTAGAGGCTAAGCTGTTGCCCATTCTGGTCATCAACAAAATCGACCGTCCCGACGCTCGGCCCAAAGAGGTACTCGACGAGGTATACGACCTCTTCATCGATCTGGACGCGCACGAAGACCAGCTGGACTTTCCCGTGCTCTACACCAACGCCAAGCTCGGCACTGCCAGCACCTCGCTCGAGACCCCCGGGGAAAACCTGCAACCGCTCTTTGAAACCATCATCTCCACCATTCCGCCCGCCAGCGGAGATCCCGACGGACCCCTCCAGATCCTCGTCACCAATCTCGATTACTCCGACTACCTTGGCCGTCTGGCTATTGCCCGCGTCTTTAACGGAACCCTGCGCAACGGGGAAGAAGTGAACATCTCCAAGCGCGACGGTTCGCTGCTCAAGACCAAGATCACCAAGCTGTTCACGTTTAACGGACTGAAGCGCACCGACACGGAGGAGACCCAGGTCGGCGACATTGTCGCCATCGCCGGGGTCACCGGAATCACCATTGGGGAGACCATCACCGGCATCGAGAATCCGGCGCCGCTGCCTCTCATCGTCATCGACGAGCCGACCATCGCCATGCAATTCTCGGTCAACAATTCGCCCATGGCTGGGCGGGAAGGGCAGTTTGTCACCTCGCGCAACCTCCGCGAGCGTCTGGACAGGGAACTACTCACCAACGTCTCCATTCGTGTAGAAGAGACTGGCAGCCCCGACAGTTTCAAAGTTCTGGGCCGCGGAGAGTTGCAGCTCGCCATCCTGATTGAGATGATGCGCCGCGAGGGCTTTGAGTTGATGGTCGGCCGTCCCGAAATCGTAACCAAAACGGTAGATGGCAAAGTCATGGAACCGGTCGAACACCTCACCATCGACGTGCCGGACGCATTCGTGGGCACCGTGATCGAGCGCCTGGGACCGCGGCGCGGGGAGATGGTGAAGATGCACAATCACGGTTACGGTCGTGTGCGTTTGGAGTTCCGCGTGCCTAGCCGCGGCCTCATTGGTCTGCGCAGCGAGATGCTCACTGAGACCCGCGGCACCATTGTGATGAATTCGCTCTTTGACGGTTACATGCCCTACCAGGGAGAGATACCGCAGCGGCCCAGCGGGGCGCTCATCTCCGACCGCAACGGCGCCACCACCGCCTACGCGCTCAACGGACTGCAGGATCGGGGAGTGCTCTTCGTGACCGCTGGGGTGGACGTCTACGAGGGCATGGTCATCGGTGAGCATTCGCGAGACAACGACCTGGACGTAAACGTGGTGCGCGAAAAGAAGCTCACGAATATGCGTGCTTCGAGCGCTGACGACGCCATCCGCCTGGTTCCGTTCAAGCCGATGAACCTGGAACAGGCCATTGAATTTATTGCCGAAGACGAGCTGGTAGAGGTGACGCCCAAGTCTCTACGTCTACGCAAGAAAATTCTGCAGGCCAACCGCCGTCCTCGCCGAAACCCTACGCCGGCCTAAAGGTTGTTGAAGGGTACGGCCTTTAGAGTTTGCCTGAGGACTCCTGGAAGGGCACGGCTTCAGCCGTGCCGTAAATGACACCGCTATACCCGGCTTTAGCCGCTGGGTACGGTTTTCCGTCCTCTGAAATCTCTTTATGCTGTGATAAAAAAGATGCCCTCAGGGGCTAAAGCCCGACGTATTTTCAATCGTTTTCGGCACGACTCAAGTCGTGCCCTGATACAAAACAGATCTTTTCGCAACCCGCATTGTCCCCTGAGACAAAATTGAGTTCTCACGCAGGCTCTTTAGCCTTGCCACAAGTCTCGATTAAATGCGCGGCTAAAGCGTCTGCGTGGAACTAGGCTTTGTATCAGGGCACGACTTTAGTCGTGCCCCGATACAAAACAAATCTTTTCGCGGCCCGTAAAGTTGTCCCCTGAGACAAATTGAGTTCTCACGCAGGCTCTTTAGCCCTGCCACAAATCTCGATTAAATGCGCGGCTAAAGCGTCTGCGTGGAACTAGGCTTTGTATCAGGGCACGACTTTAGTCGTGCCCCGATACAAAACAGATCTTTTCGCGGCCCGTAAAGTTGTCCCCTGAGACAAATTGAGTTCTCACGCAGGCTCTTTAGCCCTGCCACAAATCTCGATTAAATGCGCGGCTAAAGCGTCTGCGTGGAACTAGGCTTTGTATCAGGGCACGACTTTAGTCGTGCCGTAACGCCTCAAAAAAGCTGGGCTTTAGCCCCTGCGGGTAATTTCCCTTACACCTTCTCCGCGATCGATTTCGCCTGGGTAAACAAATACAAATAATCGGGTCCGCCGGCCTTGGAGTCGGTCCCCGACATATTAAATCCGCCAAACGGATGCGCGCCCACCATAGCTCCCGTGCATTTGCGGTTCAAATACAAATTCCCTACATGAAATGCACGCCGCGCGTGCTCCAGCTTCTCCCGCGAACTGGAATAAATTGCCCCGGTCAACCCATATTCCGTATTGTTAGCAATCTCCAACGCCTCATCAAAATCGCGCGCCCGGATCACCGCCAGCACCGGCCCGAAAATCTCTTCCTTGGCAATCCGCGCCGTAGGCGCAACATCCACAATCACAGTAGGTTCCAGATAATAGCCACCCTCCGCGTTCGCAACCGCATGGCCGCCCGTCAACAACCGGCCCTCGCTTTTACCAATTTCAATGTAAGAAAGAATCGTATCCATGGCTGAGCGGCTAACCACCGGCCCCACACTGGCGTTGGTCGCCGGATCGCCTACCTGCAAACGCTGCACCCGCTCCCGCACACGCTCCACAAAAACATCGTAGATCGCGTCGTCCACAATGGCCCGGGAACACGCCGAGCACTTCTGCCCACTGAAGCCAAACGCCGCAGCCACCACGCCTTCCACCGCAGCGTCCAGATCGCCGTCCGTGCTGACGATGATCGAATCCTTGCCCCCCATCTCCAGGATGTCGCGCTTGATCCAGATCTGTCCCGGTTTGGTCTGCGCCGCGCGGGCGTGAATATCGAGGCCCACATCCTTGGAGCCGGTAAACGCAATCAGACGCGTCTTCGGATGCTCAACGATTGCGTTGCCAAACGTGCTCCCTGACCCGGGGCAGAAATTCACCACCCCCGGCGGCATCCCCGCCTCTTCCAGCACATCAAGGAATCGCGCCGCAATGGTCGGCGAATCGCTCGACGGCTTCAGGATGACGGTATTGCCCGTGACCACCGCCGCCGCAGTCATGCCCGCCATAATGGCAAAAGGAAAATTCCAGGGCGGGATCACTGCGCACACGCCCAGCGGAATGTAAACCAGCTGATTGCGCTCGCCAGGATACTGGATCGGCGTCGTCGCCCCAGCCAGCCGTAGCGCCTCACGCGCATAGAACTCGAGAAAGTCGATGGTCTCGGCGACATCCGCATCGGCCTCAGCCCAATTCTTCCCCACCTCGTACGTCAGCCAGGCGCAGAACTCAAATTTCCGCTTGCGAATCAGTTCTGCGGTCTGCAGCAGCAGCGCCGCCCGCTCTTCCACGGCAACGTACTGCCAGGTAGCAAACGCCTCGAGCGCTGCACTCATCGCCCGCTCGGCGTGTTCGAGGCCAGCTTTCTGATGCACGCCCACCACCTGCGCCGGCCGCGCCGGGTTCAGTGACTGTATCTTTTCCGCAGTCCGCGATCGCTCCCCGCCAATGATCAGCTCATACTCGTGGCCGAGCATGTCTCCGACCCGGGTGAGCGCATCCTGCATGGCATGCACATTCTCCGGATTGCGAAAATCGAGAAAAGGTTCGTTGTGGAAGACGCCGCGAGGCGCAACTGCCTGAATAACTGTGCTAATTTGTGCGGTTGGCATAACAGGTTGATTTTACTCTTTATCGCGTGGCCGTGAGCCGCTCCGTCTGGGCGGACATCTGGGCCGTCCGCTCCAGCTTGTCCCAGTTGAAGGGCCGCCCATCAATCGCCCGCTTCACCGTCTTGAACAGCACCAGCGAAAACAGCTGGCGATAGGCAAAGCGTTGCAGCCAGATATGGAACAGCAGCCATCCATCCCCTTTGTTGGCGGCGTGTTTCCGCTCCAGGCTGAAGGCCAGCGCGGAAGTCACAAAGTCGATGATCAGGAAGGCAAGAAAGAAGGTCAGCAATTTCTCGAAGTTAGCCGCGTTGGCGGCCTCAGGGTGGAAGTGGCGGTCGATCAGGTAGTGCACCACTCCAGCGACAAACATCAGGTCGATAAACGGCGAAACCAGCGGCAACAAAATCTGGAAGACCAGGATATTGGGCAGGGCAAACAACCCCATCGCCTTGTTCTTGAGGAATGCGGCCTGGTGCTTGTAAACCGCCTGCAAGGTGCCGAAAGACCAGCGGAAGCGCTGCCGCATCAGCCCGCCTGCCGTGGCGGGAGCCTCAGTGAAGGCCAGCGCACGATCCTCGTAGATGACTTTGTAGCCCTGTTCCAGCAGATTCATGGTCAGGTCGGCATCCTCGGCCACCGTATTGACCGGGTAGCCACCACCCTGGCGCACAGCCTCGGTCCGCCACGCTCCAATGGCGCCCGGAACCACGGTGACCACATTGAACAGGTCTAATGCTCTGCGCTCAAAGTTCTGGCTGGTGATATATTCGAGGGCCTGCCAGCGAGTCCACAGGTTAACCCGGTTACCCACCTTGGCGTTGCCGGCAACGGCTCCAATCGCCGGGTCAGCAAAATGGCAAACCAGCTTCGACACCGCATCAGCCGCGATCACCGTATCGGCATCGATGCCCACATAGAAATCTTCTTCCAGATTGGCGATAGCGAAGTTGAGCGCTTCCGCCTTGCCTCCATTCGGCTTGCGCAGCACCGTGAGCATGCCCGCCGCAATTTCCTCCTTGTAGGCTTCGCGAGCCACCTCGGAAGTTCGATCCGGAGACCCATCGTCGATCACGATAATTCGCAGGTGAGGATAGTCGGAGTTCAGTACCGAGCGGATAGTGCGCACAATCACTTTCTCTTCGTTGTAAGCGGGGATCAGCACCGCAACTCGGGGCAAAAATCCTCCCGCCACTTGCGGAACGTGGCGTTTCCTCAAGCGATCAATCAAGGCAAAGACGCCCACCAGGATCAACCGCGCGCTCATCAAAATATCGCCCAGAAAAAACAGGCTGACCACGAAGTGGTTGAAGAAAGCCCAGGCGAAGAAGGCAACTGAGTCCACCCGCGCCTGCCATCGCTCTTTGGAGTTGAGCGGTGGCATCACTTCGGCTTCCGTCTTTCCCATCAAGTCAGAAACCTGCTCGATGGTAAAGCCTCGCGCCCGCAACCCATCGATCAACACCGGCAATGCGGCCACCGTCACGCTGCGATTGCCGCCACCATCGTGCATCAGGATGATGCTGCCGCGGAACTGGGGCTTGGTCTTCATCAGCTCGAATTGATCGAGCACATCCTGCAGAATGCCCTGCGGTGTCTTCCTTTGACGCTCGTCCCAATCGCCGGTGTCAATCTTGTTGCCGATGATGGTGTAGCCCATCTTCTGGATCAAATATGCAGGCGCTGCCTGATCGTTCGTATCCGGTTCCTGGTCGATGGAATAGGGGGGCCGGAAAAACAATGGCTTTACGCCCAGTTTGCTGCCAAACAACCGCTCCGTAAGGTTCAGCTGCAGACGCACCTGTTCGGGCGAAATCTCGCTGATATCTGGATGAGTCCAGGTGTGATTGCCGATCTCATGTCCCTCGGCCATCACCCGCTTCATCAGGCTCACATTGTCCTGGGCCTGTTCCCCGATCATCATGAACGTCGCGTGCACACCCTTTTGCTTGAGAATGTCCAGGATCTTCGGGGTCCAGGTCGGATCCGGTCCGTCATCGAAGCTGATCGCCACCGCCCCCGGCTTATATCCGTAGTACTCAATGCTGTAGGGCGAGGGATAGGTCAGCATGTGCTCATCGGTCACGGTCCAGTTGTAGGAATCCATGTCGATGGTGCGCGAACCCGCGTGCGGTTCTCCGGTAATGCGCAGGATGTCGCCTTCGCCGTCCGAAACCACATCATTGCCCGGTGGTATCTGTTTGAGCGACTGCGGAGCAGCCATGTTGCTGGGATGGTCCCAGATCGACCACAGCGAAGGATCCTCTTCGCCCAAACACCACAGCGCAAACGTCTGCAGCCCCATTTGCCGCGCCGCCCGCAGTTCGTTCAATGCGGTCACCGCATCCAGCATCCACACCTGGTGGCGCACATGGGCATCTTCATCGTCATAGGTAAAATGCGGGTTCAGCTCATCGCCCGCCAGGCGCAAATCTGCATTGGCTTCCGAGGCCGCCAGCCATCCGTCCTGCACCACGATATCTTCCGTATCCAGCACCTTTGCCGGGTGGTGCCTGCTGGGCAGCGACATGGTCCAGTTGTACCCGTAGTTGCCGATGGCGCAAATCAGCTTCTCTTTGGGCACGATCGTCAGTACGTGCTTGAGATTGTTTTCAAACCAGTCCTGGGCTGCGATCGGGCCGGGCCCGCTTGTCTCCTCGTGCTGGTCATAGTTCATCAACACGATGCCGTCGGTATTTTTGGCCAACTCTGCGAATTCGCTGTCATCCGCGCCTACACCCTGGTTGACAAAGAGCCGCAGATTCTTAGGGTGCAGCTGGCGATACAACTCTTCGATCAGGGAGTTGTAATCTGCTTGCGCGTCGTCCGGCAGGTCCTCCAGATCGAGCGAGATGCCGCGGTAGCTGGGATTGGCAGCCAGAAAGATACCCACCTGGCGCTCCAGGTTGTTCCGCGCTGCCGGATCCTTCAGCATGGCGGCCACGCCTGGGTCCCAGGCTTGCTTAAGCACATCGAAGTTCTTGATCAGCGGAAAGATCTCCGTATCCTCGTGGGCGGCGGCGATCAGGTCATGAATTTTGTTCTGTGGATCGACACTGTGCACCCCGTGCGCATCCACCACGTTGAAGAGCCGTAAGGGCGCTTCAGCGATCAGACCGCCCTCCAGGGTGCCGTCGGGCTTGGTCAGGTACAACCAAACCGGGAAGAGGATATCGATCTGGTGGATGTGGCTCTTGAGCGAAGCGTAGCTGCCGGCGTCATCGTCTACGTAGTAGGCTGCGCGCAGACCTTCGCCGCTGTTGAAGGGAATTTCAGAAGGTTTGCGGCTGGTCTTGCGTCGTGCCGGCTTCAGATACTTGGCTTTGATGGCAGCGGCTTGTTCCTGGATGGCCCGATAGTTCCGTCTGGGAGTGGGTAGCAAAAGCTCTGGCAGCGGCTGATTCTTCACCACGTTGAGGGTAAACAGCACCAGAATCAAGGTGGAGAAGACCGCCACCGCATCCAGAATGCGGCGTAGGCGTTTCCATCGTTTGCGCTGCGGATCAAAGAAGATCTGGCGATTCATGGCCTGAAGAAAGCTTACAGGAACCCGGGTCGTGGGTGCTTTTAAGCTCTCACCCAGCCAAGAACCCGCTCGGTCAAAGACATTTCCAGTCAGCCCGTATGGGATCCTGTTGCATGCCCTCGCTCTTCACCCTGGTGGTGCTCGCCGCCGGAGCCGCTCTGCGTCTGTGGTTCATTCACGCCCACCCCATGGTGCAGGGTGACTCGCTTCTGTACGGAGACATCGCAGCCAACTGGCTGAGCCACGGAGTCTATGGCCACTCCGTGGGCCATGCGTCGGGCTTAACCACGGTGGAGCCCACTTTGGTCCGCCTGCCCGGCTATCCTGCATTTCTGGCGTTATGCTTCGGCGTCTTCGGCACAGCACACTATCGTGCCGTGTTGTATATCCAGGCATTCATTGACCTGGGCACTTGCCTGCTCATCGCACAGTTGGCGAGGAAACTGAGTGGCCCACGGGCCGCCCGGTACGCGCTGCTGCTGGCAGCTCTCTGTCCTTTTACGGCAAATTACGTTGCCTTCCCCCTCACCGAAACCCTCTCCATTTTCTGTGTCGCTTTAGGTTTTCTCGCCTTGGCGGAACTACTCGAACGCCCGCGACCGTTATGGACAGTCCTCCTCATCTTCTCTTGGAGCTACGCCGCTCTGCTGCGCCCGGATGGCGCCCTGCTGGCTGTCGTCCTGTGGACCACGCTGCTGGTGTATGGCCGCCATCAGTGGGGACTTGAAAAGACGGTGCGCATCGCGGTCATGACCGGCTTGCTCTCGCTCCTGCCCTTTGTGCCCTGGACCATGCGCAACTGGCGTACCTTCCATGTGTTTCAGCCCCTGGCACCGCGGTACGCCAATGATCCTGGAGAGTTCGCTGCTCCCGGCTTTGTCCTTTGGGTCAAAACCTTGACTGCGGACTTTACCTCCACTAGCGAAATCTACTGGAACGGTAACAGCGACCGTATCGATCCCGCCAACCTGCCTCCTCGCGCCATCGACAATGCCGGGCAATCCGAAGAGACGCAGAAGCTGTTGCAGGATTACAACGCCACCACCACCCTGACGACCGCACTCGACGGCCGCTTCGGCCACTTAGCCCAGGAGCGCATCCGTGCTCATCCCGTCCGTTATTACTTCATTCTGCCGCTGCTTCGGGTGGCGGACATGTGGCTACGCCCTCGAGTGGAAACCACCAACGCCCACCTCCGTTGGTGGCAGTATTCTCAGCACCCCGCCGAAACCTGGGTCGCGATGGTGTATAGCCTGGTCAACCTGGCCTATCTGCTGGCGGCTTTCCTGGGAGCGCTGCGCTGGCCCCCTATGGCTGGCGCCATGGTGGCTCTTATCCTGCTGCGCAGCCTGTTGCTCGCGACCTTGGAGGCCCCGGAATCACGCTACACCCTGGAGTGTTTTCCCTTGCTGATGGTGTTCGCCGCTAGTTATTTGTGCACCGTGGTGGTGCCGGGCAAGGGCTTGATTTGGAAGACATCCGCCGGCAAAGGCACGTTGTTGCGAATGTTCTGGTAGGTAGCCGTGCGCTTATCGCCGGTAGGCTCATAGAAGACCTGTTGGTAGCTGACGCCACGCGTAGGATCGACCCAGATCGTAACGTGCGTAAACAAGTCCAGAACCGTCTGTTCCTTGGGAACCAGGTCGAGCTTAGCTACAGCCACTCCGCTCATCTTTTCCGTCCCCTGAAAGCTCACCTTCCAATTGGACTCCAAGTCTGAGCCGCTGCCGCCGAAGCCCAGGGTCAGAAAGCTTTCCCACTGGCCGCGGTGGGCTCCGGCCTTCATGATGTCCAGTTGCTTGATCAGGGGCTGATAGTAGTCAACTTCGCCGCCGTCATACAACACCGTTTTGGGCGCAGGCTTCCCGTTGTCCCGCTTGAGGTAGGCAGCCATCCGGGTGCCATTTTTTTTGCGCTCAAAGTAAATCGTGCCCGTCTGCAAATCGTCGTCCTGCACCGCAGCCGTGAACTGATCCCAGGTGAAGTCCGCCTGGGCGCTGGAAAACTTCGCCGCCGCCGCATCCAGTTGCGCGATGACCTTTTCCAGATCCGCGTTTTGCGCCCGCACTGCGTCCGGTAGCAAAGCCATCAAACCCAGGCACAGCAGCGCAATGGTTCTTCCCGCCTTGACCATGAATCCCCTCATCGTGAACCTTGCATAGCTGATAAAGATGCGGTTTACCGATGGGCCCACACCCGGTACTGGGTCACCCGCCCGCTGGCATCCTTCTGCTCCCGATAGCGATCGATCTCCACCGGACCGGAAATGGCCTGGATCCGCTGCAACAATTCCGCCTTGAGCTGCTCGTCCTTGCTGGTGTCGGCGAGCTGGTCGGCGCCAATCTGGTAGGTCCAGGCGTTGGGTCCATCGGTCCGTACCAGGATGTCCTTGGTCGAGGTCAGGGTTTCCTGCGGTCGATCCTTGTAGTTGATCAGCCGGGGCGAAGCAAAGAGAAACACCAGGATCAGCGTCACCATCACGTCGTAATGGAAACTGCCGCGAGGATAAGTCCAGAACAGGTAACTCTTTAGAATGCGCTGCAATTCTATTTTCCTCGAATCACTTCTTCGCCGCCCATATATGGCTGCAATGGTTTTGGGACGCGCACCGAACCGTCGGCTTGCTGATAATTCTCCACAATCGCCAGCCAGGTTCGCCCGATCGCGAGGCCGCTGCCGTTGAGTGTGTGCACCCACTCAGTCTTGTTCTTGCCCTGGGGTTTGTAGCGAATATTCGCCCGCCTCGCCTGGTAAGCCTCGAAATTGGAGCAGGAGGAAATCTCCCGGTACAGCCCCTGCCCCGGAAGCCACACTTCCAGGTCATAGGTCTTGGAGGAGGCTGCCCCAGTGTCGCCCGCGCACAGCAGAACTTTGCGATAGGGCAACTCCAATCGCTGCAGAATGGTCTCTGCGTGGCCGGTCAGCTTCTCATGCTCCGCGTTCGATTGATCGGGCCGGGCGAACTTCACCAGCTCTACCTTCTGGAACTGATGCTGGCGAATGATGCCGCGCACATCCTTGCCGTAGGAGCCGGCTTCGGAACGGAAGCACGGCGTGTAAGCCACCAGGCTTACCGGCAAGAGCGCTTCCTCCAGCACCTCGTTGCGATAAAGATTAGTGACTGGCACCTCGGCGGTGGGGATCAGGTAAAGGTCGGTGCCCTGGCACTTGAAGAGATCCGATTCAAACTTGGGTAGCTGCCCGGTGCCAAACAGGGAGTCGCTATTCACCAGGAAAGGAGGCAGCACCTCCAGATACCCGTGCTCCCGGATGTGAATATCCAGCATGAAGCTAGCCAGCGCCCGTTCCAGGCGAGCCCCCAGTCCCCAATACACAGCAAAGCGCGCACCGGAAATTTTCGCCGCTCGCGCAAAGTCCAGGATGCCCAACGACTCGCCCAGCTCCCAGTGCGGCTTGGGCGCAAAATCGAACGCCGGTAGCTGCCCCCAGCGCATCACCTCGACATTGTCCGCCTCGCTTTTTCCTGGCGGCACGCTGTCCTGGGTCAGGTTAGGAATGGCCAGCAAAAGATCCCGCATGGCCTCTTCTGCTTTGGCCGCACTGCGCTCCAGCTCTTCGGTTTCCTGCTTCAGTTCCCGCGTTTGATCCATCACCGCGGCCACCTGGGCCGAGTCCGCGCCTGCCTTGCGGCTGCGCGCCACCTCCTGGCTCAGCCTGTTGCGCTGCGCCTGCAGGTTTTCGGCCTGGGTGATGCGCCAGCGCCGCTCCTGATCAAGTTCGCGGAAATTGCCCAGCAAAGCGGCCGGGTCCATGCCCCGGGCGCGTAGTTTCTCCTCCACCAACTCCAGGTTGGCCCGGACAAAGGTTAAATCGAGCATACCTCTCTACTTTACGTTAGTACTTCCAGCTCATGTCGGCATCCGCTGGAGCGGTCTTCTGGATGCGCTCCATGATTTTGGGCAAATACATGGTGTTGTAGTGCAGGCGAGAGAGAGCGTTGGGCAGGTGAGGGTCGCCATTCCAGCAGTGCTCCGCCCGGTCGCCGTACTTCACCTCGCCCTCATACGGAACACCATGGCCGGGAGTGCCCGTTTTATCCAGAAAGTCCTGCATCAGGTAGACCGCGTCGTTGAGGAAGTAAGTATCGGCCGAGCCAACGTAAAGGTGGAGTTTGCCTTGCAGCAGCGGGCCCAGCTTATCCCAGTCTTTCTGCAGAATCGCGTTCAGGTCATAGTGGTCGTGCCAATAGGCAGCAACCTGGTGGTCGATGACTCCGCTTTGCTTGTCAAAAATCTGGGCCGGGTACCCATCCGGCCCTACCGGACCATAGACCGCCTGCCAGATATCGAACTGCTCTCCGGACCGTCCGTGATCGCCCAAGGCAGCTTCATAAGCAACGTTGTCCCGCATGGAGATCAGCGTTTGCCCCAGGTAGTTCCGCATCGCAGGCTGCTCCACCTGCTTTTGCTTACCTTGGAGATAAAACAGGTTGGGCTGCTGGTAGAGGTCAGCTGACATGTAGGCATGAAAGTCAACCGGGTCGGGGCAGGCGACGAAGGCGCCGTTGTAGTCGTTGGGATAGAACATTTGCGCTGCCAGCGATTCCCACCCACCCGTCGACCCGCCATAGAGAAAGTGGGCCCAGCCGCCGGTCAGACCCCTGAACTGCTTCTCGATAGCGGGCAGCAGTTCGCTCTCGATCGCGTCCCCGTACGGCCCCAGGTTGGCCGAGTTGACGGCATACGAATCGTCATAGAACGGGTTGGCATGCTGGATCTTGACCACCAGGATGCGCGGAAAGCCGGGAGCGATCCATTGCTGATACTGCTTGTAGCCCTCATCCTGCTGGATGCGGTTATATCCGGCCAGGTGGAACCGGTCGGAGTAGTCGGGTTTCAGGTCCGGGTCGGGTGGGGTAGTGCGAAACTCGTCCATGTCGCTGACGAAGTGATCGTGGGAGACAGCGATAGGGTAATGAGCGTTCGGGTGCTCATCGAAGCCCTCGGGCACCAGCACGATGGCCGAAAGGTACATCGGCGTGCCCCAGAATTTGGTCAGCAAATCACTTTGAATGCGCAGGTGGCGAATGTATTTCGTGTCCGGCGGGGGCTGTATCGGCGGGATCGTTTCTGTCAGCTGGATCTGAAGCCTGGTCTGACCGTCGATGTGCGCTTTCACCGGCTTGGAATAAAGATTGCCCGGGGCCAGGTTCCAGTGCTGGCCTTCACCGCGGTCCGGGGCCAGCTTCACCGTGGTGCCGTTCGCCCGGTGGAAGGTCTGGTAGATATTCAGCACCGCCTGCATGTAGTAATCGCCTGCAGGCACTTGGCTGAGCGAGCGGATGGGATATCCGGGAGCCTCAGCCGTGATGGTCACCGGTTGGCCTGGGGGCAATCCATCGACCGTCTTGCCAAAAACGATTTGCGACAGCAGTGTGTCGTTGATCTGCATCCGAGGTTCAGCGGAAGGGTCCGTCGAGAGCAGGAGCAGTACCCGCCCATCGAGCGGCTTGGAGGAGGCGCTGGCTGGAAAACTGACAGTAATCTGGGCACGAAGAGGAGCGATGGTGGCCAAGAACCCGGCCAGGAGCAGGGAAAAACTACGCAGCATACACCCAGCCTATACGATTGAAGGGGCGGGGCTTTAGAGTCTGCGTGAGAACTTGATTTTGTATCAGGGCACGACTTCAGTCGGGCCGTAAACGACTGACAATACGTCGGGCTTTAGCCCCTGAGGGCATCTTTTTTATCAGCCCACAAGAGAATTTAGAGGATAGAAAAAACGTACCTCAGCGGCTAAAGCTGCGTAGGGCCATGTTATTTACGGCACGGCTGAAGCCGTGCCCTGATACAAAGCATCAGAGCAGTGACTACGAGAGAGCTTGACCTTTCCGCAGACTATTGTGCCCCCGCCAAAGCCGCTCTGCCCGAACCCGTTTCCGAACCTGTTCGCGCCCGTGCACACTTCGACTTAGAAAAACCGCGCCCTACCCCCCGACCGGATATGTTTTGCGATACTAATCCCAGCCACATGTTCACCCCCAAACGTTGTGTCTCGAAGTTGCTCCTGGCTTTCCTGTTTGTTCCCTCGGCCCCCTTCGCATGGGGAAGCGCCTATGACGCCCATCCCCGGCTGGTGGTCGTGCTGGTGATAGATCAGCTAAGGGCCGACGCCCTCGATCGCTACCGCGCCGACTTCAAGGGCCGCGGATTCCGCCTTTTCCTCGACAAGGGCGCCTACTTCGAAGACTGCTACTACGACTACGCCAACACCAAGACCGCTCCCGGCCACGCCACTTTGGCAACCGGAGCCTACACCGACGGCCACGGCATCTCGGCCAATTCGTGGTGGGACCTCTCCCGTAACAAGACTCGTCCCATCACCTCCGTTGAGGATGACCGCTACCGCATCCTGGGCGCCGTCCATGCCGGCAAGGAGCCGGGAGCCTCCCCGCTCAACCTCCGTGCCTCCACCGTTGGCGACTCGCTGCGCCTGGCGACGCAGGGCCAGGCGAGAGTCTTTGGTGTCTCTCTCAAAGATCGCGCTGCCATCCTGCCCGCCGGCTACTCGGCCAACGGCGCTTACTGGATCGAGCCCGCCTCGGGAGCCTTCATCACCTCCAGCTACTACATGGAAGCGCTCCCCGACTGGGTGACCACCTTCAATGCCGGAGACCGCGCCACTCAGGCCGCCCAGGAAGCCGGCGTCCCCGGCACCAAGCAGTTTTACGAGGAGGTCGGCTCTCAGCCCGCGGCCAACTCCTACGAACTGGACTTCGCCCGCGCCCTGATTACCAGCGAGCAACTCGGCAACCATCCGGTCACCGACATGCTCTTCATCAGCCTTTCCGCCAATGATCTGGTCGGCCACCGCGATGGCCCGGACTCACCCCAGGCGCGTCAGATGGTGGACGCGCTCGACCTCCAGCTGGACGCCTTCTTCACCTGGCTGGACAAGAACGTCCCCGGCGGCCTGGCCAACATGTGGATCGCGCTCTCTGCCGACCACGGAATCGCGCCCGTGCCCGCCACTGCCTTGGCGCTGGGCATGCCCTCAGCCACCATCGATATGGGCAAGTTCCTCACCAGCCTCAATGAAGCGATGAACGCCAAATTCTCCCCTGGAGAGAAGGTAGAGTACCTGCTCCCGCAACAGGAACTGCCCTACCTGTCGCTCAATCGCCCATCCTTTGAAGTGGCCGGCATCAATGAACAGGAAGCGGAGCAGGCCATTCAGCAGGCGGTGCCCGCGGCCATCGCCGCGCTCGCCCCGCCGACGGGTGAGGCCGCGCCGGTCGCGCCCCCTCCGATTGTGGCTCCCGAGGCAACCCCGCCTCCGCTGGCTCGGACCCTCCCCCCGGCTAGATCTTCAGCGAGGCAACGCTCTCGCGCTCGCTCCGCCGCTGCCGTTCCTGCTCCCAGTCCTCCCGCCCCTCCACCGGTTCGTTTGGCAGCCACCCCTGAGGTGGTGCACACCTACACCCGCGAGCAACTCGCCTCCGGGGTGCTGCCCCCCTCGGAGTGGGGACTGCTGCTGGCCCACAGCTACAGCCCCAACGGTGGCTGGTATGTCATGGTGATTCCGACCGCCTATCAGATGCAGACGCTCCCCGCCGGCGGTACCACGCATTTCAGCCCTTGGTCCTATGACCGGCACGTTCCGCTGGGGTTCTTTGGAGCACCCTTCACCCCCGGCATCTACCACGGCCGGGTGCAGCCGGTCGACCTGGCCGCCACCCTGGCTTCCTTGCTTGGAGTGAATCAACCATCAGCCTCGGTGGGCAACGTGCTCACCCAGGCCATCCACACTGTGCCCTCCGTCCCCGCGCCGCGGGTGAGTCGACCCGTGCATGCGGAGGGCCCACCCAGCCCGTGAAACCCGATATGAGCGTTCGCTTTGCTGGAATGCTGCTGCGCAACCCGGTCATTGCTGCCAGCGGAACCTTTGGCTATGGGGTGGAGTTTGAAGATGTGGTTTCCATCGACCGCATTGGCGGCTTCGTCACCAAGGGCCTCTCTCTGGAACCCATGGCCGGAAACCAGGCGCCGCGGCTGATCGAGACCCAGGGTGGCATGATCAACGCTATTGGCCTGCAGAACATTGGGGTCAAGGCTTTCATCGAGAAAAAGCTTCCCGCGCTACGGCCTCATTCCGGGACTGCCTGTATCGCCAACATCTTTGGTTACGAAATACGCGACTACGTCGGCGTCATTGAAGCCCTCAACCACGCGTCCGGCATCGCCGCCTATGAGTTGAATGCGTCCTGCCCTAATACCCAGCATGGCGGCATGGTTTTTGGCACCGATACCGGGATCCTCGACCAGCTTGTCACGCGAGCCAAAGCAGTCTCGCGGCGGCCTTTGATTGTGAAGCTCTCGCCCAACGTCACCTCGATTGCGCAGATGGCGAAGTGTGCGGAAAATGCCGGCGCGGATGCGCTTTCGCTGGTCAACACCTTCCTGTCTTTAGCGATCGATGTAGAGACGCGTCGACCGCGCATTCACAACAACACTGGCGGGCTCTCCGGGCCGGCCATCAAGCCGATTGCGGTGCGCATGGTCTACGAAGCCGCGCAGGCGGTCTCCATTCCGATCTGTGGTCTGGGAGGCATCACGACCGCAGAAGATGCGGTCGAATTCCTGCTTGCGGGAGCGACCGCGGTACAGATCGGGACTGCCAGCTACGCCGACCCGCGGGCAGTGCAGCGCATCGCCGAATCGCTGGAGCGCTGGTGTGCCCGGCACCACACCCCGAAGGTCAAAGATCTAATCGGGGCCGTACAGATAAATTGAGGTCTTCGGACGGCGGTGCATCCCGCCGTCCTTCCCAGCAGCAGTCGCAACGCGGGATGGCGAGAAACAGCAGGTCCCTCCACTTCGCTACGCTCCGATCGGGATGGCGAGGGGAGCGGGGTGGCTCAGGTTGGAGTGGTTGCGGGATGGCGAGGGGAGGGTGGTTACGTTTGGAAGACGAGCAACTTGGATGGACAGTGTTATCGAGCGAAGCGCAGTGGAGAGATCTGCGGTTCTCCTCCAAAAAGCGAAAGCCCCTGTTTCCAGGGGCTTTCGCGAACACCAAACCTTATTACGCCACGTTCCTCATCAACCGCTCGCGCAATTCTTCAGGGATGCGATCCTGCAGCACCCGCGCCTGCGCCAAAGCGACTTCAGCCAGATACACCGGAGCCGGAGTGGCCACCGCCACCAGCACCCAAATCATCAGCGAGATCAACAACCCCGCAATCGCTGCTGCCTGCAGGCTCAGCACAATCGACATCGAGCCCAAATGCAGATCCACCAGGGCCCAGTGCTGCAGTGGCTGTATCCGGTGAATGACGGCCAAGCCGAATAAGAAAGCCGCGATCGATACCGTGCTCAACCCGATCAGAGCCACATCAATCGTGCGATGCAAGCGCTGCCGCTGGCAGCAATGCGCGCATTCCACCAGATGCTGCTCGTAATCCCGGCGCATTTCAGGAGTAATCCCCGAAATGTCATACCTCCAGCTGGAAAGTATGTCGCCTACCACTCGATCCGTGCATGCTGTCATAGGCATCGTTTATCTTTCGCTCGCGCAACACTATAGTAACATTTTGGCGCTGTCCCAAACAGGAAATTCGCCGCAACAAACCCACGGAACTTGCTCGATTATAAGCATATAGGCTCAAGTGGCGCATCCTGTTGGGCCAGAATCAACTTATTCGCCAGCAGGCTCATCCGGTCGCGCAACGCCCTTTCTGCCGTAACTCGTGCCAACTGGGGCAGGTTGTTACTCTCTGATAGATGCGCCAAAACTACATAAGACGCGTTTCCATCGTAGTTCTTCTGCAGAAAATCGGAGACGGCCTCATTGGATAAGTGCCCCACCCGCGACATGACCCGCTGCTTGACCGACCAGGGATAGGGTCCATCGCGCAACATTTCCAGGTCGTGATTGCTTTCCAGCATAAGAACATCACAGTTGCGGATCGCCATCTTGACGTTAGGCGGCATATACCCCAGATCGGTAGCAATGGCCATGCGCACGCCGTCGGCTTCAAAAACGAACCCAACCGGATCGGTCGCATCATGAGGAATAGTGAACGGGGTAATGGCAATGTCGCCAATAGAGAATCCGCTGCCGGCGGAGAAGTACTCCACCCCAGGCAAGCGGCAAGGATCTTCCGCTTTTTCGGCAGGAGGTTTTTCCGCCGGCGCTTCCTCCGGGCAGGAAGGAAGCTGCCGCAAGGCCAGCCATGCGGCATAGGTCAACCGTTTCTGTGGCATCATCCAGCGCATCCAGGCACGATGGGTGGCCTGGGTAAAGTAAACCGGCACCCCCAATTTCCGCGCCAGCACGGCCACACCCTGCACATGATCCTGATGTTCGTGGGTGATCAGCAGGGCATCGATGGCTGCCGGATCCTCGTTTGCCATCTGCATCCGCTTCAGCAGTTCGCGGCAGGAGAGCCCCGCATCCAAAAGGATGCGGGTCCGGCTGCTGGAGACAAGTGTGCTGTTCCCCTTGGACCCTGAGGCCAGCACCGTCATCCGCATCATCCCAAAAGCATACCCCGTCTTCGCCCTCTTCTCGTGTTGATAAACGATCTGTTACGCCAAAGGTGCCAGCCGCGGTACTGCTTAATATTGGTAAAAGCCGCGCCCCGACTTGCGCCCCAGCCACCCTGCATCCACCATGCGAACCAGCAGTGGGCACGGGCGGTACTTCGGATCACCCAGCCCCTCGACCAACACCCGCATGATGTCCAGACACACATCGAGCCCGATAAAGTCTGCCAGCGCCAGGGGGCCCATGGGGTGGGCCATCCCCAACTGAAACACCTGGTCCACCGCCGCCGGCGTAGCCACCCCTTCCATCACCGCGAACATGGCCTCGTTCAACAACGGCATCAGGACGCGATTGGACACGAACCCGGGTGCATCATGCACCTCGACCGGCGACTTCCCCAGCGCTTCGGCCAAAGCCTTTACCTGGGCGAAGGTTTCATCCGTCGTTTCCAGTCCCCGGATCACCTCCACCAGCTTCATTACCGGGACAGGATTGAAGAAGTGCATGCCGATCACCCGCTCTGGCCGCCGGGTCTGCGCCGCCAGCCGGGTGATCGAAATCGAAGAGGTGTTCGAAGCCAGGATGACCTCCGGTTTGAGCACCGAATCCAGCTCGGAGAAGAGCTCCTGCTTGAGTGCAAAACGTTCCGGCGCGGCCTCAATGACGAAGTCGCATATCCCCAGGTCGCTGCCCTGCAAGGTGCCCCGAATCGCACCCAGCGTAGCCGCCGCCTCCCCTGCGGTCAGTTTCCCCTTAGCCACCTCCCGCTCCAGGTTCTTGCCAATCGATTCGAGGCCGCGATCCAGAAAGCGCTGCTCCACCTCGCACAGCAGCACTTGAAATCCGCTGCGCGCGAAGACATGCGCAATCCCATTGCCCATGGTCCCGGCGCCTACCACTCCCACTACTTTGATGGTGTTCATTAGGTTTTGCTTAGGTTTTACCGTGCCGTCATTACCGGGCCCGGACCAGGACGCAGGTGATGTTGTCCCGCCCTCCGGCTTCATTCGCCGTTCTGATCAGCTGGGCACAGGTCTCTTCCAGGTTGGATGCGTCGCCGAGAATACCCTCAATACACGCGTCATCCACTTCGCGCATCAGGCCATCGGAGGCCAGCAGGTACAAGTCGTCAGCGGAAACCACAAACTCGATCACGTCCGCGTCCACCTCGTCCTGGGTGCCTACGGCGCGGGTAATGACATTGCGCATGGGAGAAGTCTCAGCCTGCGCCTGGGTCAACTGCCCTAGCCGCACCTGCTCGTCCACCAGCGAGTGGTCATGGGTCAAACGCTCCAGCCGGCCGTCGCGGAACCGGTAGCATCGGCTGTCGCCCACGTGTGCCACCCAGGCATGGTCGCCGCGGGTGGCCATGGCCACCAGAGTGGTTCCCATCCCTGCCCGGGCGGGGTCCTGCTCCGCGCTGCGATGCACGCTGCGGTTGGCTTCGTCGACCGCGTGCTGGAAGGTTTCCCGGGTCAGAGGACCCTGGCTCATGGCGTGCAGCATGGCCTCCACCGCCATGCGGCTGGCGATTTCTCCCGCGGCGGCGCCACCCATGCCATCGCAGACCACAAAATTGCAGGCGCCTTCGCGATGATTGAGGCTCAGTCCGTAAAAGTCTTCATTGGATTTCCGCGTCCGTCCCTGGTCGGACGCACCGGCGGCCTGGTATTCCAGCACTCTCGGCTGCTTCTCTGGCATCAATATTCCCTGTGCGCACATTAATTGTGCCACCATAATCTGTCCTGGTCCCGGCGTAAAGCAGCATTTGGGGTTTTCCAGGGCTGTCCACAGGGAGAACAGCAGAGACTAGCTTGCCAGGCCCAGATCTTTCAACTGGTGAAGAGAAAAGATTTGCCGGTCGCCCGTAGCCCGGTCGATCATGCTGGCGGTTAAACCGGCCAGCAGCGTTCGGTAGGTCGCCTTGAGGTGAAAGGGGGTGCTGCTGGTTACCGCCGATAAGCGGTGGGCCAACGGCTCCCAATGGTCGAAGTGCGCCCGCCGGGGCTCGCCCGGTCCCTCGGGCATGGCAATCAACTCAACCTGGTGGCCGGCAGGATTCCCCGGCAGACCTTGCACCAACCGCAACTGGAGCGAATAGAACGTAGCTTCTTGATTGTTCATGGCACCCCTGCGGGAGAAAGATTTTCTTGCCTGACCTAGCTAAACACGGGTGGGTGAGGAAACCAAAGCAACAGTTGCAGGTCTATGACTCTTTGGTGGGATTCGGCTGGGTTTGGGTTACCACTTCGAACGTTACCTACCATAACCGTTCAGGAGATGCTGACTTCTTGGTAGATGCCTAAAACGGCCCGCATGGCATCGCAAATTTCTCCTAGCGTGGCATAGGCGCGCACGCAATCGAGCAGGTAGGGCATGGTATTGGCGGAGGAGAGCCGGCCGCGCCCGGATCGAGGCTCGAGCGCCAGGGCACGGCGAAGGCTGTCCAGGCTGCGCTCTACGGTGTCGTTTGATCGGCCGGCCCGCAGCCGCTTGAGCTTCTCCGTCTGCCATGTGCGCACCGATTCGCCGATGCGCAGGATCTCGGGCGGCTCCTCTTCCATCCCATATTCGTTGACCCCGACGATGACTTTCTGTCCCCCTTCCACGGCCCGCTGGTAGGCGTAGCTGGCATCGGCAATTTCTTTCTGCGGAAAGCCGCGTTCGATGGCCGCCACCATCCCGCCCATCGCGTCGAGTTTCTCGAAGTAGGCGAACGCGCCTTGCTCCATATCCAGGGTCAACCGTTCGACAAAATAAGAACCGCCCAGCGGGTCGACCGTATTGGCCACGCCGGATTCATAGGCCAGGATCTGTTGCGTGCGCAGCGCGATTCTGGCAGCCTCTTCGGTAGGCAGCGCGAGCGCCTCATCGAAGGCGTCGGTATGCAGGCTTTGCGTGCCTCCCAGCACTGCGGCCAGGGCCTGGATGGCCACCCGCGCGATGTTGTTCTTGGGCTGTTGCGCGGTCAGCGACACGCCTGCCGTCTGAGTATGAAACCGCATCCAATGGGAGCGCGCATCCTGGGCGCCAAAGCGCTCCGCCATCACCCGGTACCATAGCTTGCGCGCTGCCCGGAATTTCCCGATTTCCTCAAAAAAATCGTTATGAGCGTTGAAGAAGAAGCTCAGCCGCGGTGCGAACTCGTCGATCTGCAGCCCCCGGCGTAGGGCCCACTCCACATACTCCACCCCGTCATACAAGGTAAAAGCCAGCTCTTGCAGCGCGGTCGATCCCGCTTCCCGAATGTGATATCCGCTGATGGAGACGGGATTAAAGCGGGGAGCGAACAGCGAACCGAACTCGATGGTGTCGACCACCAGGCGCATGGACGGCGCTGGTGGAAAGATGAATTCTTTTTGCGCGATGTATTCCTTCAGGATGTCGTTCTGCAGGGTGCCTGCGACTTTTTTCCAGTCGCCGCCCTGTTTCTCGACGGCCACCAGGTACATGGCCCAGAGCACATTTGCGGGCGAGTTGATAGTCATCGACACACTGGTCTTTTCCAGATCGATCCCGGCGAACAGTGTTTCCATATCCTCGAGCGAGTCGATGGCCACTCCGCACTTGCCCACTTCCCCTTCGCTCTCCGGAGCGTCGGAATCATAGCCCATCAGCGTAGGCAGATCGAAGGCCACGGACAGCCCGCCGCCGCCATTGGCCAGCAGGTAGCGATAGCGGGCGTTGGTCTCCTCCGGAGTGGCAAAACCGGAGAATTGGCGCATGGTCCAGAGCTTGCCGCGATAGCCGGTGCTATGAATGCCGCGGGTGTAGGGCGGCTCGCCCGGAAGTCCAGGGCTAAAGTCCGCCGGCAGGTCGGCGGAGGTATAGAGCCGGCGCACGGGAGCGCCGGAGACGCTGGTGAACCGCGCCTGCCCGTTCTCCTCGCGGTTGATCCCACCCGGCGCGCCGATCGGCTGCTCCGGATTTTTCTTAAGCGCGGCGGCAAGGGTAGTTGCGGTCCAGGCTTCTTCTGCTGCGGAAGGATGACGCTCCGTCATAGCTGCATCAGCATAGGCGACACCGTCCACCTGAGCAAGCAGCGGCCATATAAGAAAATGAAAATGGACGCGGACGAATTGTTGAGTGGGTGGCCCAGGTCTCGCTTTTGAGACCTGGGTCTTTCCCGCAAATCGGTCCTAGCCGGAACACCCACTTAAAGGCGGGAGGTTGGGAATGGTTTTTGACTCTAGCGCCGGCGCGCCAACTCCCACGCCTTGGCATACTTCCAGCTGACATAAACCGAGTGGTACAAATGCAGCAGCAGCCCTTCCCGTCCATCCAAAAAACCCAGTCGAAAAATATAGTTGTAAGCAAACGTCGCCAACGGATTCAGCACCACATTCATCGCGAACGGCAAATGCTTCCCTTGGCGCAGCGCATGCTCTGCTCCCAGGCTGCTGTAGCGGTCCATGTGGCTAATGTAGGCCTCAAGCGTGGGGTACGCATCGTGCACCATATCCCCCTGCAACCGCCCCGCCTTGCCCACGAAGTGCACTGTCTCGTGCACCGGACGAGCTTCAAATTCAGCCGCTCCGCGGCGAAACAGTCTCAGCTTGGGATCGGGATAGAATCCGCCAAAACGTATCCATCGTCCCAGGAAAAGATTGCGCCGCGGCAGCGCATACCCGTCGAAGGGTGGATCCTGCGCCAGCAGCTCCCAGATCTCTTTTGCCAACTCATCACTCAGGGACTCATCAGCGTCGAGCGACAGTATCCAATCCCCGGAACACTTCTCAATCGCCGAATTCTTCTGCGCCGCGAACCCCTTCCAATCTTCCACGAAGAACTGCGCCCGGAAGCTGCGCGCGATCTCCTCGGTGCGATCGCGCGAGCCGGAGTCCACCACCACGATCTCATCCGCCCAGGCTACGCTGCCCAGGGTGCGCGCGAGATTGGCTTCTTCATCCCGGGTAATGATGGTTACGGAGAGCGTTTTGCGCATTCCTGTGTGGTTAGTGCAGTTGCTTCTCGATGACCCGGTCAACCACCTGGGGCAACGTTTCGCCGGTCTTGGGCAACACAAAGTTCTTAGCCGCATCTGACCAGTCCAGCTTGAAGCTGGTGGAAAGCGCAGAAATCCATATCTGGCGGGGAGGCGTATTGGGGGTAATCACAAACTTGTCGGGCGGCTCCTCGAACAGAATGCTCAGCACCCCGTTCTGTTCTTCCACTTCAAATCCGCCCTCTTCCTCGCGGGCGATGAGGCTCTTCTTGAGCGCTTCGATCGCCGCATCCGAGTGGCGGCGGAATGTTGTCTCGTCTAGCATGGTTTGAGTGTAACAAGGCACATGATGAGAGCTATTCTGCCCCTGGCTGGGGCCCTGCTGGTGTGTGCCGTGCCCGCGCTGTGGGCGCAAAGCCCCACCGAATCCGCCCATGACCTGGTCAAGGACGTGGTTTACAACGAACTCCAGGAGCGCCGTCAGATCAGCTTGTGGCAATACCGGGTAGAGAAACGGGTCTTCTCTCAGAGCCTGTTGGAGCAGGAAGTGGAGACGGTCGACGGGCCTGTTGACCGGGTGTTCGCGCGCAACGGCAAGCCGCTCGACCCCGCGGCGCAGAAGAAGGAGACTGAGCGGCTCAGCAACCTGGTGCGCAATCCTTCCGAGCAAACGCGGATGAAGCAGGACCACGACGCCGAGGAGCAGCGGGTGGAGCGGCTCATTGCTGCCATGCCCGACGCCTTCCTTTACGAATATCATGGCGCTGCGGATGGCAGTGTGGGTCTGTCCTTCCGGCCTAATCCGGCTTACAACCCAGCCACGTACGAGGCCCGCGTCTATCATGCTCTGACCGGAGAAGTGTGGATCCAACCGCAATGGAAGCGGCTGGTGAAGATCGACGCTCACATCGTGAGCGAGATCGACTTTGGTTTCGGCATCCTCGGCCGCATCGAAAAAGGCGGCACGTTTCAAATTCAACGAGAGCAAGTGAGCGAAAACAGGTGGAAGACGAGCGTCTTGGACGTCCGCGTTTCCGGACACATCATCTTCTTCAAATCCATCAGCAAGGACCAGCATGAAGTCCGCTCGGCTTTCAAGCCGATGCCGCCACATACCAGCGTTCAGGATGCGGTCACACTACTGAACGCTATCACCCCACCCTAGATCGGCGAAGAAACGCCTTCAACTGAGGGCTGCTTTTTGCTTTGGAAGGGGTGGCCCTTTCGAGGGTGGGTGAGAACTCGGTGCTGGAAGGGCACGGCGTGAGCCGGGATGTGTCGTCCCTTCGGGACTCGCCTGATAAACCCTAGCCTACCCGGCACTGACGTGCCGGGCTACAGGTTGTTCCGTCCCTTCGACAAGCTCAGGGCAGGCTCTGCGGGACTGCTTGGTTGCGGCCCATAAATGACACTGCCATAGACGGCCTAGCCAAAAGATCGCCGGCCGGCCGGAGTTTACCGCCTCTTAATTTGTTAAGCTGAGACTTGCTTACCCGGCGGCAAATGCTGAAGCTTTCCGGCCTCACCGTCGCTTCCACGGCGTTAGCCGCGCACGCTCAGCAACCCTCGCCGGCCGATTACACCATCGGCATTGCAGCCTATGACCTTGAGGTTGGCCCTCATCGAACTATCAAGACGATCGCGTACCACGGCCAGGTCCCGGGCCCGCTGCTGCGCTTCCAGGAAGGACGGCCGGTCACCGTCGAAGTGAGCAACCAGACAGCCGGCAGCGAGGTCGTTCATTGGCATGGCTTGTTCCTGCCATCGTCCGTCGATGGCGCGATGGAAGAGGGTACTCCGATGATCCCGCCAGGTGGCCGCGCGCGCTATACCTTTACTCCGCGCCCTGCGGGCTTCCGCTGGTATCACACCCATACGTTTGCAGGCAAAGACTTACACAAAGGCCAATACACCGGCGAGCACGGATTTCTGCTCATCGAGCCGCGCGACAACCCGGCACGCTATGACCAGGAGTTCTTTCTCGCTCTGCACGATTGGGATGGCCAGCTGCTGGCCAGCGGCGATGGCGCCATGGACCCGGTCTACCAGGTATCGACCATCAACGGCCGTGTGCTCGGTTTCGGCGAGCCGCTGCGGGTCAGGTCCGGCGAACAGGTCTTGTTACACATTCTTAACTCCAGTCCCAGCGAAGTTCACTGGGTCGCTCTCAGCGGGCATCAGTTCAAAGTCGTCGCCCTGGATGGCAACCAGGTGCCGCAACCGCAGGTCGTGTCGATGCTTCGTTTGGCGCCTGCCGAACGCGTCAGCGCGCTGGTGGAGATGAATCATCCCGGGACTTGGGTGATGGGCGAAGTACGCAAGCACATCATGGCTGCTGGTATGGGCATCGTGGTGGAATACTCTGGAAGCAGCGGAAAGCCGCAGTGGGATCAACCCCATCAACTTATCTGGGACTACCTGCCCTTCGCCGGCGCGGATCCTTCACCCCCGCTGCAGCCGGACACGGTGACCATTCCCCTGGTCATCGAATCCAAATTTGCCGGCCATGGCGCCATGGATCACTGGACCATCAATGGCAAGTCCTATCCGGACACAGCGAGTCCTATGCTGACCGCCGGCCAACGCTATCGCTTGGCGCTCATCAATCGCAGCACCAACGACCATCCCGTTCATCTCCACCGCCACACCTTCGAACTGCGCCGCCTGCCTGGCCATCCCAACGTCCACGGCATCTTAAAAGACACCATCCTGCTGGATGCAGGCGCGCAAGTGGAGGTGGAGTTCACCGCCAACGATCCGGGGCCGACCCTCTTCCACTGCCATCAGCAGAACCACATGGATGCCGGCTTCATGATGCTCTTTCGATATGCGTAATTGGCTTTATGTTGCAGCTCTACTCACCGCGCTCTTGAGCGTGAAGCCGGTGCGTGCCCAGGGTAATTACGAGATCCAGGTATATGGTGCGGACACCATCGAGCCAAAGAGCACCATGGTTGAGCTTCATTCCAATTACACTCCGGAGGGCCAGAAGTACTTGATCGACCGGGTGTACCCCACCAACCACCAGGAACACGAGACGCTGGAAGTTACCCAGGGTTTGACCAACTGGGCGGAGGTAGGCTTTTACGTTTTCACCAGCTGGCAGAATGGCCATGGTGTGCAGTGGGTAGGGGACCACATCCGTCCCCGGGTGCGGGTGCCGGATTCGTGGCATTGGCCGGTGGGGGTGAGTCTATCGACTGAGGTAGGCTATCAGCGTGCGGTCTATTCTCCTGATACCTGGACGTGGGAGATAAGGCCGATCGTGGACAAGTACATGGGTCGTTGGTATTGGGCGGTGAACCCGGCGCTTGAGCGCACCTGGCATGGCCTCGATGTCAAACAGGGCATAGGTTTTTCGCCCGCGGCCAAGCTTAGTTACGATTTCAGCCGGCAGGTCAGTGGCGGTATCGAATACTACGCTGACTACGGGCGGCTGGGTGCGTTTGATTCGTTGCATGATCAACAGCAGCAGATTTTTGTGGTGACTGACCTGAACGTTTCTCCTAAGTGGGAGATCAATATCGGAGTAGGTGTCGGCCCCACCACCTCCACCGATCATCTGATCATCAAAGGCATTCTAGGCCGCCACTTCAACTGGAAAAAGCCCTCGCTCCTCGACTAGCGAAGTGAGGACTTCCTGCGATCAATGGTGAACATCGGCGGGCCATTGCTTTGTCTCTCACACTTAAAACCGCAATGACAAACAACTAAGCCCGCCATCCATCTTATGAAACTCCGACATATCTAATTCAACCGGAGAAAACCCACGCTTCCGAAGCTCCCCAACCAACCGCGGAAACCCAGCCGCCACCAACACCCTGTCATTCACCCGAACACAATTTGCTGCATAGCTCTCTTCCCGCGCGACCCGTATCCGTTCATAACCAGCAAACATCGCCAACCCAGCCATCTCTTCGATCACCACCAGCGTATTCTCCCCGATATAAGAAACGCCACTTTTAAGGTGAAGAATGCTCTGCATGCCGCGCACGTCGACGACCCCGGAAGTATAGCCCTCGCTTGCCAGGTGAGCAGCAAGCTGACGGGCTCCCTCTTCATTCGTCCGTTGCGACACCCCGAGAAAGAAGTGGTTGCCGGCCTCACAAATATCACCCCCATCCAACGTGCCCGGCGTCTCAATCCCCGTGAGGACGCGGAAGAATCGCCGCAGGACTGGCCGCATCCCTGCCACTTCGCCCTCGCGCGAGCGCGCCCCGGGACGGGTAAGGATCGCGCTGCGTGCGGTCACCACCGCTGTGTCCTCCACGAACGTCGAGTCGGGATGATCAAGATCCGCCTCTAGCGTGGTAACGTTCAGCCCGCAATCCCGCAGCGCCGCGCAATACTCTGCGTGCTGTGTCAGCACCAGCTCAAAACGCGGAACGCCCAATTGGACCGAGGTAAGTCCCTGGGCAAAATTTCTTCCCGGAATGCGAACAATGGCCTCAGTGAACATGCTTCTCGTAAACCAGCTGTGCCGCCGCGATATCCTCCACTGCGATCCCGACGGATTTGAAAACCACCGGCCGCTCCCCGCACGCAAGCGGCGCTCCGTTCAACAGCTCTCCAATCTCTGCAGTAATTTCCGCCTGTGCCAGAACAATGTCACCCGCCTCTTTCCCCGCAGCCGCGCGCGACTCCACCACCACCGCGCCGCGCATCGCTTCCTCATCCAGTTCGCGCCGATCGGGCGTAGCCGCGCCGATGGCGCACACCATGGCATGTGGGCTCAACCATTTTCCTTTGAGGATCGGTTGCGGCGAGCTGGTCAGGGCCAGCACCACGTCCGCGCCGGACACCGCTTCTTCCGCCGTCGTCACCCGTGCCCCAATCTCATTGGCGAATGTCTGCGCGTGCTCCTGCGACCTGCTCCACACCCGGACCTCGGTAAACGGGCGGACCCCAGCGAGGGCTCGCATATGCGACCGTGCCTGCACCCCACTGCCTAGAATGGCCAGCACCTTCGCCTGAGGAGCAGCCAGCTGGTCAACCGCCACGGCAGACACGGCCGCGGTGCGCATTTCCGTGATAAGCCGGCCGTCCATGGTCAGCAGCGGCTCTCCTGTTTCGGAGCGAAACAGCTGAATAACCGCCATGTGCGTATGCTTTTTGAGTGCCGCATTGCCAGGATAGAAAGAGACCATTTTCGCGCCCATCACGGTGCCGTATACGGCCGGCATCACACCCAACCAGCCGCCATGTTCTGCCACTGGAATGATGGTGCGTACCGGTTGCTGCACTCGCCCGGCGGAAAAATCCATCAGCGCTTTCCGCATGGCGGGGATCAGGTCATGGTAAAAGAGCACTGCCCGCACTTGTTCTTCCGTCAACATGAAATCTCTTTCCGGAGCGTTCCTCGATGCTATCGCAGGCTACCATCGAAGCATGAATCTTGAGTCCATTCTGCAGTCTAAAGATCCAATCGCACTCTTCAGAGATTGGCTGAAGGAGGCAGAGAGCAGCGAACCGAACGATCCCAACGCCGCCGCCTTGGCCACCGCGACTTCGGATGGCCGGCCCAGCGTGCGCATGGTCCTGGTGAAGCGGGTGGACGAGCGCGGCTTCTGCTTCTTTACCAATGCGCAAAGCAGGAAGGGCACCCAGCTGCTATCGAATCCCTGGGCTGCGCTTTGTCTGCACTGGAAAACACTGCGCCGCCAGGTGCGGATAGAAGGCCCGGTCAAAGAACTTGAGTCCGCCGACGTAGACGCCTACTTTCACAGCCGTTCGCGCGACAGCCAGATCGGAGCCGCCGTCTCCCAGCAAAGCCGTCCGCTAGGCAGTCGCGAGCAGTTGGAAGCCCAGGTGCGTCAATTCGCCGACGAACATCCGGGAGAAGTACCCCGGCCCTCCTACTGGAAAGGCTACTGCATCTACCCGGAGCAAATCGAATTCTGGGTCAATGGGGAAAACCGCCTGCACAACCGCTTCCTCTTCACCCGCGAAAGCGGTGGCTGGAAAACGATCCGCCTGTACCCGTGACAGGCATGCAGAAGCGCGTTGCAGAAATCTGTTCACGTTATTGCAATTGTTATAACGTGAGGAGGAAAGCCGTGGTCGAACTCAAAGTCCGTAAATTCGGGAACTCGCTCGGCGTTGTGCTGCCGAAAGAAGTGATCAGCCGTCTGCAGACCGGCGACGGTGAAGCTCTTTTTCTCATCGAAGCGCCGGAAGGCGGATATCAACTGACTCCGTACGATCCAGCCTTCGAGAAGAAGATGACGAAAGCGGATGAGATCATCAAGCGTTACCGCAATACTCTGCATGTTCTGGCCAAGTGAGGAAGCCTCTTTGGATAGACCAGCGGGACGCGCTTGCGCTGCACGCCCGTTTGCTGGCGGACCGTCGGCATTCGGCCCCGGTGGTCGGGAAATGCGTCGATATGCCGCTCAGCCGCCGCTTACGAGGCTACGCCGGTACTCATGCCACCCAGCGCCACATGCAAATAGTCGTTGTAGAGGTCCACAAACAACTGTTGCAGCGTGCGGTTCTGAATCCCGTTCTCGCCCAGCACCGCCAATAAGTCTTGGACCGTCTTGCGGTAGAGATCGTTCACGGATTGGGGACTCCAATCCCCGGTTACGACGGGCGTCACTCTTGTACCGCGGTCTTCGTCTTGATCCACCCAATCGTCGATCATTTGCAGCAGCAGCGAGGTGTCAGCCATCCACTGTTGCTCGCGATTCCATTCCGGCCGTTCAAACCGCGACAGACTGTCCTCTAAACCCATGCGGGGACCCACCACGTACCACATACCCTTGATCGCGGCGTCAATTCCGGCCCAGCGGTGGCCCAAGTCCGTTGGATCTGAAGCGTGAGTGACGGCCAACGCCTCCGCCAGACAGTAGTTGCGCACCGCCGGTTGCAGGACTGTTTCCCAAAAGCCCGATTGCCAGGCGCTTTCATAACGCCGTATCGTTTGAGCGAGGCTTGCTATCGGTTGTTCGATGGGTAGCAAAGGTGCCGGTGCCTCTTGGGATATCAACGAGGCGATGCGGAGCACGGCTGCTTCACCGGAACAAGCTGTTTCGTCCAGTACTACGTCCAACATCCCCATCAGCGTGGAGGTCAACAGCAGTTGGCGATGCAACGCCTGCGGAACTAACCAATCCAGGCTCGCTAACAAAGCACCGCCAAGCCTTATGGCCCAACCCCTGGACAACGGAAGCATCCCAGTGGCTCGCAACGGTAGGCGCAGTGGCTTGGGGCCGTTAGCGCTCACCAACAACATCGAATAGCAAGCCCGCGCATACATCTCGGCAATGAAGCGGGCCTTGGCGGATTTTGTATGAGTGACAGTTCCCAAGGCGTTAGCGGGCGATATGGGCACGTTGGCCTCCCATTGCCTTGACACCATCTTACAAAAGGCAATCCGCAGCGGTGCGATGTCGGGTGGGGGCGCAGGAATGATCACCTCGATGACGGCAGCCCGAAGAGCAGCGTTACTCATGGGAGTCGGCTCGACTGGGCGTTGTGCTGTGGCTCTCGTCATTTGCTTTACCAAGCATTCTCGGTTGGAGACAAAGATGGCGTCCAGGCGGCGTAGGTATCTGCCCGTTGTGACGGGAAAACAGGATTAGCCGAAAGCGCCTGTTCGACTTTGAGGCGGAGAAAAAGGACGGTCCAATGGATTACACCTGAGCTGAGACAAACTGGACAGCGATTCATTGGTGACAGAAGCAACTTTTCCGTCAGGGTCATGTCAGCCTGAGATGGGTGTATTCTGATAGCACCTTATAAGGTGCTATCAGAGGGCTTTTTGATGGACATCACGAAAGACATCCAGTCGCTGACGACGTTTCGCAGGGCTTCCGGCCACTTCATGAAGCAACTTAGAAAGACCAAGCGTCCGGTGGTTCTGACGGTCAACGGCAAGGCGGCAGCCGTGGTGCAGGATGCCGAAGCCTACCAGCGTCTCCTCAATCTCGCTGCCGGTGCAGACGTCGCCGAAGGCATCCGTCAAGGCTTGGACGATGTAGCGCATGGTCGCACTACCCTGGCGAAAGCGGCCTTCGATCAGATTCGCCGCAAACATGGCATATCGAGTTGAGCTAGCAGCTCGGGCGGTCCGCGATCTGGAGATCCTGTATTTGGAGAAGAACGTTGCTGGGTCTGATGCTGCAGCCCGCTGGTACAACGGACTTGAAAAGGCTGTATTCACGCTAGCGAACCATCCTCAACGCTGCCCCAGAATCCCAGAGATAAAAAAGGCCAGACGCGATCTGCGTCACCTGCTATACGGCAGCAGTTCCCATGTCTACCGCATAATCTTCGAGATCGATGCGCGAAACGAGGTAACTTGGGTGCTCCATATTCGACACAGCGCAAGAAGAGGAGTCAGGTCATCAGACCTTGCATGAAGGGAGGAAATGCGTCTACAGAAATGCCTCGACATGTATTTCGCTCAGTTTGTTTCGTGCTAAGTTTGCGCTCACGGCGCCTTTGCCCCGCATTTCGGCAACCGCAACCCTGCGTGCCGGCGTAGGTTTCTGTGGCCGGCCGAGTTCTTGAAGGAACTGAATTAGGAGCTACGCCGCCTGCGACCTGGACCAGCAGCAGTGACTTTTTGCGCTTTTTGCGCACTTTTTTTCGGCACACGCTCCGGCCCGGAGGCCCCAAACAAAAGGGAGGTTTACTATCTTTTTCGCTGCCCCCTCTCGTTGCCAGACCGCACCCGGCACAGCACAAGCGGCAAAAGAGCCAAGGTTATCGATCAACCATCGCCATCATGCGCTCGCTATAACGCGGACCAGAAATAGCCTCGGGGGACAAAGCAAGGTCAAGCCCCGCCATCTCCTCCGGTTCCAACTTGATCCCCGCAGCAGCAACGTTCTCTTCCAGGTAGGTGCGCCGCTTCGTCCCCGGGATCGGCACGATATCGTCGCCCTTATGCAGCAGCCACGCCAAAGCGATCTGCCCCGGAGTCGCCTTCTTGCGCTCGGCAATTTGCTTCACCACCGAAGCGGCACCCATGTTCGCATCGAAATTCGCACCTTGAAAGCGGGGATCGCCGCGACGGAAATCGCCTTCGGGATAGTCTTCGGCGCGTTTGGCGGTACCCGTCAGGAAGCCCCGCCCCAAAGGGCTGAAAGGCACCAGGCCAATGCCCAGCTCGCGCAGGGTGGGGATGATCTGTGCCTCCAGGTTGCGCTCCCAAAGCGAATATTCGCTTTGCAAGGTGGTCACGGGAAACACAGCGTGCGCACGCCGAATGGTTTTCTCGCCCGCCTCCGAGAGGCCGAAATAACGCGCCTTCCCCGCCCGCACCAATTCTCCAACCGTCCCCGCAACTTCCTCAATCGGCACGTTGGGATCAACCCGGTGCTGGTAGAGCAGGTCAATCGTCTCTATCTGCAGCCGCTGCAAGGAAGCATCCACCACTTCGCGGATATGTTCCGGACGGCTATCAGTCCCGGTGATCTTGCCATCCTCGATGCGAAACCCGAACTTGGTGGCAATCACCGCCTGCTCTCGCCGGCCCTTGAGTGCCCTTCCCACCAGCTCTTCATTTATGAAAGGGCCGTACACCTCGGCGGTGTCAAAGAAATTGACCCCTAACTCGAGTGCACGATGGATAGTGGCTATGGATTCGCTGTCGTCTGCAGAGCCATAGGACTGGCTCATGCCCATGCATCCCAAGCCCAGAGCGGAAACCTCCAGGCCCTGCGTTCCTAATTTTCGTCTCGGCAACATATGTCTTTCGATGCTGCGTAACCGCCCGTGATGCGCTAAAAAGGAATATCGTCGTCGGTGATCTCGGTGCCGGGAAACTCCTCGTGGTGCACCGGGGGCCGTTGATCGAATGAGCTGGTATTGGAGCGCGGACCGCCGCCGCCACCGTCTCCCTCGCTGCCCCGGCCCGACAACAGCATAATGTCGTTGACGATGATCTCGGTGCGGTACTTCTTCTGCCCAGTGGCCTGATCATCCCAGGAGCGGGTCTGAATCCGGCCTTCGACGTACAACTTGGCGCCCTTCTTCACGTAGTCGCGAATGATTTCCGCCACCCGCTGATACGCGGTTAGGTTGTGCCACTCGGTGCGATCCTGCCACTCGCCGGTCTTGTCCTTGAAGCGCTCGGAAGTGGCCAGGCCGAGGTTGGCGACCGGCAAACCGCTGGGGAGAAGTTTGACCTCTGGGTCTTTGCCTACGTTGCCCACCAGAATCACTTTGTTGATGCTCTTTGCCATGATGCTCCCTCTGTTTTGGGTAAGGCTGAAGCATAGCAGAACTGACTCCGCTTTATGCGGACCCGCGCTGCCATGCAGATTTCAGGTTAAGGTTTTTTCATCCGCGCGATGCGCCGGTTGCGCAGCCACTTGGCGCTTCCCAGCAGCGTCAGCATGGTCCCAAACGGCAGGCACATCAACGCCAACAGCAGCATCAGCCAACCGGAGTTGGTATGCGGCCCGTGCTCGCCGATACCGCCAAAGACCATGGCCGTCAGCAGCGCGGCCAGGATGCCGACCACCAAAATCCAGATACCGGCGCGTAGCAGTTGTGCCGTGCCGTCGTCCGCGTTCAACGCCAGGCTGCCAGCATGGCATACACCACCACCCCGGTCACCGACACGTAAAGCCAGATAGGTAGCGTAAAGCGCGCGATCTTGCGATGCTGCCGGATGCGCCCGCTCAAAGAAAAGAAGAACGTTGTCAGCACCATGGGCAGTGCTACCACCGACAGCCCGACGTGGCTGATAAGAATCGAGAGATAAACCGTCCGCACTGTGCCGAAGCCGGGAAAGTGCGTTTCCCCATGCAGCGCATGGTTAGTGATGTAGCTGGCCAGGAACAAGGACGAAAAGACAAACGCGGTCATCATCGACACCCGATGAGCAGCAATATTGCGCCGGCGGATAAAGTAAAAGCCGATCAGCAACGCCACCGTGCACAGCCCGTTAAGCACCGCGTTGAGTGCAGGCAGAAAGCGGAAGTGCTCGGCCGTTGCGTCCAGCGGATGGTGCAGGTAAAGCAGCCAAAGCAAAAAGCAAACCGCGGCCGCGCTCACGGCTACGATCAAAGCCACCGGCAGAGCCACGGAAGGGCGCTGGTTGGTTTCCGCTACTAACATGGTCAGACTCCTAAGCTGAAGGCTTGTGGGTGCGCCGGTTCACGATCGCCCAGGCCGCGGCAAAAGTCAGCCCGCAAAAGGCTGCCGTCACCGCCAGGTTTACCGGGAGGGAAAACTGCGTGGGCGCGTCGGGAAACAACGCCCCCCGCAGGGCTTCCACTCCATAGGTCAAGGGGTTCAGCATCATGCAGAAGCGCATCCAACCGGCGGCCCCGCTGAGCGGAAACAAGGCGCCCGAGAGCAGCCACAGCGGGATCAGCAGCATGTTCACAATGGCGTGAAAGGCCTGGGTTGAATCCATCGGCCAGGCAATGGCAAAGCCCAGCGCGGTCAACTCGAAGCTGATCATGATGACCGCCAGGATGCTCAAGCCAATGGCAGCCAGGGTCAGGTGCACTCCGACCAGCGGCGCAAACACCAGGAAAATGATCCCCTGGATGGCGGCCAGCGTGGCTCCGCCGAGCACCTTGCCCAGAACCACAGACGACCGGCTGACCGGCGCCGCCAGCACCGAGAGCAGAAAGCCCTCATTCCGGTCCTGGATCAGCGACATCATGCTGAAGATCGCGGTAAAGAGAACAATCATGGCTACGGTTCCAGGAAAGAAGTATCCCAGGTAGTGCGCCGAGGTTCCGGAGCCGGCATTAAAGCTGTGCGCGAAGCCCGCGCCCAGCACCACCCAGAAAATCAGCGGAGAGGCAATCACGCCCGCCACCCGGGCCTTCTGGCGATAGAAGCGGACAATCTCCCGCAGCCACAGGCTGTAGGCCGGCAGCCAGATGCCAGGGGAAGCCGTTCTCACCCTGCTTGGCGCGGTGGCGGCTATGGTCGCCATGGTGACTCCTTCTCCCGGGCATCCGCCCAGAAGCGATGGCCAGTACGTTGAATAAACACATCCTCGAGCGAGGGACGAGCCACCGAGATACCGTCGATTTCACCCGGAAACGCTTCCACCACAGCGGTCACCAGGCGATGCCCTTCCGGGCGCTCTAGCCGGACGGTGCTGCCTAACACGCTCGGCTGTACTCCGAAACGGTCACCCATACGTTCCACCAGCGAGCGGGCCGCCTCCGGGCTGGCGGTTTCAAACAGCACTACGTCTCCTCCGATGGCCGACTTCAACTGCGCCGGGGAACCCAGCGCGACCAGCTTTCCCTGGTTGAGAATCGCCAGCCGGTCGCAATGTTCCGCTTCTTCCATCAGGTGCGTGGTCACCAGGATCGAGACCCCTTCCTGGTCACGCAAGGTTTGCAGGTACTGCCACATGTCCCTGCGCGCGCCGGGGTCGAGCCCGGTCGATGGCTCGTCCAGCAGCAGCACCGCCGGCGAATGAATGAGGCCCTTGGCCAGCTCCACCCGCCGCTGCATCCCGCCGGAGAGGGTTTCCACATAATCCTTGGCCCGGTCGCTCAGGCCCACCCGGCGCAGCACCTCGGCGCTGCGTTTTTTGAGAGTCTCGCCGCGCAGTCCGTACAGGTGCCCCTGGTGCTTCAGGTTCTCGAGTACGGTCAATTTAAGGTCCAGGCTTCTGGCCTGAAACACAATGCCGGTCTGCTGCCGCGCCCGGTTCGGTTCCCGGGCAACATCAAAGCCTTCGATGCGGGCGCTTCCTCCCCTCGGCACCATGAGCGTCGAAAGAATGCGGAACAGGGTGGTCTTGCCGCTCCCATTCGGGCCCAGCAAGCCAAAAATCTCCGCCGGCTGCACGGTGAAGCTCAGGTTGTCGAGTGCCAGCCGGTCGCCATAGTGATGCGACAGGCGGTCGAGCTCGATGGGCATCGGTTCCGGGGCGCCGCCAGCCCCGACCTTCGCCCCAGGATGTTCGCTCAGGGTCGCCAATGGCTTATCTCCTCCCGCTTGCGTTCAGCATCATCACCGTGAGCAGCAGCGGCAGGTGGATCACGCTGGCCCGCAGCAATTCACGCGCGTAGCGGCGCGACTCGGTCACGGTGAGCGCCCGGGTAATGCGGGCAAAGCGAATGGTATACGCCAGGTAGCCCAGCCCCAGCACCACTGCGGCGACCAGGTAGATGCGGCCGGTCAGGTGCAGATAAAACGGCACCACGCTGACGGGAATCATGAGCACCGCGTAGATCAGCGCCTCGCATGCCGTGGACCAGCCATCCGGCTGCACCACCGGCAGCATGCGGATCCCTGCCTTGGCGTAATCTTCGCGGTAGAGCCAGGCGATGGCCATGAAATGGGGAAACTGCCATACGAACAAAATGGCGAACAGGGCCACGGCCGGCCATTCGATCACTCCGCGGGCTGCGGTCCAGCCCAGCAGCGGAGGCATGGCGCCAGGAAAGGCGCCTATAAAGGTAGCCAGGGTGGTGTAACGCTTGAGCGGGGTATAGACGGCAACGTAGATGAAACCCGTAAGCAGCGTCAACAGGACGGTCACCGGGTTGGTGAACCACGCCAGCACCAGGGCGCCGGCAGCAAAGCAAGCCAGGCCCAGGGCCATGCCGGCGGCCAGACTGAATCGGCCGGCAGCCAGAGGCCGTTGCGCCGTCCGCACCATTTTGGCGTCGGTCTTGCGCTCGATGACTTGATTCAGCACGCTGGCCCCGCAGGAAATCAGCGTAATCCCCAACAACGACTCAACCAGCCCCCAGTGAATGCTGGTAATGCCCGATCTCATGGACCCCAGGTAGAACCCGGCCCAGGCGGTCAGGACGACCATCGAGGTCACCCGAACCTTGAAAAGCTCCTGAAAATCCGCGATACGGGAATGCTGCAACTTGGGCTGAGCCAAGACTCGCTCGGTCATGACCAGGTCGTTGGCCGTAGCGGGGTCGACAGCGTGGGCAGTCATGGGAGCACGGTCCTGGTTATGATCTGGGGCACGATACTGGGTTGCGGCTGGAAATCTTTCATCAACGCTACTTCCTTCATGATAGCAAGCAAGCACCGCGCCCTCGGGTCCCGCGTTTGCTGGGATCGACGCAGGAGGCCATTCTTATGGCGCAACGTTAGCGACTGGCAAGATGCCGTTTTCTTTGGCGTCGGGTTGCATCAGGTATTCCTGAATCAGGACCGCGACCAGCACCGCCGTGGGCACCGCGATCATGGCCCCGATCACACCCGCCAGCTTCGAACCCATCAGCAGCGCAACCAGAACCCCCAGCGGGGCCAAATCCACGCTGCTTTTCATGATGCGCGGCGTGAGGAAAGAGGTTTCGACCTGCGCGTAAATAGCATAAAAAATCACCACCCCGACCACTTTTTCCCAGGAATCGATGGCTGCGGCCACCAGCACCAGGGTCATCGAGACCATGGCGCCAACGATGGGAATGATATTGAGCGCACCCATCAGCACTGCCAACGCATACGCATAGCGGACCTTGAGCAGGACGAAAACAATCAGGCTGCAAAGTCCCAGGATGAGCATGAGGCCGCCTTGTCCCAGCAGCCACTTGCCCATGCGCGCGTCGGCCCGCAACAGGGTCGCGTTCAGGCGGGCGCGGGCGGGCTGAGGAACGAAGGAGAGCGCCCAGTGATACGCCTCGTCGCCTTCGAGCATGAAGTAGACAGTGAGAAAAATAATCGCCCCGACATCGGCCAATTTGCTTGCCGCGCCGCTGATCGAAAGAAACAGGTATTCCGCGAAGTTGGAGGCAAATCCCTGTATTTTCGAGGTCAAACCTGAAAGATCGATGTGAGAAATAAACGGAACCCTATGTATCTGAGCAAGGAGCTGAGGTCCACGGGTAGGCAGCTCGGTAAGCAGCGATTGCAAATCGCGAACCACCGGAGGCACGGCAAAGGCAAAAAACAGGGTGGCCGCGCCGGCCAGGCTCAGCAACAGGAAAAAGATTGATAGCCCGCGCCCGGGATGCCAGCGGCCAATGTGGATGCGCATAATGCCGCGGATCACCGGGGTAAGGACCACAGCGAACAGAGCGCTCACATAGAGCAGCAGAAGGATTTCGCGCATCAGGTAAGCGACCGTCAACACCAAAGCAACGGCAAACGCGAACAGGATATAGCCGCGCACGGAGCGGGTTCGCACCGTCTGGGTTTGTACCACGACGGCTTCCACGGGCGGTTGGGAAATTGTCATGCTTCGCTTACCCTCTTCCTTACTTCGGTCAGCACACACTCGGCTACTTCCTCGGGCGCAAGGCCGGTGGTGGTTACCGTGATGTGGGCGGCGCGGTAGTGTGGCAGGCGCCGGTTATGCCGGTGTTCGAGTGACTCGGGCGCAGCGAGCAAAGGCCGCGTTTTCCCCTCCACCGTGCATCGTGCCAGGAGCTCGGGCAGTTCAGCGTGCAGGAAAACGACGCAGTTCCCGGGGGACCGGATGAGCAGGGACCGGGTGGATTCGTCTTCTACCGTGCCACCGCCCAGCGCCAACACAATTTCTTCCTGTCCAATTAAATTAAGGACGGCATGGCGCTCACGCCGGCGGAAATCCACCTCGCCATAGTCACGAAAGATTTCCGCCACCGTACGCTGGCTCGACGCTTCAATTACGTCGTCCAGGTCGACGAACTTCCAACCCAGTTCCCGGGCCAGGATGGGGCCCACAGTGGATTTTCCGGCGCCCATGAAACCAGTCAGGATGAGCCGGGAAACCCGTTGCATCTGCGGATTATAAGCCCCCAGACCCAAGGATCCAGTCGGCTGGGTGGTGGGTGGCCCAGGTCTCGCTTTTGAGACCTGGGTTTCTCGGTATCCGCGGAGCTTTACAGGCTGCAGAAAAACTCGGGGCCGGGCAGGTACCGCAGGGGCTAAAGCCCGGTATTTTCTCAATCGTTTATGGCTCGACTGAAGTCGTGCCCTGATACAAAACAGGGCTTTTCCGCAGCCCGTAAAGCTGTCCTATGAGACAAAATCGAGTTCCGACCCAGGCTCTTTAGCCCTGGCGTAAGTAATCTTCTCCACAGAACGTGGCTCTAGCGTCTGCATGAGACCTGGGCTTTGTATCAGGGCACGACTTTAGTCGGGCCGTAAAGGATTGAGAAAATACCGGGCTTTAGCCCCTGCGGTACCTGCCCGGCCCCGAGTTTTTCCGCAGCCTGTAAAGCCGTGGTATACCGGAAAACCCCGGTCTCAAAAGCGAGACCTGGGCCACCCACCACCCACTCGACTAGGGAGAGTTGAGTGAGGGGCAGCAGCTACTTGGCGCTAGGCTCTTTTTTAAGTGCGGTTTGAATGTTTTCCCAGACTTGAGGGCTGGGATCGTGGATGGGAAGCAGCAGCTTGGCTTGTTGTGCAATGTATTCCAGATCACGCACCAACGCGCTGCAATTCTCGCAGGTCTGCAGATGCGGTTGCGTGCCCAGATCTTCACAGGACTCAAACAAGCTCGGAAGCTGGTCCTGAAAAACCGCGCAATCGACGGTGGTTCCGTTGGCTGCTTTCCGGACATTGTTCATAAAACTGCCTCTTTCCTTTGGCCCGACTTCAACAGGTCGCGCAGCTTCATACGCGCCTTGTGCAACTGTGATTTGCTATTGCCAATCGAGCACTCCAGCATGCCGGCAATCTCATTGTGTTCGTATCCCTCAACATCGTGCAAAACGAATACCAGCCGATAACCCGGGGGCAAATTTTCAATGGCTCGCTCCAGAGTGACCCGATCCACGGAGCCGGAAAGCGTCAGGTCGCGGGCGCCAATATCCTTGCGTGGACCATCCTCCTGGGACGGTTCCAGGGCCTCTTCCAGAGAGACCTGAGGCAGGCCCTTCTTACGCAGATGCATGAGCACCACATTCACCGCCAGCCGGTGCAGCCAAGTGGAAAATGCCGAGTCTCCGCGGAAGGTGCCAATCTTGCGATATAGCTGAAGAAACGCTTCCTGGGTCAGGTCTTCCGCCTCAGCCACGTTGCCCAGCATGCGCAGGCAGAGAGAGTATACCCTCCGCTTGTGCAGGGCGTAGAGCATTTCAAAGGATGGCCCGTCGCCTGCCTGGGCTTTCTGGATGGCCTCGGCTTCCCCCGCAATCGGTGGATTGCGGCGCAAGTGCTGATGGGGCGCCTTGGCCGGCGCCGTTGGTCCGGGCGTCGTCGCCAAGTCCTTACTGGGTATTGACATTGGTACCTCTAGGAGAAAAGTTCCACCGCTATTACTGGTCTGCCGGCGGATGTTGGCTTTCAGCATGGAAATCACTCACTTGACGGAGACTAGCTCTTGGGAAGCAAAATGTGGGGTTGAAGTTGCTTGGCTGGGCAACCTATTGAGTCAGCTGCCGATAAAACGCGCATACAGGCTGCGGGCGGTGGAGACGTCCGTGGTGCCCTGCACCAGCGCGCGGCCGTCGGCAAAGACGGTGACGGTATAATCTCCGCGCTCGAAACGCAACAGAAGCTGGTTGAAATTTACCTTTCCATGGGGTTCCAGGCGGCGCCGCATCTCGGCAAAGTCAATCGGCCGATGGTGCTCATGGATTTGCACGGAATTCCGGCCGCACAGGGTGATCTGCGGACGGTCCTCTCCCCGTAGAAAGGCAAAATCCCGCTGCTGGCATACCGCGCACTGCGGCCTGGGCTTAGCAGCGTTAATCTCAGCCTGCTCGTTGGTCCACAAATCACGGCCCAGCAGCGTGCGCCGCATCTTGTCCTGCGCCCCTACCAGAAACTTCAACGCCTCGGTGACTTCGACCGACGCCGCGAAATTGACCGCGGTGTTCAGGATCCCGGAGGTGTCACAGGTTTCGACCATTCCCGCCGGGGGACGTGGGAAAAGACATGCCAGACAAGCCGTCTCCCCGGGCAGGATATTCATGGTGCTGGCGTAGGCTCCGACAGCGGCCGCGTAAATCCAGGGACGACCTTGCTCGACCGAGTAATCATTGAGCAGGTAGCGAGTTTCGAAATTGTCCGTCGCGTCGAGCAGAATGGCGGCCCCGTGGAGCAAAGTGTGAATGTTCGAGGGCACCAGGTCGGCCACGTGGGCCTGTACAGCAGTGTGGCTGTTGAACTGGGCGATCTTGCGCCGCGCGGCTTCGGCCTTGGGCAGGGCTTGGCGAGCGTCGGCTTCGTCAAACAGGATCTGCCGCTGCAGATTGCTCTCCTCCACAAAATCGCGGTCGATCAGGGTCAGAGTGCCCACCCCGGCGCGCGCCAGCAGCGCAGCCGCGGCGGCTCCCGTAGCTCCGCAGCCCACCACGGCTACATGGGCTCGGGCCAAGCGAATCTGCCCCCGCTCCCCGATGCCGGGATACAGCACCTGGCGCGAGTAACGCTGGTCAATCGCTTCCACTGCGCGCTCCCGTAACATCCTGATTGCGGATCACGTCTTAGTATAGAGATTCGGTGACACCACTGTTTCCATCGGCGCGCGTCGCGCTCTACGGTCTGCTTGTGCTAAGCATGGCTTCTTCCCCAATCGCGGGCGCCCAGGCAGCGCCGGCAGCGGCCCGCGGGGTGAACCCAGCCCCGGATCCCGACGCCAATCAGACGTTGGGGCAGAATTTTCTTCTCGACTGGGCCGGGCTTCGGGTGGTGCGTATCAGCTTCCAGGGGGTCCACGAAGAACTGCTGAAGCCGCTGCCCAGCCAGCTGGCGCAGCAGGCGGGCACCCCTTTGGATCCGGACCAGGTTCGCGAGAGCCTGCGCAGCCTGTATGCCACCGGCCTCTACCAGACGATCGAGGTGATCGGGGTACGTGCCGGCAATGAGGTCTCCATCAACTTTTCCGGGGTTCCGCGGCTGTTTCTGGGACGAGTCAACGTGGAAGGAGTGAAAGATGACCGTCTCGATGCGGTGCTGGACAGCGCCACCCAGCTACAGGCGGGAACGGCCTACTCTGAGAGCAAGGTCGCCGCGGCGGAGCCGGAAATCAGCGCCGCGCTCCAGAATAATGGCTTCTACCGCGGCGAGACGAACCAAACCCGGGTCATCGACCGCGAAAACTCCCTGGTCGATCTAAGGTTCTACACCACCACTGGCTCGCAGGCGCGAATCGGCGACGTCGAATTAACCGGGGACAGCGGGTTGACTGAAGCCCAGTTCCGCAAACAGGCGAAACTCAAGCGCAATGCAAAAGTGAATCGCAACACCGTCAGCCGCGCGCTGTCCAGCCTGCGCAAGCATTACAACAAGCGGGAGCGGCTGGCAGCCACCGTTAGTCTGACCTCGAAAGAGTACGTCCCTCCCGCCAACCGGCTGAACTATACCTTTCTTGCTCACCAGGGGCCCATCGTCCAGGTCCGGGTGGAGGGAGCAAAGATCGGCCGCGGCACGCTCGAAAAGCTCGTACCAGTCTATGAGGAGGGTACGATTGACCAGGACCTCCTGAACGAAGGCGCGCAGAACCTGCGCAACTACTACGAGAGCCACGGCTACTTCGATGTAAAGGTCTCGCACGCGCCGGTGCACACCGATGCTCAGCATGTGACAGCGCTCTACACCGTCGACCTGGGTAAGCGGCACGTGGTGGACTCGGTCACGATCACCGGCAATAAGTATTTCAGCACCCCGCTGATTACCGAGCGCCTCAGCGTGCGGCCGAACAGTTTCCTGGATCGCTACGGCGCGTTCAGCCAGCAACTCGTGGCTCAGGACGTTGCCAGCATCAAGGCGCTTTATTTTAGTAACGGCTTCAGTGCCGTCACCATCACGCCCAAATTTAACGACACCGATACCGGTGCAGGGAAAGCGCAAAAGATCTCCCACTTCAAAATTGAGTATTTGATCGACGAGGGAACCCAGCGTCGCATCGGTAAGTACAACATCGAGGGAGCGAGCCCGGAGCAATGGAATGACTTTCGCCCGTTGCTGAATGCCCGGGTGGGCCAACCTTACTCCGCAGTGAATGTGAACGAGGATCGAAATCTGATCCAGACCTACTATTTGAGCAAAGGCTATGACACTGCCCAGGTGAGCCTGTTCCAACAGAACGACCCCGATCACCCGGACGAGATTGACTTCACCATGAAAATTGTGGCCGGTAAGGAGTTTTTCGTGCGCAAGGTCCTCATCTCCGGTGTGGAGCGAACAAAACCATCGGTAGTGCAGCAGCGAGTCACGCTGCAACCGGGGGACCCGCTGAATGAGACCGCGTTGCTGCAGATGCAGCGTAAGCTCTATGACCTGGCCCTGTTCAACGAAGTGAATACGGCGATTCAAAATCCCACTGGCGAGCAAACTTACAAGAACGTGCTGTTGAATCTGACCGAAGCCAAACGGTGGGATATCAGCTACGGCTTCGGCTTCGAAGTGCAGACCGGCGCGCCTTCGCAGGGCTGTCTCTCCCCGGAGCAACAGAACCTGCTGGGAATCGCCAATAGCTACAAGTGCAATCCCAACGGCATTACCGGAGCCAGCGAGCGCGTGCTGTTTAATGTAAGCCGAACCAATCTGCGCGGTACCGATCAGTCAATTACCCTGCGCACCAACTATGGATCGCTGGAGCAGGTGGCCTTGCTCAGCTACCAGGATCCGCACTTCCGCAGCAAGCCACAACTCAACCTGACTCTTTCCGGCGGATACAACAACAGTGCCATCATTACCACCTACCGGGCAGCCATCCTTTCCGCCAACCTGCGGCTATCCGACCGCATCACCAAGCCGACTACTTTGATTTACTCGTTCGCTTACCGTCGGGTTTCGGTAAATTCCAACACGCTGCAAGTCAGCCTGTCGGAAATACCGCTGCTGGCGCAACCGGTCCGGGTAGGGGGCCCTGGCTTTACCTATATCCGTGACACGCGCGATGTGGCGCTGGATGCGCATCACGGCACCTTTAACACTGGCGAAGTCTTTCTCGCAGATGGAAAATTCGGCTCCCAGGCCAACTTCAGCCGCCTCGACATGAGCAATTCCAGCTACTACGACTTTGGCCGGGAACACTGGGTGTTTGCGCGGCAGACTCGCTACGGACAGGAGCGCTCTTTCGGAGATGAGGATGAGCAATTGATTCCCCTCCCGGAGCGGTTGTATGCCGGCGGCGCTACTTCCCATCGCGGCTTTCCCATCAATTCCGCCGGGCCGCGCGACCCGCAGACTGGTTATCCGGTGGGCGGGGCCGGGGTGTTCGTCAATACGCTCGAGCTTCGCCCCCCGCCGCCCAGCTTGCGTTATGTTGGCACTGACCTCAGTTTTGTCCTGTTCCACGACATGGGCAACGCGTTTCAGAAGTCTTCCGATATCTGGCCCAGTGCTCTGCGCACCAAGCAGCCTCACAGCTATACTTGCCGCAATGTTTCCCTGCCGTATACCACCTACAACACGTCTGACACCTGCGACTTCAACGACTTCTCCCATGCGATGGGGCTGGGGCTGCGTTATCACACGCCCATTGGGCCGCTACGAGGAGACTTCAGCTACAACCTGAATCCGCCCATCTATCCCGTCATTTACGACTACACGACGGCGGCTACGGCTCCCAACCCGCACGTCGGTCAGGCCGGTCACTTTAACTTCTTCTTCAGCATTGGGCAGAGTTTCTGATGACGATTCTCGGGACATTTGCCGACCCACCGGGACTGAAAGGAAGTGTCCTGGGAACCCACATTTTCACTCACGCCAACTCGAAAAGAAGTGTCCTGGTAATCCACTCCCTCCCTCACACCAACTCGAAAAGAAGTGTCCTGGTAATCCACTCCCTCTCTCACACCAACTCGAAAAGAAGTGTCCTGGTAGTCCACTCCCTCCCTCACACCAACTCGAAAAGAAGTGTCCTGGTAGTCCACTCCCTCCCTCACGCCAACTCTGCACGGGTGCCCCATGTTCGCCAAGGCGTACGTGGGCCGAAAACGACCGGGCGAAGCCCGATCAAAGGTCTGTCTTTTCTGCTTTCGGTTTGGCTCTTCTTAGCGATGGCGGCTCGTCTTGCACCGGCACAGGAACCCGTGGTGCTCGATCATGTGGTCGCGGTCATCAATGGCAGCATCATCCTCGACAGCGATGTTCAGGAAGACATGCGCTTAGCCGTGTTGCAACCTTTTAGCGATCCTGGGCGCAACACGCCAAAAAAGGCGCTGCAGCGTCTTATCGATCGCGCTCTCATCCTGCAACAGATGCGGACAGCGGAGGAGCTTACCCAGCCCTCGCCTGAGGAGGTTCAACAACGGATCAAAGAACTGCGGCAACTGGTCCCCGAATGCGCGCAGTACCACTGCGAAACCGACCCCGGCTGGCAAGCCTTTCTCAAAGCCAAAGGCCTGACGGAAAAGGAGGTGGAGGCGCACTGGAAACAGCGCATGATGACCCTGTCATTTATCCAATCGCGCTTTGGCTCCGGCGTGCGCATCACCCCAGCCGAAATTGCAGACTACTACCACAAGGTCCTCATCCCCCAACTCCACGGAGAGACGCCGCCTGCGCTCCAAACCATCTCCAGCCGAATCGAGGAAATCCTGCTGCAACAGCGGGTCAGCTCACTGCTTCTGGAGTGGTTGCAAAGTCTGAAGAGCGAGGGCAGCGTTAGCATTCTGGATCCCGCCTATGGGCAGGTGGGCACCACCGGTTCAGGCGATGACTCCGATTCAGGAGGACAAACATGAGCGCCTGGGGTTGGACTTGGAGGATGGGTGGTGTCCTGGCGCTGCTGCTGCTGCTGGTCGTTGGCGGATTGCTTTTCTATGCTTCGACGCCGCATTTTGCCAACAACGTCAGGCAGCGGGTGATTACTGTCCTCGAGGATGCTACCGGGGGCCGGGTGGAGATAAAAACGTTAACCTGGAACCTGCGCCATCTGGCGGTGGGAGTGGACGGGCTGACCATCCACGGCTTGGAAGGCCGGGGTGAGTTGCCCTATGCCCACGTGGACCGGCTCTATGCCCGGGCAAAGATCCTCTCGTTGGTGAACGCCAAACTGGGTCTCGACTTTCTGGAGATAGACCGCCCGGCAATCCATCTCATCATCTATCCCGACGGGAGCACCAACCAGCCCATCCCCAGGGCCAAACAAAACAGCAGCGGGCAGACGATCGCGAAGATCTTCGAACTGCAAGCCCGGCGGGCAGAAGTTCACGACGGAATGGCGCTGGTTAACCAGCGTTCCGTTCCGTTTCAACTGGCTGCGAACGATCTGGGTGTGGTGATCACCTACGCGCCCGCCAGCGGTCACTATCTGGGCGAAATCGCTTGCTCCGACATCACGGTGCAGCAAGCGAAAGCCGCGGCAGTGCATAGCAAACTGGATTTGAGTGTTGACCTGTCCAGCGATGCGGTGGAGCTCAAGACGCTGCACTTTAGCACCGAAAAAACTCGTCTCCAGGTTTCCGGAAACCTGGCTCACTACGCCCATCCTCAGTGGCAAGGGACGGTGAATGGCACCGTCGAGCTGGCAGAACTAACAGCGATGGGCCTGGTGGACGGCTTCCGGCGGGGGAGCGTCGACCTGGCTGTGACCGGCCAGGGAAGTGGAGCCGATCAATATGCATTGGATGGCAAAGCGAACGTAGTGAATGCCAGCTATGCCATTGAATATTTCTGGATTGATGGAGTCAATGCGACCACCCGGCTGCATATCACCCCGGACGAGATTGCACTCCCCGATGTGGTCGGTCGCCCGCGGCAGGGCGGGATGGTGCAGGCGGCTTTTCGTTATCTGCACTGGAGCGCGCCGTTTGGTCCGGCGAAAGCGGCAGGAGCACAGGTGATGAGCGTTCGCGCCCGGGTGCGCGGCGTCCGCCTGACCACCGTGCTCGACAGCGTGGTTCCCATTCATTATCGGGACTTAGGCTTTGACACAGCCGGGGAAGGAATTGTCAATGTGGATTGGACCGGAGGGCCGGATGACCTTACGGTCGCGGCCGTGCTCGGCATGAGTGTTCCTGATACCCCCACTCCCGGCAGGCTTTCGCTCAGCGGAGCGGTCGACGCCAAGTACTTCCAGCGCGGGGGCAGGGTTCAGATCAATCGCCTGGAGGCACATAGCCCCGCGACCACTCTCCAGGTTTCCGGTTTGCTCGGAGTGTATCCACTGACCGAGCCTTCCAATCTCACGATTCATCTGGTCAACCACAACCTGGGTGAGTTTGATGACGTACTGAAAGTGCTGGATCTGGGGGTTGCGGGCAAAAAAGGCATTTCCGGACTTCCTGTCTATCTTCACGGAGATGCCACCTTCGACGGAACCGGGACCGGCTCGCTGGTCGATCCTGCGTTCCAGGGCCATTTCACCGCTAGCCGGTTCTCCACCTTCTTCGCACTTCCGGCCCCAGCGGGCAAGCCGTCATCCGCTCCTATGTACGTTTCATGGGACCAGCTCGACACCGTGGCCAGCTACTCTTCGAGTTTGATCTCCGTCGATCACGCAACCCTTTCCAGGGGCAATACGGTCATTCACGGGTCGGGTCAATTGGCGGCCCATCGCATCAACCGGCGGCGAGTCGCCTTCGACGATCAGGCGACGATCAACGCCGCGGCCCAGATGCAAAACGCTTCCCTCACCGACCTGTGGGCACTCGTTGGGCATGATGTTCCGGTCACCGGCACACTCAACCTGCAGGCTCATGCAGGAGGAATGCTGGGCGACCTGAACGGAGGGGCGAATCTTGACGTGGCGGGCGGAGCCATTGCGGGCCAGCATTATCACAGCCTGATCGCAGCGGTGACCTTGGCAGGACAGGACGTGAACCTTACCAAGCTCACCCTGCTGCAGGATGGCGGGACAGTCGAGGGCAACGGAACCTACCACCTGAAGACACGAACCTTCCTGGCCAATCTGGATGGAACCAACTTTGAGCTGGCCCATTTCCCCCATGCGAAAGATCCGCGGCTGTCCGTGGCCGGTGGGTTGAAGTTTGACGCCCACGCTTCCGGTACCTTGGATTCTCCTTCGATTCTGGCCGGCGTCCACCTGCGTAGCCTGGTCCTGGGCGGTCAACCAGCAGGGTCGTTGGAAGTGATCGCCCACACCCAGGGAAACACGGCCTACTTCACTGCGCAAAGCAGCCTGGCGACAGCGCAGCTCCAGGTGAAGGGCGAGACAGCTCTGCACGACAATTTCGATACCCAGGCCAACATCTTGCTGACCAACCTCAACATCGCGCCGTTTCTGCGGGCATTTCATGTGCAGAGTGTCAGCGGCAATTCGTCGATTGGGGGCACGATCAAGGTGGCCGGCCCGTTGCGGCAGCCGAAGCAGTTCAGCGGGGATGCGGAGATCAACCAATTCACCGTCAATCTGCAAGGCATTGTGCTCCAGAGTGCAGGACCGATCCGCGCATCGTTGCATAACGGTGTGCTCAATCTGACTCAGGCCCACATTACCGGCCCGGATACGAATATGGAGGTCTCGGGCGCCGCAGACTTGCAGGGCACCCAGGTGCTGGCGGTGACCGGCCAGGGCTCGATCAATGTGAAGCTGGCGCAAACGTTCGATCCGGACATTACTTCTTCCGGACACCTGGATTTCAACGTCAATGCCAGCGGTACGATCACCCAGCCGTTGTTCTCGGGCCGGATGCACCTCACCAACGTGGCTCTGGCGCTCAATGACTTGCCCAATGGCATCAGCAAATTGAATGGAAATTTAGTGTTCGACCAGAACCGTTTGCAAGTGCAGGACCTGGTGGGTACAACCGGTGGCGGCCAGCTTAAGCTAGGGGGTTTTATAACCTACCAGCAGGGAATCTTCGGCGACTTCACGGCTACCGGGAAAGATATCCGGGTTCGCTTCCGAGGCATCAGCGCGACGACGGACACCACTCTGCATCTGCAGGGCTCACAGAACAACATGCTGTTGAGCGGGAATGTTCAGATCACGCGCTTCATCATCGGCCCAAACGTGGACTTCGCCAGTTTTGCCTCGGGTCCCTCGGCTCAGGTACCGCCAGATCCGAGCGCTCCCTCCAGCCACGTGCGGCTGGATGTGCACATCTTTTCGGCGCCGCAACTGGACTTTCAGAATTCCTATGCGCAGTTGGCCGGCAGTGTCGATTTGCGTATCCGCGGAACGGTGGCTCAGCCGGCTATTTTGGGCAAAATCAACATCACCGATGGAACCGCTAATTTCGCCGGCACCACCTACCGCTTGCAGCACGGGGAAATCTTCTTCACCAATCCGGTCATGATCCAGCCCATCATCGACATCGATGCCACTACCCGAGTAGAGGAATACGACGTGACCATCGGGCTACACGGCAACCTCAGCCAGCTCACGCCGACCTTTCGTTCCGAGCCGCCTTTACCGCAGGCGGATGTGATCTCCTTGCTGGCACTGGGCCGCACCCAGGAAGAGCAAGCGTTGTATTCACAGCAGGAGCAGTCCATCGGCGCCGACTCGACCACCAATGCTCTGCTCGGAGGGGCTCTGAATGCTGCCGTCGGCAGCAGGGTACAGAAGCTGTTTGGCGGCGGCAGCGTCAAGATCGATCCCACCTATGTGGGCAGCATTGGCAGCTCGAGCGCTCGGATCACCGTGTCGCAGAATCTTTCCCGCAACGTACAGGTGACGTACGCTACCAACGTCAATGCCACCGCACAACAGCTTATTCAGGCCCAGGTGGATATTACGCAGAGCGTTTCCGTGCTCGCGGTGCGCGACGAAGCGGGCGTTTTCAGCCTGGTGCTGAAAGTTCACAAACGCTATCGTTGACGCCATCCAATAGGCATAGTAAACAGGGAGGGCAACCCAGGGCCCGGTTTTGAGTCTATATAGATAGACTTTCGCGCGAGCCGCGAAAAAACAGGAGAAAGAAATGAAGATGGCAACAAATGGTCTAACTTTGGCACTGGCTGCTGTTCTGGTTTTGGGTTCTCAGATAGTTATTCCCCAAGTTTCGTTTGCCGCTGGACAAAGCGCAAGCGATAACAACATCCAGGCTGACCTGCAAAACCAATTGAAGAAATTCAAGGATGTACAGATATCGGTGAACAATGGGGTCGTTGATCTGGAAGGTACGGTCAAAGACTTCGCGACCAAGGAAGAAATTGATAAGAAGGCGCACCGGGTTAAGAACGTCGCTGCGGTGCGCAACAAGCTGAAGGTGGCCGGGGCCGGCGAGGTATCGGACGCGGAGCTACAACAGAAGATCGTAGGGAAGCTGCAATATGATCGCGTGGGCTATGGCAATGCGTTTAATGCCATCAGTGTGAACGTGCAGGATGGAGTAGTGACCCTGAGTGGAAATGCGTTAGGACCGGTTGCCGCTGACTCCGCGGTGTCCCTGGCCAGCCATTTCCCTGGAGTACAGGACGTAGTGGATGACATTCAGGTTGACCCTGTCTCACCCTTTGACAATCAATCCCGGATCGCAGTGTATCGGGCCGTTTACGGCTTTCCCAGCCTCAACAAGTACGCTATCGATCCGGCGCAGCCCATTCGCATTACGGTCGTGAACGGCAACGTAACCCTGAATGGCGTGGTCCTCAGCCAGTCAGACAAGGATACTGCGGGCATTCGAGCCAACAGTGTTCCGGGCATTTTCAAGGTGACCAACGATCTGCAAGTCGCCAATCCATCGAACGAAAAGTAGTTAATCGTCAGCAACAAGCGAGTGGGTGTTCCGGGTAGTACCCATTCGCTAGGAGAAACCCAGGTCTCAAAAGCGAGACCTGGGCCACCCACTCGGTTTTATCTACGGGAGCTGTTGTTTCCTGTCGCAGTTCTTTGGCCCGCCTGGCTACCTAGGTACACTTACCTCATGGCTTTGCTGCGCAACGTGGGTACCACGCTCGAAATGATCAAATGGGAGCATTCGGTGTTTGCCCTTCCATTTGCGCTTTCGGGCGCTATGCTGGCCGCTTCCGGATGGCCGGCGTGGAGCAAAGTTTTTTGGATTGTGGTCTGCATGGTCACGGCGCGGTCGGCAGCCATGGCATTCAATCGCTGGGCGGATGCTGGTCTGGACGCTGCCAATCCGCGCACCGTAGGACGCGCCATTCCGGCTGGGATGCTTAGCCGCCGCTTTGTCGCCGGGTTTACGGTGATTGCGTCGCTGGCCTTTATTCTGGCCGCGGCGCAGCTGAACCGCGAAACCCTGTTGCTCTCTCCGCTGGCGCTGGCGGTGCTGCTGCTCTACTCCTATACCAAGCGATTCACCCGCTGGTCTCATCTGGTGCTTGGGCTGGCCCTTGGAATTGCCCCCGCGGCAGCGTGGATCGCGGTCCGCGGTACGCTGGATCCGCGCATCATCGTACTGACGGTAGCAGTCCTGTTTTGGGTGGGAGGATTTGATGTGCTTTACGCCTGCCAGGACATGGCTCACGACCGGGAAGCCGGTCTGAACAGCATCCCGGAAACCTGGGGAATTCAAACCGCTTTCTGGTTTGCCCGCGGGATGCACCTGGTCATGCTGGCCCTACTGTGCTGGCTTTTGAAATTGTTTGCGCTTCATGCCATCGCCTGGGTGGGAGTCGCCGCAGTCGCCGTGCTGTTGCTTTATGAGCATCTCATCATCTCTCCCACCGACCTGCGGCGCATGAATGCCGCGTTCTTTACTTTGAATGGGATCATCTCCATGGTGTTCTTCTTTTTCGTTGCCGCCGCTCTCCTGCTCCCCAAATAAAAACGCACCCTCCAGTAAGGAGGGTGCGTTCAAGACAAGTAAAGCTAGGCCGTTTCGGCTTTTTGACGTTCGTTCGCTTTGTGGGCGTCGATCCGGTCGTTCACGCTGTCGTGCATTTCATTGACCTTGCCGCGTATTTCGGCGCGGGCCTCGTCTGCCTTGTGTTCCGCCTCTTTTTGATGGCGATCTGCCGTCACGCCGGCGGCGTCCTTGACGTTCCCCCAGGTTTCCCGGGCGGCGCCCTTCACCTGGTCAGCTACCCCCTGGTTGGCTAACTTCTGGTTGCCTAAGGTCTCGCCCACACCCTGTTTTACCCGTCCAGCTGCCTGTTCCACCTTGCCGGTCACTTGATCTTTATTCATGATCTGTCTCCTTGCGCCTGCGAACTCTCAGGCATACACGGTAAGATGCCTCCTTATTCCTTCCAGCACACTTGGCCGGTGCAGAAAAAAGGAGGCTGTCTCAAATTGCTCGTCTACCGCCGACCAACTGGATCACCAGAACCACCAGGGCAATGATCAATAGTATGTGGATCCACCACGCGACTACGTGGAACCCGATAAAGCCGACCAACCAAAGTACCAGCAGCACCAGAAAAATAGTCCAAAGCATTGTCTTTCTCCTCACCTTAAAGTGTTGCTACGCTGTACTTTGGTGCATTTCCACCGAACCGGGTTGCCGTATTATCAAAATTAAGTCAATATGCGGATCGCTATCCAGGGAGAGCTCGGCTCTTTCAGCCACCAGGCCGCATTACAAATGGAGCCGCAGGCAACCGTGGTCCCTTGTGCCGTTTCGGCGGAGGTTTTCCAATTGCTTGAAAGCCAGCAGGTGTGCGCCGCAGTCATCCCGATTGAAAATTCGCTGGCCGGTTCTGTCGTCGAACACTTCGACCTCCTCTTGCAGTCCGATGTAGGGATTGAGCGGGAATCCCTGCTGCGGATTCGTCACAATCTCATTGCCATTCCCGGCACCCGGATCGAGGATATCCGCCAGGTTCTATCGCATCCGGTTGCGCTCGCCCAGTGCCGCCGGTTTTTTAACCAGCACCCGGGCATGACGCCTACGCCGTTTTACGACACCGCCGGCAGTGTGAAGCATATTGTCAGTTTGGGCCTCCGGGACGCCGGCGCCATCGCCAGCGAGCAGGCGGCCCTGGCCTATGGGGGAGAGATTTTGGCCGCTGATATCGAAGACAATCCGGCCAATTACACCCGCTTTTTCTTGATTCGCCGCAGTTCCGAGGTGCAGCCGCTCCCGGATCCGGACAAAGTCAGTATTGCCTTTACGGTAGAAAACCGCCCCGGAACCCTGGTCTCGGCGCTCCAGGTATTCGCCGACCACAACACCAATCTGTGCAAGGTGGAGTCCCGCCCGGTACAAGGCCAGCCCTGGCAGTATGTGTTTTACGTCGACTACCAGGCGCCGGACCCGGCGGCGACTGGCGCAGCTCTGGAGCAGCTACGCCGGCAGTGCCAGTGGGTAAAGGAGTTGGGCCACTACCCGGCGGCTCCGCCGCTTTCCTAAAAGGGATTTTGCAGTCAATTAAATCAACGAGTTGTGATAGATCGCGAGGCAAGGCCGATGAAGTATAGAAAAGCTGGCGATCTGCGACCTTTTCAGACCTGCGGCATCTTATATTCAATAATCTGATACAAGGATACTCATGGCTAGCGACTTCTTAAGCATTATCAATCCTACCGACCTCAGCCGGCGCGAGCAGACCAGCGCCCAGGGCAGGGTGCTGCCCATTCTGCCGGTTCGTAGTACGGTGCTGTTCCCCCATGCCGTGCTGCCACTTACAGTCGGCCGGGAGAGCTCGATTCAACTAATTCAGTCGCTGGGTGAGCTGAAGACCATTGTGGTGGTGGCGCAGCGCGACGAGCGGATGGACAGTCCGCAACCCAGCGACTTGTATTCCACTGGCACCCTGGCGACGGTGCACAAAGTCGTCAAAATGCCCAACCAGAGCCTGTTTGTGTTTACCGAGGGCACGGAGCGGGTCAAACTGGGTGAATTTACCCAACTTGAGCCGTTCATGATGGCGACTGTCGACCATTTGCCGGAGATTGACGCGGGCAAGACCGCTGAGTTGGAAGCGCTGCAGAGGAACGTTATCGCGCAATTTCAACAGATCGTCACCACCTCGCCTACACTTTCCGACGAACTGCAGACCATCGCATTGAATATTGAAGATCCCGGGCGCCTGGTCGATTTCATTGCTTCCTCTTTGCCCTTCCTGGCTACCACCGATAAGCAGGAACTGTTGGAAACGCCCGACGTGATCCTCCGTATGGAGCGCATCAATAAGCACCTGGCCAAAGAAGCCGAGGTACAGCAGCTACGCAACAAGATTCAGACCGAAGTTCAGGACCAGGTCCAGCAATCACAGCGCGATTACTACTTGCGGGAACAGCTCAAAGCCATTCAAAAGGAAATTGGCGAGCTGGACGAGGGTCAAAAGGACATCGAAGAGCTGCGGCAGAAGATAGAAGCTGCAGGGATGCCTGAGGACGTGAAGAAGGAGGCTACGAAAGAGCTCAACCGGTTGTCGCGGATGTCTCCTATGGCGGCCGACTACTCGCTCACCCGTAATTATGTAGAGTGGCTGGCCATATTGCCCTGGGCCAAGTCTACCGGCGGAGAAGTGGACATTTCCAAGGCGAAGGACATCCTCGATCTCGATCACTACGACCTGAAGCGGGTGAAAGATCGCATTCTCGACTACCTGAGCGTGCGCCGTCTGAAGCCGGATATGAAGGGACCGATTCTTTGCTTCGTCGGACCTCCAGGCGTGGGCAAGACCTCGCTGGGCCGCAGCATCGCCCGTGCCCTGGGCCGTAAGTTCCAGCGCATCTCGCTCGGCGGTATGCACGACGAGGCCGAGATTCGCGGCCACCGGCGGACCTACATCGGAGCTCTTCCGGGGCAGATCATGCAGGCGTTGCGCCGTGCCGATGCCAACGATCCGGTGTTCATGCTGGACGAAATTGACAAGCTGGGACGCGATTTCCGCGGCGATCCAGCATCGGCGTTGCTCGAGACTCTGGATCCGGAGCAGAACAATACGTTCCGCGACAACTACCTCGACGTTCCGTTCGATTTGTCCAAGGTGCTCTTTATCTGCACTGCGAACATGCTGGATCCTATACCGGAGCCGCTGCGTGACCGCATGGAGATTATCGACCTCTCCGGCTACACCGAGGATGAGAAGACGCATATTGCGTTTCGTTATCTGATCCCGCGGCAGATCAAGGAGAACGGCATCGAGCAAAAAGAAGGTGGCGAGCCGCAGATCGAGTTTCCCGAGGAAGGCGTTCGCTACATTGTGCGTCACTACACGCGCGAAGCAGGCGTACGCAAGCTGGAACAGCTGATCGGCACCGTTTGCCGCAAACAAGCGCGGCGCATCGCTGAAGGGAAGACCGGAACGCTGCTGGTCGATAAGGCCATCATTCAGGAGTTCCTGGGAGGCATCAAGGTCCGGGTCGATACCGAACTAGCCGAGCGCACCCGGCGAGCCGGGGTAGCGGTTGGTTTGGCGTGGACCCCTGCCGGCGGCGACGTGCTCTTTATCGAAGCCAACCGGATGAAGGGCAAGGGCGGCTTCAAGATGACCGGCCAGATCGGCGAGGTGATGCAGGAATCGATGCAGGCGGCTCTGACCTGGGTCCGTTCGAATGCGCCTTCGCTCGGACTGGAGGAGGACTTCACCAAGGACCTGGACATCCACATCCACGTTCCCGCTGGAGCGATCCCCAAGGATGGACCGTCGGCCGGTGTGACTATGGCAACCACCCTGGTTTCACTTATGACGGATACTCCGGTTCGTCCGTTGACGGCGATGACGGGTGAGATCACCCTTAGCGGCAATGTTTTGCCGGTGGGCGGCATCAAGGAGAAGTTCCTGGCTGCCAAGCGCGCCGGGGTGCAGGATGTGATCCTGCCCGCGGAAAATCGGCAAAATGTCGAGGAGGACCTCACGGCAGATCAGATCGAGGGCGTGCGTATCCACTACGCCAGCCGCATTGAAGATGTTTTGGCGATTGCGCTGCCCAAGTCGGTCAGCGAAGAGAAGAAGGACGAGGCAGTGCGGGAAAACATTATCGAACACGCCGAGGTCTGAGACCTCCAACTCACCGGAAGGCCCGCCAACCAGCGGGCCTTTTTTGTGTCCCAAGTAGAATCGAACTTCGGATGTGACGAAAAAGTGCCGCCAGGACACATCCGGCATCTGCTACCTAGAGCAACTATCGATGATCATTGATTTCGCGGAGCGGGCTCATAACCATAACTGGAACCTGGACCCGGTGGTGCGATCCTTGCTGGATACGGATTTCTACAAGCTTCTGATGCTGCAGTTCATCTGGAAGCATTTCCCTACCACACAGGTTTCGTTTTCTGTGAGCAATCGATCGTCCTCGCTGCGGCTGGCGGACGCGATTGCTCGCGAAGAGGTGCTGCAACAGCTGGAGCACGTGCGCAGCCTGCGATTCTTGAAATCGGAGTTGATCTGGCTGGCCGGCAACACCTTTTTTGGCCGGCGAGGTATCTTCGAGCCGGACTTCCTGGAGTGGCTGGACCATGGTTTTCGCCTCTCCAGCTACCGTCTGACCGTCCGCGACGGCGAGTTTCACCTGGAGTTCGATGGGCTTTGGACGGAAGCCACGATGTGGGAGATTTATGCCCTGTCCATCCTTAACGAGCTAAAATCGCGTGCCGCCTTCAAGGGTATGAGTGAATTCGAACTGGACATCCTTTATGCCCAAGCCAAGGCGAAACTGTGGGGCAAGATTGGGCGGCTGGTTGGAATTCCGGACCTTCGCGTGGCTGACTTCGGTACCCGGCGGCGGCACAGCTTCCTGTGGCAGGAATACGTGGTGAATGCCATGAACACGGCGTTGGGGGAGCATTTCACCGGCACTTCCAATACCTATCTGGCCTACAAGCACAACCTGGAAGCGGTGGGGACGAACGCCCACGAACTGCCTATGGCGTTGGCTGCCATGGCCACCAGCGACGTGGAGCTGAAGAGTTCGCAATATCGCATTCTCGAGCTTTGGCAGAGCACCTATAGCAGCGAGATTCGTATCATGTTGCCGGATACTTACGGGACAACACAGTTCCTTGCCGGTGCTCCGGAATGGACCGCGGATTGGACCGGGCAGCGTATCGACAGTAAGGATCCGTACGTTGCTGGTGACGAGTACATTGAATGGCTGCGCAAGCGGGACCGGGACCCCAAACAGAAGCTGATCATCGCGTCAGACGCCATGGATGTGGAAGATATTCTTAGCCTGCACGCCTATTTCATGGGAACCATCACACCCGGGCTCGCGCCCAAGGATTTTCAGAGCGCAGCCGACCTCAATGACCCCGCCAAGTGGACTCCCGGCCGGCGTATCCGTTTCAGCGCCGGATGGGGCACCCTGCTGACCAACGATTTCCGTGGCTGCCACCCCCAGGGCAGAAACGGATTCCATCCCGCCAGCCTCATTTGCAAGCTGACGGAAGCCGACGGTCGGCCAGCGGTCAAACTCTCAGATAATTTCAATAAGGCGACAGGCGTCCGATCCGAAATAGCGCGTTACCGCAGAGTCTTTGGTACCGCTGGGGTGGCCAACATACCGGTCCTGGTCTGAAGCAGCGCCATTTTGCAGGTGACCGCGTCTAACCTGAAGTCAAATGGCCTTCGGATATTCTCTTCCCATGCGGGTCACGGTCCTGTTCTTTGGAGTGCTGAAGGAGATGTTGTCGAGCGAGAGCCAGACGCTCGATCTGCCCGCGGGCTCGACCGTCGATGCAGTCCTCGATTACTATCGCGAACTGTTACCACAACCGGCAAAGTTATGGTCCACGTTGGCCATTGCTGTGAACCAGAGCTACGCGGTGAAAGGTTGCCTGTTGTGCGACGGTGATGAAGTTGCGCTGCTGCCTCCGGTCAGCGGCGGTTGTAGCTCCGGCGGTTGCAACTCTTTGATCGCCCTGATCCATGAATCCGTCGATTCCGCGTCGCTGGCGGCCCAGGTCAAACGGGGGGAGGACGGCGCCGTGGTGGTGTTTGACGGCATCGTGCGCAACAACACCCGGGGGAGGCGTACGCTCTTCCTGGTGTACGAGGCGTATGAGGAAATGGCGCTGCGTCAAATGAGGGCTCTGGCGGAGGAAGCGGTCACGGTGCACGGCGTGAGGCAGGTCGCCATGGTGCATCGGCTGGGCCGGCTCGCAGTGGGGGAAACCAGCGTTCTGATAGCCGTGTCTTCTGCTCACCGGGCGCAGGCATTCGAAGCTTGCCGCTGGCTGATCGATATGCTTAAGAAGACGGTGCCGATCTGGAAGAAAGAGCACTTTGAAGATGGGGCGGTTTGGGCCGACGGCGAACCTTTTCCCTCCGACCTGGTGCAAAAGTGAAAGCACTTTGCGCGGCCATATGCTGCGCCTTTTCCCTGTGCGGCTGGGCACAGACGCCCACCATCAACGTCAATGTCCGGTTGGTAAATGTTTTCGTCAATGTTACCGATGACAAAGGGGCTCCCATTCCCGGCTTGACGCGGGACGACTTTTTGCTCTCTGAAGATGATCATGCGCAGAAGATCGCCGTATTCGAGCGGCAGTCCGAGCTTCCGTTGGAGATCGTGCTGGCCATTGACACCAGCGGCAGCGTGCATAAGGACCTCGGCGTAGAGCAGGAAGCGGCGAAACATTTTGTGCGCTCTCTGCTTCGCCCGGTCGACCACCTGGATCTGATGGAGTTTGCCGACAACGTGCGCGAGGTGATCTTCTTCACCAATAATCCCGGCCGCATCGATCGCGGGCTGAACGATATGGGACGAGGTGCGGCTACAGCGCTGTACAGTGGCGTGTATCTTGCCTCGCAAAGCCTGGCTCCCCGATCCGGGCGCAAGGTGCTGGTCATCATCTCCGACGGTGGGAATACGGTCAAAGGCACAACCTACGACATGGCGCTCGAACAGGCTCTGCGGGGCGAGGTCATGGTCTACCCCATCATCGATGTTCCCATCGCTGCCAGCGCCGGCCGCGATCTGGCCGGAGAACATGCCCTGATCACGCTGGCCCAGCAGACCGGGGGCAAGTACTACTATGCGGACGCTTCCTCTCTGGACACGACCTTCGCCCAGCTATCGGAAGACCTGCGGACGCAATATCTGCTTGGGTACTACCCTGCAAACCGGTCAAGCACCGGCTTTCGCACCATCTCGGTCAAGCTGCGCAACCCGGCGAACGCGGGTTACGTCATCCGTAATCGGCCCGGATATTATCCCTCGCCAGTCCAGTAGCCGGCGTCTTGAGCCACCTACGCGCAGCCAGACATGTCCTGGTAATCCGCTCTTTCACTCTCACCAACTCTGAAAAGTGTCTTGGTAATCCACTCTTCCACTCAAACCAACTCCGAACGGGTGCCCCATGTTCGCACCGGCGTACGTGGGCCAACAAAGACGGGGCGAAAGCCCCATCAAAGGTCTGTCTTTTCCTTTTTCCCTCACCCGAACATTGGTTGCACATCCAAAAGAATTCAAGAGCCAGTGACATTTGTTAAGGCTCTGTCAATTAACCTCTTCCGAGGTTCTCATTCCTCAGCGGGGTATGGATGCATCGTTGGCTTTCGCTTCTTGCCGTCTTTCTCTGCCTGGGGGCGCCTCCGGCAAGGGCGACGCTACCGGATGCTCCCGAGCCCCAGGCCTCCATCCCCAACACCCCTCCGGCGGTCAGGCAATCTCTGCCTCATATCAACCAACGAGAGGCCGACCAGTCCGACGACCAGGCGAATCCGGCCGTATTTTCCCACCATCTCATCGCCGACCGGGTTTGGATCTCCGGCCAAGCCAACTTCATCTTCCAGGCGCACACGCCGTTTCACTCCCCGTACGCCGGGCCTAACAGCTTCCAGAGCCGGTTGGAAACGACCGCCCTTTCCCGCTTGCTTACCCTCTATACCGGAATCAAAATCACCCGCTGGACAGAATTTGTCTTTAACGCAGAGGAGGCCGGGGGCAAAGGGCTGAGCGAGGCTTTGGGGATCGCAGCGTTTCCCAATCTTGACGTGGTGCGAAATCCAACGCTGGGCCAGGACGTCTATGCCGCACGCTATTTTCTGCACTACACCATTCCCGTAACCGCGGACCGGGAGGAGGAACCGCCCAATCCCTTTTACCTGCAGAGATCGCTTCCCAGGCAGCGTATTGAATTCATGATTGGAAAGATGGGCCTGATCGATTTCCTGGACAACAATGCGGTGGGCAGCGACAGTCATCTGCAGTTTACGAACTGGGCCATCGATAACAACGGCGCCTACGATTACGCCGCCAACACCCGCGGCTACACGGTGGCCGCGATTCTCAGTTACACCGGACCGAAGTTCGAAGTTCGCTACGCCGAGGCGCTGATGCCGACGGTGGCCAACGGCATTGATCTCGATGCCGATCTGCGTCGCGCGCGAGCCGATAACCTCGAGCTGGAATGGAAACCGCAATGGTTTCAGGGCCTGGAGACACATATTCGTCCGCTGGCTTATTTAAACCACGCCAACATGGGCGACTACGGCCAGGCGATTGCGGGATATTTGAACGGCGTCAATAAGACTCCCGACATCACTCTCCACCGGCATCAGGGCTCGTTGAAACAGGGCTTCGGCATCAATTTTGAGCAGTGGCTGCCGGCCAATTTCCGTGTCTTTCTCCGCGCCGGATGGAATGAGGGGCACAAAGAATCGTTCGCCTACACGGAGATGAACAGCACGCTGGCGTTTGGTGGCGATCTTTCCGGCGATGCGTGGGGGAGAAAAGAAGACCGCATCGGCAGCGCCTTTGAGCTGGGCGGCATCAGCAGCAAGCACGCCCAATACCTGGCCTTGGGCGGGCTGGGATTTATCCTCGGCGATGGCCATCTGAATTACGGCCACGAACTGGTCAGCGAAACCTATTACACGGCGCACGTGGTAAGCGGCCTGTATATGGCGGTGCAGCTCTCATTCATAAACAATCCGGGCTACAATCGGGACCGGGGGCCGATCATCGTTCCTGGGGTGCGGGCGCACGTGGATTTTTAGGTACATCCGCTCACCCCGCTTGCGGCATCTCTTTATCATTCATGGCAACCCAGAATCCAACCCGGCGGGGTAAGAAGGAACCGCCTCTTGGCGAAACCGGCCAGGAGACGCTTTATCTCCGGTTTCTGAGCGAGAAGCAGGTAAAAGTGAACGTTAAACTGCGGGACGGGGAGAGTGTTTCCGGGTGGATCGAGTATTTCGACGACACCATGATTCGCCTCACGCGCGAAGGCCAGCCGAATCTCTTCATCTACAAGCACCAGATTCGAACCATCAGCGAACGCGGCCGGCGCGCCAATGGCGTTGAGAGAAGTGCGCCTTGAAGGATCTGCCCAGTCAGCTTGATCTTGGTTTTGTTGCCCGCGCTGCCGCTATTGCTTTAGAAGCGGGCGAACTGCTTCGCGGTTACTTCGAGCGCGGCGTAACCACGGAATATAAGGGCGATGTCGACCTAGTAACCGAAGCGGATCGGGCCTCGGAAAAGCTAATCGTAGGCCGTCTCAACGAGCAGTTTCCTGAGCATGGCATCTTTGGGGAAGAGGGAACCCGCTCCGGATTGGAGCGTGCGTATCGCTGGTATGTCGACCCGCTGGACGGCACCACCAATTTTTCCCACGGCTTCCCGTTCTTTAATGTCTCCCTGGGCCTGGAGCATCGGCCGGCGGGACTGGCGCCGGACCAGGACGGTGAGATCGTAGCCGGCCTGGTGTATGACCCTGTCCGCGATGAACTCTTCGTCGCGGAAAGAGCAAAAGGTGCGTGGCTGCTGAGTTCCTCAGAGGCCGCCCGCCGGCTGCATGTCTCGCGTGTCAGGCATTTGCAGGAGAGCTTGCTCTCCACCGGCTTTCCCAGCCACAAGCGGCACATGAATCCCAACATCCACTTCTATCAGCAGTTGACGCTGCGTTCTCACGGTGTCCGCCGGGCTGGAGCGGCGGCGCTGGATTTGGCGTATTGTGCAGCCGGCCGGGTAGACGCTTTTTGGGAATTCAATCTCAATCCATGGGATACAGCGGCAGGCGCTCTGCTGGTAGTGGAGGCGGGTGGAGAGATGCTTCGCTTCGACCGCGCGCCGTTTCGTCTGGATAGCCAGGAGGTTCTGGCCACCAACGGTCTGCTCACCGGCGAGATTCTGGGTTTCTTCGAGGACATGTTTGCCGGCCGCGGGATAGAGCCCGTTCCTACTCCCGCCGAGTTTGCGGCACGAAGATTGGCGCACTGAACTCGAAGCTACTTTGCGTTCCCTATTCCTGCTGTACAATTTGGTTTCACTTATTCGCCTTCGGGAGATGGGTACTTCTTATGACATACGTAATCGCAGAACCCTGCATAGGAACCAAGGACACAGCCTGCGTGGATGCCTGCCCGGTAGACTGCATTCATCCCAAGAAGGATGAAGGGAAGTACGCGGAGACCGATCAGCTCTTCATCGATCCGGTGGAATGCATCGACTGCGGCGCCTGTGTTCCCGTGTGCCCGGTGTCGGCCATCTTCGCCGGCGACGACCTGCCCGAGAAGTGGTCAAGCTTTACTGACAAGAACGCCGGTCATTTCGGCCGCTAGACCGGACGTTGGCGTCCCTGGTGAGCGATGAGTGTTCATCAGGTGGAGGCGGTGGTGTTGCGAACCTGGCCGATCCATGAAGCCGACCAGATCGTCTCGCTGTTTACGCGGGATTACGGAAAAATCAAGGGAGTCGCTAAGTCAGCGGCCAAGTCCCGCCGGCGTTTTGGTGGCGCGCTCGAGCCGATGACTCACGTGCGCGCCCACTATGCGGAGAAGCCTAGCCAGGAGCTGGTGCGTTTGGATTCTTTTGATATTCTCCATTCGCCGCTCGCTGAGCCGGTCGACTACGCACGAGCCGCGGCCCTCGCCTTTTTCGCCGAGGTGCTGGAGCAAACGCTGCCCGACCATGATCCCCACGACCTGGTTTTCCGCCTGCTGCTTTCCGTGCTGGAGCAGACCCGGGTCGATCACATCTGGATGCCGATTACCTACTTTGCTCTTTGGACCACACGGCTCATGGGGTGGCTTCCGGATTTGAGCCGCTGCTTGCTGTGTCGTGCTTCGCTCGCCGGTCAGCCCGCGTATTTTCACTTTTCTTCCGATGGGCTGGTGTGCGTTGAGCACCGGCACGGAGAAGGGGCGACGCTGACGCCCGATTCCCAAATGCTCGCGGTGCGCATGTTTCGTTCGCCGGCGTCGGCGTTCGCCGCGGAATCGTGGCCCCGCGACCGCGGAGCAGATCTCCGCCGCTTCGCCATTCAAAGTCTGGAGCGTCACCTGGAAAGAAAACTCAGAACCGCAGCCGCCTTGTCGCGCCTCGGTGGCTAGACCGTTGCTGACAAAACGGCGCGGACGAATGTTAAGTGGGTGGCCCAGGTCTCGATTTTGAGACCTGGGTGTTCCGGGTTGGACCCATTTGCGAGGAGAAACCCAGGTCTCCTAAGGAACAAGTCTGCTTTCCCTGGGAGGTTGAAGGGTGAGATCTGACTATCCCACCCTTCGCAAAGAGCGCGAAGGATGGGGCACCCGTCGATGGGTAGAGGGGATAGAGCCTAAAAGCGCGTTCCTTCCACCCACCACCCGGGTTCGTGGCAGTGCAAAGCTTTCAACCTTCACCCGTTGAGCAGCGAGCCCACGATCCCGCCGACCACTCCGCCTTCGGTCCTCTCTCTGGCCTGCGAAGGCATGTACTGCATCAGCTGGTGAGCCAGCTTCGCGATGGGGAGGGTTTGTAGCCAGACCCGTCCCGGGCCGGTGAGCGCGGCAAGGAAAATTCCGTCTCCGCCAAAGATCATGTTCTTGATGCCAGGAATACGGGTGATCTGAAAAGAAACGCTGGTCTGAAAGGCTCCGACGTGTCCCGGATGGACGCGCAACATCTCTCCAGGCTGCAGATCCTTGACCACCAACTCTCCTGACAACTCGATCCAGCAGGCCCCTTGCCCAGTGACCTTCTGTAGCAGGAATCCGTCTCCGCCGAAGACCCCGGCTCCCAGCGATTGCTGGAAACCGACCCCGAGCTGAACCTGGGGCGTAGCGCAGAGGAACCCGTGCCGGTGGATCAGATACTCCATGCCGGGACCAACCTGCACCGGCTGGATGTGCCCCGGGACCCGGGTGGCAAAGGCAATCTCGCCGCGAGCACCTATGGCGCGGTATTCCGTCATGAACAGGCTTCCTCCACCCACCACTCTCTTCAAGGCGCCGAAAATTCCTCCGCCCCCGGCAAACTGGGTGTGCGTCTCTAATTGAATGGAGCTGCTCATCCAGGAGAGCTCACCTGCTTCTGAGACCACTGACTCGTTCGGCTCCAGCGTGAACTCGAGAACCGGTAAGGTAGTGCCGACGATACGGCTTTGCATGGCAAACTCCTCCTTGATTGGATGGGGACCCCAGTTTATAGCGGTTTCGGGATTACGTGGACCCCTTAAAATGGCGAGGAGTAGCTTCCTGGAGAACACCACCGGCTCCGGTCGCGAAACCGTTGGGCCGAACGTTTGATTTAGAATCCAACCGTGGCATCGCAAGTAACCAGCCCCCTTACCTTTCAGGAGCTCCTCTTTCGTCTGCAAACCTTTTGGGCCGAGCGTGGATGTGTTTTGCAACAGCCTTATGACGTAGAAGTGGGCGCCGGCACCATGTCGCCCGAAACCTTTCTGCGGGTGCTGGATACGCGGCCGTTCTCCGTGGCCTACGCGCAGCCATCCCGCCGTCCTGCCGATGGGCGCTACGGCGAGAATCCCAACCGGCTTTTCAAGCACACCCAGTTTCAGGTGGTGTTGAAACCGCCGCCGGCCAAGGTGCAGGAAATTTACCTGGAATCGCTGCAGGCGATCGGCATTGACCTGCGCCAGCATGATCTCAAGTTTGAAGAAGACAACTGGGAAGCGCCTACCCTGGGGGCCTGGGGTATCGGTTGGCAGGTCATGCTGGACGGCCTGGAGATTACCCAATTCACCTACTTCCAGCAGTGTGGCGGCCAGGATCTCGATCCCATCTCGGTCGAAATCACCTACGGGCTGGAGCGCATCGCCGCTTTCCTTCAGGACGTCGACTCCCTCTATGACGTGATATGGACGGATAGCATCACCTATGGGGAAGTCCGCCACCTGGAGGAGGTGCAGTTCTCCGTCTACAACTTTGAGCAAGCGGATGTAGAGAAGTTGTGGGAACACTTGCGACTCTACGAGGCGGAGTGCCAGGAGCTGCTAAGCCGGGCGAACCAACAGCCGCAGGAGCTTACCGTGGCCGAGCAGCGCCGATTTCCTATTCTCCCAGCCTACGACCTGTGCCTCAAGTGCTCACACCTGTTCAATTTGCTCGATGCGCGGGGGGCGATTTCCGTGACCGAGCGGGTGGGCATCATTGCCCGCATCCGGGCTCTCGCGGTCGGCATTGCCAAGGTCTACTCGCGGATGATCGCGCGGGAGTCGCATGGCTGAGCTGTTGTTGGAAATAGGCTTGGAAGAGATCCCGGCGCGCATGATCGCTGCTGCAGAGACTGAGCTGGCACGCCGCGTCGAGGGACTGCTCAGCCGGCAGCGTTTGGGAGGTACCACCATCACCAGCTACTCCACCCCCCGCCGGCTGGCGGTGCGGGTAGAAGGCGTGCTCGCGCAACAGCTTGATATGCAGGAACAACTGACCGGGCCTTCCTGGAAAATTGCATTTCCCGATGGCAATCCAGGCCCGGCGGCCCAAGCCTTTGCCAAAAAGGCCGGGGTGGCAGTCACCGCGCTCGAAAAGATCACCACAGCCAAGGGTGAATATGCGGCCGCCACTGTGCAGCGGGCCGGACAAAGCGCAGCCAAGGTGCTTACGGACTCACTGGCGCAGGAGATCGGCGCGCTTTCCTGGCCCAAGGTCATGTACTGGCGGCCCAACAAGCCGGAACGCTTTGTCCGCCCGCTGCGCTGGCTCATTTGTTTACTGGATGAGACGGTGGTTCCGCTGGAGTTCGCCGGCATTGCCGCCGGCGGCGTCAGCTACGGTCATCGCGTGCTCTACGGCGACCGGCCGGTGAGGATTCACCGTCCCGCCGACTATCCCGCTGCACTCGAAGCGGCCTTCGTCATCGCGGACGCGGCCACGCGACGCCATCGCATCCGCAAGGCCCTGGACGCTGCGACGCGCAATCTGCCCGAGACTCGCTGGCGTGAAGACGAGGCGTTGGTGGAACAGGTCACCCATCTGACGGAGTGGCCAAGCGTCCTGCTGGGGAGCTTTGAGCCCGAGTACCTGACGCTGCCCGAAGAAGTTCTGGTGACGGTGATGCGGGATCACCAGAAATACTTTGCGCTCGAAGATAAGCAGCATGCGCTGGCGCCGCATTTTCTGGCGGTGCTGAATACCGAAGTCGACAGCGCAGGCATGGCCATCATCCGCCATGGCAACGAGCGAGTCTTGCGCGCGCGTTTCAACGATGCCCGGTTCTTTTGGAATTATGACCAGAAGATTCCTCTGACCGCCCGGGTAGAAATGCTAAAGACAGTTACATTTCACCGGGACCTCGGCAGCTACTTCAGCAAGACCCAAAGCAACCTGTTGATGGCGAAGGCCCTGGGCGCAGCGGTTGCCGCCCGGGGGATTTCGTTTGACCCCGCAGCGTTGGAACAGGCGGTGCTGCTGGCCAAGACGGATCTCACCACCGAGTTAGTCAAGGAGTTTACCGAGCTGCAGGGGATAGTCGGCGGGCTCTACTCCCGGGCCCAGGGAGCGGGAGAAGCAGTAGCCCAAGCCATTTACTGGCAATATATGCCGGCAGCCATGGATGATCCCATTCCTACGACGGCGGAAGGCCAGCTCCTGGGCTTGGCGGATCGGGTGGCGACGATCGCCGAAATGTTTGCCATCGGTCTTGAGCCGAGCGGGTCCAAGGACCCTTTTGCGCTCCGCCGGGCAGCCAACGGAGTGATCAAAATTCTGGCTGAATCAGGCCTGCCGCTCACCCTTGCAGGACTGGAATCGCTTGCTTTGGAGACTTTGCCGCGTGCCGGCAAGTTGGGCGCATTCCTGAAGGAGCGCCTGGACTTCTACCTGCGCGAAGTGCGGGGCTACTCCTACGACGTGGTCAATGCTGTGCTTTCAACCGGGCTCACTACCATCGCCGACGCCATCGCACGGGCACAGGCTCTCACCGCAGTCCGCGGGTCAGACGATCTGGCAGCCATATCCGCGGCATTTAAGCGGATCAAGAACATCCTTCGTCAGGTAGAGGAGAAGCAGGAAGGTCAGTCCATCACTCCAGAAGATCTCATCCAGCCGGCGGAGCAACATCTTTACGCCGAGGTGGTGAGAGTTGCTCCCCAGGTGGAGGCGCTTCGCGCGCAACAGAAATATCCCGAGGCTCTGGAGAGGATCGCTTCGCTCCGGCCCGCCATCGACATTTTTTTCGACCAAGTGATGGTCATGGCGCCGGAGGCTCATCTGCAAAGGAACCGGCTGGCCCTGATTGCTTCTGTGCTCAGCGACTTTTCGCGTATTGCTGACTTCTCTGAGATCGTTGCCGGTTAACGCAAAGTATTCCCGATACAACTTTGCGCTGTACACCTACAGCAAAAGTTTTGTGTTAATAGAGTGTTAAAAGCTGTATAGTACTTCAACGGATCGTGGAATTTACGGTGCGGACCCTCCTCTAAAACCTGATCAACAGCAAAAGGGAGAAATCAATCAGGGGGCCTGACCAATGACTCGAATCTCGTTTCATCAGAAACTCGAGAATCTACGTGAACGCCTGCTTCAGATGGCTGGAGTGGCGGAACAAACATTAAGGTTTGCCATGGACGCGCATTGCCGCGGAGAGCTTTCCGCGTGTGCCAACGTGCGTCTGAACGAGGCCATCATCAACCGCTCAGAGCGCGAAATCGATCAGATGGCGCTCGATATTCTTGCCATGGAGCAGCCCATGGCGGTGGATCTTCGTTTTGTTCTGGCTGCGATTAAGATCAACTCTGATTTAGAGCGCGTCGGCGACCAATCGATGACCATTGCATTGCTGGCTGAAGAGCTTGCGGGAAGCCAGCCCTGCGACTTCCCGATCGACATTCCACGTATGGCGGAGTTGTCGATGACCATGGTTCGGAAGGCACTTCAGGCACTCAATGAACGAGACGCCGAACTGGCAACCAGCGTACTGGCGATGGATGACGCCGTCGACGAGATGAACCGCAGGGCCAAGGCCGTGCTACTGGAGTGCATCCAGAAGGATTCGAGCGCGGCCCAATCGGCGGTCAACCTGCTGTTCATCTCACGTAGTCTGGAACGCATTGCCGATCACGCCACCAACATGGCGGAAGATGTCATCTTCTGGGTACGCGGGTCAGACGTCCGTCACGGCTACGCTCTGCAAACCCAACAAGCACAATAGGAGTGGGCACCACCGGAGGGGCTGATTTGCGTAACCACCCCTGTTCGGGTGCCCCATCCTTCGCGCTTTTTGCGAAGGGTGGGATACCACCGCTCTGCCCCCGAGGCCCTTCCCCGCATATTCCGTTTTCCCACCCTTCGCAAAAAGCGCGAAGGATGGGGCACCCGAACCATTGGTGGTTGCGGGAAATGCGGCCTGAGAACAATTGCCGTAGCTAATTCACTCGCTGCAAACGGGCAATCAACTTCTGGGCGAGGTTTTCACCGGAGTCGGACCACAAAAGACGGCTGCTGATGCCGCAGTTTTCCTGGATTGAGTTGGTAACCTCCACCAGCTTCTGAACATTGCGCTTTATGTGCTCAGCGCCTACCTGGTCGAGGTCGACCTCTTCCAATAAAAAGGGCGTGTCCAGGCCGAAATCTACCCGGACCTGTCCGTTCTGTTCGAACGCACCCTCGTCAAACTCCGGACCGAAGCCGACTACGCGCACCGTCACCGGCTCCTGCTTCCAGGTTGGATCAAGCCCTCCGACCGTCTCTGTTACCCAAAGATCCCACGCCAGCTCAAACTCGTAGGCAAAGTCTTCGTGCAGGTTCCCGGTGGCCGCAGGCACGGCCTGCTCGGGCGCGGATTCCTCCACTTCGTCTTCCCCATAAATTCGTTGGTAAAACGGGGTTTCGGTCCAGGAGATGGGATAAGTAGAGGCCGCACGCACTCGCGGGGTGCGCCCCACCGCTCGAAACTGCTTTAGTACACAGACGATCGCCGGGCCCAGGGCCGGCAGGCGAAAATTGGGGAACCACAGACTCAGATACAGCCGGTCAGCCATTTCTCTATCTTAAAGCTTTCTTTCATGGGCGCCTCGGTCGATGAAGGTGGTGAGAAGATGAGAAATATGGGCCTGACGCCGGCTAAGTTGCGCACCTGGATCCTGATACTCGCTGGATGCCTGGTGACCGCCATAGCCGGGTTCTTTTTTTACGGACGATGGCAAAGCCGCCGGCTCGGGCATGACCGGCCAGGTGGATTGGAAACCAGCATCCAGCAGTCGACCGAAGGCTTCACCTATTCAGAATCGCGGGGCGGTCACACCATCTACACCCTGCACGCGTCCAAGGCAGTGCAGTACAAGGGCGGCGGTCACGCCGAGCTGCACGACGTGAGCATTACCCTGTATGGCGCGCAGGGCCAACCCGCCAACCGCATCTACGGCAGCGACTTCGATTGGGATCCGGTGCATGGCATTGCCCGCGCCCTGGGAGAGGTCCAAATCGATTTTCAAGGAGCCGCCACCCCTGGCCCACAAGCCAGTAAGGCTCCTGCGGACGAAAGCGAAAACAAGAACACGGTGCACGTCAAGACTTCCGGCTTAGTGTTCAACAAGCAGACCGGTCTGGCCAGCACCACGGAAAAGATAGAGTTCCACTTGGCGGAGGCGGCCGGCAGCGCGATCGGCGCCAGCTTCGACTCGCAAACCGGAATCATCATCCTGACCGCCGAAGTGGCCTTCAATTCCAGCGTAGGAGGAAACCCGCTGGTGGTCCGCGCCCATCATGCGCAGTACGATCGTGCCAGCCGGCTGCTTTACCTGCTTCAGGAGGTAACTGACTATGCCGACAGTCACAGCTCGTCGGATCAGGCGACGGTCTCGTTCCGCACCGATGGTTCCGCCTACCAGGTGCTGGCAGAAGGGCATGTGATCTTCACCGGCAGTGACGGCCAGCAGGTCAACGCGCGCATCGCGCATGTCGATCTGGATGCGAAAAGCGAGCCGCAACAGGCGGTGTTAGACGGAGGATTGCTGTACGTGGCCAACAATGAGGCCCGCCTGCTTCATGGGTCAGCCGCTTCAGGGACAATGTTGTTCGGACCTCAGACAACCATCCGGCATGCGCAGTTGCGCACCGCGGTTTCGGTTGTGGATGAGGAGAAGCAGCCCCAGCTCGAGACTGGAAAAACGAAACCGAACGCTGCTGAATCGACTGCCCGCGAGCTGCAGGCCTCGCAAGTGGACATCGACTTTGCGCCGGGGCCTGACCGCCGTCCCCAGGCCCAGCACATTTTGGCGGCCGGGGGCGGACGGGTGAATGTGCACACCATCTACGCCAAGACCCCACCGGAGGACATGACGATCGAAGGCGATCAGCTGTTTGCGACGCTGGTCGACGGGGAGGTTCTTTCCAACATACGCGGGACAGGACATACCAGCCTGGTCACGGTGAGCCCAACTGGTGTCACCCAGAGCAGCAAGGGCGACAATCTTCTGCTCACCTTTGCTGCGCCTCACTCTGCAAAGACACAAGGTAAAGCGGCCAAAGGAAAAAAAACTAATCCCCCGCAGGCGGCAGCCCAACTGCAGTCTGCAGTGCAGCTGGGAAACGTGACCCTCGTTCAGCAAGGGGGACAGCAAGGGGCAGCGCCAGCCGGGGGGCAGACTCCAGCTGTGACCACTGCCACGGCGCAGCGAGCAGCCTACGATGCCGCTACCCAGATGGTGCAGCTGACGGGAAGCCCACGCCTACAGGAAGAGACGGGAGAATTGAGCGCAACGTCGCTCGAAATGGAGCGCACGACCGGCAATGCCACTGCGACTGGTGATGTGAAGGCGACCTATCGGGAAGCCAAGGGGCAGCAGCCCAAGGGGCAGGGGAACATGGGCTTTGCTGGAACTGGCCCGGTACACGTGGTTGCCGACCACGCCCATCTTGATCACGCGACTGATCTGACGACGTTTTATGGCAAAGCCGGCGAAAAGGCTCGCCTGTGGCAGGGAAACGATTCCGTTTCGGCGCCCGTGCTGGAGCTTTCACGAGCGCATGCCACCCTCTCCGCCCACGGTCCAGGTGGCGATACCCCTGCAGTCAACGCGGTGTTTACCAGTTCCCAAACCAATCCCCAAGCCAATTCCCAAACCAATCCAAAGCCCAATGCGAAGACGCAGGCCGACCCGTCTGTTGTCCGTTTGCAAAGCCGCACGCTGTTTTATGCCGAGGACGACCACAAGGCTGTTTTCAGTGGCGGGGTGGTGGCCCAGACGAGCAGCGGGACCTTGCATTCCAGCTTCATGGATGTTTATTTCAGCTCCGGGCCGCCTCCGGCCAAGACGCCTGACCAGCAGGGCGGCCAGATGTCACCCGGCGCTTCGTTACCAAGTGTGCCGTCGCAGAGCGTGCCTTCTCAGAGTGTTTCGAGGATCGTGGCGCGGGGTGCGGTTCAACTGGAACAACCGGGGCGCAAAGGGACGGGCGAAGAGCTCACCTACACCGCCGCCGACGGCAAATTCGTGCTCACGGGAAGCAGCGCAGCGCCTCCGCGCTTGTCCGATCAGGTGCGTGGAGTGGTAACCGGCAACGCGTTGATTTTCAATGATCGCGATGATAGCGTCGTGGTAAGTGGCGGTGCTTCCAAAGCAGTGACCCAGACGCGGGTTGCGAGATGAATGCAAAAGCTTAGTACAGACGAAATCGGCAAGTCCTATAAGGGCCGGCAAGTGGTTCGGGGCGTCAACCTTGAGGTCTGCCAGGGCGAAGTGGTAGGGCTGCTAGGCCCTAACGGCGCGGGTAAGACAACCAGCTTCTACATGATCGTCGGTCTGATCGCTCCCGATACGGGACAAGTGTTCGTCGACGAAGTCGATATCACACGGGTTCCCATGTACCTGCGCGCGCGGCAGTATGGGATCAGCTATCTGCCCCAGGAGCCGTCAGTTTTTCGCAAGCTGACGGTGGAAGAAAACATTCTCGCGGTGCTCGAAGTGCAATCCTTATCGCTCGAAGTGCGGCGCGCGCGAACGGAAAAGCTGCTGGACCAGTTGAACCTGGGGCATATTCGCAAAACTCGCGGTTACGCCCTTTCGGGAGGTGAGCGGCGCCGGGTGGAGATCGCCCGCTGTCTCTGCATTCAGCCTTCTTTCATCCTGCTGGACGAGCCATTTTCCGGCATCGATCCCATCGCCGTTCTCGATCTGCAGGAAATTATTTTTGACTTGAAGGCCAGCGGCATAGGGGTGCTGATCACGGATCACAATGTGCGCGAAACGCTCTCCGTCACCGACCGTGCCTACATCATCAACGAGGGCCGCATTTTCCGTACCGGGACGCCGGAGCAGTTGGGCAAAGATCCTGAGGTTCGGCGGGTATATCTGGGCGAAGGGTTTTCGCTGAACTAAATGCAGCCATTCGATGACCTTGGTCACACACCGGGTAAGGGAGAAAAAGCCTGCAACGATAAAGGCCCAGAGAAGGTAAACTAAGGCCGCAATGTATTGATGCGGTGAAAAGGTATGGCTCTTCTACAACCTAAGCTCAGCTTGAAAGTTTCGCAGCGTCAGATCCTGACCCCTGGCCTGATGCAAATGGTCAGCGTGCTGGCGCTCAACAAGCTGGAGCTAAAAGAGTTGATCAACACCGAGATTGTTGAGAATCCGGTCTTGGAAGAGATGGAAGAGAGTGTTCCCCTGATCGACGACGTCGCTCTCAAAGAGGCGGAGCGCGAACGAAGCGTAGAAGAAGTTGCGGCGCAGGCGGAGCGGGACAAGCGCGACCCGTTCGACGAAATCGATTTTGGCTCCTATTTTCAGGAATATCTGGATCCCGGCTTCCGTACGCCCAACGGCTTTGAGCAAACGGACAAGCCGTCGTTCGAGAATTTCCTGTCCCAGCCCAGCACGCTCACCGATCACCTCTTCTGGCAACTGGGTTCGCTGAACCTGAGCAGCGACCTGCGGGCGGCCGCCGAGTACGTGGTCGGCAACCTGGACGAAGACGGCTATTTGTTGGCTGGAGATGAGGAATTGTTAGCCGGCTTTGTGCGCGAGTATGAGCCGGCTCCCACGTCGGGCCCTCAAGCCGCCGTCGAGCTTCTGGCGGAAGCAGTGCACCTGGTGCAGAATCTAGACCCGGTAGGCGTGGCCACGCGCAGTTTACGGGAATGCCTTCTGGTGCAGATCGAGGCGCAACGGCGCGAATTTCACCTTCAGGTGTCGCGCCAGCGTATGGCTGGTCAGGCTGGCTCCAATGGAGAAAGCGAGACTGCTCACGCGACCGGTCTGCAGGAGCAGAGACTGCAAGTGTTCTCGCTGGCGGCGCGCATTGTCGATCAGCATTTGTTGCTGCTGCAGAAACGGGATCTGCGTGAAATGACCAAAGTGCTGACGGCGCAGCCGGAAGTCATCCAGCACGCCATCGATTTCATTCGCAGCCTCGATCCTCGTCCCGGCCAGCGATTTAACCGCTCCGATGCACGGCTGATCGAGCCCGACGTGGCCTTTGTCAAACGGGGGGGCGAGTTCGTGGTGGTCATGAATGAGGAAGACTTACCCACCTTGCGCCTTAACCATGGCTATCGCAAATTGTTGTCGCAGGAAGGCACGGAGAGAGACGTTAAGGAATATGTCAAAGAGCGCTACCGGTCAGCGCTGCAATTGATGCGCAACATTGAGCAACGTAAGAACACTATCTTGCGCACTTGCGAGGCGATTGTGCGCCGCCAGGGTGAATTCCTGGAGCGCGGCGTGGACGCGCTCAAGCCGATGATGATCAAGGAAGTGGCGGAAGAGATCGGGGTGCATCCTTCCACCGTCAGCCGTGCGGTCTCGAGCAAATACGTGCACACTTCGCAGGGCGTTTTTGAGCTCCGGTTCTTTTTTTCAGAAGGTGTGCATGGGCCGGAGGGAGGCAGCACTCCCTTGATGCTGCTCAAGCGTAAGGTCAAGAAATTGATTGATGAAGAGGATCCGCGCAAGCCCCTGACCGACGACCTCATTGCCAGCATGCTCGAAGCCCAGGGCATTGACGTGACCCGTCGCACGGTGGCGAAGTACCGCGAAGATCTTCGCATTCCCAGCACGCATCAACGCCGGGTACGCGATTGAATTGAGCATTTTAACTGCGGGCAGAGGAGTAAACTGCATAAAACGCGACCTCAGCGAAGGTCACGCCTTCACTAAGAGCCTCCACCACTTGATAGTTAAATGCTATAGAATCGGGCGTCCCCAGGAGTATCAGCATGCCGGTTGAATGCACGGGCAGGCAGGTGGCCATCACCAAGCCACTGCGTACGTTAGCAGAAGAAGGAATTGAACGGATTGCCAAGGTTCTGGGAAAAATCACCAGCGCCCACGTAGTTCTCACCGCGGAAAAATACCGGCAGATTGCCGAAGTCACCGTCAGCACGCGCGCTTGCACGTTTGTGGCGCTCTGCGAATCCTCCTCGAACATGGAAACGGCGCTGCGCGAAGCGCTGGCAAAAGCCGAGACCCAGGCGACACGGCACAAGGATAGGCAGCGCACCCGCAAGCGTCAACCCAAGCAGGAGAAGCAAGTGGAGGAGACAGGTGTGGCGCGCACCGGCAGGGGGAATGTGGCGGAAAGCAAGACTGCGAGCAATGGGACCAGCAACGGAAAGAATCACGTGCAGCCTCCGATTCCCGTCACCGTACATTCCTTCCCCGCTCGGGTGCCGATCTCCGAGCCACACGTGGTTCGCTCCCTTGACTCAGTCGCGCTGCGGCCCATGACCCTGGAAGAGGCGGTCAAGGAAGCCGAGTTTCGCGACCGGGATGTCTTTGTATTCCGAGATAACGAAGGTAATGTGAAAGTTTTGCACCGCAAACGTGACGGCAAGATGGAATTGATCGAAGCTCCGTGAGACCTGGGCCACCCGCCTGGGCCACCCACACCCCCTCGAAGCTCAAAGTCAGCATAGCGAAAGAGGGGCCTATGGCTTCTCGCCCGGCCACCAGGCCCTTCCGCCCCTATTTGTCGCAAACGCAGTGATCAATTACTTTGGTTTCTTTATCCCCCGGATCTCGCCGGCAGGCGCACCAGTTGTGGGGCAGGTAAAATTGCTACCTCTCCCACTGCTTTTTACTTGACCTAAGTAACTGCGACCTCGGAGTTTTCTGGTACTTCTTTCAGGGGATATTCCTGCTTCTTAAGCGACCTTGATACTCAATTCTGTAGGGGCTCTGTCCGCTGCGTCGATCCAATATGAATATAGAAGCTGATGTTTCCGTACTAACGGCCCAGCAACGGTCACTCCTGGAAGCCTTGCCCTGCTACGTCTTTGTGCAGCGGGGCAGGAATGTGGTGTACGCCAATCGAGCAGCGCGCGAGATCTTGCACCTGGACGAAAATGCGTTCCTGCTGATCGACGATCTCTTTAGCGGCCAATACCCCGGCTTTGCCTATGCCAATCCCGGCTCGTCGTCGCGCGGATCGGCGACTGTGCTTGGCTCCGGCACCCAGGCGTATTCCTCCGACTTCAACTGCTACATGCGCACGCCGCTGGATCCCACGGTACCCGTCCGGGGAAGCTTCCGCATGCTCCGCGTGGAACCGGAACCGGAGTTGCTGATTGTTGCCCTGCGGGCGCGGCGCGAACGGGAAATGGATCTGAGGCAGGACCCGGAAAGCGGGACGCCATCAAACTTCCTGGAGCATTTATTGAATGCTGCTCCTGAAGCCATCATGATCACCCGTGGTTCGAAGATTTTGCACATCAATCGCGAGTTCGAATCTCTGTTCGGCTTTAGCGCGGACGAAGCGCTGGGACAGAACACGTATGACATTCTCATTCCCGAAACGCGCCGGTATGAGTTCGACATCCTGGAGCACACCATGCAACTGCATGGGCGGGCTTCGATGGAGACGGTCCGCCTGCACAAGTCGGGCGAGCTCATCGACGTTTCTATTCTGGTAGCGCCGATCAACATCTCGGGCGTCGAAGTAGGGAATTTCGTAAGCTACCGCGACATCCGGGAGAAGAAGCAGACGGACGCCCGGTTGCAGCACGATGCCTTGCACGATCCTCTGACCGGCCTGGCCAATCGGGCTTTGTTTCTCGATCGCTTGCAGCTCACCATGGCCCGGCAGCAACGGCATTCGGAGCTGAACTTTGCCGTTATGTTTCTTGATCTGGATCGCTTCAAGGCGGTGAATGACAACCTGGGAAACGCCTCCGGCGACGATTTGCTGGTGCGTATGGCGGCTCGCCTGCGGGCGTGCTTTCGACCCGAGGATACGGTGGCTCGCTTTGCCGGGGACGAATTTGCCGTCCTGCTGGAGGACGTCACCAACATTTCGGATGTAACCAGGATTGCCGAACGCGCGCAGCATGACATTTGCCTGCCGATCGAATTGAACGGGCACGAGATCTTTGTTTCTGCCAGCATCGGTATTGCCTTTGGCACGTTGGATCACACCAGTCCGGAACAGATCCTGCGCGATGCGGACTTTGCCATGTATCAGGCCAAGTCGAACGGCCATGCGCGGCACGAGGTGTTTGACGGCTCCATGCATGTGCACGTGGCGGCACAGATGAGGAAGGAGCAGGACCTCAAGACGGCCCTGGAAAACAAGGAATTCGAGGTTTGGTATCAGCCAATTTATCGCCTGGCGAGTGGCGAGATCGAGGGTTTCGAAGCGCTGTTGCGGTGGCGGGCCGGGGACGGAAATTTTGTTCCAGCGCAGGAGTTTCTGTCTACGGCAGAAGAGACGGGACTGATTGTGCCCATCGGGCAATTTGTGCTGGAGCAGGTTTGCCGGCAACTGAGTCATTGGGCAGAGACGATCCCTGGTGCGAAACCGAGCATCGATGTGAACCTGTCCTCGCGGCAATTCAGGGACCCGAATCTGCTGAGCGAGCTTGCCGGGTTGCTGTCTAAGGGAAGGTTTTCTCCCCGACAGCTGCGTTTGGAGATCTCGGAGAACGCGGTGAACCAGGACCCTGAGGGCTCGTTGCCCTTGTTCCAGGGCATAGCAGCGCTCGGAGTGAGCGCCGCGTTGGATAATTTCGGCGCCGGTTTGGCTTCCATGAATCACTTTATCCGGCTGCCGATTGAGCTGGTAAAGGTCGACCGCCGCTTAATTGCCTACCTGCCGATTCCCGGTAAGCAGGCGGCCATCCTGCAAACCATCTTCGATCTTGGCCGCATGCTCGAAGTGCGCATGCTGGCAGAGGGCATCGAGAGCCGGGAACAGCTGGAAGCGCTGCTCAAATTGGGTTGCGATCTGGGCCAGGGGCACTTGTTTTCTCCGCCAGTGTCGGCGGAGAAGGCACAGTCGCTGCTGGAGAACGGTCGTTGGCGCATTTGAGTTGGGCTTGAATGCTACGATGGCCCCATGCCACGCAGACGCCAGCCGAAACCCCCACCCTCCAGGGCTGCCAAGAGCGTCGATGCGGTGGTTCCCGCGGTCGCCTCCGAGCTGGTGATTCTGACTGGCCTTTCCGGATCCGGTAAGGCTTCTGCTTTAAAAGCGTTTGAGGATTTGGGTTTTTATGCGGTCGACAACATGCCGCTGGAGTTGATCCCCGCGTTTGCCGACCTGGTGAGGCAATCGGCAGAGATCAATCGCGCAGCGCTGGTGGTGGACGTGCGCGAGGGGCAGCATCTGGACCGTTTTCCAGCCATCCTCCGCCGGGTGAGGAAGGTGCTTTCGACTACGGTGGTGTTTCTCGATGCCTCTGACCCTTCGTTGGTGCGTCGATTTTCTGAAACCAGGCGTCCGCATCCGCTGGGCCGCACAGAGACGGTGGTGCGCGCGATCCATGCGGAGAGAAAACTGCTGGATCCCATTCGCAATCTGGCCGACATCAGCGTCGATACTTCGAGCTACAACGTGCATGAATTACGCGCCTATATTCTGCAGAAGTTCGAGCGCGGCGGTACGGACAAGAACCTGTTGGTCTCTTCCATCAGCTTCGGTTACAAGAACGGGGTGCCGCTGGAGGCAGACCTGGTTTTCGACGTGAGGTTCCTGCCCAATCCGCATTTCGTGCCTGAGTTCCGGCACCTGACCGGGCGTCATCCCAAGGTGGCAAAATATATCCGCGAATTCCCCCAAACGGCCGAGTTTCTCGACCGGATCACCCAGCTGCTGTTGTTTCTGCTGCCTCACTACATCGAGGAGGGAAAGAGCTACCTGACGGTGGCCTTTGGCTGCACCGGGGGCCAGCATCGTTCGGTGATGATTGCCGAAGAAGTGCGCAAACGGCTATCCAAAGAAGGCTACCGGGTGAAGGCTGTCCATCGCGATATGCCGCATTGAAGGGGGCCGCTTAAATCCGAACCGTTCTCCGTCAAGCAGCAACTGCAGATCCCTCCACTGCGCTACGCTCCGGTCGGGATGACAAGGGTAGGGCGGTGACTCACCGTTGATTCAATGACTCGGATGGCAAGATTCGCCACTGGTCGGTCTGTCCCAATGACCAAATCTCAAGGTGAGTAACAGCTCCTCTCCCCGTCCCAATGACCAAATCTCAAGGTGAGTAACAGCCCTACCCTTGTCATCCCGACCGGAGCGTAGCGCAGTGGAGGGATCTGCAGTTGCTGCTTCAAGGAGAGCGGTTCGGGCTTAAGAGAATCTGGGCCACCCACTCAAACCCCACGGATTACAATAGTTTGATGCCTTCCGTGCAGCACTGTGCCCCTGGGGTTTCCGCTTGAAGAAGCTGGTGCGCCTGTTGGGCTATGTGCGGCCGTATTGGCTCCAGGCGCTTTCCTCTGTCGTCCTGATGGCCGGCGTGGGGCTCCTGGATGCTTTCCGATTGCTCCTGGTATCCCCCATTTTCGACCGGGTGCTCAATCCCAACGCACCCGACCGCACTATCCCTTTATTCGGCCCCCGCTTTAGCATCAGCCTGCAACAGATCGTTCCCTCCCACTTCCATAACGCTTGGGCCATCGTCGCCTTCGCTCTGGTTGTTTCCACTTTACTGAAAGGTATTTGCGACTACTGCGGAACCTACCTGGTGAACTACGCCGGCTTTGGCATGATCACCGACCTGCGGGATGACCTTTACGACGCCATCCTCCGCCGCTCCGTCGCATTCTTCCAGCAGCATGCCACGGGAACGATCGTTTCCACTCTGATCAACGATATCGAGCGGGTGCAGTTTGCCATGTCCTCGGTGCTGGCGGAGTTTCTGCAGCAGTTTTTCACCCTGATCTTTACTGCCTGCGTGGTGGTTGTCCTGGGAGGCAAGCTGGCATGGGTTCTGCTGCTCTTCGTGCCCGTGGTGCTGGCTTCAGCCCGCAGGATCGGCCGCCAGGTGCGGCAGACCACTCGGCGGGGCCAGGACAAGCTGGCCGAAATTCAAAATATTTTATTTGAGACCATTACCGGCAACCGGATCGTCAAAGCGTTCAACATGGAGCTTTGGGAGATGACACGCTTCAAGCAGGCGGCGCGCCGGCTGTTTGATGCCAACCTCCGTTCGGTGCGCGCGCAAGCTATCAGTTCGCCGCTCATGGATGCCATCGGCGCCGTGGCCATCGCCTTATTGCTCTGGGTAGGCCGCAACAGCATCCGCAGCCACGTCCTCACTACGGGGACGTTCTTTGCCTTCATCATCGCCGTTTTCAAGCTGTACGACCCGGTGCGCAAATTCGCTCTCTTCTATAACAACTTTCAACAGGCGCTGGGCGCATCGTCGGAGATTTTTCGCTTCATGGATACCCAGGACGAGGTGCAGGAGAAGGTTGGCGCCCACGTCATCAAAGAATTCCGCGAAGAGATCCGGTTCGAAAATGTCTGCTTCGATTACCGCAACGAAGAGGGCGAACGGCAGGTATTGCGAGAGATCAACCTGGTGGTCCCGCGAGGCGAGGTGGTGGCGCTGGTGGGGCCCAGTGGCGCTGGCAAGTCGACCCTGGTAAACCTGATCCCCCGCTTCTTTGACGTCACGGCCGGCAGCATCCTGATCGATGGACATGACCTGCGGGACGTGAGTCTGGCCTCTCTCCGCTCGCAGATCGGCAACGTGACCCAGGAGACGATTTTGTTCAACGATTCGGTGCGCAACAACATCGCTTATGGCGAGGCCGGCATTCCTATGAGTAGGGTCATCGCCTCCGCCCAGGCGGCGCTGGCGCATGATTTTATTGAGCGGCTGCCGGAAAAATATGACACGGTGATCGGCGAAAAAGGTTTTCGTCTCTCGGGCGGAGAGCGGCAACGCATTGCCATTGCCCGGGCGCTGCTCAAGAACGCGCCGATTCTCATCCTCGATGAAGCTACTTCCGCGCTGGACTCGGAAAGCGAGTCGCTGGTGCAGATCGCCCTTGCCAACCTGATTACCGGGCGTACGGTGTTCGTCATTGCCCACCGTCTTTCGACCGTCCGCCGCGCCTCGCGCATCGCAGTCATTGAGGACGGCAGGATCACCGCCATCGGCCCCCACGAAGAACTGCTGCGCGTCTCTGCCACCTACCAGCGCCTCTACCAATTGCAATTTATGGATCCGGCGGAATTTCCCGGCAATGTGCTGCCTAAAGAGGCGCTCGAACCGGCTGAGGTGAAGCTTTGAAAGCGTCTCCGGTGTATTCCATGACCGGCTTTGCCCGGGTCAGCGGCCGGGTCAGCGACCTTCTTTCCTGGAATCTGTCGCTCAAGAGCGTCAACCATCGGTTTCTCGATTTGCACATGCGCATGCCGGCCGGGGCCGAGTCGCTAGAGATGCGGCTACGCCGCCTGCTGAAGGAAAAAGTGCTGCGCGGTCATCTGGAAGTCACCCTGAGTGTGGAACGCGGCCTTCGTCCCAGCGCTCATTTTGACCGCGATCTGCTGCAGGGCTACATCGCTGCTTTCCGTGCTGCGGCGGCGGAGAGCGAGCTGAAGCAGCAGCCGGATCTGAACGCGATCTTCCGTCTGCCCGGGGTGCTGACCGGGGAAGCCCGTTTCAGCGAACAGGAAGTGCAGGCTCTGGAGGAAGATGTGGCCGCGCAGATCGACCCTTTGGTGCAGGCGCTGAATCGTATGCGTGGCCAGGAGGGCGCTGCCCTGGCCTCGGAGCTGGGCGCCACCATGGAGCGACTGGATCTGGCCGTATCCCAGGTTGCGCACATGCGGCAGGAGGTTCAAAAGGCCTACTTCGATAGACTTAGCCAGCGTCTTTCTGCCCTGATCCATGGCGACGGGATGGGCAATGGGGTGATCGACCGGGACCGAATTATGCAAGAAGCGGCCATGCTGGCCGAGCGCAGTGACGTAGAGGAAGAGGTCACCCGCCTGCGCACCCACATCCAGCATTTCCATTCACTGCTCAAGGCCGGGGGCGAAATGGGTAAAAAGCTCGATTTTCTGCTGCAGGAGATGAACCGGGAGGCCAATACTTTGCTTTCCAAGACCGGCGGGGTGAGCGGGAACGGGTCGCGAATTACTGATTTGGGCCTTGGAATGAAATCGGAGATCGAAAAAGCCCGCGAACAGGTGCAGAATCTTGAGTAACACTTGTGCGGGACTGCGCTCGTAGCGGACCACTGTATCATCAGGAAAACACTTTGGCGGGAATTCTGTTCATCATTTCGGCTCCTTCTGGATCTGGCAAATCGACCTTAGTGAACCATCTGCGTTCGCTGCTGGCGGGCCTGGAATTCTCCGTCTCCTACACCACCCGCAAGCCCCGCGGTACAGAACGCGCGGATAAGGAATACCACTACATTTCGCCAGCCAGGTTTCAGGAGATGAAGGATCGGGGCGAATTTCTGGAGTCGGCGGAAGTCTTCGGCAACTACTACGGTACTGCCTGCCAGTCGCTTGCCGACGCCCAGGCGGCAGGCAAGGATCTTCTGCTCGACATTGACGTTCAGGGTGCTGCCCAGGTACGGGAGAGAGTGCCGTACGCGGTCAGCATTTTTGTTCTTCCGCCCACTCCGGAAATCCTGAAGGAGCGCCTGCGGCACCGCAGCCTTGCTGAGGGCAAGCTGGACGAGGCCGAGATTACACGCCGGTTAGCCAAGGCCAGGGGCGAGATCGAAAATTACCGCCAGTACCGCTATATCCTGGTTAACGATATTCTTGATGATGCGGTAGAAGCATTGACCGCCATTGTGATCACGGAAAGGGCCCTGCGCCACGGAGCGCCTCCAGACCCTGAGACTGCCCGCAGGATGCAGCTCGCCGACAAGTGTCGCCAAGGAAACTCGAGCGACCGTTTGTATCCGGTGCTCTCCTCCTTCGGCCTGCTCGACATGCACGCCACTCGCGCCTGAAAGCCGGCGACGAACTTTCGACAGGAGACAAGATGACGCCAGAACACTCGATCGATAGCAATTTTCGTTATGTGGTCATGGCAGCCCGGCGCGCCCGGCAACTCCAGAATGGCTCCCAGCCGTTGGTTGATTCCCGCTCCAATAAGGCCTGCCGGGTAGCCCAGGAAGAGATCGCCGCGGGCAAAGTCAAGGCGGCCGCCCAGCGGCTGCCGGTGATTGAGCCTGAAATCGTTGGCGAGGTAGTTCTGGAACCGCGCACGACCTCCGATAGGGACTCTTAAGTACTGCGAGTGGTTGGGTCTGGCCGGGCCCGGGTTTCCTACTTCGCGCTACTGCCGACGCCCACGTGTGCGGCTCTCCTTAAGAGAGCCGTATGCAGATCATCCAAGCCACGGGTCTCGACAGGAAACCCGGGGTTACAATCATCGCTATGAAGGTTACGGTCGGTGTTTCTGGGGGTATCGCCGCTTATAAGGCGGCGGAGCTTGTACGTGCGTTGCAGCGCCAGGCGCTGGATGTCCACGTGGTGATGACGGAAGCGGCCCAACGGTTCATTACCCCGCTCACCTTTGCTTCGCTTACCGGCCATAAAGTGATCACCGGGCTTTGGCCTTCTTCTCCCGGCGAGGGTGACCTTGACTCCGACCTTCACTCCTCGATAGAGCACATCGGCGAAGCACAGACGACCGAAGCGCTGGTGGTGGCGCCGGCAACGGCGAATGTGTTGGCGAAGTTTGCCCACGGCTTGGCCGACGATTTTCTCACCACCCTGTTTCTGGCTACTCGGGCGCCGGTTCTTGTTGCTCCGGCGATGAACGTGAATATGTGGGAGCATCCGGCCACGCGAGCCAACCTGCAAATTCTTGAGAGTCGCGGGGTGAGGATTGTTCCCCCCGACCAAGGGCCGTTGGCCTGTGGCATGACCGGGAGCGGCAGGTTGGCCGAGCCGGAGGCGATTGTGCAGGCGGTGTTGAGTCAACTCCATGGCCGTAACGATCTGGTAGGGGAGACGGTTTTGGTGACCGCTGCGGGAACTCGGGAAGCCATCGACCCGGTTCGTTTTATTGGCAACCGATCCAGCGGAAAAATGGGATACGCGGTGGCCGAGGAAGCGCAACGCCGGGGAGCGCGCGTGGTGCTGGTGAGTGGTCCCTCGGCGCTGCATCCGCCGGCCAATTGTGAGTTGGTTTCCGTGGTCAGCGCGGAGGACATGCGGCGCGCCGTTCTCAGCCGGCTCGATCAGTCCACGATTGTCATCAAAGCCGCCGCGGTTGCCGATTATCGCCCCCGGGTGCTGGCTGAGCAGAAAATGAAGCGGACCGGCCCGATCACGCTCGAGTTCGAGCCCACCGAGGACATACTGCGCGAGGTCGTGGCGTCCAAGCGACCGGGTACGCTGGTCATAGGCTTCGCTGCAGAAACGGAAAACCTGATCGAGCACGGCCGGGACAAACTGTTACGCAAGGGTGCGGACGCAATCGTGTTGAATGATGTTTCAAAGCCGGGTCTGGGCTTTGATTCCGATCGCAACGCAGCGACTTTTTTGACCACCCGGACCGCTATTGAACTGCCCGAGATGACCAAGCACCAGCTGGCTAGCCGCATTTTGGACGAGGTGATGGCTCTACGCCGGCCGGCATCGCTGGTTGCTGAGACTGGATTGGTTTCAAGTAATTCCAAGCTGCAGGATTAGGGCGCAAGAACCTGCGGTTCTTGCGCCGGATGTAATCTATAGACTCAGAATGCCGCTTGATCCGCAGCAGCAACAAGCCATCTCCGCGCACATGCAGTATTTGCGCGACCTTGGTATCTACGATTTTTATCGCCGCGATACCCATCTCGCCATCGCGGCCGCTCCAGAGGAGTCCCTTATCCCCGTACGTAAGCCTGTCCCTTTGCAGCCCCCTGTTGGCTCTTTTGTTGCTCCCCCCGGCCGCGCCGAAGCGCTGCGCGCAATTCAGTATGAAATCGGCGATTGCACCCGCTGCGCGCTGAGCGCCGGCCGCAACAAGATCGTCTTTGGCGACGGCGACCCCAACGCGCGGCTCATGTTCGTGGGCGAGGGACCAGGAGCAGACGAGGATGCGCAGGGCCTGCCCTTCGTCGGCCGGGCAGGCCAACTGCTCAACAACATGATCGCAGCCACCGGCCTCAAGCGGGAGCAGGTCTACATCGCGAATATCGTAAAGTGCAGGCCACCCCAGAACCGCACGCCCGAACCCGAAGAGGCCAACACCTGTTCCCCTTTTCTCTTCCAGCAAATTGATGTGGTGCGGCCAGAGGTGATCGTTGCCCTGGGTTCAACCGCCGCGACCTATCTGTTGGGCGTTAAGTCCTCGCTCAGCGCCCTGCGCGGGCGCGTGCATACCTGCCGCGACACCAAGCTGATCGTTACCTATCACCCGGCTTATTTGCTGCGCGATCCGCGGCAGAAAAAAGAAGCCTGGCAGGATCTGAAGCTGGCCATGGCTGAGCTGGGATTGTCCGTTCCATCCCGCTGATGTCCACCTTCTGTGACGTTGTGCTTCCGGTGCCGCTCGATCGGGCCTTTACCTACAAGCTCAAGGCCGAGGATGACCCGCCAGTCGGGGGCCGCGTCGTCGTGCCCTTTCGCCAGGAAAAGCTGATTGGTGTGGTCACCCGCTTGCACGATGAGGCGCCGCCGGTCGAAGCACGGCTGATTGAATCGGTGCTTGACCAGGTGCCGATTCTCAACCCCGAGCTGATGGAGCTGGCGGCCTGGATTGCGCAATACTACCTGGCGCCGTTGGGGGAAGTATTGCGCAGCATGCTCCCGCTCACGGCCGAAGTGCGGCGCTCGACCAGTTATCGCATCAGCGAGATCGGCCAAACTATCCTTTTCGAAGGCGCCCAGCAAGGTTCCTCGCGTCGTTCGCGCCTCACTGCGGACGAACAAAATATTGAGTACACGGTATTGAATTATCTCTCCGACGGGCAGCCGGCAAAAAGCGGAACCCTACGCAATGCCACGGGTGCGACGGCAGAGTTGTTGACCAACATGCTGCGCAAGAAGTGGTTGCTGCGGGAAACTGAAGCCGCACCTCGGGACGCCCGCCGGATGGTACGCTTTGCCGTGCTGGTAGCGGACGCACGGCCGCCCAAGCTGAATGAAAATCAGCTGGCAATCCTGGCCGAACTTGCGGGTGCCGGCGGATCCCTTCCCATTCCCGTTCTGCGCCGGCTGGAGCTTCCCTCGTCCACCTTGCAGACGCTGGTAAAGCGCGGCTTGGTGAGCATCGAGGAACGCCCGGCAGCGTTTCATCTTTCTGCCGCAGCCGGGCCGCAGACGCAGCACGTCCTTAATGCCGAACAGCAAGCGGCGCTCAAGAAGATTACCGCGGCGCTCGACGGGGAAAACTTTGGCGCCTGCCTGTTGCATGGCGTAACCGGTTCGGGCAAGACGGCGGTGTATCTGGCCGCCATGCAGCACGCTCGGCTTGCCGGCCGCTCAGCCATTCTGTTGGTCCCCGAAATTGGTCTCACGCCTGCTATGGCGGCACAGTTGCACGGCACGTTCGGTGATAGTGTGGCGCTGCTGCACTCCGCGCTCACTCCCGACGAACGGGCGGAGCAGTGGTATCGCATCCGTCGTGGCGAAGCACGGATCGTCGTCGGCACGCGCTCGGCTATTTTCGCGCCGGCAGAAAACCTGGGCCTCATCATCGTCGATGAAGAACATGACCTGTCGTACAAACAGGAGGAGATTCCCCGCTACCATGCCCGCGATGTTGCGGTGATCCGCGGCAAAATCGCTGGTGCGACGGTCGTTCTGGGTTCGGCTACTCCCTCGCTCGAGTCCTGGCGCAATGCGGAGACGGGCAAGTATGCCTTGATCGAGATGAAGGAACGGGTCAATCACCGGCCGCTACCCGTGGTCGACCTGGTGGATATGCGGCTCGAGTTCCAGGAGACGGGGCAGGAGAACATTTTTTCCCGCGTTTTGCTGGAGCGCGCGAAGGCCGCCATCGATCGCGGCGAGCAGGCGATTATTCTGCTCAACCGGCGCGGCTATTCCTTTGCCGTGCTCTGCCGGGCTTGCGGGGAGAAGATGCAATGCGAGAACTGCGCCATCGCGCTCACCCACCACAAGCCCATTCTTCCCGGAGAAACCGTAGCCAGCCCGGCCGGTCAGCGGCTCAAATGCCACTATTGCGGATACGTGAAGACGGTGCCAAAGCGTTGTCCCAAGTGCGAAAGCGACCACCTTTTCTACCTGGGGGCCGGGTCACAGCAAGGTGAGGAACGTCTGCAGGAATTGTTTCCCCAGGCGCGCATCGGCCGCATGGACCGCGACACTGTCCGCAACCGATTCGATATGGAGCATCTGCTCGCGCGGCTGCACAGTGGGGAAATCAATCTGCTGGTGGGCACGCAGATGATCGCCAAGGGGCACGATATCCATGGGGTCACGTTTGTCGGAGTGGTGGGCGCAGACCATGCTCTGGGTTTGCCGGACTTCCGCGCCGCCGAACGCGTCTTCCAGTTGCTCACCCAGGTCTCTGGCCGAGCCGGACGCGGAGAGCTGCCGGGCAATGTCCTGGTGCAGAGCTACTACCCGGAGCACTATGCGATCCAGTGTGCCGCCGCCCACGACTTTCGCAGCTTCGTGAAGAAGGAGATGCAATACCGCAAGTGGATGCACTACCCGCCCCACGCGGTGCTGGCCAACATCATCGTCCAGAGCCCACGTCTGGAAGAGGCCGCCGGCTGGGCTGCCAGCCTGGGAAAGTGCTTTGCAGCTATGCCGCTCGATCAGGTGCGCGTGCTGGGACCGGCGAGCGCGCCCATCGTACGCATTAAACGTATCTATCGCTTTCACCTTTTGCTGAAAGCCGCCCAGCGGCAGGCCCTGGCGCGTACCCTACGCGCGGGTCTGGCCCAGGCAGAAGCAATGGGCATACCGCGGCGTAATCTGATCGTCGACGTGGATGCCGTAAACCTGATGTAAGACGGCTTGACGCCACAGAAGAACTCTGGACGGGCAGCAAAGACGTACCTCAGGGGCTAGAGAGCATGTGTGGGAACTCGGTTCTGGAAGGGCACGGCTTCAGCCGTGTCCGCACGAGCCTGCGGCTCACCAAAGGTGATGAAAACCAGGGACAGATCGAATGGCAGGGTAAGAAATACGGTTTTCGACTGTGCCGTAAATAACATGGCCCTAACTGGCTTTAGCCGCTGAGGTACGGTTTTTCTATCCTCTAAATTCTCTTGTGCGCTGATAAAAAGACGTACCTCAGGGGCTAAACAGGCTGCGGAAAAACCCGAGTTTTTGAAGGGTACGGGCTTTAGGCCGTACATAACCTATCTAGAATCATTACGGCTTTAGCCGCTGAGGGCTAGGATTTTGCGAGAAACCGACTTTTTCCGCAGCCTCTAAAGCCCGGCAACTCCTAATGAATTGCGGCACGGCTCAAGCCGTGCCCTTCCAGAACCGAGTTCCCACAATATCTCGGGCTTTAGCCGCTGAGGTACGTCTTTGCTGACCGGTCCGGAGTTTTCCGCAGCTTGATTAGCCCTACCCCTTAGCGGAACAGGTCGATGACGCTGGTTCCGACAAACGGCGCAGGTAACAGCGTCAAGAGCAGAATGGCGAGTGCCAGCAGGCACAGCCAGCGATACTTGTAGGGCATAAGCGGAAAGTACGGAACATGGGGATGGCGCATGGCGGGCAGAAGCAGGATCACCCCCCACAATACCCATCCAGTCCAAAGCGTTACTCCCATAGCCAGCAAGACGACGGGCACGACCCAGGTCAAACGCCTATGCCAACGCGGGGAGAGGGCGTACAGGATGTGTCCGCCATCGAGTTGTCCCGCGGGGATCAAATTGAGCGAGGTGACGAAGAGACCTACCCAACTCGCGATCAGGATAGGGTGGGGAAGCAACTTATCCATTGCTGGGACATCCAGCATCTGGCCCAGCAACGTAATGGTCAATGGCCAATGGAACTGGACCAACGCCGGTGGCGTGTCCGGGCCTGCCGGCCGGGAGAGCAGGATGCCCAGGACGGTGGTGGGGAGCGCCACCAGGTACCCCGCGATAGGGCCGGCAATGCCCACTTCGATCAGCGCCCGGCGGGAAGGAATACGAGAGCGGATGCGGATCACGGCTCCGGCCGTTCCACTCAAGGTAGGAGCCGGCAAGACGTAAGGCCAGGACGCGTCGATGCCGTGGTGACGGCAGAAAAAGTAGTGCCCTGCCTCATGCGCCAGCAAAATCCCCAACAATACGAGCGAAAAGGACCAGCCGCTGGCCAGGGCCGTGGGATGGCTCCAAATCCAACGCAGAGGGAAAAGATCGCCCTCATTCACCAGCGCCGGCTGCCCCAGGCGGAAATTTTGCATGAGCAGGGCGCCGGTGCTCGCGGTGGTGAAAACACTCACGATCAGCAGGCCAAGCGGTAGCCAGGCAAAGGATCGCGATGCCGGTTGAGGAAAGTCCGAATGGTCGGCAGGGCCCGGAAGAAGCGGATGGTCCGCTGTGGTCGGCATTGCGCTCGAAACTAAGAATCCAGCAGGTGAAGTTCCTTGCCTGGCTTGAAGCGAACAGCCTTGCCCGGAGTGATATTGACTTCGGCCCCGGTTCGCGGGTTGCGGCCAATGCCCGTCTTGCGCGGGCGGACATTGAATACTCCAAAGCCGCGCAACTCAATCCGGTCGCCCGAAGCGAGCGCCTTTTTAAGGCTTTCAAAGACTGTGTCGACAGCCGCTTCCGCCTTGTTGCGCGGTAGTCCGGTCTTGGCGATCACTTGATGGATGATGTCCTGTTTGATCAAAGCCTTTACCCCGAGGGATGAATGGGAACAGCAGGGGCCTGAGCTACGTCCTCATCGTATAGCATCCAGCAGTTTCGGTGGATGAAGATTGTCAACCAACCCGGCCTACCGTAAGATGCAGTTTCCAGATGAAGGTTTTTTTATCCGCGTCACCATGCTTTAAGGAGTTGCATGTCTATCCAGTCCGACCGGTGGATTCGCGAGCAATCGCAAAAAGGAATGATTGTACCGTTTAGCGAAAAGCAGGTGCGGGAAGGGGTGATCTCTTACGGTCTCTCTTCCTACGGCTACGACCTTCGCGTTTCCGATGAATTCAAGATTTTCACCAATGTAAACAGCGCCGTCATCGACCCCAAGGCGTTCGACGAGCGTTCCTTCGTCACCGTGACTGCTGCGTCGGTGTTGATTCCCCCCAATTCGTTCGCCCTGGCTCGATCGGTCGAATACTTTAAGATTCCCCGTGACGTACTCACCATCTGTGTGGGCAAATCAACCTATGCCCGATGCGGCATTATCGTGAATGTCACCCCGTTCGAGCCGGAATGGGAAGGATTTGTGACCCTCGAGATCTCAAACACCACGCCCCTGCCGGCCCGGATCTATGCCCATGAGGGACTGTGCCAGATTCTCTTCTTTCGTGGAGAGGAACCCTGTGAGATCAGTTACGCTGACCGCAAGGGCAAGTACCAAAAGCAGCAGGGTATCGTGCTACCAAAACTGTGATGGCGGAGCCGGCGAAACCACTTCCCCGCTTGCGGGTGGCACTGCTCGAGCCCGAGCCCATCCGCGTGCAAGGTTTTGTCGCCCTCTTTCAGGATCACCCGCGCATTGAATTCGTAGTTTTTGAGCTGGCCCAGTTCCTGGAAGACAAGGAGTTTAAGCTGGCCCTGATCGGTCTCCACGGAGAGCGGCTCCCGCTGCCACTGGTGGGCACCATCCATGGGTTGCGGCCCGACGTGAAGCTGGTGGTCATGGGCCCGGACGCAGACGATGAAGTCATTCTGCAGGCCATCACCGCCGGGGCCAAGGCATACCTCGAAGCGAGCGCCAGCCCGCAGCAAGTGGAACAGGCGATCATGATCGTGAGCCAAGGGTCCATCTGGGCCCCGCGGCGGGTGCTGTCGATCTTCGTGGATCGCGCGACCAAGCCGTCCCGGTCGGCAGCGCCATCCTTAGCGCACTTCACCGTTCGCGAAACAGAGGTACTTAAGCTGCTGGTTGCCGCTCGATCGAACCGGGAGATTGCCCGCAGTTTGGGGATTGAGGAACGAACCGTGAAAGCGCACGTGGCCAAGCTCATGCGCAAGGTGGGGGTGGAAAACCGGATCGCGTTGTCCATCTATGCGGTGACAAATTCCATTGTTACCCCAAATCCCGACTGAACCTGTAAACAGTACTTTAGTGCATAGTACCTTAGTGACATTGCCCGGTTACCTTTCATGCTTGAAAGTTACTTTAGAAACAACGCAGATCTGGGGACGGGGCTTCTGATGGCGAGGTTTGCAATCACCAGCCCCCATTTTTTCCCCCTTCGTCCGGCTCCCGCCTTATTCTTTACCTGCTCCAACTTCCAACTTCATTCCTGCATCTGAGCAACACGTCCGCCCTGTTTTGAAAGTGGCTTATTCAGAGTCTTTTCAATGAGAAAAGCCTCGCCAACGTCAGCGATCCCGATACCGTGCGGACAGAATTGTCCCACTTGGAGACTTGAAAGACCATGAAACAGCTTCTTGCAATATTTTGTGTTGTTGGGATGTCCCTCAGCGGTTTGTCTGCCTTCGCAGCGGAAGACAAGGCGACTCTGGAAGCGCGGATTGAAAGCGCAAAGGATGTTTTGGACGCGATTATGGCGGTCCCGGACAAATCGATTCCCAATCAGATTATGTCTCAGGCCACTTGCGTGGGTGTGATTCCGAGCGTGAAGAAAGGCGCCTTCCTGGTCGGTGCCGAATACGGCCAGGGCGTGGTCACCTGCCGCACCGGCCACGGCTGGAGCGCCCCTGCCTTCATCAAGATCGCGGGCGGAAGTTTTGGTTTCCAGATCGGCGGCCAAGCCACTGACCTGGTGCTGGTAGCGGTCAACGACAAAGGCTTTCAGGACCTGTTGAAGAGCAAGTTCAAAATCGGCGGCGATGCCTCAGCGGCTGCCGGACCAGTAGGGCGCGACTCCCAGGCCGCGACTGATTGGAAGCTGAACGCAGAACTGCTCACCTACTCACGCGCCAAGGGCCTTTTTGCCGGCGTCGACCTGACCGGGGCCGTGGTGGATGAGAACGTGGACGCCACCCGCACGTTTTATAGTGTGTCCTACCCCAGCGCGCAGATCCTGAAGGGTCAAGTGGCCACCCCGCCGGACGCGCGTCCATTTGTGCGCACGGTGGCGAAGTACTTCTCCGAATCACAGAAGTAGCAGCCTCACCAGCTTATTTCGAGCGCTGCCCGGCAATCTTTTGCCGGGCAGTTTTTTATTTAAACTGAGGAGGTAGGGGAACTGCAGTGAAAGCGGATGCGGAGACGACTGGAATTTGCGCTGGTATGGAGCCTGGTGAAGCTTCTTGGCTTGCCGCCGAGGAGGATTGCGCGTGGTTTAGGTGCGTTGATCGGTGGTATTGCCCTGCTGCTGACCCCGCGTCTGCGACGCACCGGCGATCTTAACCTCCGCCTGGCCTTTCCTCAAAAAACCGCTACCGAACGCCGGCAAATCCTGCGCAAGCTGTACCGCAATCTGGGCTGGTTGCTGGCCGAGTTCTGCCAAATGCCGCGCTATACGCCCGAACAGGCGCGAGGCTTTATTCGCTACCAGGGCCTGGAACACTACCTCGCGGCTCGGGATCACGGCAAAGGGGTGCTCATCCTGACCGGCCATCTGGGCGCGTGGGAACTGTCGAGCTTCTACCACTCGCTGATGGGTTATCCCATGAGCATCGTGATCCGGCGCCTGGACAATCCTCTGATTGACAGCCTGGTGAACCACATTCGCTGTCTGCATGGCAATCAAGTCCTCCATAAGGACGACTTTGCCCGCGGTCTGCTGGCCTCCATGCGTCGCGGCGAGACGGTAGGCATTTTGATGGATACCAACATGACTCCACCCCAGGGAGCGTTCGTCGACTTCTTTGGCCATCCGGCTTGTACCGGTTCCGGCCTGGCCCGCGTGGCCATCAAGACCGGGGCTAAGGTGCTGCCCGGATTCCTGCTGTGGGACGAGGCAACACAGCAATATGTGCTCCGCTTCGGCGCTTCGCTCGATCTGCCGGTCAGCGAGGATGCGGAGGCCGATGCGCTTGCCCATACTGCGTTGTTCACCGGGGTGATCGAGGAGTACGTTCGCCAATACCCGGACCAGTGGCTTTGGGTGCATCGACGTTGGAAGACACGTCCGCAGGGCGAAGCCGCCATCTACACTTGATGCATGCCCATCCCTCTCAGTCAATTGGCTGACCAGCTCGGTGCAGAAGTCGATTGCGTTCCTTTGCACGTGATGATTCACGGGGTTTCGAGTATTCCGGGGGCGGGCGAGGGATGCCTGGTGTTCGCCGAGGAAGAAACTTCGCTGGCGGCGGCGCTCGCCTCAGGAGCGGCGGCAGTGTTGGTGGGACGGAGCATGGCTTCCCCCGGCGCAGATAAGCCCCTGCTGCGGGTTGGGCAGCCGCGTCTGGCATTTGCCCGCGCTGCCGCGCTGCTGCGTGCGCCCCAGCCGGCTGCCGAGATCCATGTCACCGCCGTGCTTGCGTCTGGAGTGGACCTAGGCTCCGGGGTCTCGATCGGAGCTCATGCCTCGCTCGACCAAGGAGCGAGGGTCGGCGAGGCTACCGTCATCGGCAGTGGAGCGGTGATTGGCGCCGGCGTACACATTGGCTGCGATTGCCGCATTTATCCGCGCGTGGTTATCTATCCTGGCGTCACGCTGGGCAATCGAGTCGTAGTGCACGCCGGGGCAGTTCTGGGGGCAGATGGATTCGGCTATGTACGGGATCGGGCGACCGGGGAATACACCCAGTTCCCTCAGCAAGGTACGTTGGTGATCGAGGACGATGTGGAGATCGGCGCCAACACCACCATCGACCGCGGCGCCCTGGACGAAACCCGTATCGGGCGCGGCACCAAGCTGGATAATCTGATTCATATCGGCCACAACTGCAGCATCGGGCGGGATGTGGTGATCGCCGCGCAAACCGGCATCTCAGGTTCCAGTGCAGTGGGTGACGGGGCGATCTTGGGCGGTCAGGTTGGAATGGGCGACCATGCCATGGTTGGGCCGGGAGTGATCCTCGGCGGGCAAGCGGGGATTTTGCCCAAGAAAAAACTTCTGGGACCGGGGATTGTCTTTTGGGGAACGCCGGCCAAGCCGGTGAGACAGTACCTGAAGGAATTGGCGCTGCTGGCGCGGCTGAAAAGGGAAGAATAATGGCCATTGTGGTGGTGGGCGGGCATTCGCGCAACGTCGGCAAGACATCGGTCGTGGCCAGTTTGATCGCACGGCTTGCTGAGCGCAACTGGACGGCTTGCAAGATTACGCAATTCGGTCACGGGTTCTGTAGTGCAAATGGGGAGCCCTGCGATTGCCAGACCGATGAGCACACGATTGCCATCAGCGCCGAACGGGATCCCAATACCGGGACCGACAGTGCCCGCTTCCTCGCCGCCGGGGCCAGGCGTTCGCTTTGGGTACGCACCCGCATCGGCAATCTGGCGGAGGCGATGCCGCGCATTCGCCGGGAGATCGAGGCGGCAGAGAACATCATTTTCGAGTCCAACAGCGTGATGCGTTTTCTGCGTCCTGATCTGTATTTAACCGTTCTGGACCACGCCGCGGCTGACTTCAAAGAGTCGGCGCGAGTGTTTTTGGATCGAGCCGATGCGGTGTTGCTGCGTGATTCCGGCAAAGACCTTACGCCGCAATGGAGCCAGGTTTCACTGAAACTGATCGCAGGCAAACCACGTTTCCTGATCGCGCCGCCTGGTCTGGTTGGCGACGATCTGGTCGCGTTTGTGGAACAGCGGCTCGCGACCGCAGCAACTGCAGATCCCTCCACTACGCTACGCTCCGGTCGGGATGACAAGGGTAGGGCTGTGACTCACCGCTAATTCAGCGACTTGGATGGCATGATTCGTCGCGCTAGACCCGCTCCGTCCCGAGGATAGAACTCAAGGTGAGTAACGGACGCCCACCCCGTCCCGAGGATAGAACTCAAGGTGAGTAACAGCTCCACTCCCCATCCGAATGACCCGAACTCACGGTGAGTCACCGCCCTACCCTTGTCATCCCGACCGGAGCTCCGCAGGAGCGTAGTGGAGGGATCTGCAGTTATTGCTTCGAAGAGAACGGTTCGGTTTAAGAGAACCGTGGGCGGCCCGGGTGTTACTTCAAGGGGAACGGTTCGGGTTTAAGGGAACCGTCGCGTTGCTTGAGCAGGATTTGTACCTTGTTTTCGGCGCCGTCCAGTTCTTGCTTGCACTGCGCCGATAAACGCATACCTTCCTCAAACATCTTGATCGAATCTTCCAGCGGCAAATCACCACGCTCCAGCTGCGCCACAATCCCTTCCAGCTGTTTCAGCGACTCCTCAAACGTTGCCAACGCCCGCCCCCACCACTTCTAAAATTTCTACCGCACAGGAATAACGTCCAAACGGGGCGCTTACTTGTACTCCCTGTATCATCGGGCGCGCCGCGGCCAGCATCTCGCGGGCGATTTCAATTCCTTCCGCACGCGCCCGATCGGGAGTGTCCGCCTTCTGCATGCGCAGTATGATCTCGTCTGGCATAGAGACGCGCAAATCGTTCTTCATGAATTCCGCGTTGCGCAGGCTGGTCAGCGGCCAGATGCCCGCAATGACAGGGATGCGAAACTCCTCAATGCGCTTGAGGAACGCCTCCAGCAGCTTGAGGTCAAAAACCGGCTGGGTGATCGCATATTCCGCCCCTGCCTCCACTTTGTAGGCGAAGCGGCGAATTTCGTTGTCCATGTCCGGCAGCCCGGGATTGGCGGCCACGCCAATGGTCACGCCGGCCGAGACACCGACAGGATTGCTTCCCAGATCCAATCCGTGATTCAAACGGCGGACGATGTTCACCAGTCCAATCGCGTCGACATCGAACACTGCAGTAGCATCCGGATAATTGCCCAGCTTTGGCGGATCCCCAGTCAGGCAGAGAATATTCTTCAGCCCGATCGAAGAGGCTCCCAACAGGTCCGACTGGATGCTGAGCAAGTTCCGGTCGCGGCAAGTATAGTGCAGCAGGGTCTCCATACCAGTCTGCTGAATCTGGATACACAGACTTTGCGCACTCATGCGCGGCGCAGCACGAGAGAGGTCCGGAACGTTGATCAGGTGGACCCCATTTTTCAACAGCATGCGCGCGCCTTCGAGCTCGCGTTCGCAGGTAATGCCCTTGGGCGGGACCATCTCCACCATGGTGACAAAGGTGCCGCCGGCAATCAGCCCGCCAAGACGTGATCGCTCAGCCAGGGGGGCCGGCTCGATCTCCGAGGCGGCCGGGATGTGTTTCACCCCATGATGCGCGACTTCCTGTGCACCCATGGCGCGCAGGGAAGACTTCATGGAGCGAATGTGGCTGGGAGTAGTGCCGCAGCAGCCGCCCACAAATTGCACCCCGGCTTTGACCAGTTTGCGAGCAAAACTGGCCATGTACTCGGGGGAGCAGAGATAAATATTCCGCCCATCCACTGCGCGGGGCATGCCGGCGTTGGGCATGGCAATCAAGGGCAGATCAGTGGCGCCCGCCATGCACTCAATGGCGGTGAGCACAGTCGCCGGTCCGACGCTGCAGTTGCAACCAATCGCATCCGCCCCCCACTCAGTCAATTTGGTTGCCGCTGTCTCCGGGGATGAGCCGTCCAGGCAATTGGCATCCTCATCGACGGTGACCATCACCAGCACCGGCAGCTCAGGGGCCACGGACCTGGCGGCGAGGATAGCCTGCTCTGCCTCATTCAGCGCGGAGACGGTTTCGATCAGCAGCATATCGACCCCACCCTCGGCGAGACCGCGAATTTGCTCCGCAAACGCTGTGCGCGCCTCCTCCAGGCTGGTCTTGCCCAACGGCTCCAGGCGCACGCCCAGGGGCCCGACGGCGCCTGCAACCCAGGCCTTTCCACTTTGTTTGTCCGCCCGCTGGTTCACCGCCTTGCGCGCCACCTCGGCTCCAGCCCGGTTGATTTCAAACACTTTGTCGGCGAAGCCATAGCGCTGCAAACGCAGGGCATTAGCGCCAAAGGTGTTGGTTTCGATAATCTCCGCACCCGCCTGCAGGTATTCCTCGTGAACGTTGCGTACCAGCTCCGGCTGGGAGAGATTCAATTCGTCGTAGCAACGGTTGATAAAGATGCCGCGAGCGTACAGGCTGGTGCCCATGGCCCCATCGCAGAGCACATTGCGCGTCCCGAAGATCTCCCTGAGCCGATTCTTCATAGGGTAAGTCTAATTATGCTAAGCCACCCGGAGCGCGAATGCCAATCGACCCTTTGTTATACTTGGCCTTTCCCGCTCCTCCGCCGCGTGGTGATTCTGGTGAGGTCTTAGTTGAAGAAAAGAAGTCTCCGGTCCTTGTGTGCCCTTTCTGCGCTAGCCTGTTTTGTATTCATTGCTCTGGCCGGATGTGGCCAGAGCTATTACTTTGCCGGCCGGGCTTTGCCCCCCAGCGGAATTCTCAACCGGGTGTTGATTGCCGTGCAAAATCCCGGTCCGCTGACCAAGGGAAGCCTGCAAATCGTCGATGCCTACTACGATATCCGGCACAGCTTTAAAGGCAATGTGGCCTCGTTCTCCATCGCTGGATACTCAGGAGCTGATCCGATCACCATCCAAAGTATGCCGGAGGAGCAGGCCGGCGCAGTTTATGGGGCCGGCGACGGCAGCTTCGCTTTAGTAAACTACGGGGCCGAGAAGCAGAGCACCAGCGTCAGCTTGCCCGGCGCTTCCTCGAGTGTGTATATTTCCCGCGACCAGAGGTACGTTTTCGCGGCCAATCAGACAGCCCATACGGTCACCGTGCAGGACCGTGGACTCGGCGCCAGCTATGGGTTGAACGTGCCCAATGTGTACCGCGTTTCCACTAACCCCAGCGGCTCGGCAGCGTTGATCTTCGTGCAGGACAGTAACGCGGTCTACAGCATTTACAAGCTGCAGACCAATCAGAAGACGCCGGCGAATGCAGTGGATTGCGAGCCGCAAAATCTGCCTGTGTATTGCGTGCTGCCGGTACCGGGCACGTTCGACCGGCCCACCAAGGCCGTCTTTTCTCCCGACGGCACTACGGCGTGGGTGCTTAATTGCGGTCCGGAGTGCGGAGGCAAGCAGGCCAGCGTGAGTTTTCTGCCGGTTGCGGGCATCATCATCCAGAGCGGTGCCCCGATACCGCCGGGGGCTCCGACTGCGGTCACGGCGACAGTGCCCGTTCCAGGGGGAACGACAGACGCCATCGCCAATGGCAATTTGCTGTACCTGGCAGGTCAGCAGCTACAACCCGACGGGTTCTTCGCCGGCTTTCTGTCTATCCTCGATACCAATGCCAAAGCGGTCACGGGTAGCTACTCAATCACCGACGGAACCCACTTGAAGATGCTGTTTGCGGACGACAACACGCTCTGGATCGGGTCGCAACTTTGCACCCAGGGCGAGCGTTATCACCAGGGCGCCACGACCGATCTGGGCTGTCTCACCATGTTCAATACGTCCAGTAACTCGGTAACCATGATTGATTCTTATAAGGGTGACGCAACCGGCGTCGCTGCCGTGACCACCCTGCACAAGGTCTATACCGCCGAGGGCGGGCAGGTGTACATCTACAGCACGGTGGATGGTTCATCCCGCGACAACTCGCAGGTGACGGTGGTGGGTACGGCTTACGACGTGGCCTACATGGACGCCCCCAGCGATGACAACAACACCACCTATTGATGTAGTTGCGATCGCCGCCCACCGGGACGATGTGGAGCAGACCTGCGGCGGAACGCTGTTGCGCATGCATTCCCTGCGGCTGCGCACGGCCATCCTCGACCTGACGCAGGGCGAAGCCGGTACCCGCGGTTCGGCGCCGGAGCGGGCCGCGGAAGCAGAAGAAGCAGCCCGCATTCTCTGTGTTTCATGGCGAGGAGCGCTCGACATTCCCGACGGCCGGGTGGAAAACACCTGGGAAAACCGGATCAAGGTTGTTCGTAAACTACGCCAGTTGCGGCCTCGGGTGGTCATCCTGCCCTACTGGCAGGGACGCCATCCTGACCACTACAACAGTGGGACATTAGGGTATGAGGCTTGCTTTCTTTCCGGCTTGGCGAAGATTGAAACCGGTGAGCCGCCTTTCCGGCCATTCAAGATCGTCTATGCCAGTCTTTATGCCGATGTTCGGCCGAGTTTTGTGGTCGACATCACTTCTTTCATCGAAGACCGTTTTCGCGCTTTGCTCGCGTATCGCTCGCAATACTCCGATCAGTCATCCGGCGGTGGCCTCTTTGTGCCCCATGATGAGATCCGCGAAAGGACCTTCTCCCTGGCTCGGCACTACGGCCTTCTGGGCGGGGTTCGCTATGCCGAACCATTCGTGCAGAAGGAAGTTGGGCTGGTGGATGACCTGACCCTGCTTCCTGTCTCCTCCATCTAAATACCCGGGTCTCGACCGAAGTGTCGATGGGCCTGCAGTCCGCCTAAGAAGAAGAAAAATGCGCGGACGATTTTGAGAGGGCCACCCACCTCGGGGGCCTGAGATTAGCATGGAAGATATGCAGCAGACTTGGGATGCCTCTCTCTATGCCGGCAACGGCCGGTTCGTGGCACTACTTGCCGAATCGCTGGTTGAGGCGCTGCAGCCCCGTGCAGGCCAACGCGTCTTGGACCTGGGGTGTGGCGATGGCTTTCTGACCCAGCGTATCGGCCAATCAGGAGCTACGGTGGTGGGCGTCGATAGTTCACCGCAGATGATTGCGGCGGCGAAAGAACGAGGTGTGGACGCCCGCCTCTTCAATGGGGAGGCCTTGCCGTTCCACGGCGAATTCGATGCCGTTTTTTCCAACGCCGTCTTGCACTGGATGGGCGACCACGACGCCGTTCTCCAGGGGGTCTACCGGGCGCTCAAGCCAGGCGGACACTTCGTGGCGGAATGCGGCGGCCTGGGAAATATCGCCGCGATCCGCGTAGCCCTGCTGGCGGTCTTGACCCCGCGAGGAATCCCCGCTGAACAAATCGAGAACAATAAATTTTTTAACCCCGCGGAGTATCGCGCAAAGTTGGAGAGGCAGGGCTTCCTGGTGGAGGAAATTACCCTTACTCCGCGTCCGACTCCACTCGAGTCAGGGATGGCTGCCTGGCTTGCCACCTTCCGCCGGAGCCTACTTGAACTATTGCCTGAAGCGGAGCGGGCGGGCGCGGTGGAGCAGATCGTGACTTTGCTTAAACCTGTTCTAAGCGACCAACAGGGACACTGGACCGCTGACTACGTGCGGCTCCGTTTTCTGGCGCGCCGGCCGTAATGGTCGCCGCAGCCGGACCGAGTGCGGGAAGATAAACGCGCACAGCCGCTCCTGGATAGGCCGGATCGGTGCCGTTGGTGAGCTCGATCTTGCCGCCGTGCTTCTCCACGATTCCGCGGCTGACCCAAAGGCCAAGGCCGGTGCCCAGTTCCCCTTTGGTAGTAAAGAAGGGCTTAAAAAGCTTGGCTTGGACACTTTCGGGAACCCCGGGTCCACTGTCGCTAATGGTCACCATCGCCCCCGGGCGGGTATCCGCAGGCAGCTCAGATTCGAGCAGAACCTGCACCCGTCCGCGCGGACCGGCTGCTTCCGCCGCATTCGTAATCAGGTTGGTGAAGACCTGCCGCAGTTCGCCTGGAAATCCCTGGATAAAAGCGTCCTCTTCCAGTTTCCGTTCTACGGCGACGAACTGGTCCTTTAGCTGGCGATCAAGCAGCAGCAGCACACTCAGCAGCAGCTCGCGCATATTTACTTCGACCGGCGCCTTGGGCTCGCGGTAAAGGCCCAGCATGGCGCGGCTGATCTGCAGGGTGCGGTTCAACTCCTGCTGCGCCATGGCCAGGTACCGCTGCTGCAGGGCACCATCCGTCTCCTTCTCCATCAGGTAATGCAAGTTGGCCACGGAGTCGAGCGGGTTATGAATTTCGTGCGCAATGCTGGCGGACAGGCGGCCCGCCACCGCCAGTTTCTCGTGCGCCATCAGGGCTGCTTCCCGCTTGCGAACATCGGTCACATCGCGAAAGACCAGCACCACACCGGCTACTCTGCCTCGGGCGTCGCGAATCGGGGCGGCGCTTTGATCGATCAGATATTCGGCGTCGTCTTTGGCCAGCAGCAGAGCGTGATTTTTGGCCGCTGGATCGTCCGTCTCTTCGCCTGGATTCTTCACCGGCTCGCGTGTTTCCTCATCAACGGTGCGGAAGACGGTTTCAAGCCGCCTGCCTTTGGCTTCTTCCAGTGTCCACCCGGTGAGCCGCTGAGCTACGGGGTTCATGAGCTCCACCCGGCGCTGCTGGTTGCAGGCAATCAAGCCATCGCCCACGGATTCCAAGGTAGTCTGCAGCCACTGCCGGCTTTCCACCAGCTCATCCGCGCGCTCATGCGCTTCTTCGAGCGAAGTCCGGAAGGCAGCCGAGACCTTCTTCATGTTCCTCTGCGTGAATATGCCGAGAACGATCCCTACCCCAATCGAGGACGCCAGCAGCACCGTCATCAGCGTACGAACCTGTGAGTTGGTGGACTGCACCTCCTCGTCGCGCCGGTGGACCTCAACCTGGGTCATTGCGCCTAATTGCGTGCGCAGGGCGGCCATGAGTTGGGCGCCGTTGAGATCCAGCCCCGTATCGCCGAAGAGTTTTCCAGCACGCACGTTGTCCAGCGCCCGCCCGGCGAACCCCATCCAGAGCTCATGGCTGTCGCGTACCTGCCGTAGCCGTCTTAGCTGGTCGGGATCCTCCCTGACCAGGAGCAGCAGGCGGTCCAGAGTCTGATGCAGTTGGCCTTCCGCGTTCTGGTACGGCTCGAGCGTGGTCGGATCGCGGGTGAGCTGATATCCCCTGAGCCCTGTCTCCTGGTCGACCACCAGCCGCTCCAACTCGTTCAATTGAGCGGTAATGCGGTCGGTATGGTCAATGCGGCGTTGTTCTCGCAGCGTGCGTTGGATCTGCCAGGCCAGCACCAGGGCGAGCAGCAGCAGCAGGACCAGGGGGAGGAGCACGGTAGTGATCAAAATCTGCCGGAACTGGTGGAGATTCACCGCAAGCCCCCTCGACCCTCAGGGGCATTGGTCTGCAGCAGCTCCTTCAATTTGTCGACCAGGGTGAACGCGCCGTCCCCTTTCGTGGCCGAGACGCTGACCACCCGCATCACCTCTTCGGGAAGGGCCACATAGGCCGAGAGCATCAGGATGGGGATATCGGGGCGACGTTCGCGTAGGATCGCGGCCACCTTGCCTCCGTCCATCCCCGGCATGGCATAATCCAGCACCACGGCGTCGATTTGCTCGGTATCGAAGACGGATATGCCGGTTTGGCCGTCGCGGGCGGTCAGGACAGTGAATCCCTCGCGTTCGAGAACCATCTTGCGGATCTCCAGGCCGAGATCTTCATCGTCGATGCACAGTATGACTGGACGTGACACGGGTACCGTCCTTGACCTAGGCCGCGACATCGCAGCCAACCAAAGCTCTACTCTACAGCTGCATTAAGGTACCCGGTGAGTGGCATGTTCGGAACTTGCTCTTTGGGGGGATGTCGCGGTTACGCCAGCATGCCCAAGGATTCACAGTAGTTTTGCATTCCTATGCCCCATATGGGGTACGCTAAACGCATCCGCGCAGTGCCGACCGGCCTGCCACCTGAGCGTGGCCGTATCATGAGCGGCTCGAACGTGAGGGAGAGACAGTTGAGTCAAACCATATGCGTCCTGGAAGATGATCCGGATATTTCCCGTTTGGTACAGCATCATCTGGAAGCCGCCGGTTTCGGGGTACGCGTCTACAGCACTCCCACCAACCTGGTACCTGATTCGGAACGCCAGGCGCCGGTTTTGTTTCTGTTGGATATTATGGTTCCCGGCGGAGACGGGCTGGATGTATGCCGGCGGCTGCGCAGCAATCCTGCGCTGAGTACCGTACCGATTATCTTTCTGACCGCCCGGGCTGGTGAAAATGACCGGGTTTTGGGCCTGGAGTTGGGTGCGGACGACTACATTACCAAGCCATTTGCCACCCGGGAGCTGGTTGCCAGGGTGAAGGCGGTGCTGCGCCGCTTCGAGCGGCCTACCGCTCCGTCGATCATTTCCTTTGAAGAAGTCGTGATCGACGCCAGCGCTATGCAATTGAAGGTGCGGGGCGAGCTGACTACCACCACGGCGACCGAGTTTCGTCTGCTGGACTATCTTGCCCGGCATCCGGGCCGGGTGTTCAGTCGCGACCACCTGCTGGATGCCGTCTGGGGGGACGCCCGCTTCGTGACCCCACGTTCGGTGGATGTGTATGTGCGGCGCATCCGTGAGAAAATCGAAACCGATCCTGAGAGTCCACGCTACCTCAAGACAGTACGCGGCGCGGGTTATCGTTTCGAGGTGCCTCGGCTGGCGGAAGAACCTCGCAAAACCGCTTCTTAGGTTCCCGGATGAGGCAGTGGCTTCCTCGGCAAAGGCAGGCTATGCTTTACGGCACGCCTGAAGCCGTGCCCTTCCAGGGCCGAGGTCTCACGCACCCTCTAAAGCCCCCTAAGGGAGCGGCTCTCCTATGACCGAGAATGGCCACGTAACGGGCAGGGTCTTCACCAAGCTATTCTTCTCCTTCGTGGTAGTGCTTTTTCTGGGTATGGCGGTTCTGGACGTCTCGCTCCGCCAGGTGATGGAGCGGTCGCTGCGTGCTCAGGCAGAGGAGTCCCTGGCCACCGAAGCCCGGCTGCTGGCAGCGCAGATAAGTAAGACCGCTTATCCCGAAGTGGGCCCGTTGCAGCAGGCCGTCCGCCAGGATGCAACCGCCGCCGGCGCAGATGTAGCCGTTTTCGATGCCCAGGGCCGCCTGATTGCTTCCTCGCCAGACCACGCGCAAACCGAATCTGGGCTGCCCCCCGAAATCGCCGCAGTGCTCAATCAACATCAGCCTGTGGGCCGTGCTCGCCGTGGAGGCGCGGTTTATGTTGCCGTCCAGGCAGGTTCGATGGTGGTGCGTTTGGCGGCGTATTCCCCGACCGACATTCCCGCACCTGTCCATGTACTGCGCCGCGGGATTGTGTTGGCATCGCTGCTCTCGCTGCTGGTGGCGACACTGTTGGCGGCCCTGCTGGCGCAACGGGCGGCCAAGCGTCTGGCCCGGATCGTGGTTTTCGCGAATCGTATCGCTGCGGGCGATCTGACGGCACGGGTCGAAGAAGGCAATCTGGATGAGATTTCCGCCGTGGCCCACGCGCTGGACGTCACGGCAAGCCGCCTGGAGCAGAGCTTCCACGCCCTGGAAAGCAGTCGCAGCGAGCTCACGGCACTGCTCGACAGCATGCAAGAGGCGGTCATCGCCATCAATCCGCAGGGACAAGTGAGCTGGTGCAATGCAGTCATGCAACGTATCGCGCTCAGCCCGGTTCAGGCGGGCCGCGCCCTGGTGCATTCCATTCGCGATCCGGAGGTTCTTTCTTCGGTGGCGGCAGCCCTGACCCAGCGTCAGGCCAGCCGGCGGCGCGCCACCTCCCTCTCGCCGGGAAAAATATTTGAGGTCAACGCAGCCCCCATGCCCGGTGGGGGCGCGGTGGCCGTGCTCCACGACGTCTCGGAAAAGGAGCGCTCGGAGACCACCCGGCGGGATTTCGTGGCCAACGTCTCGCACGAACTGCGCACGCCGCTTACCTGCATTACGGGATATGTCGAGACCCTGTTGGATGACAGGGGGCTGAGCAGCCAGACGCGCGAGTTCCTGCAGATCATTCTCAAGAACGCGTCGCGTATGAATCGCCTGACCGAAGATCTGCTGGCTTTGGCGAGCGTGGAATCCGGAGATTACAAGTTGAACCTGGAAAAAGTTCCAGCGTCCACCCTGGTGGAAGAAGCGGTCGCATCTCTGGCCGGGCTGGTGCTCGATTCCGCGCTCTCGCTCCAGGTGGGAGAAACCACCGACGAGCCCGTGATGGCCGATTTGGACGCACTGAGCCAAGTCTTCGGAAACCTGATTGAAAATGCGATGAAGTATGGCAAGGCTGGAGGGCGCATACGGGTGGGGGCGCGCAAGCAGGATGGGTTGATCGAATTCTATGTGGAGGATTTCGGTCCCGGCATCGCCTATGAGCATCTGCCCCGCATCTTTGAGCGCTTTTACCGCGTGGATAAGGCGCGATCGCGGGAATCTGGCGGGACTGGCCTTGGATTAGCGATCGCCAAGCACATCGTGCACGCCCATGGCGGAGATATTCGCTGTGAGAGCGAATTGGGGTTTGGCGCGACCTTTCTTTTCCGCCTGCCACTGGTGGCCGCGGCAGCGTCCGCGCCGATTTCGGCGGCCGCCGCGCAAACCATTGAAAAGTAAAAGCCTTTCCGGATTTCTGGTAGGGCTTTTCTCGTCATATTCACGGTCCTGTAAAGAACCATTCACTTGCACCCCAGAGAATCAGGATTACTTTTCTGAGGTGGAATGTGAGAAAGACGATCTGGTTGTTAGCCGTTGCCATGAGCGCAATGGTCTGCGTAGGGCACGCGCAAAAGCTGAATGGAGCCGGGGCGACCTTCCCATATCCTGTTTATTCGAAGTGGTTTAGTGAGTACATGGCCTCCCATCCCGGAGTTCAGATCAACTACCAGTCGATCGGCAGCGGTGGGGGCATCCGGCAGGTTACGGCGGGCACGGTCGATTTTGGCGCCAGCGACGTTACCATGACGGACGAACAGCTGGCCGCCTCCAAGGTGAAGATTCAGGCTATTCCTACCGTGCTGGGAGCCGTGGTCCCGATTTTCAACCTGCAGGGCATCAGTGAGCTGCGTATAGGACCGGACGTCCTGGCCGATATCTACCTGGGCAAAATCTCCAAGTGGGATGACGCACGAATTGCTAAAGACAATCCAGGAGTCAAGCTGCCGTCGGTGGACATTTTTGTCGTGCACCGCTCCGATGGCAGCGGGACCAGTTTCATCTTCACCGACTATTTGTCCAAGGTCAGCAAAGACTGGGCAGGGGGGCCGGGTAAGGGTGCAGCACCGAGCTGGCCGCGGGGAATTGGCGCTAAGGGTAACGAGGGTGTGGCCGGCTTCGTTCGTCAATCGCCAGGCGCGATCGGATACGTCGAGCTCATCTACGCCTTGCAAAACAAGATCCCGTTCGCGTACGTGAAGACTGCCGGAGGGAGCTGGGTGAAGGCATCCATTGAAGGGGTGTCGGAAGCGGCAGCCAGTGTTAAGACCATGCCGGCCGATTATCGGGTCTCGGTCACCAACGCGCCCGGAAATGCCTATCCCATCTCCAGCTTCACCTGGCTGCTCATTCCCAACCCTGCCAAGGATCCCGGCAATGGCAAAGTCCTGATCGACTTTCTCAAGTGGATGCTGGAGCATGAGAACGAGGCCAGCTCGCTCTACTATGCGCCTCTGCCTGCGTCGGTTGCGCAGAAGGTCAGCGCTACCATCAACACACTGAAGTAGGCTTCGCAGCGGTTAGGCACACACCTTAACGGTGTGTGCCTGATGATATTCTGACCGCGAGCAAAGTTTTCCTCGAACCAGACCCGCACGCCACAATCTTTTTCATTTCAAAAGGTTTGTGCCGTACCCCGTTTAACCTGAAATTCACTAAAGCCCGCTACGGTATGAGTGGTGAAATCAGATACTCAGGTGCCGCGAGTGGCTGGCCAGGCTGACGTGACCCAGCGAACAGAAAGCAGTTCGTCTCCGGGCGCGGAGCCGTCGCTCTCTCCCGTCCGTGCGTATCTTCTGAACTGCGGCAGCTCCTCGATCGCCGATCGTGTCTTCAGCGCCCTGATGCTGGTGTGTGCGCTCAGTATTTTTGCCATTGTTCTGTTGATCCTGGTCGAGCTCATTTCGGGTTCGAAACTTAGTATTCAGAAATTCGGCATTTCGTTTTTCTTCGGGTCCGCCTGGGATCCGGTCAACGGCAACTTCGGTGCGCTGCCGTTTATCTACGGCACCGTAGTGTCGTCGATCCTGGCGTTGATTATCGCCGTACCCCTGGCGGTTGGCGTCGCCATCTTCCTCACTGAGATGTGCCCTGCCTGGCTGCGCGGTTTCCTGGCCTTTTTCACCGAGTTGCTGGCCGCCATTCCCAGCGTGGTTTATGGTCTGTGGGCGATTTTTGTTCTGATCCCGCTACTACGCCAGTACGTGGATCCGTTCCTGATCAAAACCCTGGGTTGGTCGGGAATTTTCGCCGGGCCTAATTATGGAATTGGGATGTTTGCCGCCGGCGTGATTCTCTCCATCATGATTCTGCCCATCATCTCGTCGCTTACGCGCGAAGTGATGTCGGCGGTCCCCCATGCCCAGCGGGAAGCAGTGTTGGCTCTCGGAGCCACGCGCTGGGAGATGATCCGCATGGGCGTGTTGCGCAACGCGCGCATCGGGATTGTCGGCGCAGTGATTCTTGGCCTGGGCCGCGCCCTGGGCGAAACCATGGCCGTCACCATGGTGATTGGGAACCGGCCGGAAATTGCGCGCTCTTTGCTGGCCCCGGCTTACAGCATGGCCAGTGTTATCGCCAACGAGTTCAGTGAAGCTTCTGACGAACTTTACCTGAGTGCACTGATCGAAATCGGACTGGCGCTCTTTATTGTCACCATCATTGTGAATGCGCTGGCCCGGGTTTTGGTCTGGGCGGTCACCCGCGGCGCGCCGGTCAGGGGTACCTAGCGAATGGCTTCCACCACCGCCATGCCGCCCCTGCGCCGCGCCCGGGCTTCGAACCGGCTTATGCGCGTCGTCATGAACCACCTGGCGACGGCCGCTGCTGTAGGAAGCACCATCCTGGTGATGGCGCCCCTGATTGCCATCTTCGCCTATCTCCTCTTCAAAGGCGCCAGTTCGCTCAATATCGCTTTCTTCACCCAGGTGCCAAAACCGGTGGGAGAGACCGGGGGTGGCATGGCCAATTCCATTCTGGGATCGGGCATCCTGCTGGCCATCTCCAGCCTCATGGGCGTGCCCATCGGCATTGCCGGCGGTATCTACATCGCTGAGTTTGGCCGCGATAAGCGTTTGGCGAACATGGTGCGTTTCACCGCCGATGTGCTCAACGGTGTGCCTTCGATCGTCATGGGCATCGCGATTTATACCTTGATTGTGGTGCCGCAGAAGCATTTTTCAGCCCTTGCGGGCGGCGTCGCGCTGGGCATCATGATGATTCCAACCATCACCCGTACCACGGAAGAGATGTTGCTGATGGTGCCTCTCAATGTGCGCGAGGCCGCTCTGGGACTAGGTGTACCCAACTGGCGTTCGGTGCTTTCCATCACTCTGCGAACCGCATCGCCGGGCGTCATCACCGGCTGCATGTTGGCATTTGCACGGGTGGCGGGAGAGACCGCCCCATTGCTCTTCACCGCGTTCGGAAACCAGTTCTGGAGCACCAGCGTAAATCAGCCGATCGCGGCTCTTCCGCTGCAGATTTTCGTGTATGCGCTTTCTCCTTACGACGAATGGCATCGGCTCGCCTGGGCGGGCGCGCTGGTGCTGATCGTGCTTATTGTCGTATCCGTCGCACTCGTCAGGTACGTCGCAGGCCGCGGAGTTCTGAAAGGGGCAAGCTAGTGGGTGTAGAAATCGATGTGTCTGATCTGAATGCCTGGTACGGCACCAACCATACCCTTCAGAGCATTAGCTTGAAAATTCCTGCCAACCACGCCACCGCTCTTATCGGCCCCTCCGGTTGCGGTAAGTCCACGTTTGTTCGCTGCTTGAACCGCATGCATGAGACCAACCCGATCGGCCGAGTCACCGGCTCGGTTCGCGTCGGCGCGACGGATATCTACGCCCAAGCTTCACCGGTTGAGATTCGCCGCCGCATTGGCATGGTCTTTCAGCGGCCGAACCCGTTCCCCACCATGTCGATCTACGACAATGTGGCCTCCGGGTTGCGTCTGAATGGATTCCGTAACCGCAAGATTCTCGATGAAGTGGTGGAGCGCTCACTGCAGCAGGCCGCCCTGTGGGATGAGGTGAAGAGCGATCTCAAGAAGAAGTCTGGCGCCAGCCTCTCCGGCGGTCAGCAGCAGCGTCTCTGCATTGCGCGCGCCTTGGCTGTGGATCCCGAAGTGATGCTGATGGATGAGCCGGCCTCGGCTCTCGATCCGGTCTCTACGGCAAAGATTGAAGATCTCATTTTTCAACTAAAATCGCAGTACACGATCGTGATCGTGACGCACAACATGCAGCAGGCCGCGCGAGTGGCTGAGAATACCGGGTTCTTTTTGAATGGAAAGCTGGTAGAGTTCGACGCCACTCATAAGATTTTCACCAACCCAACCGATAAGCGGACTGAGGATTACATCACGGGCAGGTTTGGATGACGCGGATTCGTTTTCACCGGAAACTCGACGATTTGAAAGAGCGGCTGTTGGTCATGGCCGGCATGGCGGAGCAGGCGATCCAGCGCGCGGTCGAGGCGTACCGGGTGCGCGACATATCTTTATGCGACTTGGTGGTGCGCAGCGAGATGTCCATCAACAGCTTCGAGCGCGAGATTGACCAGATGGCGCTTGATTTGTTGGCCATGGAGCAGCCCATGGCCATCGATCTGCGGTTTATCCTGGCAGTGATCAAGATCAATGCGGATCTGGAACGGGTAGGGGATCAGGCGGTGAGCATAAGCGACCGGGTGCGGGACCTGCAGGCCTTCCCGGTAGTGGATCTGCCGGTGGACATCCCGCGCATGGCGTCCCTGGCGTCGGCCATGGTTCGTAAGGCCTTGCAGGGGTTCATCGAGGCGGATGCTGAGCTGGCCACTTCTGTGTTGACCATGGACGACAGTGTGGACAAGCTGAACGACACTGCTTTTTTTGCGCTTTCTAACTTGATCAAGGAGCAGCCTCACTATACGCCACAGGCGCTGCATGCTCTGATGATCGCCCGCAATCTGGAGCGGGTTGGCGACCACGCGACCAACATCGCGGAAGACGTCATTTTCTGGGTGCGCGGCGCCGATGTCCGCCACCACTTGAGCACTTAAAGACTGCACGTTCCCTATTGCCCTCAGTGTGAGCCGGTGCCGGAACTGTATGGGTGCTTGCATCTACTACCTACCGCAGGCCTCCCCCCTCAAACCTTTCGCGGGCCGACGGATCTACACGGGTGCCCTACGTTCGCACCAGCGTACGTGGGCCGAAAAAGATGGGCGAAGCCCTCCACAGCTTTTAGTTCCGGTCCTTACCTGTTGCCATCTTGAAGCGCAGTAGAGAGAGTGCGCGGTTCAGCGGTCCATTCTTGGAAATGTTTTTCTCCGCAGACCCTCAAATGCGCCATAGCTTAACGCAATAACTTAGCTCCTTCTCTAAACTAAAGACATGTCCCTTCTGCAAGTAATCGTCCTGGCCATAGTGCAAGGTCTGGCCGAACTTCTTCCCGTTTCAAGCTCTGCGCATGTGGTCGTAGCTGAGAAGCTTATGGGGCTTGATCCTTCTTCTCCGCAAATGACCCTGCTTCTTGTCATGCTGCATACCGGCACCATGTTTGCGGTCATCGCATACTTTTGGAAGACGTGGAAGAACGCCTACTTTTCGAGCACAGAAGCGTTCAAGCGTTTCGCGGTTCTGGTGCTATGGGCAACAGTGCTCACGGGGATCGTCGGAGAAGCGCTGAAAAAAATAATCGAAAAGACTTTATTCCACGGCGCACCAAAGGCCGAAATCGAAGAGCTTTTTAGCCATCTTGAACTGATCGCGCCTGCTCTTGCCGCCGCCGGAGTCCTGATCCTGGTCGCTGGCCTGCTTGAGAAACGACAGCAGACCAGTGCTGCTTCAGATTCTCTAACCCTCTCCCAAGCAGGCTGGATGGGGGTTGTGCAGGGTCTGGCGCTGCCCTTTCGAGGTTTCTCCCGATCTGGCTCGACCATTTCCACTGGGATGTTGGTGGGTGCAACCAAGGAGCGTGCGGAGCGTTTCAGCTTCGCCATGGCAGTGGTACTGACGCCGGCAGTGGTGGGACTGGAAGCGCTGCGGCTTCAAAAGGCGTCCCACGCTGCTCAGCTCGCGGGCGCTCCCATTGATCTGGGCGCTTCCTTGATGTTCAGTGTGCTGGGGATGGGATTTTCTTTCCTGGCAGGGCTCGTAGCGCTCAAATGGTTGAGCAGTTGGTTGGAGAGCGGCCGTTGGTATCTGTTTGGGATCTACTGCCTACTCGCTTCGGGTTGTGTCTTCTATCTGCACGCGAGAGGGTTCTAGCGTTTACTTGCTCCTTATGAAAACGTCCGTTGGAAGCTTGAATCGGGCACTCAATTTTCGTACTTGCTCAAGTGTGAGCTTTCGCTGGCCCCGCAGGAACATAGAAACCGCGCTCTCTGAACCAAATTCCGGGATCAAATCACGTTGAGTAAGGCCCTGCTTTTCAATAAGCAACCGTAGAACAGAGACTGCGTCCGCTGCGGGAAGGGAGTAGTGCGACTGTTCATAGCGATCCACAAGCAGGGTTAGAAGTTCGATTGCTTCCTCTTCGGCGTGAGAAGGATTCTCCAAAGAGGTTAGCTGAAAGAGCGCCTCCGTATACACCGCAAGTTCGCGATCATTGTGTATAACGCGGGGAGCGCCCTGGGCAATCATTTCTGCCGGGTTTGCGAGTACCGTCCTCATTTTGACCCGAACTTCCTATCCCAATTTGCGGGATTGTTGTACTCCCTATGCGTCAAAAAAGACCGGATGTAAACATGGCCCTGAGTTTGCTTGTGAGCACTTTTTTTTGCGTAGTGGATGACCGTGATAAGCCGATACCGATTTTGCCGAAAGTTGAAGACTACGTACCCGGCCACATAGTCGGCATCAGTGATCACACTACGAACTTCGGCGAAATTTTGCCACCGCACCGCTTCAACGATTGCCGCCCAGGCTTCGATTTCGTGCGCCGCATCTGGATAGCGATCGATGGCTATCTTCAAATGCCTTCGGGTGACAATGTGCACTGAAGTCAATCATACTTCACATATCGTGAAGTATGCAAGTTACTAGTTTAGCTGAGCCACACACGGCGGAGGTGGCTCATATCCAAAGCTCGCTTCAATGGCGGCGGCAATACCCAGCACACGCTCGTCTTCGAACGGACGCCCGGCAATCTGCACTGCTATAGGCAAACCTTCCGGCGACCTGCCCACCGGCACAACCGCCGCCGGGGCGCCGAGCAAATTGAACCACTGCGTGTAACGCATGGCATCCAGATACTCGACTCGCTGCCCGTCGACAATCCAGGAACGTTCTCCGAAGCGAAAGGCTGGAATCGCACAGACCGGACAAACAAGAATAGGAAACTTCTCCATCTCGGCCAATAGTCTTCGCCGCACATGATCGCAATCCATCCAGGCGGAAAGCAGTTCCTGCGCGGAGAGCGGCGGCTGGCGATGAGCAATGGAGAGAAAATCAACAAACGTCGGGCTCAGCTCTGATAACCGTCCCTGCACCAGCGGGTCGAGAAGCATGGCCCCGCCGCGGACGAAAAACTTCCACCATAACTGTCGCGCTTCTTCGAGCCCCTGCGGCCGAAAAGGGTGCACCTGGAAGCCCTGGATTTCGAGCGCCCGCGCCGCGGCTCGTACCGCCTGGCGAGTCTCCGGTGTGACCGGTCCGTCCTCTTCAAAGAACGCGATGGGTATGCGCTTTAAATCTTCCATCGACTCATTTCTAAGTCCGACCGGCGGACTTACCGGGTCGAGGGCATCTTGTCCGGAGAGAGTGATGAAGAGCAGGGTGAGGTCCCGTACGGTACGCGCCATGGGTCCGATGGCGCCCAGGATCGCAAAGGGTCCGTCGCAAGCAGGCAGGTGACCGCGGCCCGGGATACGCCCAGGTGTGGGTTTAAGCGAGCATATGCCGGTAAAGTGGGCCGGCTCGCGAACGGACCCGCCACTGTCGCTGCCCAGTCCCGCGGCGGAAAGGCCGGCAGACACCGCGGCCGATTCCCCTCCGCTCGATCCGCCCGCGGTGCGTTCCAGATCCCACGGATTCGCTGTCGGGCCGTAAAGCCGGTTGTCAGTTTCGTAGGCCATCAAGAATTCAGGACAGTTGGTGGTTCCCAGGATCACCGCACCGGCGCGCTTAAGGCGATCCACTACGGTTGCGTTTTCGCCGGGTATGTTTCCCCGATGCAAAAGACTCCCAATCTCGCAGCGGTATCCGGCGGTCGCGATCGATGACTTGATGGTCATCGGCAAACCCAAGAGCGGGCCGCTGGAGTTCTCGAGTGCACGCGCCTGCCCACGTACCCGCTCGGCGTCAAAATCGACCAACGCGTTCAGCTGCGGATTCAGGCGTTCGATCTGCTGGATGTATTCATCGGCCAGCTCGAGGGGAGAAATTTGTCCTCGCCTTAGCATCGACAAAAGCTCGACCGCGGGCAATACGGTCAGGCCGGTCATGGGGCCGGTGATGCAGCCGTGTTTTTGTAGTTAAATCCGTAATGCTGCGCGGCACGGCCGGAGTCGAACCGGTCGTTCCACTCCAGCTCATAGCCCATGCGCTGCTCATCATCCAGTGGGTAATGCTCGTTGGCGGGATAAGGATACGTGCTCATGCCGTGGAACGGCATGTCGGCAACCGTGAAAGGGCTCGCTTCATAGAAATCCATGTCCTTCACAAAGCCATTCGCATAGAAGAAGTAGTCTCGCTTCCACCCCGCCGCCAACGGGGGCAGCGACGCGGTGCTGAACTCCACATCCATGTCTTCACCGGTGCCGAAGATCACGAATTTTTCATCCACCGACCGTAGCAAGGGCGTGACTTCTCCGTATCTCGTATAGTTGCCCCGCGAGCGCGTGAAGGGCCCGCTCTGGCTCATGTGCTGGTAGTTATAGGTTAGATCGCCCGCTGTTTTGCCATCAATCTGCTCGGGGTAGCCGCGAAAAGCCAGATGCGCGGAAGCCAGCGGCAACTCTGTCTTGCGTATGAGCAGCGCCGCTTCCGGGCCATTATCGATCAAAGCCTGATCCCAGTAGATCTGGAGATTGGTGACCAGGCGAATGCGCTGCGCGCCGGGCGGTAACTTGCCCGTGAGATCAACTACGATGGTGCGCGGCAGGCCGGCAGGGAAACCCATATCGTCGATCACCCGCTTCCAGCTGCCGTCTGCCAGCTGCGCCTCCACATAGGGCGCCATGGGTTCAAGGCCCGCCTGCCATGCGGCATACATGGAACTGGCGGAAAAATATTCGATGAAGCCGTGCAGCAGCAAACGCAGCGGATTCGCAGCCGACCACTGGCCGAGGTCCAGGGTGAGCACGTGCTGGTTGGCAAACCCGGCAAAGGAAAGATTGGTGAAGTCGCGCACGTACTTATGATCGCGGTTGCGCAGCAACTCGCTCACGTCGCGGCCTTGGTCATCCCACGCTCCGGCCACAGGACGCGCAGCTGTGCTGACAACCGGGATCCCGGAAGCAAAAGGTGCCTGGTTAAGAAAGCGTTCGTTGGGATAAACTTCGGTGCCCACAGGATGATCGATGGCCAGCAGGCGAACCTGGTCAATATAGTTGACCTCTTCCATCGGTTCCCCAAAGCGCAAGCTGAGCAATCCGCCACGCGGGCGCAGCTGCGAACCTTCTACCTTGATCCATTCATCGGGATCAGCATTGTTCTTTGCGGTGGGCGAAACCCAGTGGCCAATGACCGCGGCGCCAATCACATCCGAGATAAATTCGTATTTGGTCCCGTTCCAGGCAAACAGGGTAGGGCAAGAGCTTCCTCGCCGGTCCAGCTCGGTAACGTTGAGCTGATTTTTGGTACCTATCTCTGTTTCATCCTGAGGAACGCCGGTAGGCCACAGGATGCGCACCAGGTCAGCGTGCTCGGCGCTGCCAATGCCGGCAAGAATCTGCTGCGCCCCCTGGCTGAGATAGCCGGATGCTCCGGCCATCTCAAACTTCTGCCAAACGCCATCCGCAAAGACCTCTACCTTGGCGCCGATACCCGACTTATTGTCGGCAACGCCCTTCATGGTAATCAGCAAAGAGTGGTTCCGATTGCCGCCCTCATTGTGCAGCAGCATTGGATTGCCGTCCGGCTGGGTGACGATCAGATCAGCAGCGCCATCCCCTTCCACGTCAGCGGCGATCAAGGCGCGCGGGGCAACCAGCTTTACCTGGTCAAGCTTCACCTTCCTGGTCACGTCTTCAAAGCCTGCGGGCCCCAGGTTGCGCAGTGCACGTAGCTCTGGCCCCTGCTGTGTTTCCACTACCGCGACCAGGTCAAGCCAGCCGTCGTTGTCGATGTCAATCGCGGTCAGCCCCCAACCCGCAGTCGCGTTCTGTACCGGCAAAGGCACGCGTTCAAAGCGCTTGCCCTGTACATTGCGCCACAACGTGATGCCCGGGCTGCCGGCATGAGTGAGAGCCACATCCATCCATCCATCTTTGTTGAAGTCCAGCACCACGGCGCCCACGGTGGGGGGCAAGCCTGTCTCGGCAAAGAGCGGCGAAGACTTGAACAAACCTTCGCGGGGGTTGGCAAAAAAGGTGGGCGCCTGACCCGAACCGGTTACCAGCAGATCGACCGCACGATCGTTGTTTAGGTCGGAGAGGGTTGCTGCCACGGTCGTGCCTTCGCCGCCCAGGCCTGCTTGTTCTGTCCAGTTGGTAAAGGTTCCATTGCCGTTGTTGCGCCACAGAACATTCGGTTTGGATCCCGGGGCAGAGGCCTCACCGGTTACGAAAAGATCAAGGTCGCCGTCATGATCGTAGTCGACGAAGGTGATGCCTGCGGGATGGTTGGCCGGCTGCACTCCGGTAGTTGAAGTCACGTCGGTAAATTTGCCACCACCGTGGTTCTTGAACAGCAGCACGCGGTCGCTCATGGCTACCGCGACATCGGGGAGCCCGTCGTTATCGAAGTCCCCTACGGTGCAGGAAACGCCGGTGCCGCTGGCTACCAGACCTGTCTGGGCGCTCGGTACAAAGGTAAAGCTACCGCTTCCTGATTGCGCGTACGCGCGGATGGCATCTGGGCCTGAGCCCATCACCAGCAGATAAGCGTGTTCGCCTGCGGGCGTGATCAGGCATGCTCCCCCGCGCGGCCGATCGCCAGCTTTGGCGCCGGTTGCTGCCAGGTGGTCGATGGTCTGCGGAGTAAAGGTGACCGGAATCATGGGGCCCACTTGCGGGTTCAGGTTCAGCGCATCTTGCACCCGCGAATAATGGCCCTCATCCCCGTAGGTGTGGGCCAACGGAAAGCCGATCTTCTCCTGGTTCAGGGTTTCGAAGCGATGGAAAGCAGTGGTGGCTTCCTCTCGCCGGCCCAGGCGCTGAAGCACCTTCGCTAGCCCGAACTGGGCGGAGGCATGAATAGGATTTATTCGTAACGCGCTCTGAAACTCTGCCAGGGCCTGGTCCGGTTGGTGTAGTTCCAGCAGAACGGACCCGAGAAAATAGTGAGTGTCAGCATCCTCCGGATCGAGAGCCGCTACCTTTTGAAAGCTTTCCAAGGCCTCAGGATATTGCGCTTCGATGCGGTACAGGATCCCCAGCGCGTACCAGACATGGGGGTCTTTTGGATTCTTGGCCGCGGCTTGCTCCAGCGCTTCCTTGGCTTCCGGCATCTTCTGCAGGTAAACCAGGGCGATGCCACGGTTTACTTCAGCCTGCACCAGCGCTGGGTCTAACTGGTATGCATCTGCGAACTTGGCCGCGGCCTTGTCCAGCAACTGCTGGTTCATCAGTGCCGTACCCAGGTTGTTCAGCCTGGCTGCTTCGGCCCGCTGGGAAGGTGGAACATCGGCATGCGCGGGTGCTGCGATGATCAGGAGGGCGACAAATATAAGTGCTGGGAGACGCATTCTGCTCCGGCTGAGACTCAAAAAAGACATCCTCGACTATAGAACATGGAGGATAGCTTGGAAATGGCCGCCTGAATGCCGGAGAGAAATCGATTTAGGCGCGTCGCCAAATTAGCTAACAGCTTTCACCCTGCAGCAGCCGGCCCAGCGTATGGCAGACTTTGTCGATGGCCGAGGTCTCGATTTGATTAAAAAACGGGAGCGCAAGGGTGCGCGACGCCTCCGCCTCCGTCACCGCTAAATGAGACGACGTTCGCCACCGAGCGTAACTCGGTTGCAGGTGTATGGGCGCGAAGTACCGGCCGGAAGCAATCCCGGCAGCGGCCAAACCCTCGACGATCGCATCCCGGTTGAGGGCGGAACGCAGGCGCACCACGTACACAAACCAACTGATCCGGCCGGCAGGCAATGCAAGCGCCGGCAGAATGAGATCCGTGTAGGGTTGCAGACGCTGGTCATAAGCAGACGCCACTGCTTCTCGCTTCAGCAAGATCTCTTTGAGCCGCGTCATCTGCGCCAGCCCCAACGCGCAATTGATTTCGGAGATGCGGTAGTTATAGCCGAGTTCAGTGTGTTGAAACCAATCATCGGTCGGATACCGGCCCTGATTACGCAAAGCGCGGATGCGCCTTGCCAGCGCCGGGTCTGCTGTAACCACCATGCCTCCTTCCCCAGTGGTGATCTGCTTGTTGGGATAAAAGGCGAAAACACCAACATGGCCCATGGAACCTGCCCTACGGCCTCGGTACTCGGCTCCCAGGGCCTCGCAGGCATCCTCAATCACCAGCAGCCCGTACCGTTCGGAGATCTTGAGAATGGAATCCATATCTGCCGGACGGCCAAAGGTATGGGGTACCAGAATGGCCCGCGTCCGCGGCGTGATAGCCTCTTCCATTCTGCCTGGATCGATGTTCAGCGTTTCCGGATCAATATCGACGAAGACCGGCACTGCGCGCTCATAGCGAATGACATTTGCGGCGGCGATGAAAGTAAACGATGGAACAACCACCTCGTCACCTTCCCCGATGTCGAGTGCGCGCACGCAAAGGTGCAATCCGGCGGTTCCCGAACTGACTGCAACTGCGTGAGGCAGTGAAACGGAACTCGCGACCGCGGCTTCAAATTGTTCCGTCACCGGGCCCAGGCTGAGGCGCGAAGTACGCAGCACGGCGACCACCGCCTCGATCTCCGCTTCCGTAATGTCCGGAGCAGATAAGGGAATCTTCATGCCCGTACGATCTGATCTTCGGTCAATACAGCGCGCTTGACAATCAGATCCTGGCCGAGAGGAGTACTGGTGAGCACCTGCACAATCGTCTCCGCAGCATGACCATCACCATAAGGATTGATCATGCCTGCCAACGATGCGCGAAACGAGGGACTCGTGGCCTCAGCTATTTTCGCTCGAATGGCCGACACCTCCGGCTCGGCATCCAGAATATTCCTCGCCCGCTCCCGGCCCTTTTGCCGAAACCCGATATTCACTACCGGCAGGGAGAAAGAGGCAGCTTCCATAATGCCACTACTGGAGTTACCAATAAGCAGGGAAACCTCGCGCAGCAGGCTCCAGTAGGTCACCGGGTCAAGGTTCACAAAAAGTCGCGCGTCTGTTCTGCTAGCGAGGAAGTTCCTTGTCCGTTCGAGCAGAGCGTGATTGCCTGCGTCGGAGTTGGGATAACAAAAGAAGAGGGGCGCGTTTGTTTCGCGCAGGGCAGCAAACAGCGCATCGGCCTCCTGGGTTGTATCGCGCAACAGAGTCACCGGGTGGTAGGCCACCAAATACGGTGCGCTCCGCAGGTCAACTTGCAATTTCTCCTCGAGTTCCTTCTGGCTAAGCAGCCGGCTGCGGCGCAGATGGTCGAGCGAAGGGGCGCCGGCGCGATGCACTCTCCATGGTTCCTCGCCCATCGCGATCACCCGTGCCCGCGCGGGTTCGGTCGAAGTAAAGTGAATGTGGCTCATCTTGGTCAGTGCGTTTCTCACCGCATCGTCGATGGCTCCCTCACTTACCTCACCGCCTTCAATGTGGGCGACGGGAATACGCAGGGTAAGAGCAACCGAAGCTGGAGCAAGCATTTCGTAGCGATCGGCGATCAGCAGCAGCAGGTCAGGCCGCATCTGCGCCAGCAGGTCGGCGAGCGAAAGCACGGCAAGCCCCAGCGTTTTTGCCATGCCCACATCGGTGTCTGAACTAAGCAGGCATTCGAGCCGCGCTGCGATGGGGAATCCATCCTTCTCGATCTCTCGTACGGTCTCGCCAAACTGAGGGGAAAGATGCGCTCCCAGAACGATGAGCTTCAGGTCGACGTCTGAGTGTTGCGACAGCTCGTGCAAGGGCCAATAGAGATGACTGTAGTCGGCACGCGAACTAGTGACTACGGCGATAGTTCGCTTCATTCACCAGACTCCGCCGCCAGAGCAGCTTTTATCACCGTGCTCGGCTGGTACTCGGGGACCGCACGCATCACGGCTGCTAACAATCGTTGCAGCGATCGTTCCCGGTACGCTTGCTGCAACTGCTCTAACATCTCGTCCAGAGTTTGGGCCGGGATGGCAGGGCTGGCAACAGAGCGGAGTGCAGAGTCTGGTGAAGCAGTATACGACTCGCGGCCAGAGAGCAGCGTTTCGCACATCTTGTCGCCAGGCCGTAATTGAGTGAAGATAATCGCCGGCCCGCGGCCAGTCGAACCTTCTGCGATGAGATGCTCTGCCACCGCCCGCACCAGCACGGGCTCGCCCAACTGGGGCACCAGGATACCTTGCGCATGCTCCATCGACGCTGCCATCAGAAGCAGCGTTACCGCATCTTCACGGGTGACAAAGTATCGCCGGACATCAGGATCGGTCACGGTCACCGGCTCTCCGGACTGGATCTGCTTGCGAAAGAGCGGAACGATGCTGCCGGCAGAACCGAAGACATTCCCCAGCCGGACAGATTTCATGCGCGCCTTCACGCCCATTCTGGCTAGTAGGATGAGCTCGGCGATGCGCTTCGAGGCTCCCATGATGCTGACCGGTTCCACTGCCTTGTCAGTGGAGACCAGAATCAGCTGCTCTGTCTCATGGTCGAGAGCAGCCCGGGTCAAGAAGCTGGTCCCGATCGCATTGTTCTCGATCGCCGCGAAAGGATTTTGCTCCATCATAGGGACGTGCTTGAAAGCGGCTGCGTGATAAACCAGTTGTGGCCGGAAGCGGCGGAATATTTCCGCCAGCAGAATAGGATCGGAGACGCTGCCCAAGACACAATGAGTCGACACCGGCAAACGCCGCATGCCTAACTCAAGCTCATAAAGGTTACGCTCCGCAGCTTCCAGCAGCACGATCCGCTCGGGCTTAAATTCCGCTACGGCGCGGGTCAGTGCGGAGCCGATCCAGCCGCCGGCCCCGGTGATAAGCACTCGCTTTCCGGCCAACCAAGGCTCTACCTTTGCCCGATCGAGAAGCAACGGCGGGCGATGAAGAAAGCTCTCCCAGGAGCCCTCCTCCGAGTCTTGTGCAGTGGTGGAGACATTCTCCTCTCTGATTGGCATACCTTCATTATGGGGCAGAGGTTCCTCTGTGCCCGAGACCACCCCAACACATGAGCCCGCATCTTTCTATACAGCACCCGCGCGGAGCGTTCGCGGGTTTGTACCAGCACTGGATGGGGAGAGGCGCGGGTTTTCGCGATTTCCTCCGCTTGCCGTCGGCCAAGGAGAATCGCAGCAATCGACGGACTCTTCCCACTTCCAGCCACAAGGTTGAACTCTCGAACCGCGGAGAGGTGAGGAAACCGGGGCCGGCCAACGAAGCCGGCCTTTTCCTTGCCGTTCTCTCTGTTGGCAACCATTTAGCTCGGCTGATCTTTCAAGACTGCATCGACGGCTTTGCCTTCTCGATGCAACGGGCACTGCGATCCGGTCATGCGGGTAAATCAGCAGCCGGAGGAAAGTTATGCTGCTGGCGGCCAAGATCGCCGTCGTACTTAACCGTGCTTTTGAAGAGCTCATAGCGCCCGTCGTCAAACTGCTTGCCATAACGGCGCATCGTGGAAATCTGGTCTTCGGAGAGAGGCCTGAAGTTGCGGAGAATCTCTAGATTCTGATCGAGAACTTGCATGGAATCCATGCCGCTGATGGTGGTGGAAACGCCCGGCAGACTCATGGCGAAGCTAAGCGCCTCGGTGGGAGTCAGCGCTCCATGGGTAATCATTTCACCTGAGCCTCCCATGCTCTTCATCCCGAATACCGCCATACCAAGTTGTGCGGCCACGGGCAGCACCTCCTGCTGGAAGCTCCGATAGCTGTAGTCAAACGGATTCAAAGGCATCTGCACCGTATCAAAGGCAAACCCGCCGTTAAGCATTGCCAGGTGGATCGAAGGGTTCTTATGTCCGGTAAAGCCCACAAAGCGCACTTTTCCCTGCTGCTTGGCTGCGGCCAGCGCCTCCAGAACGCCGTCCTTCTCATAGCACTTTTCCGGGTCGTTGTAATACACAACCTCATGAACCTGCCACACATCAAGGTGATCCGTTTGCAGGCGCGTCAACGACTCCTCCAGCATCTGCATGGCAAGATCTTTCTTTCGTCCGTGGGTGCAGACCTTGGTCATCACGATTGCTTTATCCCGCTTGCCTTTGAGAGCTGTGCCCAGACGCTCTTCGCTCGCGCCGCCGTAGTACTCCCACGCGTTGTCGAAAAAATTGATGCCATGGTCGAGCGCTTTTGCGATCATGTTGTTGACCTCTGGCTGTCCTGCTACAGCGCCAAGGTGGTAACCACCCACGCCGAGAATGGAAACCTCGAGTCCGGTTTTGCCCATGGGTCTATGTGCCGCCTGGAACTCTGCCACCGCTGCTCCGCTCTCTCCTGGTGGGTTGGGAACAATGGGATTGGGGCGGGGCTCCTTGGTTTGCCCCTGCGCGGAAGTTGCAGCGATCACTGAGACTGCACCGGTCATGGCCATACCCTTCAAGAACGCTCGGCGGCTTTCGACGCCTTCGATATTGCTGTTCACTCAGATTCCTTCATCGCGTATGAAGATTTATTCAGACACCTGGGGAAAAGGCCTGCCTGTGTTTTGCGTGGCGTAGACCATTTGCTTCACTTCTGCCTGGCTCAAATCGAGCGGAAAATCGTGTGCCAGTCGGGCTTCAGGGTTGTCGAACTTAATTGAGGTCTTGTAAAGCTCAAAGTGGCCATCCCCGGCGTATGGCTTGGCGCGATCGCATAAAGCCTTCATCTCGGCTGCTGGGAGCGGGGTAAAGTTCTGAGCGATCCTCAGATTTTGTTCCAGGATAGGCAGCTCAGAAACTCCGCTGATGGTGGTAGCTACAGGCAAGCTCATGGCATATCGAAGTAATTCTTCCGCAGTGAAGACGCCCTTCTGCACCGGCTCGCCATGGCCTCCTATAGGCTTCATACCCAGTGCAGCAATGCCGCGACTGTTGAGAACGGGAAGCACTTTTTTCTCGAACGAAAAAAAGTTGGCATCGAACGGGTTCAGCGGCATTTGAACTGCGTCAAAGGGAAAGCCCGTATTCAACATGGCAAGGTGAATGTCGGGATCTTTGTGCCCTGTGAAACCCACGAAGCGCACCTTGCCCTGCTCTTTGGCTTTGCGCAGCGCTTCGGCTGCGCCGTTCGGTCTGATAAATTCCTGGGGATCGTTCTGAAAGGTGACTCCATGAATTTGCCACAGGTCTAGACGGTCCGTCTGCAGCCGCCGCAGTGACTGTTCCAGCATCTGCATGGCTAGTGAGGCGTCCCGGCCGTGGGTGCATACCTTGGTCATGAGGAAAGCGCGATCGCGCATCCCGCGAAGACCCTTGCCCAGCCAATCCTCTGACTTACCGCGGTTGTATTCCCAACAATTATCGTAGAAAGTGATACCGCCATCCATCGCGCGATGGACCATTTCTACTGCGGTCGCTTCGTCTTTGGCTGCGCCCAGGTGATGTCCACCGAGCCCCAGCGCGGAAATCTTCACGTCAGTCTTGCCAAAATTACGCAGAGGGATCATTGAGCTCACAGGAACATAGATGCGGAGGAGCACGGGTTGCGTCGCCGCTCGGCAGCAAATGTCTCGTTTATATGGTGAAGATCTGAGCGTGTAAATTACACTGCTGTCGTCAGCCTCCATGAGAACGAGAATGCAACTTTAGAACTGTTGCCACCGCTGCCTCATCACACCAGCAGCGCAATCACCGGTCGACGCGACGAAACTGGATCCCACAATGAAGGCTTACAAATTGCGCATGAGTGCTGCCAGGCAGCGTGACTTGGCGTCATTTGTCGCTTTTGTGGTGGTTGAGACTGCTCCATGTGGTCGGCCGCCTGGCGAAGTAATCAGCGCTCGGCCGGTAGCGCTATCCAGCCGCGTAGGAAGGGCTGCGCTCCCCGTAGCCTTGCTCGCCCTCCAGCCCGGCCAACGGTAACAATATAGAGAAGGTCGTACCATGGGTCGCCGATCTGATCGAGCTGCGCCAGTGAATTCGGCCCCCATGTTTCTCCACAATCGTTTTGCAAATCCATAGGCCCAGTCCGTTGCCCGCATCGGCTTTATCACTCTGGAAAGCCTCAAAGAGGCGAGCCTGTATCGCGGGAGAGATGCCCCGCCCATTGTCTGCTACTGTGAGGCGCGCGTTCCCTCTGGAAGCTCTCAGCCGGACGCACAGCATGCCTCCAGCGGGCATCGCTTCTGCCGCGTTGCGCACCAGGTTCGAAACCAATTGAAGAAAGTCGCCAGGATAAACAGAACCGAGGAGCATGTCAGGCATTTCCTTGCGTACCTGGATATGCTTCTCGTCCAGCAAGCCTGCGTGATAACGCAAGGCCGTATCCACCAGGGGGACCAGATCCTTCGTCTGGGTCCGGGGAGTGTCTCGGAAGAAAGAAAGGGTTTGCCGGGAACTGTATTGTATGCGGACCAGTTGTTCTTCAATCAGTGCCGCGTGGGCGCGCACCAGTTCAGGACGGTCCGCGTCTTTGCCAATCAGGTAGACCAGGTCGGCAATAGCCTGAGAAGGATTGTTGATCTCGTGCATGACCGAAGCTGCGAGCCGTCCGGCCATGGCCAGCTTTTCCGACCGGCGCAGCGCGGTCTCAAGGCGAAGCGTACGATCGTCCCCGGGCGGATCGCGATGCGGAGAGCTAGGGTCGATCATCATAATTGGCCTTTTTTGCTGCACACTAGTGGGAAGGGCCCATCGACTGCCGGGTTGCCGCTCCACCAGAAAATGGTCTTAATATAACAACTAACGGCACTTCCGCTGCGCCCTTTTTCACACCGTACTGCCTGGCTTTGCCCCAGTGAACAAATCTACTTCCTCTGGGAAAGCTTCCCACCTTTAGTTCTTTGCCCCCGAGCTTTCCCTGCAGGTCTTCCGTCCACCCCGTCCGGCTTGCCGACAATGCTCCCCATCTCGTTCACGCTGAGCACCACCCCGTCAATCCGGTTATCCATCGTTCGGTAGGGCACAATGCGCAGGACGCACCATTTTCCATTGTTGTCCTGAACATGCAGTTGCTGTGACTGAACCTGCTGGATGACATCTAACATATTCTGCTCCAGGCTCCCCATATCCAGCTTTAGCCTCAACCGGGGCATGGGCCGGCCGATGTCGCTTGGGGTTAAACCGAGCATCGCCGCTGCCTGGGGCGTAAAACGGCGAACACTCAAGTCGGCGCTCACCATGACAATCGGCAAGCTCACGCTATAGAGCAGATTGGTAAGGTCGTTGTTGAGCTGGGTGAGCAGCTCGTTGCGGTGCTCCATCTCCTCGTTGACGGTATGCAGTTCTTCGTTGGCCGATTCCAGCTCTTCTTTCGAGGTCTGCAACTCTTCGTTGGTACTTTGCAGCTCTTCGTTGCCCGACTGGATCTCTTCGTTCGCCGACTGCAGTTCCTCGTTAGTGCCTTCCTGTGACTCGATAATCGACTGCAGGTATTCCCGGGTCGACGCCAGTTCATGGCGCAGCTGAGTGATCTGTTTTCTCAGCACCGAGTGCTCCCCGGAATTCCCCGGACCCGCCTCCAACGCAGTGCCCGGCATGGCAGAAAGACTGGTGATTGCTGACCCGTCCTCGGCTGTAGTCTCGCCTTCAAAAACGATCAGGAAACTCTGCTGCGTCTGGGTCGGAATCTTGAAGGGAACCACGCGGATAGTGACTGATTTTATCTTTTCATCTTCCACCCGAACGTTCGGTCTTATCGCCTCAAAGCCCTGTTTCCGCGCCTCATCGATGGCGCCCTGCAGCTCGAACAACAACCCTGGGCGAGCCATTTTGAGCAGATTGAGACTAGCTTTCCCGGAAGGTAGCTCGAGAAAAGAAGCGGTGTGGCCTCGGGTCTGGAGAATCTCCAGACGCTCGTTGATCAGCACAGCCGGGGGCACGTACCTTGATAGCAACAGCCGGTCGGCCTCTCGTTGTAGTTCCATCGGTATCTTGATCGCTTCCTGAGACTTAGACGCCGCTGTGGATTGCGCTCCACTGGCTTGCTGCTCTGACTTGTCCACAGAAAAGCCGAAGGCAACCGGTGAGGCTACCAACCGTTTACGGAAGATTTTCTGTTTCTTGTCGGTCATTTCGAATAACTCCGAACCCGCACCCAAAAGGCCTTCAGTACTCCCTAACATGAGAAACCCGGTGGGATTCAATGCGTAATGAAAGATCGGGATCACCCTCTTTTGCAGGGATTGACTCAAGTAAATCATTACATTGCGGCAACTGACCAAGTCCATGCGCGAAAAAGGAGGATCGTTGAAAACATTTTGTGTGGAAAAAATGCACAGATCGCGTATCGCCTTCCTGATCTGGAAGCCGACGTCTGCTTTGTGGAAGAACCGCCGCAGCCGCGTCGCGGTTACGTCGGCTTCAATATTCTCTTTGTATATACCCGCCCTTGCCCTCTGGATGGCACGCTCGCTCAGGTCGGTACCAAATACCTGGATCGGGATATCTGCTCGTTCTTCTCCCAGAAACTCGACCAGAGTTATAGCGTGCGAATACGTTTCTTGGCCAGTCGAGCACCCCGGAACCCAGATGCGGATGGGGCCGGAGCTGGACGTTCGCGCCCGCAAAATGGCTGGATAAACAATCTGCCTGAGGGCAGCGAATGCCTCCGGATTGCGGAAGAAGCTGGTCACATTGATCAGCAGGTCCTGGTAGAGAGCATCCACCTCCGCGGGTGCGCGGTGCAGCAAAGCGCCATAGACTGATAGCTTATCGATCTTGTGCAGAGCCATACGTCGTTGAATGCGGCGCGCGATCGTGGGCGATTTATATCCCGAGAAATCGACCGTCGTAGAGCGGCGCAGCAAACGGAATATTGGCTCCATTTCGCCGCCACCACTTAGCTGATGGGCGTCTGGGGTGAATACATCGGCAATGTAAGGGTGGTGGCGAATGCGAGCGATTTCCTTAGCGATTCCCCCGGGAGTGAGAATGAAATCGACACAGCCTGAGGCGATGGCGCTCGTGGGCATGCCATCGTACTTGGCGGAGCTGGGTTCCTGGGCAAACGTGATGCCGGCTTCACCCTTGATCGCCGCCAGCCCAAGCGTTCCGTCGGAAGCGGTTCCGGAGAGAATGACCCCAATGGCGTCGCTTCCGTGGCCAACAGCCAGGGAGCGCAGAAAGGTATCAATGGTGGTATTCGCAGATCGGTGTGGCTCCCTTTCTTGCAGGTGCAGAACCCAGTGGTTGATCGTCATTTCACAGTTTGGAGGAATCACGTAAACGTGATCCGGTTCCACCCGCATGCCATCTAGCACCTGCACCACAGGGAGGGGAGTGATTCGGGCGAGGATTTCGGTTAATTTGCTCTCCCGTGCGGGGTCGAGGTGCAGCACCAGGACGTAAGCCATGCCCAGGTGGGGTGCCAGTTCCTTTAAAAAGCTGCTGGCCGCCTCCAGGCCTCCGGCCGACGCCCCTATGCCTACCACTGGCAAGCGACGAGAAGCCTCAATCGCCGGCCGTAGCGCCTCGCTGCTCCGCAAGGGAGACTTCTTGGCTGGCATGTTGCTCCTTCAAATGCTCTGCCCCATTAGCCGCGGCTGCTTCTCTTGCTTGAGAGAATACTCTTCCACTAGAGCACTGGCAGGAATCCCCAAACAAATCCCCCAAAACAAGTCTTGGATCTCTCTGCGACGTCACGGTTGAACGGGTGCGGCTCTCCATAGAGAGAGGCGCATGCATCCATTAACGCCACCAGCCTCGAAAACGAAATCTGGGGAGCGTGGTGGAGGGACACGCGGTTCAGCAGTCCTCTGGTGAAATTTTTCGAGAATGCAGCAGGGCTACGAGTGCGGCTTTCCGCAAAAGTGCCGCAAGACCTGCTCAACACAACAGCTTTGACGGGAAATCAGGGGCAATCTCGGTCGAGAAGTCTGCGGCCCTTCTATACGCAGCAGACTTGAAACGAGTGGCAGGTTGAAATTCTAAGGAACTTAAGCGATCCGCTCGGAGGGTAGGATCCTTGTGTTTGGTAGCAAATCCGTCATACCCTTCAGTTCCGCTGCCAGCTGTTCCGCAGGTCTGGCATACTCCCCCAAGCTGAAATCCTGCAGGCTTTGCAGGGTAAGGAGCTCGCACCGCTCCGTCAGCATACGGATAGAGTGGCTTATTTGTTCAGTGAGCTCTTGATTGGCGGTTCTCAGCTCGCGTGCCGTGCGAATGCCTTCCCGGAGGGTAGTACGCGCCGAGCGGGATGACTGGGTGGTCTCGGCTTCGTTCTTCTTGATTGCGCGCGCCGAGAAACGGGTCGCCAGCCACGCATCGACATCACCCCGGTTAAGGACAACCGCACTTTTTTGCGACGCTCCGTTCGGCCGGCGAACTGGAAGCCCAAGGTGACGTTCCCAGCGCTGTACTGTGCGCACTCCCTTGCCCAGATACCTGGCGATGTCCTTCCAGGAAGACAATACCGTGGAATCCTCTGAGACGTTCATCTCATTCTCCCCCAGCTAAGGCCATTATAGACCTCAGGGATTGAGCCTACTGCCGGGCGAAGCCGCCACTTGACGTACGGCTTGCCTCCTCTGTCAAAACTCAATCAAGCTTAAGGAAACCCGCCGATGGGCAAAAGTTTCGACGTCGAGGAGCCACCGGAGAGGATACGGAGCCAGAGAATGCCCCTCAAAGCATGGAAGAGTCAGCTTGGCGAGGCAATTGCGGCCAAACGGTTAAGTAGGCCAGGATCGGTTTAATCCCGTTTAACCGGCGAGGTAGTCGATCAATGGGCGCGCGCTGGAGGCTACCGCCCTGTTCCTGGGACTGAGGATGACTGTCCCATCGGATTTGAATTCGAAGTCGAACCTGCGGTAGCAGGTTCCACACAGCCAGTAGTGCTCAACCGGCATAGTTGCGCTGGAAGTGCGAATTGTTCTTATGACTCGCCCATCGCGCAAATACTCAAGTTGCTGGCGGCATGCTGGATTGAAGCACTCGGTCAACATGATTAGCTCCTGCCTTCGTTTTCAGCCCAACTTCCGTTTGATGTCGGTTTGACCGAAAGGTGTTGTCTTCAGGCCGGCCAGATCTCAGGTTCTGCATGCTGCAACCTCGCCTGAGAAGTTGCATCCCAGTAAACAATCGTTTCCGGCTGTCAACGCACGATCTACCTGGTTTCCGACTTACCCCCAAGGAGCAGGAAATGAAAATTTTTTCAGCGAACCAGCGGCTTGGGCCGCCCTAATTTCTGGAGGCGCGAAGAAATGGCGCAGGCAAGAGCGTCAAGAGCGCAATGCACCTGGAAAAAAGCGGGGTAGCCGCGCAATATGTCTCCGCACGGAGGGCCAAGTGAGACCAGCTAAAGTAACGGTCAAAGTAAGCAAGGATCTGGTTGAGGAAGCCTCCTCGACCGAAACGACCATCGTGGCCCGCTCTGACCGGTTTGCCAGATTTTCCGCGAGAAGCTCTCATTACCTTGGCTCCCGTTGGGCTTTTATCGGCGCCATCGGGGTCATCCTGGTCTGGGCGCTCACCGGTCCCATCTTTCACTATTCTGATACCTGGCAATTAGTCATCAATACTGGCACGACGATTGTCACTTTCCTGATGGTGTTTCTCATTCAGAACACGCAAAACCGCGATGCGCGGGCGATCCACCTGAAACTGAACGAGCTGATCCATGCGATCGACAAAGCCAAGAACAACCTGATCGACGTGGAGAATCTCTCCGACCTCGAGCTTGACGAGCTAGCCAAGACCTACGAAAAGATCCGCACCAGCGCTGAGGAGCGCCAGAAGAGCAAGCTCACGCCGCGGTAGATGGGAATGACGCCGAATGCGGATGGCCGGCAATATATACATCGGCATCTCCGGCTGGAGATATAAAGGCTGGCGTGGAGTCTTCTACCCTGAAAAGTTGCCGCACCGGCGGGAGCTGGAGTTCGCGTCTCGACGATTCAACAGCATCGAATTAAACGGATCGTTCTACTCCCTGCAAAGGCCGCAGAGCTTTGCCCAATGGCACCAACAAACGCCGGAAGACTTCGTCTTTTCTATCAAAGGCTCCCGCTACATAACCCACATGCTTCGCCTGCGGAACATCGAAGGGGCGCTGGCAAACTTCTTCGCCCAGGGAGTGTTGCTCCTTGGAGCAAAGCTCGGACCCATCCTGTGGCAGCTTCCGCCCACCTTCAACTTCGAGCTTGAGCGGCTGGAAGATTTCTTTGCCCTGCTACCCAAAACCCGCAAGCAAGCGGCAGACCTGGCGCGGAACCACGATGAACGTTTAAAGAATCGTTCATGGTTTGACGTGTCGCAGGACGCAACCTTGCGCCACGCGATTGAGATTCGCCACCAAAGCTTTGTCAATGAAGAATTCGTCAAGCTACTCAGACGCTATGACATTGGCCTGGTGGTGGCGGACACGGTGGAATGGCCACTATTGATGGACGTGACCTCGAACTTTGTTTATTGCCGTCTTCATGGAAGCGAGGAGTTATACGCCAGCGGCTATGAAGCAGAGGCGCTCGACATTTGGGCTGCCCGTGTTGTGGCCTGGGCTCAGGGAGGCGAGGTCGATAACGGCAGAAAAGCGAGCACACGCAAAGCGGCCAGGCGCAAGCGCCGTGATGTATTTGTCTATTTCGACAACGACATGAAAGTCCGGGCGCCCTTCGATGCAGAGCAACTTTCTGCTCGTGTGACCAGGCTCCTGGCGCATCCAACTGGTTTATGAAGATCGATCTACGCCCCCCAGGGTGGACAGTCGTGCTTTGTTAATGCAAGGCGTCCGAGGCAGCTACAATCCCTCCATGGATAAGCCTGCAGAAGAAGATCCGAGAGTCTACTTTGCCGCTGAAAGAACCTTCCTGGCCTGGATCCGCACCGGCCTCGGTCTGATGGGTGTGGGTTTTGCGGTTAGCCGTTTTGGGCTCTTTCTTCGCGAACTCAGCGCCAGCGCGTATCATCTTCCTGCTCGCACCACTGGACTATCTCTTTGGTCTGGAGTTATGTTGGTGGCGCTCGGCGTCGTGGTGACCTTGTCCGCGGTGGTGCGGCATTTCCAGCTGGTTCGGGAACTTCGTTCCGGAACCTGGAAAGCCGGACGAGTGTCGACTGACGGCGTCATCCTGGGACTGTTGCTCTCCGCCGTTGGGATTGCGATGGCGCTGTATCTAACGCTGGTTCGTTGACTATGAACGCAAAAGACTTCCGACACTTGGCTTTACAACTGGAAGGTGCTGAGGAGGGCGCGCATATGGGAGCCGCCGACTTCCGGGTAGGAGGCAGAATATTCGCCACGCTTGCGCATGAGAGCAAGGGGTACGCCAACCTGATGCTTTCTCCTGCGCAACAAGCGCTTTTTGTGGAAGAGCAGCCCGATGTGTTTCTACCCGTCGCCGGTGGGTGGGGCAGGATGGGAGCGACCCACGTCCGCCTGGAAGCCGCAAACGAGGATCTGCTGGCGGGTGCTTTGCGTACGGCGTGGAAGTTAAGACAAGAGAAGAACGGAAAATCCCGAAAGACTGCGCTCGCTGCAAAGCCAGCAAAGAAAAAGCGCGCGACCCGCTAGGCCGTTGTTGCAGGGGACTGGCTTCACCGCACAAAGAATGCGGCTCCGTAACCGCCGCCCAGGCATGCTTGATGTCCTCGATACCAGAACACAGGTTTGACGATGATACTTTAGTAGCCATGAGCGCACTCAGCTTCCTGCAACTGCTTCATCTCGCAGACAGCGCGCTACCCGTGGGAGCGGCTGCACACAGCTTCGGCCTGGAGAGTCTGGTGGCAGAAAATGGCCTCGAAGTGCAAGACCTGTATGCCTTCTTTCAAAGCTATGTGCAACAAGCCGGTCACCTGGAAGCAGTATTTGTCTACGCCGGGTACAACTCTTCTTTCCCCGAAAAATGGCAACACCTGAACGACCAGCTGAGCGCCATGAAGCCCGCGCGCGAGACTCGTGAAGCCAGTCTTCGCCTGGGCAAACGGCTTGCGGGTCTCGCTGTTGAAGCATTCGGAATTCCCGCCCGGCAAGGTCACTTTCCCTTAGTATTTGGTCACCTCGGCCGTTCCATCGGAGCTCCGCCAGAGGAAGTCGTAGCCGCTTACCTGCATCAATCCCTATCGGGTTTAGTCTCGGCTTGTCAGCGGCTTCTCCCGCTTGGCCAGTCGGCAGCAGCCACTCTCCTGTGGCTGCTCAAGCCCGCCATCCTGAAAATATTGGCGCTCGCCCGGGAAGCAACCGTCGAGGATGTTTGCCTGTCTCAGCCTTTACTGGACCTCGCCTCCAGCCGGCACCCTGGTCTCCATACGCGTCTGTTCATTAGCTGACGATGCGAGCGCAGCTCCGCCTTGCGTTCTCAGCCGTCGACGGCCGGACCAAGCTTCACTGCCCCCAGCAGGATCCGCCATGGAAGGTGGTGCGGGCGTTTCCAAATTTGGCGGGCGAAAGCCTGATTCATCTCAACAACGTCTCCGGCGGCATCTTCGGCGGCGACCAATTGAATCTGCACGTCGACATCGGCCCCGGTGCCGCTGCGCAAATCACCACCACCGGCTCCACTCGGCTCTACCGTCCGCGCCAAGAAGCAGCCGATGCCATGCTGATAAACGAAATCTATCTGGGAGAAGGTGCGTTGCTCGAATACCTGCCTGATTCCATCATCCCTTTTCGCGACGCACGATGTGAACAGCGCACCGACATACACCTTGAGGCGGGGGCAACGCTTTTATGGTGGGAAATTCTAGCGCCAGGCAGAATGGCGAGCGGGGAATCGTTTGCTTATACCTCTCTGCGTATCCACACCAGCATATGGAGCCGGGGCCGCCCTATTTACATCGACCGCATGAACTTCAACCCCCACCAGGAAAACCTCTCCTCCCTCGCACGGTTGGGCAAATTTCACTATCTGACATCGTTTATGATTTGCCGTAGCAGTGAAGACGCAAATACCTGGATCGCGCTCGAGCAAATGTTGAGGGAGATCGCACACCAGCGCAGCAACGCCGATACCCTCTGGGGCGCCACGGCGCTTACGGCGGACGGTTTGCTGGTCCGCGGGCTGGCGCAGTCCGCCGTCCACATCATGGAGGATCTTCTCTACTTCTGGACCACGGCTAAGAGCGTTCTGTGCCGGCGCGTCGCCTCGCCTCCCCGCAGAACTTACTGAAGGAGAACCGCTGTGCACTTGACTCCACGAGAACAGGAACGGCTCTTGATCCACGTCGCCGCCGATGTAGCCCGCAGGCGAAAGCAGCGAGGCCTGAAGCTGAACTACCCTGAAGCCGTTGCCATCCTCACGGCTGAGATCCTGGAGTTGGCGCGCGATGGCAAGTCAGTCGCTGAGATCATGTCATTAGGCGGCAGAATTCTCACCCAGGATGAAGTAATGGATGGCGTCGCCGGAATGATTCACGAAGTGCAAGCCGAAGCCACCTTTCCCGACGGCACGAAGCTGGTCACCCTGCACGATCCCATCCAGTAGATAAGAGGAGCCGCATGCAACCCGGAGAATATCTGCTGGCAGAAGAGGACATCGTGATCAATAGCGGACGGGCAACGACCCAATTAATTGTCCGCCACACTGGGGACCGCCCGGTTCAGGTAGGCAGCCACTACCACTTCTACGAAGTCAACCCATCGCTGGAGTTTGATCGAGCCGCTGCCTACGGCATGCGCCTGGATATCCCTTCCGGCACAGCGGTGCGCTTTGAGCCCGGCGACGAGAAGCTGGTCTCGCTCGTAGCCTATGCCGGCTCGCGCGACGTTTGGGGCCACCGCGGCGCCGTCGATGGCCCATTGAAAGCCCAGCCATGAGCCGCAGCATCCCGCGCAGAGTCTATGCCGATCTCTACGGTCCAACCACCAGGGACAGGGTTCGTCTGGCAGATACAGATCTGGTGCTCGAAGTGGAGCGGGACTTCACCGTCTACGGCGACGAAATCACTTTTGGCGGCGGTAAGTCCATTCGCGATGGAATGGGCCAGAGTGCCCGCGCCCTGCGCGAGTCCCAGCCCGGCGCTCTTGACCTGGTCATCACCAACGCACTCATCATTGACCACTGGGGCATCGTCAAGGGCGATATCGGGGTGCGCAATGGGCGCATCGTCAAGGTCGGCAAAGCAGGCAATCCGGACGTGATGGAGGGCGTGGATCCTGAGCTGGTTGTAGGCGCATCGACCGAAGTCATTGCAGGTGAGAACCTGATCGTCACCGCCGGAGCGATCGACAGCCACATCCACTTCATCGCCCCCCAGCAAGTCCATGTCGCGCTCTGCGGTGGCATCACCACCATGATCGGCGGTGGCACAGGACCAGCTACCGGGACTTGCGCCACTAGCTGCACCCCCGGCGCCTGGAACCTGGCGCGCATGTTCCAGGCTGCAGAAGCGTGGCCCATGAACTTCGGATTCCTGGGAAAGGGAAATGCGGGCACCCCGGGTCCGCTCGAAGAACAAGTGCGCAGTGGAGCCTGCGGTCTGAAGTTGCATGAGGATTGGGGAACAACTCCGGCGGCCATTGACTGCTGCTTACGGGTCGCCGATGCGCTCGACGTCCAGGTCGCCATTCATACCGACACATTGAACGAGTCCGGCTATGTGGAAGACACCATCCGCGCCATCGGCGGCCGCGCCATTCACACTTACCATACCGAAGGCGCGGGCGGCGGGCATGCACCCGACATCATTCGCATTGCGGCCTTATCCAACGTCCTGCCCTCCTCGACCAATCCCACCCGTCCCTACTCGGTGAATACCATTGCCGAGCATCTCGACATGCTGATGGTCTGCCACCACCTCAATCCGATGGTGCCGGAAGATGTTGCTTTCGCCGAGAGCCGCATCCGGCCGGAAACCATTGCCGCCGAAGACATCCTGCATGACCTCGGCGTCTTCAGCATGATGTCGAGCGATAGCCAGGCCATGGGGCGAGTGGGAGAAGTGGTGATGCGCACCTGGCAGACCGCGCACAAGATGAAGTTGCAGCGTGGCCCGCTGCGCGAAGATTCGAGCCGCAACGACAATGTGCGCATCAAGCGGTACGTCGCCAAGTACACCATCAACCCTGCAATCACGCACGGGATCAGTACCCATGTGGGCTCGATCGAACCAGGCAAGCTAGCGGACCTGGTGTTATGGAAGCCGGCGTTTTTTGGCGCCAAGCCGGAGGTGGTGGTGAAGGGGGGATTCATTGCATGGAGTGTGATGGGCGACGCGAATGCCTCCATTCCGACCCCGCAACCGGTCCTCTATCGAAGCATGTTCGGTGGCTTTGGAAGCGCTCCTACCTCTACCAGTCTCCTCTTCACTTCGAAGCTGGCGTTAGCAAGCGGCAGCCTCGATGGGCTCCAGTTGCGTACGCCGGCGGTAGCGGTCAAGGACTGCCGCGCGATTGGAAAGAAAGATATGGTCCATAACAGCGCCACTCCAGAGATTCAGGTGGATCCTGAGACCTACGAGGTACGAGCGGACGGTGAATTGCTTACCTGCGAACCTGCCGCTGAGCTGCCTCTGGCGCAGAGATACTTTTTGTTCTGATTGGGAGGAGCCTTGCAGACATCGCACACGCGCGCATTTCGCATTGGCATTGCTGGACCGGTTGGCTCCGGCAAGACAGCATTGGTAGACAGCCTCTGCCGCGCACTCTCTACCAAGATGAGCCTGGCAGTGGTGACGAATGATATTTACACCACAGAAGATGCTGATTTCCTGGTGCGCCAGGGATCGCTCGATGCCCAGCGTATCCGCGGCGTGGAGACGGGCGGCTGTCCGCACGCGGCGATCCGCGAAGATGCTTCTATGAATCTCGAAGCGATCGACGATCTGGAGAAGGCGCATCCCGGGCTGCAGCTGATCCTGGTGGAAAGCGGAGGGGACAATCTTTCCGCAGCCTTCAGTCCTGAGCTGGTGGACGAGTGGATTTATGTCATTGACGTTGCGGGTGGCGACAAGATTCCGAGGAAAGGAGGCCCTGGGGTCACCCGTTCGTCACTGTTGCTGATCAATAAAATCGACCTTGCCTTGCAAGTAGGAGCCTCTCTTGAAGTAATGGATCGCGACTCCAAAAAGATGCGCGGCCAAAGGCCCTTCCTCTTCACAGACCTCAAGCACAACGTGGGCCTGGACGGTGTAGTGCAATGGCTAACCGCGCGCATCGAACAAGCCGATCGGCGCCCGTTGGGTACATCGTCGAACCCGGGCGATTTGGCGCACGGGAAACACACCCACTCCCACAGCCACTAGTGGGGGCACCTGCTGCGGCGGAAATTCGAACGGAGCCAACCCATATGGCCAAGGTAAAACAACTTGCTGGACCCCATCCAATGCCCGTAAATGCGCTTGAGTCTCCGCGCTTTGCTGGTATTGCTACCTTCATGAGGCTTCCCTATATCGCGGATCCGAATCTGTTGGATGTAGCTCTTATAGGCGTCCCTTATGACGGCGGCACGACCTATCGAACAGGTCCTCGCTTTGGCCCACGCCGCATTCGCGAGCAGTCGGCCATCATCCGTCCTTATCATCCTGTTCTGGACCTCAGCCCGTTCGACCGTCTGCGCGTTGCTGACTACGGCGATCTATCCGTCAACCCAATCTCGATAGAAGACACGTTCCAAAGAATTACAAAAGGATTAGCCCCTGTTCTTCAAGCCGAAACCGTGCCCATGTGCGTTGGTGGTGATCACTCCATCCTTCTGCCCATCCTCCGGGCCATCCACGCCGTTCACGGTCCGGTTGGCTTGATTCAACTGGACGCGCACTCTGATACCTGGGACCAATATTGGGGGATGAAGTATTCCCATGGGACGCCGGTACGCCGCGCCATCGAGGAGGGTTTGCTGGCTGAGCCGAACATCTTGCAGATCGGCTTGCGAGGCCAACTCTACAACGCCAACGACCTGGACTTCGCTCGTGAGCACAAGATCATGATGGTGACCGCAGAAGAATTTCACCAACACGGCCTCGCGCTTATCCGCGAACAACTCAAGCTATTCAAAGGGGTCAAGACCTATCTGAGTCTGGATATAGATGTAGTCGATCCAGCATTCGCCCCGGGAACCGGTACCCCACAGGTTGGAGGTCTCTCCAGCGTGCAGATATTGAGCCTGGTGCGCTCTCTGCGCGGGCTGGACTTTGTCGGCTCCGATCTGGTAGAGGTGTCTCCGCAGTTCGACAGCGCTGACATTACGTCCCTGCTGGCAGCGAACCTGTTGTTCGAGCAGCTTTGTCTGTTCTGCTAAGAAAGCAGTGACCGTGCTGTGTCCCGCGCGCGCCGCAGTGTTTCCACAATGTCACCCGTGGGGTAGAACTCCATGGCAATCGTGCCCGTGTACTTTAATTCCGCGAGCTTGCGATAGATATTCAAGTAGTTGATCTCACCGGTACCCGGTTCGTGCCGCCCGGGAACATCAGCGATGTGTATCAGCCCAACCTGGTCAATGTTCTTCTCGAATTTCTCGATCAGATTCCCGAACTGGCGCTGCTCATGGTAGATGTCATAGAGCACTCTGATGTTGGGGCTGCCCACTGCACTAGCGATCTCGAAGGCCTCGCTCACTCCGTCGAGATAGATGGTCGGGTTCTCGAGCCGGTCAATCGGTTCGATCACCGCGACCAGTCCAGCGCTGCTGAGTATGTCCGCGGCGCGCTTCAACGCCTCGATCGAGGCGGCATGCTGGCTTCCCGCGGGCGCACCGTTGATCACCTTCCCCGAGAGCAGTATGATCTGCTTGCACTGTAGCCTCTTGGCTGATGGGATGAGTGCTTTGAGCGCGGTGAGAAAGGCTTCTTGTCCGGAAGGGTCGGCAAATCCCGGTTGCACGCCCGAGGTTGCGTCCACCGAGATCTTCAAAGTCTCCATGCGCGCCAGAATGCGCTGATAGTCCTCATCGGACCAGGTTTTGAACTCCCCCACCAATTCCACGTGGTGGTAGCCTGCCTGGGCAACACGGTCCAGATTCTCTTCAAACGTACCGAGCTTCTTTAAGGTCCAGATCATGACGGAAAATTGTGTGCTTGCCTGGACTTGTTCAGCCAGTTCCTGGGCCGGGAGAGCACGCGCGGCAAGCGATGCCGCGGTCATGCTTACAAAAGTTCTGCGAGTGAACATGCGGTGAATCTTAGCAGAAACCGCAGGTCCCTCCACTGCGCTGCGCTCCGGTCGGGATGACAATTCCATGGCGGGGGTAAGTATTTCCCGCTGAAGCTTTTGCGGGCACAACAGAATTGTCATCCCGACCGGAGCGGACCCGGATTTCCTACTTCGCAATAGCTAGCAATGACCACGTGTGCGGCTCTCCGTAGAGAGAGCCGCATGCAATTGAACAACGCCACCCAACTCGACAGGAAATCCGGGGGAGCGTAGTGGAGGACCTGCGGTTCTTTCCCCGGGTACTCACATTTCCAGGAAAGAGCATCCACAAAGAGATCTCTCCACTCCGCTGCCGACTTTCTAACATCCCACTCGCACTTTGAAGTCGCGCGCTCGATCTCGCGCCACGGTCAACTCTGTGCCTTTGCCGTCCTTGAGCCGAAGATGCAAAGCGCCGCCCGGGAGCACCGCCACCTCCTGAATCCAGGCAAGGTTCACGACTGTGCTGCGATGGATACGAACGAATTTCCTTGGATTCAGCGTCTTTTCCAACTCTGAGATGGTGTGGTCCACGCAGTGGGACCTTCCCTCGGATACGGCGTAGGTCAGCTTGTCTTCGGCGTAGAAATGGGTCACGCGATCCAGGTCGAGGAACCGGAGCCGGTCTCCCAGACGCGACGCGATGCGGTCGGGGTACTCCGGCTGCGTCTCGCGCATCGAGTCCATCATTTGTTGGAACAGAGACTGAAAGTCCGGCGGCGCGAACCGGTCCGAGCTTCGCAAGCGTTCAACTTTGTTAAGGGCGCGTTCCAGAGATTCGGGTTCGACAGGCTTTAGCAGATAGTCGACCGAGTTTACGGCAAACGCCTGCAGCGCGTAGTGATCGTAGGCGGTGGTGAAGATGACGATCGGCTGGCGGGGCAGGCGCGCCAGAATCTCAAATCCGTTCAGGCGCGGCATCTGTATGTCCAGGAAGCACACCTCCGGAGGATCGGTTGAAAGCGCGGTCACGGCTTCCTCAGGCTCCGTGGTGCTGCCGATGACGTGCACGCGGCCAGTCTGCTCGAGCAACCGGCGAAGGCGTTCGAGGGCTAGCTGTTCGTCGTCTACCAGGTATGCGCGCAGTTTCATACTCGAGGTAAAACGATCTCCACAACGGAATGGCCGTCTCGCCGAAAAACGTTCAGGCCGGCCGCGGGGCCGAACAGTGCGTCGAGACGCTCTACCAGATTCTCCAAGCCATGGCCGGCGGGTACCGCGGTCAAGTTGAAGCCCGGTCCAGTATCGCGAACCTCGATCTTTAGGCTCCCATGCTCCACCGATGCGGCCACCAGAATTTCTCCGCCGCCACTCTGCGGCGTAATTCCGTGCTTCACCGCATTTTCTACCAGGACTTGTATTGACATAGGAGGAACCTTGACCCCGAGCAGTTCCTCGGAGACCTCTGTCGATCCCCGCAGCTTGTCACCGAAGCGAGCCCTTTCGATGTCCAGATAGCTTTCCACCATCGCCAACTCCTGCTGCAAGGGAATCAGGGCTTGATTGCTGTTGTCCAGCGATGCTCGCAACAGCACCGCGAGCCGGCCCACAATCTGTTCAGCACGGGCCGGATCGACGGCAATCAGTGCACTGATCGAGTTCAGAGTGTTGAACAGAAAATGGGGATGGATGCGCGATTCGAGCGAGCGCAGCCGCGCCTCGGTTGCCAGCTTGCGGGCCCGCTCCTCGGCTGCTTCTTTCTGGTGAAGCTTTTCCTCCGTAACCCGCACCCGCTCCCGCAATAAAGAGTGGACAAGGGCGCCGAGCCCGAATACTGCGGCTAGAGGCAAAGCAACTCGCAAGATGTGGAGGTAGTCTAGCCAGAAGTGCTTCGGCACCACCAGGCCAATGGCCATCAAGAGCGTCTGCGCCATCAAACAGCCCACGATGCTCAATACAAGAATACCGAGAAACGCCACTGGAACAAGGGGAAGCTTGCGCGCCTCCGCTCTCGGCACAAGCGCCCCTAAAACCCAGATACCGAGAACACCGGTCAGGTTGGCATAGACCAGCGAGATGCTCAGATCGTTCAAGAGTTCCCGGGCGCTCGCGATCTGGTTCCCCGCCAGCAGCTGAATCAAAAACACAATCGTCACCGCCGCATTGATCCAGGCCAGGGAGAAGAGCCAGTTGCGTTTTGTAGGAGCCATTTAGGGGTGCCCCGTTCTGGATGCGCCTTCTATTTTGTGTCCACGGGTTCGAACGTGCCGTTGCGGAAGACATTGACCGCTTGCGTTGTGTCCTGACCGGCCGGCTTAAGGTCGGCCACTACAATCTCATGGAGTGTGGCATACTCAATTTGCCTGGTTGCGAGGGATACCCAGATCTCTCCCCAATAGTCGCTGCGGCCTTTCAAAGTCATCCCGCCATTGGCGATGTCTAAAGAATTGAAGAACGCCTGATAGATGATCAGGGCGCATTCCTGGCCATTTCTCTGCGAACGCCCGATCCATTCCAGCACCACATCGCGGTTGTGAAAGGTGCCTACGCCTGGCATGGGGATGTCCTCTTCGGAACCCGAGTGGTAAGGCTCATTCAGCTTCAGGCGATCGAAAAAGTTCTGGCCGAACATCTCGATCATCCCTGTATCCCAGACCAGATTACGCTCCATGACGGCAGTGGGAGGGAAGCCCTTGAAAAAGTCCGGCTTCATCGTACTGCCCAGATCGTTGCGATACCGGAATCCTTCCATGAAGTCGCGCTTTTGTGCAGTGGAGAACGGAGCCGTCGCTCCTGGGGCGTCAGCCTGGGTAACGTTCTTCCACAGAACCTCTCCCCCGGCCAGTCCCCGCGTATAGTCCCCCGTGATCCGTTGACGCAGGATCACCTCACCCCGGGTGTTCGCCGTGCTGTAGTCCACCGTAAACCGGTAAGTGCGGGGGCCGTTATCCTTCACGGTAGATCCCTGCGGCAGGCTCCATAAGGGTGCAGACAACGATTGTCCGGATAGACCGGACGTTGTGCATAGCAGCAGTGCTGTCATCAAAGCTGAGGCGGTTCTGATTTGCATGGAGTAATTCCTCTCGGTCCCGAGTCTCCCACCGGCAGAAGAGGAAAGGCATTCCCTTTGCGACGAAAGGTATCGATTCCCGACCGCAGGCTGCCAGAGGCTGACGAACCGTGACCGTGCATACCGCTGATGCCGGCCTTCCGTAGGCACAACAAAGGCAAGGTGTAAGGCGGCTGACCTACGGTTTCTGCTATTGCTCCGGCAGGGCGAAGGCGATCAGGCTACCGCCCGGCGGGGCTGAGGACTTTCCTCCACCCGCGGCAATCACAACATATTGCCGGCCGTTCACTTCATAAGTAGACGGAGTCGCGTTTCCGGCCGCAGGCAAAGTCGTTTGCCAAAGGAGCTTGCCCGTGGCCTTGTCCAAAGCGCGAAAAACCTTGTCGTAGCTGGTGGCGCCGATAAACAGTAAACCGCTTGCGGTCACCACCGCGCCTCCGTAATTCTCGCTGCCTGTGCCGGTGAGCCCCTGGGCTGCGAGTTCGGGGTATTCCCCCAACGGGATTTTCCAAGCCGTCTTCCCGCTATTCAGATCGATCGCGGTCAGAGTACCCCAGGGCGGTTGGATCGCCGGATACCCATCTTTGTCGAGAAACTTGTTGTAACCGTCACTGATATACTTGGCGTCGAGCGGCGATGGCCCGGTATCCTTCACCGTCGTCTCTTTGCCGTAGTAGATGTATGCAAACACCGCTTGCAATTGATCCTGGCCCAGGTTGGCGAAACCCGGCATGCGGCCTTGCCCCTGCGCAATCAATTGCTTCACGCTGCCTTCTTCATAGCGATCGGCGACTCCGACCAGAGAAGGGAATTCCGGAGGCGCTCCTGTTCTGTCAGCGCGGTGGCAAGCGGAGCAGTTGCGCTGATAGATGTCTCCTCCATTGGCTTCTCCCGTTCGGGGCTTTTGCGGCACCAGGCGCAGGACCCATGCCATCTCGTTGGAGTTCACGTACAACAGGCCAGTGGCCGGATCGAAGGCCCCTCCGCCCCATTCCGCTCCCCCGTCATATCCGGGGAAAATGATGGTTCCCTGGGTGCTTCCGGGGATGAACTGCCCGTCACTGCGAAGCTTCAGAAAGCGATCGAGTGCTTCCTGGTGCGCCTCAGGGGTGCGCGTGGTGATCATGCCGGCGGTCAGCTTCTGCCGGGCAAACGGAGCAGGCAGCTCGGGCAGAGCCTGCTCCTTCGCCGTGATTTCCCCGTCCACATCCGAAGGCGGATATTTGCGATTCTTGATGGGGAACAGCGGTTTTCCCGTGGTTCGCTCGAAAAGGAAGACATACCCCTGCTTGGTGGTTTGCGCCACCGCGTCCACGGTCTGCCCATGCCGCTTCACCGTGACCAGAGTCGGAGCTGACGGCGGGTCGCGGTCCCAAATGTCGTGATGCACGAATTGAAAATGCCAAATCCGCTTGCCCGTCGCTGCGTCGAGTGCGAGCAGGCTAGTGGCGAACAAATCGTCTCCCGTCCGATTGGCGCCATAAAAGTCTGAAGCTGCCGATCCGGTAGGAACGAATACGATTCCGCGCTTTTGATCAATCGTCATCCCCGCCCAGTTGTTGGCGGCTCCGCTGTAGGTCCACGCGGTCTTGGGCCATGTCTCGTAGCCCAATTCGCCAGGATGGGGAATAGTATGAAACTGCCACCGCAACTGTCCGCTGTGCGCATCGTAGGCGCGAATATCTCCCGGCGATGCGGGCAGCGTTTCACTCATCGCTCCGCCCACGATCACCAGGTCCTTGTAAACCACAGCCGGGCTGGTCATCGTGACCCAATTCAGCGGCGCACGCCCTAGCCCTTCCCGCAGATCGATGCGGCCTGCTTTACCAAATGCGGTCACTGGCTTTCCGGTTTCGGCATCGAGCGCGAACAGGTATTGGCGCACGCCGGCGAAAATGCGCCGATCTTTTCCGTCTGACCAAAAGGTCACGCCGCGGTTGCGCACCTTACCGATATTCTTCAAACCTTCGTTCGCGTCGAAGCGCCAATGCAGCACACCGGTTGCCCCATCCAAAGCGACTACGTCGCCATTCGGCGTGGTTGCATACAACACACCATCCACCACGATGGGATTGCACTCCATCTCAGATTTTGGATGTTGGTCTCCGCTATCGAACGTCCAGGCCACCTGCAGGGAATGAACGTTCTCGCGATTGATTTGGTCCAGGGTCGAATAGTGAATATTGTCCGGTCCACCGCCAACCATGGTCCAGGTGCGAAATGGATCAGCCGTCGTTTGGCCGTACGCAGAGAGAGACAAAAACAGGGAGATCGAAAGACATTGAATACGCATGGAGGGACAGTTTACCGCTGCCACCAGGCTGACCGTAGCTCCACCCCCCGGACCACTTCGGTCGGCAGCCCTGGCTCAGGAGACCAGAGCGGCAGGCCATCGACAGAAATCAGGCGCTCGATCGGCTGCCTCCAGCCATGCAAAGCCAGGTTGAACAGTCCCCAGTGAATGGGCATCAACAGCCCGGCGGCGCCCAGGGCACGAAAAGTTCTCACCGCCCCGTCGGGGCCCATATGAATATCCGCCCACAAGGGATCGAAGGCGCCAATCTCCAACATGCTCAGATCGAATGGCCCGTGTGTTTGACCAATTTCTTTAAAACCCGCCCACTCTCCCGAATCCGCCCCGTAGTAGACGCGGTGCTTCTCGCCGGCGAGAACAAAGGAGGCCCACAGGGTTTCAAACCGGCCAGCGAGGCTGCGTCCGGAGAAGTGGCGCGCCGGCTGAGCGGTCACCGCCAACGACCCCACCTTCAGGCTTTCTGTCCAGTCCAGTTCGCGCACCTGCTGCACACCCAGCTGGTTGAGAACCTTGCCCACTCCAAGCGTGGATATCCACTGAGCCGTGGCCGTGGAGCTGCTCTTCGCCAGGCGCTGCACGGTGCGTGCACCAAGGTGGTCGTAGTGGTCATGGGAGACAAGCACCACATCGATGCGGGGCAAATCCTCCAGGCGTAGAGGAGGAGCGAAGAATCGCTTCGGTCCGGCCCACTCAACCGGCGCTGCCCGTTGTTCCCACACCGGATCGATCAGTACCCGCATTCCATCGATCTCCACCAGCGAGGAGGAGTGGCCCATCCACGTCACCCGCAGGCCACTCGCGGGCGGGGTCTCGAACAAGCGCGCGTCGGTCAGGAAAGGTCCGAGGGGTTGCTTTGGAACACGCTCCTCCTTGTCGGTCAGGTACCGGGATAGCACCTTGACCATCGTCGACCATCCGCCCACCGAGGTGGGCACCGGGTTGATATACTGCTTTCCGTTCCGGCGTGCTTTGCCGATCGTCGCCATGCGGGGGTGCAACCTTTCATGATCGCTCACGATCCTTACCATCTGCAGCGCTTCGTGGATGCTCAGGATTCCTGCTTCGCGCAGGTACGTTCTGAGCTTGCTGCGGGAAAGAAGCGCTCTCATTGGATGTGGTTTGTGTTCCCGCAGATACAAGGTTTGGGCTCGAGTGGTATGGCGCAGCGCTTTGCTATTTCCGGCCTCGAGGAGGCGAAGGCCTACCTGGATCATCCGCTTCTGGGCAGCCGGCTGCGCGAGTGTACTGCCTTGGTAAACGCGTTAGCGGTCCGGCCAATTGACGACATCTTCGCCTATCCCGACGATCTGAAGTTCCACTCCTCGGTCACCCTCTTCGCGCGTGCAGCCAATGGTCCCAGTGTTTTTGCCGAAGCTCTCAGCAAATACTTCAACGGGGTACCCGATCAGGCGACGCTCGATCGCCTGCGTGACTAGGCAAGAGCACACCGCAGGTCCCTACGCCACCTCATAAGCTGCAACCTCCAGACTTTGAGACATCGAGTGGGTGGCCCAGGTCTCGCTTTTGAGACCTGGGTTTCTCCTCGCAAATGGATCCCACCGGAACACCCAGGTCTCAAAAGCGAGACCTGGGCCACCCACTCAACATTCGTCCGCGCCGTTGTCATCCCAACGGAGCTCACCGGAGTGAAGAGACCTGTGGTTAGCTTCCGCCTTGTTGCTTCTTGAGTTCGGTCTCGAATGCCCGTTGCCGTTCTGCCACGGCTGCCTTGTATCCCTCCGGATCGATCCAGACGCTCTCTCCAGCTCCTGCCTTGGCTCGCTCGAGCTTGGCCAGCATGTCGAAGTACTGACCATGTGCGCCGAGAAACACATCGCAGGGCAGGCTCTTCCAAACCACAAAGGAATGTTCATAGTCTGCAGCAATGCCCGGATAGGACGCAGGCTTTCCCGGCTGGTCGACCAAACGATATCCCGGGTTTACATTCCAACTTCCCACAATCACCACATCGCGCGGTTGCCCGCCGATCATCGCGCGCATGGTCCAGGTGGTACAGCCGCGTGTATGTCCCGGAGTTTTATGCGCCACCAGCACTGTACGGCCCAGCCGGACTTGATCGCCATCGTGCAGTACACGATCTACCTTCAGCGTCGGGTAGAGATCTGTGGGGTAGGCGAAGTCCTTCGCGCCCCCGCTTTCTACCACTGGTACATCGCCATCCATCACCATATACTTCGCGCCGGTTAAGCGCTTGATCTCCGCACTGCCGGCGTCATGGTCGGCGTGGGCATGGCTGATCAGCAGGATCTTGATGTCTCTGAAGTGAAACCCAAGCTGCTCTACGCTTTTCTGAATCAGCGCCGGCGAACTCTCGAGGCTTGAGTTGATAAGCATGTCGCCCTTGGGAGTCACTACCAGGTACGACGCCAGATCCTGGCTCCCCACATAGTACAAGTTGTCCGCAATGCGGAACGGCGCCAACGGCGTCGTCCACTCGGGGTTAGGCGCCGCCCACAGCAAACTCGCAGGCATAAGCAGCAGAAAACACAACCAGCGCTTGACCATCACTCCTCCCGGTTACCAAAGCACAATGTTGAGCGCCACCAACACAACGGCGACAACGCCTCCCCAGAATAGGGGTTCCTGATACCACCGGAAGGTTTCCGCTGTTGGTAACGCTGATACGCCCATCACCAGTCCTTCCAGGAGCGGCATCAACATTATTTGCTCCATGGCGTTGGTGATAAAAGTAGCGGCCTTGGATTATGTCTCTACCACGATTACGATTTGTTTGCCTCGACGTCGATCCATGTGAGTCCGGTTCTGGCCATTTGTCAATGCGATACCGTGTCTTAAGTTCTCGCTTTCCGGCCAATGAATTGGGGTAGCCTATGTCTATGGATATCGAGAGCCGTCCCGAACTCGAGGACCTGGTAAAGTACGACGTGGACAACACCGCCTACCAGTCCCCGGAGGAAAACGTTGAGCACGCAGTTTCACTGCTGACTGCGCACGGCACGTGGGTTCTAGAGCACCGCGCGGAGAGCTTCGAAGGATAGGCGCTGAAGCGGGGGGAACCGCAGCTTCTCCACTACTCCTCATGTTGTTGTTGTGTTGGCCAGGAATGGCGCAAATCAATATTTTCAGAAACGCTACCAGGCAGTAGCGTTCGATTTAGGATTCTTGAGTTCAGCAGCCGTAATGGCGGCCTTCTTCCGCTTGCGACTCCCAAGGATAGGTCCGGAGTGGTGTGAACGTCCGATGGAAGAATTCATCATCAACGATATAAGTTTCGCCGTTCTCGCCTTTCACCATCCAGTCGCCCTTTGACACCTTGCAAAGACCAGTGTCCGTGGCTATCGATTTCGAGTGCTCGCACTGGGTCGCCTCTACGATCAGCGGCCGAAGCGTACGGAATGTACTCATGAAGTCCCCCTTGGCATACAAAGCCAATGCCTCTATGAAAGGACTTTTTTCGTAAGGAATGCGATGCGGATTTGTTAGGGATTTGTAAGGGCCGGGATAAGTCGCTTAGAATCCATAATTCTTCTTGCGCAATGCATTTTTGTACTGGTCGCGAGCTTTCTTGGCGCCGGCTTCGGCATCATGTTCGGTAAAACCAGCCGCATCCCACTTCTCCATCTCAACCATGGAATGGTCATCGTTGGCCAGGGCCTCTTCGGCTCGGATGGCGGCTACCCAAGTGTCTATGGCCTGCCGGTATTCGTTGAGCAGTTGATCGAAGTTTTTAGCTTGCATGGTGCAGTGAATGTATGGCAGCCCACACCCTGCGTCAATCGCGCCGTGCCCGATTAACCAAAGATTGACAGACCAGCGCTCACAACTCCGAGGGCACGTACCGGGCGCCCTCCTTCCAGGGAGCGTGTTTTTGTGAGTCGGCGACTGGACCGCCCCTCTGATTGCACCATCCATAATGCAATCCTCATTTGGGTCGCGCCGTTTTGACGCGGTGAAGAGATATTCACCCTTAGGAGTTGCAGGTGGTGTATCTTTTGTCACACGAAAGCAGTGGACCAGAGTGACGTCGCAGAACGGGTGTGACCTACCGGCAAGTTGTGATGAATCTCGGGGTTCTTCATGCACATGGGCCAGGTACTAAATGTAAACTTTCTCCCAAAATCAAACTTGCCGCGGGTCCCAAAGTTTCGCGAAGAGGCGTCCAGCTGTGAAGCCTGTTATCTGTTTGTCCGCTCTTCTTTTCGCCGGGTTTTGCTGCCAGAGCTCGTTTAGCTGGGCGCAGACAGGCAGCGTTGTTCATCCTAAGCCCTCTCGCTCCGCTATCCATGCTGCTCCGCCGGAGAATACGGTGGTCATTCCCGGTCCCCTGCGATCCTTCCTACGCATGGCGGGCATCAGCCAGCAGATCGCTCCCAATGACGTGTTGCCCCTGGTGGCTCGCAACGCCTACGCGACCGGCTATCTCAACGGTGTGCCGACCGAATATCTGCGTCTCCTCGAGCGCTACCTGCACCAGGCACGAGAGCTTCAGATGCTGGCCGGTTCGAGCGGCACCATACGGATTGCCAACTGTGCCGAGGCGGAGCCACTGTTGAGTATCCTCGGCTACCACGCCCGGCCGGCCTGCGGACAAAAGGGTTCCACCCTGATGACAGCCGATCCGGAACGGGCTTTCCTCACCACCGACTCTGGTTTCCCCCTCACCGCGCTGGAGGAGGCGCTGGAAAAGGGCGAGGTCTTCACCTACGCCTTCCCCGAATCTCGCGTCCCGGTGCTTTTCAGTGAGAACGAGTGGAAGTCGCTCAGCAGCGCCAAGAGCAGGGGGTCGCAAACGCTGGTCGACATCCTGCTCCGCGAGCCGGCAGTCGACCGGCTTTATTGGGCGATGTCCAACACCGACGCGGAAACCCGGACCACGTTAGCGCGCTCGCCTGGCCTGGGTAAACTTCTCGCCTATGGGCCGGTACTTGATTTCTATGGAACCCAAATCTACATCCGTGGCGGCCGGGTCGTGGTGCCTGGCGGGAGCGCCGCCGAGACGGGTTGGAGAGATCTGGTGGGCGCCAGTCCCCGGTCTCCGGGGGATTTTGTCCTTCGCCTGGTGGATGAAGACAACGGTTGGTTGGCGGTTTATTTCGACACCCTGGCGCGGGTGAACCCGCAGCAGCAGGCCTACCTTACGGCATCTCCGCGCTTGCACCGGTTGTACGATGCCTTCCGCGAGCCCGATCCCAAGGCATACCCGGCGCGGGCGGTCTTTCGCAAAGCTCCGGCACTGCTGATGCTGTTTACCCGGGTGCAGTGGGGAGCCGACGGCGAACCGCGCATCCCCGGCAGCCTTGATATTTGGAAGCAGATCTTAGCCGAGAAAGGCGAACCGAAGGCTGCTCATGACTGGGGCAGGCGCGCACGGGGATGGAAACGGCCGGAACAACTGCTGGAAGCCATGGCCGCATTCTCTCGCCTTGATACCGAACAGGGACCGCTGCAAATTTACCTCATGCTGAATGAGGTGGACAGCAGGCGCGCTGCGGACAAGCGTCTCACGCCAGAGACTGTCCTCTTGCTGGCCCGTAAATTTCCCCAGCTGAGTAACTGGTACCTGATGTTTTCAGAGTTCCCTGAATTGGACGACACGTCGATTACTCAGTTTGTGGAGGTGGCGGACACCATCGACGGAATGCACGACCACAGCCTGCGGGGCAACGCCATGGGAATGTTGCAGGCGAACCTGGGAATCTGGCAAATTCTGGCTCGCCAGGGAGAAATTCGCAGTGCTGATCTGAACCAATCGTGGCAACAGGCCCTTGCACCCTTCTCCGGCGTAAATTCTCTGCCGCAACTCTTCGACGCCGGGCATGGTTCGCTCAAAGCCGTGATGGTGGCTAGCGGCAAAGCCAACCTTTCCCAAGGCGAATTGATTGAGCTGCTGGCAGGCCCCCCGCAAGACACCACCGAAGGGCGACGCATGCGCCAGGAAATGGCTGCCCGGATGCGGATGGTACTCGACGACCAACGCCTGGTGTCGCTCGACACCTTATTCTCACTCGGGGACGGACTCAACAAGATGGCCGCGGGCGCTCCTCCAGCAAGCAACTTACTTCCCCTGGCCAGTGAACTTCGGGAATTCGAGCTGCCCCGCCCCATCTTTACGGAAAGCGAAAAAACGGAGTGGGCGCCCGGCGTTTACGCCAACCGTCATGCCGAGCTGCAGGTGCATGTCGATATCACCAAGGTAATCAAGACCCCCGGCTCGAAGCCGCAACTGGAAGCGGCACGGGGGCAGCTCACGCCGTTTCTTCGTGACGCGCTGGTGGGTTTGAACTACGCCTACTACGAGCCGCCTGGGGCCCAATTGCTGCACAACAACCCGCTGTTTGTGCGTTCCCACGATTTTTCCGGCGAAACCATTATGGGTGTGACCCAGCTCTGGCAGGCCCCGGAATTGTTCAACCAGGGGTCACCCGCCGGCGGCGGCGCCTACCTGGTTGGCTCACTGGCCGAGTTGCCATATGTGCTGGCCACCACGGAAGAGGACTTCATCGCTCCGAAAAATGTACAGGCTTTGATATGGAAAGAGGTCACAGCAGATCTGCTGGTCAGCGCCACCCTACCGCGCTGGTGGAGTGTGACCCGCAACGAACTCCATGCGGTCGCTCTCTACCAGCGAGCCGGCGAAGATCTTGTAACCGCAGCGGTGGCAAATGCAGGGGTGTCGAATGAAGCTCTGCGGGGTAAAGTGTTGGAGCTTCTCGCCGAACGCCTGCCTGCGCAGCGGCTGGGACAAGTGGAGCAAGCTTTGCAGTCGGGCGACGAAGCAGCCAGCCTCTGGGCCTTAACGCCGGCCGATACATTTCACCTGGCGGCGGAGTTTCGTCAGAAATATCCCCAGGACGCCGCAGGAGCTGCGGGTTCAGAATTGGATGCCCTCAGCCGTCAGTATCCGGCGGAGGTTAACCTGCAGCGTCTTTCCCGCGACTTTGGCACGCCCCATCCGGTCCTGGCCCAGAACTACATGTGCGAGCTTCTGAACGTGCAGCCGTTTCCAGCCTTCGGCGGCAACTCCAGCCGCTTGTTGGGCGAGTCATGGGACTCAAGCAATCTCTACTGGGCGCGGCTGGCAGACGAGAAGGGCTATTCTCCGGTCATGCTCAATCGCCTGGTCCCGGAGCTGACCCGGCATATGGTGGCCAATATTTTTGCCACCGACATTGAGGACTGGCCGGCGTTGACCCGCGCCATGAGAGAAACCGGCGAAGAGTTCCGCCAAGGCAAGATCGTGTTGCCGCAGGTGACAGAAGCTTCCTCCAGCGGGCAGGAAAATGGGGTTCAAGTGCAACAGTCTCAGGTAATCTCCGCGCCGGCGGGTAAAAAATAAATGCATACAGGACACACTATGGCTAAGCGACTGCTTCTCTTTATTCCGGTCTTGACCGCGCTCTTCTTTGTCGGCGGCAGATTGACCGGGGCCCAGGATGACTCAACCAACATCCGCGTGAACGTCGATCTGGTCCAGCTAAACGTAGCCGTAACTGATAACAAGGGAAACTACGTTTCCGGCCTGGGCCCGGAGAACTTTACCATTTCCGAGGACAAGATACCGGAGAGAATTGCCACGTTTGAGGAAGGCAACGAGGCGCCCAGGCAGGTGACTCAGCCTCTGCCCAACCTGCCCGGCGGCAAAACGCCGGCGCCTCCTAAATCGACCCCCCCTAAATCGACCCCGGAGACGATCACTCCCTTGGTGGCATCCAACATGATGGAGAAGGGTTACTCCGCAGCCTCCGGCGACGGTTCACCGACCATGCAGTCGCAGATCTCCGGAGCCAACGTATTTGTTCTTTTCGATACCAGCAACTACATGTATCGAGGCTTTGTGTTCGCGCAGGACGCCATCACCGATTTCATTCGCTCGTTAGAGGGCGCAAACAAGGTCGCATTCTATTCCTATAGCCGTGATCTCTCCCGCAATTCGGCACTGACCTCTGATCGAGCCCAGGTACTGCGTGGGGTACGCAGCACGGTCGCGGGCGACGATGCCGCGCTGTACAACTGCCTCTTGTTGACGGTCGAGGATGCGGCTCGTTACACCGGCCGAAAAGTAGTAGTGGTTTTCTCCAATGGCCCTGACAATGCCAGCCTGGTGCCGCCGGAAGACGTAGCGGAATTGGCACAATCCACTGGGACGATTATTTACATGATCAGCACTCGGGAAGCGCAGCTGGAGCCGATCTCGACGGCGGTCTTTGAACGTATGAGCAAGGCGACCGGTGGCAAGGCCTATTTCGCGCGTAGCTGGAATGATGAAAAGAAGGCGTTTGCCTTTATCCAGGAGGATCTGGCCCACCTCTACGCACTCAGCTACTATCCGCAGCCCAATCCCAGTACGGGTTGGCGTACGATCACGGTCAAGCTCATAGGCAAGGACATGCAGAAGTACCACATCCGCACCCGAGCCGGGTATCGGCTGCAACAGGCCCACGCAGCGGCCAACAACTCCGCCGAGTTGTTGGAGGCGGAACCGGTTCAGAAGTAGGTGGCCGGCTGCAGCCTCGCCATAGAAGGCTAAGGTTTGAAGTCCGTGTGTTTGGCGGTCTTTTCACCACATGGAATTGGCCCCTGAGATCCTGCCGCCGGGGCAACGGATTCACCGCAAGTGAGCAGGTTTGGCTGGTTCATTACAAAAATGGCTGCCTGCTCGAGGGTAACGTCCGCGGGCTCGGGTTGGAATTTGGAGCGCTTGTCATCCTGCTGCAGCGACACGCTTTTGAAGAGCAGCGCATTGCCTTCCAGGTGGACGTGGATCTGTGATAACTCCCAATAAGATGGTCCCGCCTGCTGCTGCTCCAGGGCGAAGGAGCTGCGCTCTTTCAATCTTCCCAGAATGCCCCCGCCGAAGGTAACATCATGGAAAAGGTGGCCTTTTATTTTGCAGATTCGGTGTTGCTGATTATCGACCACCAGGTCGCCGGTCATGCTGCTGAACACACGCGCTTCACGAGTAGGCGGGTGAAAGTGGGGCGCGGGGTCAAAATGCAATGAGGTCGTATTTGCGGTCGATCCGGTTTGTGTCCAGATAAAAGCCTCGGGCAGCAGGTTTAACAGGTCATCGATCTGACGATTATCGTGATTGGCCTCTTCGACCTGTTTGTTTTGCGCCCTGGTGTCGTGCATGAATTTTGCAATCAGGTCGCGCTGCCGGGTCTCGGGCAGCTGCTGGTCGTCCTTCTCCAGAATGCGTTCGACGTTACCTCGTTGCGTGGCCGCAACCCATTGCACGAGGTGCTCCTTGGGCTTATCGCTTTCCTCCAGGTAGATCCAGTTGGAGTGGTCGTTCTGGTCGGCTGTGCGTTCTACGTCTACCACCTGCTGAATGATCTGCTGCGGGCTCTGAGCGTGGAGAGTAGAAAGTGAGAGCGCGAGCAAGCCCACCGCAACCAGGTGGGCTCTTCCTTTGGCCATGTGGCTACCTTTAACGAGCAAAGTTACGGCTCTTTGATGCAGCAGGTTTGCTGAACGGTTCGCCACAAATCTAAGGCTGGAGCCAAGGCAGCTCTTATGTTCTATCCCCGCCATCCATCGACGGGTGCCCCATCCTTGCAGCGGATCCATAGGAAAATGGCGCGGACGAATATTGAGTGGGTGGCCCAGGTCTCGCGTTTGAGACCTGGGTGTTCCGGCCAGGGCTTTGTATCAGGGCACGACTTTAGTCGTGCCGAAAACGATGAGACTACCGAGGGCTTTAGAGTCTGCGTGAGAGCTCGACTTCCCTCAGGGGACAACTTTACGGGCTGCGCGAAAGCTCTGTTTTGAATCGGGGCACGACTTTAGTCGTGCCATAAACGATTGAGAAAACCTCGGGCTTTAGAGCCTGCGTGAGAACTCGGTCCTGGAAGGGCACGGCTTCAGCCGTGCCGCAAATGACACTGCCATACCCGGCTTTAGCCGCTGAGGTACGCTTTTGC